>ERZ1026792.132-NODE-132-length-80578-cov-17.149433_pt1 | contig 80578 bp, 65 predicted proteins | sample MGYA00520884_ERZ1026792 | MGnify/ENA primary metagenome ERZ1026792 (study PRJEB33270, sample SAMEA104284473) | anaerobic digester metagenome | biome: Anaerobic digester microbiome; feature: mesophilic sludge digester; material: Anaerobic digester biomass | place...
TTATTACTTCGTATATAGTTGTACGTTTTTCATGCCTCTATCCATTTGCCATCAGGACAAATGCGCATCCCGTCACCCACATATACCGAGTTCATGAAACCGAGTGCATTCCTGGTATGGTAGAATGACAAAAAAATATCGTCGCAATCACTCTCATAGTAATCTATGCCGTTGTGCGAAATCGGAAACAGTCTTTCTTCTTTGTGGATCTCTTCCCGCCTGCGAATTCTTTTTGTTCTCATATCATTTGTATGTTAGTTGACAAAGCAGCCGGAGAGAGCAGCAAACGTTTTCCTCCCTCCGGTCTGCCGTCCGGCCTCAGGCACGAAGCCGAAATCTTTATAAACACAATTCTCAAAAAAGAAAAAAAGCCAGTATGACGCCGGAATTTATTCCGGTGTAGACTCTTTGTATTTTTTAATATTATTAAAAGAGTATTATTAAAAGAGTATCGTATAAACTTGCTGTACCTCTTGCTGTGCCTCTTGCTGTTCTCTTGCTGTTCTCTTGCTGTATTATAAACTTGCTGTTGCATCCTTCATTTTCTTTTTGAGATCATTTCTATTCCGTGATTGTTTAACAAGTTCGGCGAGTTCCTTTGGCTCCATGTAGCGGCTGACATAGATAACTGAGGTCTGTTTTTTACTCAGGAACATTATGAACTTTTGTTCAGCCAGGGTAAGAAGTAGTTTATCCATATTGTACCGCTTAGAGTATTTTTTCAGGACAGTCTGTACTTCTTTGTTCTTTGAAAGTTGAATAAACGCCGCCTTGCTCTTAGCTCCTATCATCCGGCTCAACATTGCCGGTTTGTTGGTGCTTATGAAATTGCGGTATCCGATCATTGAAATAATACCCAAATAGGCCCGGAAGAGATCAATGTCCTGTTTAGGATTATCTCTGAAATCAAATAACATGGAAGGCTTAACAGATGTCATTGCGTCGGGTCCGAACCTTGCCTCATAAGCTCCCTGAATTGCCCTTGCTTCATTGTATCTTTTGAGGGTGTTGCCTATGGAACCTATATCAATGTGTAGAAACTCTGCGGCCTGGTGTAGTTGATAATTCTGAATTGTACCAGTCTTGAAGTCTGCTTGCGCTTCCATTATCTTCATAACTTCATCGGTATTCTCTTCTGCCGTAAACTGGCCGTCGCTGTTGAAACCATTATAATCATCATCCCAGGTGAACCGCCCCTCCCGTTCTGCCAGCTCTAAGGCATCAAATAAGCCCTCAGGCATCTTATCTCTGTTCCGGTAGTAGTCATACACTAACTGACGGGCGGCATCCCTCTCATTGCAATTCTGTGACTTTGCAAAATGAACAATGCCGTAAGATGACATCAGATTTAAACCCCTTACCCTGTCTTTGTAAGTTTCCAATAACAGGCACAGCGGAAACTGAAAATATCTAAATTCCTTTGCCATATCTATCAGGATTTACAATAGTAAGTAGTGCCTTGCCTATCTCGTCATCACTTTTGCCCTGCATGCTTTTTACCTTTGCATCCAGTATGCTTATCACCTCCGGGTCATCTATGTAATAAATTTCTTCGTCGTCGCCCCGGAGCAGGAAAACGGGTTCATCTTCTATGCGTTTGTTCTTTGTCATATCATTTATACTTTTATGTGTTAACAATTGCCGGCTGCGTTAACACTTAAGGTGTCCGCCTCCCATGGATCATTAACACTTAATACATCCTTTCCTGCCTCTGTGATAAACAGATACCCGTCACGCATAAGCAAACCACGTTCAATTAAGCTCTTTATAGCACGGCATATTGATACCCTTGCTGACGCCTTGCGTGCCCGGTGTGTAAATACCGTTTCCGGTGACACTATTTCGCCCTTATGCCAGTACCTTACTTTCGTATGAGTCAGATTGGATTCAGTGCGATATGTTTTACGGCATTCAGGGTATAACTCTGCTTTCACGGCCTTATTCACACGGGACAATAACCCGGCACCTTCACGCATCCCTGCGACGGTGCGAAGTATGACAATCTGTTGTTTGCTCAGTCCTCTACTCATGACTTCGTGAATTGATTATACCAGTCCATAAACTCAGCGAATGACCGCACGATCAGATAAATGCCTCCGGCTGCTTCAATCCTACGTTGATATTCCCGTTGTACCTCGGATTGCTTGTCCTTCATCTTTATTTCAATCTTGACTGAACGCCCGTTGATAGTGGCGGAAATATCAGCCGTTCCCTTCATGCCTGAGGTGGGAATCCACTGACCTGTTCCAATGGTCCGGACCTTGCCTGTCACATCCTCAAAGGTCTGCGAGCGGTCCATATATCGGCCAGTGCAGTTAATCCGCTCAGCCATGTGGCCGGAGAGATTGAGAAAGTCAATGACACATTTAGTCAGGGCGTTGGCGTTGTCATCCCGATACTTGGTAGGTGCCAGGAACCTAGGGTCGATGGTAGGGTGTCGTGCAACATCCCTAGCGAACGACAAAGCTTCCAATGCCTTGACTTCAGGCGATTTGCGATAGTTCCGTTTGGTTGTTTTCTGATGTTTGGCGGAAGTGGCGTGGGTCATTGTTACGCCCTCCTCTTCCTGAGGTGCTTCTCAGTGTCTCTGACCATCTCTTCCAGTGTTGAGTGACGACCCGAACGGAGCCAGGCGTCAATCTCTGATTTGAGGAAATAGAGCTTTTTCATCCGTTTGTGGAACGGGATAGTCCTGCGGTGAACATAGCCGTAAATTGTCGGGACGGTAGGACGGTCAGGTAGATATTGACCCAGCTCGACAATATCCATCCACTTGTCGGCTTCTACGGCTGGCTCGTCCGCCTGTTGTGCGGCTATGGCCCTTTGTATCGTGTTCGAAATGAGAGCCTCAAGCTCTCCAGGTGAGATGTTAGTGATTGTCACGGCCTCCATTTTCTTTACATTTTTTTGTAAAGATCAGAGGCTAAAATCCGTGTACTTTATTTTGTACGTACAATCATTCGTACAAAAATTTCTTACTCTTCAGATAGTTTGTAATTGAATCCTTAGTCTTGTCGTCAATCATCGGAAATAAAAGACGTTGCAGTTTCTTTAAATGCATAAGGTCAATGCCTTCACGGTAAAGGGCTTTTGCGACCCTGACAGTATAGGGCAAATTGTATTTAGTGCAAATCCTCATGCAATATTCCTCAGCCGTTTCACGGTCTTCCAGCGGTATTAAATCGCTCTTCGCTACAAGGTGGCAAAAGAGGCCGATTACATCATTCGTTAATTGGGATTCTCTTTTCTGCTTACCCTTTATTGATTTGAACCGCTCTAAATCCCTGATAAGGCACTCCGCTTTTTCGTTAATTGACAGTAAGTTATTATACTTTATCCGGTTCAGACTAATGAATCCCTCTTCGGTCACCTCATTAGCTAAAACGATCTCAAGTTCCCTTATTATCCTATTATTGTCGGCAATAGTCCTTTTTATGGTATCAGAAAACATTGAGATAAATCTCCGGTTCCCTTCCGGTGTACCTTTATTGCAAACACCTTCGAATGCCCTCAACAATTCATCATACCTATACAGTAACCATCCGTCGAAGTCAGAGTTAAACAGGCCGTGTAATAGGCTTCCAGGCTCAATCACTCTCTCGGTCATCACATATCTAGTTTAATTCTATTTGTTGCTTCACGTTTCAACTGATTCACCACTTTTGTATAGACCTGGGTGGATCGGATGCTCTTATGACCAAGCATCTTTGAAACAGTGTAAATGTCAGTGCCTGCTGCAAGTTGAAGTGTGGCGTAGGTATGGCGGAAGCTGTGGAATGTGATTTCCTTTTTTATCCCTGCATCCGCTAGCCAGAAGTAAAAGTGGCGGTGGGATAACATAGCTGACTTGAGGCCACTAAACACTTGTTCCCCGACTTCACCCGCAGCACCCAGCAAATCAACTGCCTGTTGAGAGATTGGCAGTACCTCAACACCTTTTGTCTTCTGTTGTCTGAATCGTATCTGATAGTTATCATTCTCAACTTCTATTTCACCCCACTTGAGTTTCAAAATGTCAGAGAACCTCAGTCCGGTCAGGGCACTGAATAAGGCAGCTCTTTTCAATACAGGATATCTACAGTCAGTTTTAGCGAGTTTATTGAGTTCATCCAATGTAAGATACTTTTTATGCGTCTCGACCATTGTAATCGTTTGCGTTTCATCAGTCAGATCATCTTTGATGTATTTCCGCTTGTATGCCGTCTTTACCACAGTACGAAACTTAATAAAGTATAACGCAGCCGAATTAATAGACAGATTCGCCTTTTTGCTCTTTATGCTTCTTGCCGTCAGTAAGTAGCTTCTGAATCCTTCGCATATTTCAGGGGTCAAATCCTTGAACTTCATCGGGCCTCCGGCATACACGACCCAATGATTATAAGCATTCCGCCAATTATGCTGGCTCTTCCCGATCTTGCTCTCTACAACCTTATAAAAATATTCAGTGAAATCCTTTTCACCTAGCTCCTTTGACCTGAGTTGCGCCAGTTCCAGTTCGGTATAAACTTCACGTTTGTTGAGATTGTTATATCGGTTCGTTCTGATTTGCTCTGCTATCTCCAGGGATTCTTTATTCTGTTTTTTCTCTTCAGCATCCTTTGGCTTGTCGTGCAGGTACAATCCTAGAAACATCCTTCGGGTTGTCTCTCCGGTTTCAGGGTTGATGATTGCCGGATAAAAGTCAAGATACAGACTTTGCCTATCCTTTGAAATTGACTTCCGTCTCAGGGTAACTTTTGTTGCCATTTTGCTCAATTTTGTACCTCGACCCAAATGAGGTACACCAAAGGTACAAATATTAACAAAACAAACAAATATTATTACAAAGGAAAATATTAACTAAGGTCAGTTGATAAGTGAGAATTAATGAGGGTTACAAATGTGTTATTATTTGGATTGTGGCGATATGTTTTGTGCCGTCAATATTTGCTGTAAAAATATCCAAAACTTTCATGGTCTGACCGGCCTGCGGGCATTTTTGACATCGGTAATGATGGTGCCCGGGTAATAGAAGCCGATTATCCTGTTATAACTCATCTTTTTTTCGGCCATATGCTTTGCTCCGTCCTGGCACAGGCCCACACCATGACCGTATCCTCTCCCGTTGAAAAGAATGCTGTCACCGGCGTCTGAAAGAGTAAAGTAAGCTGACCTGAGCCCGAAGCGGAGCCGTATCTCTTCGCTCCACAGAGTCTTTCCCTGTACGGTGCGGTATGTTATCCTTCCCGCCGCCGGTGCGTTCGCCGAATAGATGGCCCCCTCCGTTCCCGGGGCTATACCCTTCGATCTCAGGAAACTGTTCCATTCGCTTCGCGCTATGTTTTTCCTCCATGTTGATGATGGGGAATAGCTGCACCAGGGGTCCGTCACGCTCACGAGATAGGGATAACCGGCAAGCCACACGTCGGCTGAGGATGCCGTCTCGCCGCCACAGTTACCGTGGAACGCGGCTTCTATCATTATGCTGTCGCGGTCAGCAAGCACCAGCCCGGATGTTGAGCGGCAGGCGTTGACAATCACGCTGTCGGTCACCACTCCCGGATAGACCTGGCAATGAACATCATCGCACATATTGTACCCGTCAAGTGAATGCCTGTCAATATTCCTGTAGATATAGGTTCGCGCTACCACGGCCTGTGCCCTGTAGTAATCTGATGGTCCGTATCTGCCCGCCTCGGCACGTACCACTCCGGGAAGGCACTCTTCAACGGTTGTGATATTAAGTATCCGGAGTGAACCGGGAAATGAAGTGACTGTCAGCGTGCCGCCGAGACTCTTCTCAGGCTCGCTGCTGCCGGGTGCCCTGACAGTGAAGAGCGTGCCTGATGCAGCCGGGGTAAAGGCGAGTGAATCAGATACCCCTCTTATTCCTGACAGTGTGCTGTAGATTACCCTGTCACCATACCGTGTCACGGCAACGGTTTCGCCCTGGCTGAGACGCACCTCTCCGGCTGTTCCGTCGAAAAGCATACAGTCGCCATTTACCATGCTGACAATCAGGCTGGAAGGCTTTGACCGGGCAAAGATACGTATTGAGATACGGGAGAATGTGACCAGCGGAAACAGAACGAGCAGTATGGCAACCAGTGAGATTCTCTTCATTTTCCTTTCATTTGAACAGGAGTGTCTGCCATATCTTCATCCATCATGGGTTTCATTATCCTCATCCTGCTTTCTTGTTAACCAGACTTTCTATCATATCCGCTGCCACCCTCGCTGATGCCCCGCCACCTCCGAGCATGGTCCGTAACTCCCGGTAATCATCCTTTATCCTCTCATGTCTGTAACCGGTGGCAACTATCTCCTCCAGTTCCCTGTGGAGGCTGGCACTATTCAGCCCCTCCTGAATCAGCTCTCTCACCACTTCCCTGTCCATGATGAGGTTCACCAGTGAGATGAACCTGACCCTGATAAGCCATTTTGCCAGCCTGTATGTAAGCCTGCTGGTACTGTAGCATACCGCCTGAGGCACATCAAAGAGCGCAGCCTCAAGGGTTGCAGTACCGGAGGTGACAAGCGCGGCCTCAGCCACAGCCAGGAGGTCATAGGTCCTGCCGGTGATAACCCTGACAGGGTATGCTGAAGAGACCTCTTCATAAAGCCGGGCAGGCAGATGATCCATTGCCGTCACCACGAACTGGTAATCAGGAAAGTCTTCAGAGACTTCTGCCATGACTGGAAGAATTTTGCTCACCTCCTGAAGCCTGCTGCCGGAGAGAAGTGCAATCACCGGTCTGGCGTCAAGTCCCAGTAAGGCTCTGATGATCTCCCTGTCAGGCGCTGTGGCCCTCCATGCATCTATATGGTCAATGAGGGGATTGCCAAGGAAGATAGCCGGGAAATCATGCTTCCGGTAAAACTCCTTTTCAAACGGGAAGATGATGTAAAGCCTGTCTGTATAGCGTTTTATCTTTCTTACTCTTCCTTCACGCCATGCCCAGAATTTCGGCGAAATGTAGTAGAAGACCCTGAGGCCGGCCTCCTTTGCAAACCTGGCCATACGCAGATTGAATCCCGGATAGTCTATAAGGATCACCACATCGGGTTTCATCTCCATTATCTGTCTTTTGCATTCGCTGAAGTTGGCTTTCACCTTCCGGATGTTGACAAGCACCTCGAAAACGCCCATGAAGGCAGTCTCACGGTAGTGTTTCAGCAGCCGTGCACCTTCGCCCTGCATCAGCTCACCTCCCCAGCATGCAATATCTGCTGCCGGATCACTCTTCAGCAGGTGCTTCACCAGGTTGGAACCGTGAAGATCACCGGATGGCTCGCCTGCAATGATGAAGTACTTCATCCTAAAACAGGTTTATAGCGAAGACAACAAAGGCCCACGCCAAGGTTATTCCAAGCACTCCCCTGCAGGCTCTCAGCATGTCAAGGCGGTTGAAAAGCAGATAGATGACTACATTGGTAAAGACGGAGACACTCATTATTTCCGAAATATTTCCGGCAACTTCCATCTTCCTGAAATAATCTGTCATTGAAAGCCCGTGATGTGTCAGCAGAAAGAATATCAGGAACCCCAGAAGAGGCATCACCAATCCTCCCACAACACCTGATATAACGTTATTGAACCTTTGTCTGAACCACATATCAGAGTTTTGATTTGAGGGTTTCCATAAAGCTGTAGGCAGTCATGTCAATGGTCACCGGCACTACAGAGACATACCCGTTATTAATGGCCCAGTCGTCAGTATCTGATGCCTCCGGCTCATGGTTGATAAAACTGCCTGTCAGCCAGTAGTAGGTCTTTCCCGCAGGGTCTTTTCTCTTTTCAAATTCCTCCTGCCAGTTACCCAGGGCCTGGCGGGCTACCATCATCCCTTTTATCTCAGAAGCCGGCACAGCCGGGAAGTTGACATTAAGGCATACACCTGTCGGCAATGGCTCGCGAAGGAGCATCGTACATATATCTCTGATATACTCTTCACACCCCGAGAAATCGGCTGAGGACGAATAGCTGTTAAGAGAGAATCCCACTGACGTGATGCCATACAGACATCCTTCAAGAGCGGCTGCCATTGTTCCTGAATAGAGTATGCTGGCGGAGGCGTTGGAGCCATGGTTGATGCCTGAGACAACCAGGTCAGGCTTGCGGTCAAGCAGCTGGCTGACCGCCAGTTTGATTCCATCTGCAGGAGTGCCGCTGCAGGCGTAGATCCGCTTGCGGTCATCCTCCACGAGAAGCTTGACCCTCAGGGGCTGCTTGACAGTCAGCGCCTGTGACATGGCACTGCGGCCCTCGGTGGTTGAGATTACCACCACCTTGCCGAAGTCCTCCATGATCCTTATGAGGGTTTTAAAGCCACCTGCATAGAGTCCGTCATCATTTGTCAAAAGAATAAGCTTATCGTTTTCTTCTATTTTCATCTGAATTTTTGTTGAAGTGCAAATATAATGATAATGGCTCTGCTTTTAATGCCGCGTCTGCTTGATGCCTCAAACCTTTTTTCCTTACTTTTGCATTTCTGAAAACCTAATAACAATACCGCGATGAAGATTTCTTACAACTGGCTCAGGGATTATCTTGATTTTGATGCGCAGCCGGATGAGCTGTCATCGGTTCTGACATCACTGGGCCTTGAGGTTGAGGATGTTGAAGAGTGGGTTTCGGTAAAGGGCGGAATGAAGGGAGTGGTTATTGGCAGGGTACTCACCTGTGAAAAGCACCCTGATGCTGACAGGCTGAGTGTCACCACAGTGGATACCGGGGGACCTGACCCGTTGCATATTGTATGCGGGGCTCCGAACGTAGCAGCAGGACAGGTGGTGGCAGTGGCCCTGCCAGGAACGATGGTCTTTCACGGAGATGAACAGTTTGAGATTAAAAAATCAAAGATACGGGGCCAGCTGTCCGAAGGAATGATCTGTGCAGAGGATGAGCTTGGCCTGGGCGCTGACCATGAAGGGATAATGGTGCTTGACAGCAACGCACGCATCGGCATGCCTGCTGCTGAATATTTCGGAATTACTACCGACACGGTCTTTGAGATAGGGCTGACACCGAACAGGATTGACTGCAGCTCACACTTCGGGGTGGCACGCGATCTTGCTGCCTTCTACAACCTCCGGAGACCGGTAAGGGCAAAGCTGCCTGAGATTTCAGGGTTCAGGAAAGATAGGGAGAGTGGTGCCATAGAGGTCACCGTAGAGGCTCCGGAAGCATGCATACGTTACTCCGGACTGACAGTGCGCGGTATCAGGGTTGAACCTTCCCCGGCATGGTTACAGACCAGGCTCAGGGCAATCGGACTTCATCCCATCAACAACATCGTTGACATCACCAACTTCGTCCTCCACGAGACAGGACAGCCACTGCATGCATTTGATGCTGCAGCCATTACCGGAGACATAGTGAGGGTAAGGCACCTTCCTGACAAAACGAAATTCGTTACCCTTGACGGAGTGGAACGCACCCTTGCATCGTCTGACCTGATGATATGCAACCGTGACGAGGGGATGTGTATTGCAGGTGTTTTCGGCGGACTGAAATCAGGTGTCACCGAAGCCACCACCGACCTTTTCCTCGAGAGCGCCACCTTCAACCCGGTGTCAGTACGGCGCACATCGCGGAGGCATGACCTGCACACTGACGCATCATACAGGTTTGAGAGAGGCACTGATCCGGAGATGACCATCTATGCCCTGAAGAGAGCTGCCATGCTGGTTAAGGAGCTTGCCGGCGGTGAGATAACAGGAGATATCATTGATCTCTACCCCAAGCCGGTGAGAAAAGCAGTTGTGAAGTATTCCCTTGACCGGATGACCAGACTTATAGGGAAGGAAATACCGGAAGAAACAGTCAAAACCATTCTCTACAGCCTGGATATCAATATCACCGGCGAAGAACCCGGCGTCCTGCATCTTGAGATACCGTCATACCGTGTTGATGTCACCCGTGAGGCCGATGTCACTGAAGAAGTGCTCAGGGTTTACGGTTATGACAACATAGGGATAAGCCATGAGATGCGCTCCATGCTGTCACATACTGAAAAGCCTGACCCTGAAAAGATTGCCTCCAATTGCTCAGATATGCTCGCTGCCAACGGCTTCTGCGAGATAATGTGCAACTCCCTCTCCCCTGCTGCCTGGTTTGAAACTACGGGTGACTTTGACTTGAAGTCGATGGTGAGACTGGCCAATCCGCTCAGCAGTGACCTTAACGTCATGCGACTCTCGCTGCTGCCGGGCATGCTGAACGCCATTGCCTGGAACATCAACAGGCAGAACAGCAACCTGAGGCTGTTTGAACTCGGATACACCTACGCCCGGAAAGAAGGAAAAGGCACCCTGGAGATCACTGACAACTTCAGCGAAAAACAGATACTTGCCCTTGCACTGACCGGGAATATAAACGAAAAACGGTGGAATGCCCCTGAAATGTCATCAGGATTCTTTCACCTCAAGGGTTATACGGAGATGATCCTTTCACGTTTCGGCATCACCGGCAAGGAGCTCATTGTAACTGCAGAAAACCGGGGCTGGTTCACCGAAGGGATGAGATACACTGCCGGAAGTCTTGAAGTAGCCTCCTTCGGCAAAGTGTCAAAAAAATACCTGGCTATGTTTGATATCAGGCAGGAGGTATTTTACGCCGAGATCGACCGGGAGAACCTTATCAGGCTTATCAGCAGCCGGACCATCCGTTTCAGGGAATTGCCCAGATACCCGTGGGTGCGCCGTGACCTGGCCCTGCTTGTTGACAAGTCAGTAAAATTCAGTCAGATACGTGATATTGCCTTCAGGACTGAAAGAAACATACTCAGGGAGGTAGACCTCTTCGATCTTTATGAGAGTAAAGAGATAGGGACAGACAAGAAGTCGTACGCCGTCAGCTTCATACTACATGATGAGAGACAGACGCTCACCGAAAAGAATATTGAGAAGACCATGAACGCCCTGGTCAAAGCCTTTGAGCGTGAGTTAGGTGCCACGCTGAGATGAAAAAGCTTTTGGGCAGAACACACGATTACCTGTCGCTCATCAGGTTCAGTCACACTATCTTTGCGATGCCCTTTGCTCTTGCCGGTTACTTTATAGGGGCAACCCGGCCGGGGTACGGCTTCTCACTGAAGACCTTCCTGCTTGTTCTGGCATGCATGGTCTTTGCACGCAGTGCAGCCATGGGTTTCAACCGGTGGGCTGACATGTATTTTGATTCACTCAATCCACGGACGGCAGTGCGTGAGATCCCGTCAGGGAAGATCACTCCCCGCCAGGCCCTGCTGTTTGTAACAGTCAGTTCACTTTTATTCATTCTCTCCGCCGCCCTGCTCAACAAACTGACCTTTATACTCTCTCCTGTGGCCCTGATAATTGTTCTCGGGTACAGTTACACCAAGCGGTTCACCCCGCTGTGCCACCTGGTGCTGGGACTGGGGCTCTCCCTTGCTCCCATAGGAGCATACCTGGCGGTGACAGGCTCTTTTGCCCTGCTTCCGCTCCTCTACTCCTTCATCGTGCTGACATGGGTGAGTGGTTTTGACATAATCTATTCCCTTCAGGATGACCAGTTTGACCGTGACACAGGACTCTATTCAATCCCGGCGGTGATGTCGCGCGGCAAAGCGCTGGCCATTTCAGTTGTGCTTCACCTGATTACGGCAGCCCTGGTGGTGGTGGCAGGAGTATACGGCCAGGCAGGATTCATATACTGGACAGGTGCAGCCATATTCACCGGCTTGCTCGTTTTTCAGCACATGATTGTCAGGCCTGATGACCTTAGCAGGGTAAACCTTGCCTTCGGCACAACCAACGGAATATCCGGAGTCATTTTCGGGCTTGCAGTGGTACTTGACCTGCTCCTCCTTTAAAACTTGAAGACGAAGCTGACGCCAAGCAGCTCCTTGAACTGCACCATGGGCGCCTTCTTCTGCTTGCCATCGGTGTCAAGCACCGGCTCTCCCCTTTTATACACCGGGAGCATGGTGTCATCATCATAAACCAGGTGAACGTTTATCCTGAGGTCAGTGAACCAGTTGAGCGGCATCGTGGATATCATCTCCCACTCAACGTCTATATTCTGAGGCTTCGAAATGAAATTGCTGAAGAGCTGTAACCTGTTGCTCATGTTTATCTTTTCGAAGAGCACAATTTTACTGTTGACGGTCAGGTATGCACCCAGCTCGTTCTTTGACCACTTGTCAGCAGGAATACCATATTTGGCCTGGTTGATGTTTGCGGTATCAGGAACAAATGTGCCCTTATATGAAAATGGGGAGAAGCTTATCGATGTGTTTTTGCCGGGTTTGTATTCAAGGCCGTAACCCAGAATAAAGGTGGCCGGATTGAAAAACTTGGAGACCATTATTGAGGTGGTGTCATTCGGGTATGTGTAACCCGGCAGGAACTGCGACTTGAACTGGAAGATCCCCGAGAGGTCGAATTTGCCGAATGCCTTGTGATTGATTTTGGAGTTAATCTCGAGGATATCAAGGTTTTTCCTTATGCCGCCATATTTGCCGGAAGCCTGGAATCCCAGCGCGAATCTGCCCGTGCTGGTTGAGATCACCTTTGAAAGCTTCCTGTCGTTGTTCAGGGTTGTGGTTATGTCAAGCACTGAGGAGATGTTGTTTTCTCCCCCCTTTGCCCAGTTAGAGACCACACCCTGTGAGAGCAGGTATGAGATGTCTGTCTTGAACTTCCATATCTCAGGTTTTATCTTGCTCAGTGCAACTCTCCTCAGCGCCTCCTCCTGCGCTGTTATGACATTCACGCGGGTGTCGGCATGCCTGTCATACCAGGCCTGTTTTCTGAAGAGCACACCCTCCTCTGCACGGAGTGAGAAGGTGTTGCGCACCGGATTGCCTATCCAAACCGTTATCGAATCGCCCTGACCGTCCGGCAGCCAGAACCGTACCATGTTGTCAGAGAGGCTGTTGAGCCATACATCAGCGCCTCTTGCCCCGTCGCCGACAAAGCGTATCCTCGTGGAATCACGCTGTTCAAGATAACCGATGAGCGAACTGACAGCAGCTTCCAGTGAATCACTGACATACGGATTCCTGAGATATCTGAAAGGGAGATCAGTGCGGGTAAGGGTGACTTCCGGAAGGGTATCGGTGATTACCAGCATAATTGTGTCATTGGTGCTTTGAGGCAGCCGCGCCGGTATGAAATCGTTCATCAGGACGTAAACAGAGTCATTCAGTTTGAGTGTATCACTTTTCATTACCGGTCTGGAGTCAGGGGTCAGCCTTACCTTTTCCACCTTGTTGCCGGTTCTGATGAACACCTCATCAACGCGTGAGGCAGCAACACTGTCAGAGTGCACTGTGTCAGGCTGAAGGATGGGAAGAATGATCCTTATCGAGTCAAACAGGTAATAGCTTTCAGCCGGTACCTTTATCCTGTCAAACGGATAACCGGAAAGGAAACTGATTACTGTATCTTCCGGAGGCCTTGAAGCAAGCCAGATGAGGTTTCTGATGGCTTCACGAAGAGGGTCATTGCTTCTTTTCCACATTGCCGGTGAGGAGTTGAAACGCTCAAGGAACCTGAGTGACATCTCCCTGTCAAGTTTTATATCCTGCGGACCGTTGATACCCGGCACGGGAGCAGCCTTAATCTTTCTGGGCTCCGGTTGTGCCACTGCCAGTGTATCAGCCTCCTCCTCCGGCTCCTCGGGAATCACCGGTGCATCAATAACCTGTGCAATCAGTACCGGTGTCAAGGCAAGGCAAAGAAAAAACAAAAGAATCTTTATGGTTCCCGGTTTCATTTCAAAACGTTTAACAGTTCTGGATTGTCCCCCAAAAGCAAAATGGTTATATTTGCAAAAATAGCCGAATTACATTAATTCCATGAAATCCCGCTTCTACAGCATCACAAACAGGAAGCTGAATTATCGTAACATCAAGAACAGAGACGCATTCTGACCGGCATGGTTGCTTCCTTTGGAGCAATTATCTTCCGTTAATTGTTAAATTTTCTTAAGCGTTGGTTTTAACAGACAACAATGGCATCTGATTGCAGATGGAGAGCATACGTTGAATATTAGTCGCAGACCAGTAAGAATTGCAGCAAACAGACAATAAAACCCGGACATCAGCTGAAGCCAATGCTTCTGAAGATTGTAAGAATTACAGCAAACAGACAATAAACAACAGATAATCATAGACCTTAACAGAATTATAAATCATTAACAACCATGAACTTACCATATTGTGAACCTTACAGGATAAAGACAGTTGAGTCGATCCGCCAGAGCACCCGCCAGGAGCGGGAGGAGTGGGTAAAGAATGCCTCATACAATCTGTTTAACCTGCGTTCAGAGCAGGTATTCATTGATCTCCTGACAGACTCGGGTACCGGCGCGATGAGCGACAGGCAGTGGGGCGCCATCATGACGGGCGACGAGAGCTATGCCGGAGCCTCATCCTACTACACCCTTAAAGAGACAATCAGGGATATCACCGGTTTTGAGCATTTCCTCCCCACGCACCAGGGAAGGGCTGCTGAAAATGTACTCTTCTCCGTGCTGGTAAAGGAGGGTGATGTGATCCCCGGCAATGCCCACTTTGACACCACCAAGGGCCATATAGAGTTCCGCAAGGCAAAAGCGGTAGACTGTACCGTCTCATACGCCAGGGACATTGAGGTGATTGATCCGTTCAAGGGAAATGTTGACCTTGAAAGACTGGAACAGGTTATCAGGGAGACTCCGCGGGAAAAGCTGGGATGCATAGTAATGACCGTAACCAACAACACTGCCGGCGGCCAGCCGGTAAGCATGGCCAACCTGCGGGGAGTGAGGGAACTGGCTGACAGGTATGGAGTGCTTGTGGTGATGGACTCTGCCCGCTTTGCAGAGAACGCCTACTTCATCAAGAGACGCGAAGAGGGTTATGCCGGCAAGAGTATCAGGGAGATAGTCCGCGAGATGTTCTCATATGCTGATGCCATGACCATGAGTTCGAAGAAGGATGCCATAGTCAACATGGGCGGGTTCATTGCCATGAAAGACCCTGAACTGTTCAGGAAGGCCTCCACCTTCAACATCATATTCGAGGGCTATATCACCTACGGCGGCATGTCAGGCCGTGACATGAACGCACTTGCACAGGGGCTTCGCGAAGGAACGGAGTTAGACTACCTTGAGGCACGTATAGGCCAGGTAAAAAGGCTGGGAGAAAAGATTCACGAGGCCGGCATCCCGGTGCAGCTACCCATCGGTGGCCATGCCGTCTTTATCGATGCAGGAAAGTTCTTCCCCCACATCCCTGCTTCTGAGTTCCCGGCCCAGAGGCTGGCGGTGGAGATATACATTGAGGGAGGCATCCGGGGAACCGAGATAGGTACACTGCTTGCCGACCGTGACCCCGTCACAGGTGAAAACAGGTATCCGGAGCTCGAGCTGGTCAGGCTGGCAATACCGCGAAGGGTTTACACTGACAACCACATGGACTACGTGGCTGCAGCGGTGCAGAACGTCTGGGAGAGAAGAGACCAGGTCAGAAGAGGATTTGCAATAAAGTGGGAGGCGCCAATCATGAGACACTTCACCGTGGAGCTCGAGCTGCCGGGTTAGGTTACAGCTTCACCACCGGACCAGATCACTTCCGCTGCGAATAAAAACCTATCTTTAACCCTGTAATTACCGCAACACGATGATAAGATCGATGACCGGCTATGGCAAAGCCATGCTGGAGACTCCGCAAAGAAAGATCACTGTTGAGATCAAATCACTCAACAGCAAGCAGGCAGATATCAGCACCAGATTCCCCTGGCTATGCAAGGAGAAGGAGCTGGAGATGCGTAACATGGTCATCAGGAAGCTCAACAGGGGCAAGATCGACCTCTCGGTAAGCTTTGACGCCATGGAGAGCGAGCAGGTGCCGGTGATCAACAGAAACAACGTAAAGAACTACTTCAGCCAGCTGAAGGAGATCAGCAATGAAATGGGGATCAGTGATGACACCGGACTTCTGGCCATAGTGATGCGCCTGCCCGAGACACTGCGCACGGAGAAGGCGGAGCTCTCTGATGAAGAGTGGGGCAGGATTTCCGGACTCATCGATGAAGCCCTGGCAATGACCGACCTCTACCGGCTGGAAGAGGGAAAAGCCATGGAAAACGATCTTGCCAAATCGGTTGCTGCCATCCTCAGCTATCTTGAAAACCTGGAACCCATGGAGGGTGACCGTATCTCACGAATGCGCGAAAAGCTTACAGCATTGCTGACAGAGGCTGTAGGATCAGAAAACGTTGACAGGAACAGGTTTGAGCAGGAGCTTATTTTCTACCTTGAAAAACTTGACATCAACGAGGAAAAGGTCAGGCTGCGTAAACACTGCGACTACTTCCTGGAAACGATGAAAGAAGAAGGCAACCACGGGAAGAAGCTCAACTTCATCTCGCAGGAGATGGGCCGCGAGATCAATACCATCGGCTCCAAGGTAAATGATGCTGCCATGCAGAAACTGGTGGTGATGATGAAGGACGAGCTGGAGAAGATCAAGGAACAGACACTTAATATCCTTTAAACAGATGTGCCCGGCCGACAACAAAAAGGTACTTATCATTTCCGCTCCCTCAGGTGCCGGTAAAACGACACTGATAAACCATCTCATGGGCTCAGGCTTCCCCCTCCTCTTTTCAGTTTCCGCCACCAGCAGGAAGCCGCGCGGCAGGGAGAAAGAGGGCAGGGAGTATTACTTCATCACTGCTGCGGAATTCAGAAAAAGAATCCGGAATGATGAATTCATAGAGTGGCAGGAGGTTTATGAAAACCATTATTACGGAACACTTCGCAGGGAGATTGAGCGCATACGCGATGCAGAAAAAATTCCGCTCTTTGACGTGGATGTAATGGGAGGAATGAACCTGAAGAAGATCTTTGGCAATGATGCCCTGTCAATCTTCATCATGCCCCCTTCTGTGGAGGAACTGGAACGGAGGCTTGTGCTGCGCGGAACTGACACACCGGAAAAGATTGCAATGAGGGTGGAGAAAGCTTCTTCGGAGATACTGCTGGCTGAACATTTCGACAGGGTGGTCATTAATGACGACCTTGAGCAAGCCCGTATTGATATAGTAAACATTGTGAGGGACTTTGTGGAAGGGCCATGACTGAGACAGGACTGTTCTTCGGATCATTCAACCCGGTGCATATAGGTCACATGGCCATTGCCAACTATATCACCGAATTCTCCCCTCTCAGGGAGGTATGGTTCATTGTCAGTCCGCACAATCCGCTGAAGGTGAAGGAGTCGCTTCTCAGTGAGCGTGACAGGCTCTATATGACTCAGCTGGCAATAGGTGATGATGCCCGTTTCAGGGCTTCAGACATTGAGTTCACTCTGCCCAGGCCTTCATACACAATTGACACCCTGACATATCTTTCCGAGAAGTACCCGGCTCGGCGGTTCACGCTGATCATGGGCGAGGATAATCTCGCCACCCTTCATAAGTGGAAGAATGCTGAAATGCTGGTAAAGCAGTATCCTGTTGTGGTCTATCCGAGGCTCTTCCCTGGCCGGAAAAGCAGCAAAAAGCTGCAGGAGATACTGGCAATGGCTTCGGTCCGGCATGTTGACGCACCCATCATGGAAATCTCGGGCACCTTCATCCGCAGCGCTATCCGCGAAGGGAAGGATGTCTCATGGTTCGTTCCCGCTCCCGTCTGGAAGTACATCCGGGAGATGCATTTTTACGAGCAGAGAGGAGCTGGAGTTTGCGATGTCTGATGGAATCGCAAATCTGAATCGTAAATTGCAAATTTCAAATCACGAAACCTTTTTAATAATCTCCTTACCCCGCTCAATAGCTTTCTCATTCATGGGGATGAGATGGTGGTAGCGCTCGGGAAATGATTCTTTCAGTCCCTTGAGGACAAATTCGGTTTTCAGTATCGGCTTCACCTTCATGAACCCGCCAAGGACAAACATATTAAACATCCTCTGCATGTTCATCTTCGAAGCCTCTTCCGCTGCGTCAATCCGGTACACGCTTATATCCTTTCTTTCGGGATGTCTCGTAATACCGTTACCGTCATAAATGAGAATTCCCCCCGGCTTGACCGACCTCTCGAACTTGTCAAGGCTCTGCTGGTTCAGAATGATGGCCGTGTCGAAGCTCCTGAGAATTGGTGAACTGATTCGTTCATCACTGAGAATTACGTTGACGTTGGCAGTGCCGCCCCTCATCTCGGGGCCGTAGGAGGGCATCCAGCTCACTTCCATGTCCTGCATCATGCCGGAATAGGCCATTATCTTACCCATTGAGAGTACACCCTGTCCGCCAAAACCTGCAATTATTATTTCTTCTGTCATGCTCTGTAGTAATATTGATTCATTAAACTCAATTTCCGGTGCAAAGCGAAATATGCTTCACCCGGATCAGGCCCCTATTCTTCAGGTACCTTTAAATCACCCAGGGGATAGAACGGGAACATGTTCTCTTCCAGCCACTTGTTTGACTCCACAGGTGTCATCTTCCATCCCGAGGGGCAGTTTGACACAACCTCGATGAAACATGTTCCCCTGTTTTCATTCTGGTACTGTACTGCCTTTTTCAGCGCTCTCTTGAACTTGCGTACTCCGGCAGCTGTATTGACACTCTGACGGGTCACATAGCAGGTGCCCGGCAGCATGGCCACGATATCAGCCATCTTGATGGGTGCACCCATCAATGAAACGTCGCGCCCGTAGGGTGATGTTGACGATTTCATTCCCGGCAGTGTTGTGGGAGCCATCTGGCCTCCGGTCATGCCGTAGATACCGTTGTTGATAAAGATGATCAGGATATTTTCACCCCTGTTGCAGGTATGAATCGTTTCCGCGGTACCAATGGCAGCCAGGTCACCGTCACCCTGGTAGGTGAAGACGAACCTGTCGGGCATCAGCCTTTTGACAGCTGTTGCCAGGGCTGGTGCCCTTCCGTGTGCCGCTTCCTGAAAATCGATATCTATATAGTTGTACATCAGTACTGAGCATCCGACGGGAGTGATTCCCACCGTGCGACTCTGCAGGTTTTCCTCCTCCAGCACCGCTGCCAGGGCCTGGTGAGCGGTACCGTGTCCGCAGCCGGGGCAGTAGTGCATGACATTACCGGTCATCAGGCCAGACCTTTTGTAGGCCATGTTCTCGGGCCTGATTATATCATTGAGTGTTACTTCAGCCATATCTTTTATTCTTTAATGAATGATTTCAGGTTATCTACCACCTCTTCGGGAGTCGGGATCATACCTCCCGTCCTTCCGTAATGCCTGACCTTTGTTTTTCCGTTCGCGGAGAGCATCACGTCCTCAACCATCTGGCCGGCGCTCAGCTCCACTGCCATCATGCCCCTGACCCTGCCGGCGAGCTCACCGAGTCTCTTCTTCGGGAAGGGGAAGAGTGTTATCGGTCTCAGCAGCCCTGCCCTGATGCCTTCGGCCCTGGCCAGCTGCAGTGCTTTCTGGCACAGCCTGGCGCTTGTTCCGTATGCCACGAAGAGATATTCGGCATCTTCAGTCATGAATTCCTCGAAACGTACCTCCTTCTCCTCCATCTCCCTGTACTTGGCAATCAGCTTCTGGTTAAACTTTTCCTGTCGCTCCGGGTCAAGGTCCAGTGAGGTGATTATATTTCTCGGGCGCGATGCCGGCTTCCCGGTTGTTGCCCACGGAAGTATCTCTTCTGATCTCTTTTTCTGCGGCTTGAGCCACACTTTCTCCATCATCTGCCCGATGGCTCCGTCAGAAAGGATCATCACCGGGTTCCTGTATTTGAATGCCAGGTCAAATCCCAGTTCGACGAAGTCAGCCATTTCCTGGACAGATGCGGGAGCCAGTACCAGCAGGTGATAGTCACCATGTCCGCCTCCCTTTGTAGCCTGGAAGTAGTCGCTCTGTGCCGGCTGTATGGTACCCAGTCCCGGGCCGCCGCGCACCACATTGACAATAAGGCAGGGAAGCTCGGCCCCTGCGATATAGGTTATCCCCTCCTGTTTAAGGCTTATTCCGGGTGATGAGGAGGAGGTCATCACCTTCTTTCCACAGGCAGCGCCGCCGTAAACCATATTGATGGCTGCCACCTCACTCTCCGCCTGGAGTACCACCATCCCGGTGGTTTGCTGAGGATTGGCTTCCATAAGATATTCAAGTACCTCACTCTGCGGAGTGATCGGATACCCGAAATAACCGTCGACACCGGCACGTATCACCGCTTCGGCGAGAGCTTCGTTGCCCTTCATCAGTCTCAGTTCCTTTTCCATTGACATATTTTATTTTTCTTTTAATCAACCTTTACCTTATAGACGGTAATAACGCCGTCAGGACACACGACTGCGCAGTTAGCGCATCCGATGCATGTGTCAGGACTGGCTGCATAACTGTAATGATATCCCTTTGAATTTACCTCTGTTGACAGGGCGAGGGTTCCGGTAGGACAGGTTACAACGCATACCTCGCATCCCTTGCACCTTTCGCGGTCAACAACAACTGCTCCTTTTATCTTTGCCATAAGTTTTGAATTTATTCCCTTAATTAAAAATAAGCTTTATTCATTTACCGGGTTGTTTTCCCTGAATAGCCTGAGCCGTTCCTCAAGCAGCGGCAACTGGCTTTTTTGCACCTGCGACACACAGGCCCTGAGTCCCTCCTGCCTCTCGCTGCCGCATATATTCAGTGTTATTGCGGCGATGCCATACGCGAGCAGCTCCTGAAGCAGTTCACCCCCGCTCATTCCCGGATAGGAGATAGTGAAGTAAAATCCGTCTGCCACAGGCCTGTCAATGTCCATGTCATAAACAATTTCAAAACCGTTCTTGATGAACATCTCCTTCATTTTTGCAGCCTTCTCTCCGTATTCCCTCGTGTTGTCTACAAAGTTATAGAGACCTTCATTGACTGCCTTGAGAATGGCAGTAAATCCGTACTGCACCGAGTGGGTCACTCCCGAGGAGAGGGCATAGAGCGCACCAAAGATCATCGCCCTGCCGAAAATCTCGGTTGAATAGTAGCGGAGAAGGTCCGGATAATGCCGGCTATAGAGATGGTCTGACATTACCAGGAGGCCTATTCTCTGACCGGCATAGCTGAAAATCTTAGAGCTGGAAATCAGAAGGATATAGTCGTCGCAGTATTTTGCCACCGTTGGCTGGAAGGGCGGCTCACCGGGAACAGAATAGTTCTCCCTGAAATCCATGCCAAAGTAGGCCAGGTCTTCAATCACGATGACATCATACTTCCTGGCAAGAGTGCCTATTGTACGGAGTTCGTCATCAGTGAGACAGATCCATGAAGGGTTGTTGGGGTTTGAATAGAGGATTGTTGAAACCTTTCCGCACTCCAGTATTGATTCCAGTTTGGGGCCCAGCTTTTCTCCACGGTAGTTGTAGACGTCAAATGACCTGAACTCCTGGCCGAGAATCCTCGTCTGGGTTTTCTGCACCGGGAATCCCGGGTCAATGAAGAGTGTTCCCTCCTTGTTGCGGTCATTGCGGTTGGCCACCATGAAGCTTGCCATGCCACCCATCATTGCTCCGCCTGTTGGCACGCAGCATTCCGGTTTCACATCTACATCAAGAAAATTCTTTACGAACTTTGATGCTTCCGTTTTCATCTCAGGCAAACCTTCTATGTCAGGGTATATTGAGGCAACGCCGTGTTTCAGGGCTTCAATCTCGGCCCTGATACCCACCTCTGCCGAAGGAAGGCCCGGAACACCCATCTCCATGCGAATGAATTCAACACCTGTCTCGCGTCGTAGCACATTCACCAGCTTGACTATCTCCCGGATACTTGCGTAACCAAGGTTTGTAATCCCGCTGGATACTATCGCATTACTTACTGTTTCACGATTAATGGGGGTATTTTTCATAAATTCTTTATTTAGCGCCCTCATCTGTGCTCCTAAGATATAAAATTACAAGAGAACGATAAATGCTATTTATCATAATTACGAATTAAAATGCTTAATGACCCGGCCAATAGTTGGAAGAAATCCTAACATCAGCAATTCTTAAAAGTCCGGGGCACTATTTGAATGGAATCATGCCGGCTTCTCTACTCCCTGCTCCTTCTTCCCTGCTCCCGCAGGCATCGCGAGGATGACTCCGAGGATGGTGCTGCAGAGGGCGGCAACAAGTATCTATTGGCAATTGCCTGCTCTGTTTTGCCTGTACCTGGCAAACTCAATCACCCCACATCATCACTTATCGGGGCTGCTGCCTGCTCTATTTTGCCTGTACCCGGATGCGTGCATCCACAGCCACCACATTATCCGGGGTGCCCAGCAGCGGGTTAATATCCATCTCGGCTATCTCAGGTGCGACGGCCAGGAGATCGGAAAGTGAGGTTATCACCCTGACGAATGCCTCCTCGTTTACGCCGGCAGTACCGCGTATGCCCCTGATAATCTTGTACGACCTGAGAGAGCGTATCATAGACCTCGCCTCCTGGTCAGACACAGGCACAAGTGCAGTTGAAACATCTTTAAAGACCTCGATAAAGATTCCTCCCATGCCCGCCATCACCAGGTGACCGTATCGGTCCTCTCTGGTAGCGCCACAGAATATCTCGCGTCCGCTTATCATCTTCTGTACCAGTATGCCGGTCACTTCCGGAAGAGTCATCATACGGGCGAACTCATCCCTGACCCTCTCCTCGCTGTCGATGTTAAGTACCACACCGCCAATATCCGACTTATGTACAGGGCCCACGACCTTCATCACCACCGGATAACCCATCGCGCCAGCAGCCCTGACAGCAGCTGCAGCGGTAGTGACTACACTCTCGGGTACCGTTTCAATTCCTGCTGCCTTTAGCAGCATATTGACTTTTTCCGGAGGCAGATAACCGTCAGAGGCGCTCTCGATGACCTCCCTGATCACTTTCAGCTCATTATGGGGACCTTTGCTTTCCGGCACGGCCGGGGGCGATGTTGCATTGACCATGCACAGCGCCCTGCCAAAGAATACCTCGTCAGTGAAAATGGCATTGCCCCTCGCGATGAACTCGGCTATCTCCCTCTTCACGTTTATGACTGACGGCATAATGGGATAAACCGGTTTTTTGCAGCTGCGGATCTTTTCATGAAGCAGGTTGTAAACGTCATCCACCGGGAACAGTCCGGGGCTGCCGAAGATGACCGCAATTGCATCCACCTCGTCAAAATCGTTCTCACAGGCGTCAATTATATAACCCAGCTGTTCGGCGGTACCTGTGGCCAGGAAATCGATCGGGTTTGCCACCGATGACCCTGCAAAGAGCTTTTCAAGCAGCCGGTCTGCTGCCGGACCTGTCAGGTGGGGTATCTCCATTCCGCCCTCGCTGAGAATATCGGTGAGCATCACCGCCGGTCCGCCGGCGTGGGTGACAATGGCTATTCTTTTGCCCTTGAGTGGTTTATATGTAAACAGGGCAGCCACTATAGCCAGGTCTGTCCGGCTGTAACACCTTACTATACCTGCCTTGCGCAGCAGTGCATCCACTGCCGTGTCAGGTGACGCCATGGCGCCGGTGTGTGATGATGCGGCACGCGATCCGGCCTCTGATGATCCGGCCTTGATGGCTGCAATCCTGCACCCTTTCCTTATCAGTGAAGAGGAGTGTCTGAGGAACCTCTGCGGGTCAGTGATGTTTTCGATATAGAGAAGCTTGATCCGTGAACTGGTCAGCGGATCAAATGTGATATCAAGGTGTTCCAGCACATCCTCCACACCAATCTGGGCGCTGTTGCCCACAGACCATACGCTGGAGAACGGAAGCCCTCCGGTGATGGCTGTCTCAAGGATAAATACGGCGGTGGCCCCTGAACCGGAGATGAAGTCAATACCATTTGGTGAAAGCCTGGGGATGGGCTCAGTAAAGACACCATGGTAGTTGTTATTGAGATATCCTATGCAGTTGGGGCCGATAAGTGTTCCCCCGGTGCTGTTTATCACATCAACGATCTCTTTTTCAAGTGCAGCTCCCACCTCATTCTCCTCACTGAATCCGGCAGAGAGAATAATAAATCCGCCGGTACCCTTCTCCGTTGCCAGCGTTCTGACAATAGCGGGGCAGAACCGGGCAGCAACGGCAATTATGGCCAGGTCGGTATGTGGTAGCAGTGACACATCGGGAAAGGTCTTGATCCCCTGAACCACAGGACTTTTAGGATTAACAACGTGTACATCGCCATTAAAGTCACAGTTGAGCAGATTCTTCAGCGCCCTGCCACCAGCCTTGGTAATATCGTCTGATCCGCCAACAACGACTATACTTTTAGGATTCAATAATTTAGCATTGATCATAATCGGGATAACTAACAGGGGAAAGGTAGAAACATTTTGAAATAAAACAAATGACAGTGTAACGGTTCAGGTTGATTTGACACCCTGGTATGAGAGGCTGCAACGGCAAGATTTCGGATCACTGTTACGGTTCAGGCTGATTTAACACCTCCTTTCGGCATCTCCTGCACCTTTCATACATGGCAGGGAAACCGCGGCAGTATGTTGCTGAATATTACACGGCCTTTACTCCAATACCTTCTTACACGCCACGATATCGCCCGAGCTGTATTCAGAATATTACACGGTCTTTACTCCAATACCCTTCAGCAACTGCACCGAAGCCGCGGCAGTATGTTGCAGAATATTATCTTTGGCTGCATTATGTTGAATAAGCCGACTATTTTTGTCAGCAAACAACCAATGATGAAAAACCAGACCACATCTGCCTCTGTCAGAACAGGATTAGTAATCCTTCTGGCACTATTCCCGCTTATTGCTACCGGACAATTAATAAAGGATATTGACCCTGACGGTCCCGGCTACGCCGAAAACTGCACTTGCATAATGGTTGGCCGGCTGGCCTCAACCGACGGCTCCGTCATGACCTCGCACTCCTGCGACGGCAGGTACCGCACATGGCTCGAGATGGTGCCGGCAATGACCTTCGCAAGAGATACCGTTCATGCTGTCTACCGGGGAACAATGCAGACCGAGGAGGCATGGGACATGACCAACCTGACACGCAAGGGCGAAATCCCACAGGTGAAATCCACATACGCATATCTCAACACGGCATATCCATGCCTCAACGAGAAGCAGCTCGCCATGGGCGAAACAACCATTTACGGAAAGAGGGAACTGATAAACCAGGAGGGCCTCTTCGTGATAGAGGAGCTTGAGAGGATCGCGCTTCAGCGCTGTACAACGGCACGCCAGGCAATAGCCCTCATAGGTTTGCTTGCCGAGCAGTATGGTTACGGTGATCTGGCCGAATGCCTCACCATAGCTGACCCGAAAGAGGTGTGGCAGCTCGAGATAGCCGGCTCGGGACCGGGCAAACCCTCGGCACTGTGGGTGGCGCAGAGAATTCCTGATGAACATGTAGGCATTGCTGCCAACATACCAAGAATCTCAGATGTCAACTTCAGGGACAGTGATAACTTCATGACCTCAACCGACCTCCGGAAAAAGGCAAAAGAGCTCGGTTACTGGGACGGAAAGGAGCCGTTCAAGTTCTACAGGGTGATCGGCACGGGCAAACCGTACGCCATCCGCGAATTCTTCGTACTGAGCTCACTTGCACCAGAACTTAACCTGACTATGGATATGGAAGAACTCCCCTTCTCCGTCAAGCCTGAGAAAAAGCTCTCCGCCAGTGACGTTATGGCGCTCTTCCGCGAAACCTACGAAGGTACACCCTATGACATGACCAGGAACCTGATGGTTACCGTACGGAAAAAAGATGAAGCCGGCAACGAGATAACTGAAATGGTGAAGTCGCCGGCCATCAGCAACTGGATGAACAATGACGTACGCACCCTGATCAATGAGCTCAAGCCCGGTACCATTGACAGGCAGCGCACCATTGCCATCGCAGGCTGCTCCTACTCGCACGTGATACAGTGCCGTGTGTGGCTGCCTGATGAAGTTGGCGCAGTGGCATGGTTCTCATTTGACAATCCCGGGCAGAGTCCACGCATACCAATCTTCTCAGGGATAATCTCTCTGCCGAAGAGCTTCAGCATCTGCGGGCAGCACCGCTACCGTGAAGATGCCGCCCTCTGGGCCTTCCGCGAAGCCAACAGGCTCTCGATGATTAACTGGGAGCGTGGCCGCAAGCTAATAGAGCCGGCAGTAGCTGAACTGGAGAATAAAGCGCTGACGGAACTGCCCGGACTGGAGGAGAGAGTAAAGATCATGGTTAAGGAGGGCAGGAATGAAGAAGCCAGGAAAGTGGTGACAGAATACTCAAATGCCTTCGCTTATGGTGCCATGAACAGGTGGCAGGAACTGAAAAGAGAACTCTGGCAGATGTTCGGCAGAGGTTTCTGATCATAATACCCCCTGCCCTGAACTTATCATATTCCGAATTGTTAACTTTAGACAATTTTCAATGGAAATGGGTTCAGGCATAGCCTCAATTCTTGACAAGAAAGCCCTTGACAGGGATGACATCATTGCACTTCTTCAGTGCGGCGAGGATGAGGCTCCCCTTCTATACCGGCGGGCAGCAGCCGTCAGGGACCACTACGTGGGCAGCCATGTTTACCTGCGCGGACTCATTGAATATTCAAACATCTGCAGGAAAAACTGCCTCTATTGCGGTGTCAGGCGTGACAATCTCAGGATAGAAAGGTACACTATGACACGGGAAGAGGTTCTTGAGGCAGCCATGACTGCCTTCAATCTCAAACTCGGGTCAATTGCCATCCAGTCAGGAGAGAACTCCTCCGTAGCATTTATTGACACCATTGAAGAGCTTATATCCACAATACGCAGGATGACTGACAATAAGCTCGGCATTACACTCTCTCTAGGCGAGCAGAGCAGGGAGACCTACAGGAGATGGTATGACGCGGGCGCACACCGTTACCTGCTGAGGATAGAGACATCAAACCAGTCCCTCTACCGGAAGCTGCATCCTGACGATGAGATGCACAGGTACCAGAGAAGACTTGAATGCCTGAAGGCGATTCAGGATACCGGGTACCAGACAGGTACCGGTGTGATGATAGGGCTGCCGTACCAGACTATGGGTGATCTGGCTGATGATATCATCTTCATGCGCGATTTTGACATTGACATGTGCGGGATGGGACCGTATATAGAGCATTCAGACACCCCGCTGGGGGAAAGGGGAACCGACCATCGCCTCCTGAAGGAACGCTTCAACCTCTCTCTCAGGATGATAGCAATACTCAGGATTGTCATGAGGGATATCAATATCGTTGCTTCAACGGCCATGCAGACCATTGATCCGGCAGGCCGTGAAAAGGCTGTTTCCTGCGGAGCCAACGTGGTTATGCCGAACCTCACCCCTGCCAGGTACAGGGAGGGATACCGGATTTATGAGGGCAAGCCGGGCTACAACGAGGTGAATGAATCAAACGTCAGCGGCCTGAACCCCGATCTGATACCCGGAATCACCATCGGGCTGGGGATATGGGGTGACACACCCCATTACGGCAGGAGGCTGGGCAGAAAAAAATGATTATGCTGCAGAACAAGGTTCTGCCATAACAACCAATCCTCTTTTTTCCGAAATTGCTCACACTACTCAAACCTGACATGATGAAAAAAACAGCCCTTTCATCAGTGATCATCCTTGTGTCACTGATCAGTTTCGGCCAGGAGAGGCTCACCCTTGAATACTACATGCCTGCAGGCATGACTTTTGACAGCAGCATCCCGGTGCCGGGGTCCATCGGTCATGAGGTGGGCGAATGGCATGTCACCCATGACAAGCTGGCCGGTTACATGAAGCTTCTTGGCGACCTCTCCGGCAGGGCAGTATGGGAAGATTACGGCAAAAGCTGGGAAGGGAGGCCGCTCGGGCAGCTGATCATCACATCGGAGAAGAACATGGCCCGTCTCGAAGAGATCAGGCTCGAGCACCTGAAACTATCAGATCCTTCAGTCTCAAAGAGTGTCACCACTGCAGACATGCCGCTTATCATCAAGCTTGGTTACGGCGTGCATGGCAACGAGTCAAGCTCATCCAATGCTTCAATACTTACAGCCTACTACCTCGTTGCCGGCAGGGGACCGCAGATAGACGAAATACTTGACAAATGCGTCATACTTATCGATCCGTCACTCAATCCTGACGGTTTGCAGCGTCACTCTGCCTGGGTGAACATGAACCGCGGGATGACGCTCGCAACCGACCCTTCCGGGAGGGAGTTCAATGAGCCATGGCCCGGAGGGCGAACCAACCACTACTGGTTTGACCTGAACCGTGACTACCTGATGCTTCAGCACCCCGAGAGTGTGGGGCGCGTGGAAGCTTTCTACCGCTGGATGCCCAACATAAACACTGACCATCATGAGATGGGTGCCTCAGCCACCTTCTTCTTCCAGCCGGGCGTGCAGTCGCGCAACAACCCGGTGGTCCCGCCTGACAACCAGACACTGACGACCGGGATAGGCAGTTACCATGCAAAGTATCTTGATTCCATCGGAAGCCTCTATTATACCGGCGAGAGCTTTGACGACTATTACCTGGGCAAAGGCTCATCCTACCCTGATGCTCACGGGTCAATAGGTATCCTCTTCGAGCAGGCCGGCACAAAGGGTCACCTGCGCGAAGTACCGGGCGGAGTTCTCTCCTTCCCCTTTGCAATCAGGAACCAGTTTGTAGTATCACTATCCACCATAGAGGCAGGGATGAATATGAGGGTAAAACTGCTTGACATGCAGCGCGAGTTCTATCTCTCGGCTCTCAGGGAGGCTGACGCCTCACCGGTAAAAGGTTACCTGTTCAGTGCCGGTGCCGACCCCGGAGGGTGTGCACGCTTTATAGAAAACCTTCTCAGGCACAGGATCGAGGTTTACAGATGCGGCCGCCAGATAACCAAAAACGGCATCACCTATAGCCCGGAGAACAGTTATTTTGTTCCGGCCAGACAGAAGGAGTACCGTTTTGTCAGGGCGCTGTTTGAAACTGTAAAGACTTTTTCTGACACCGTGTTTTATGACATTTCCACCTGGGTAATGCCGATGGCTTTCAACCTGAGCTATACCCCCCTTGGCAGCGCTGAGACAACAGGCATAGCCGGCGGGAGGGTGACCTCTCCGCCATTCCCTGACGGGGCTGTAAAAGGTACCGAAAAAGATTATGCATGGCTCTTTGAATGGAGTGACACCTATGCCCCCGGGGCACTTTACATGTTACAGAGCGCAGGCTTTACCGCACGGGTGGCCACAGCGCCTTTCACGGCTTTACTGAGTGACGGCAGCAGGAAGCAGTTTGGTTACGGCACCATAATGGTTCATAAGGGAGATAAGCCGGTTTCTGACGGTTCGCTCATGAAGTTCCTCAGCGCAGTGGCGAAGGAGTGCGGCATAACCGTGTACGGCGTCTCCACCGGACTCACCCCCGCTGGCATGGACCTTGGCAGCGGCGGCTTCGCAGTGCTGTCAAGACCTTCGGTGATGCTGGTAATCGATGATGGGACACCTGCCGACGATGCCGGTGAAATCTGGCACCTTCTTGACACACGCTACAGCATGCCTGTGACACTCATCTCCCCGTCAAGAATGGGTACGGCCAACCTTGGCAGGTACAACGTCATCATCATAGCAGGGAATCCGTCAATCTCATCTTTGGCAGTGGACCGCCTGCGCGAATGGAACCGTTCCGGCGGAACCCTGATTGGTTACAGGGGCGGGAACAGATGGCTGGCCGACAACGGCTTTGCCCAGATAACCTACGCAGAAAGTGCTGCCACACCACCTGGTCTCTCTGCAAGGTATGCCGACAGGGGAATGGAGAGGGCGATACATACAGTTCCTGGAACGATCTTCAATGCTGTCATTGACTCTACTCACCCGCTCTGTTACGGATACACCGGCACCCATCTGCCGGTATTCAAAACCGATGCATCAGCGGTGAAGATCACAGGCAGCAGTTATAACACACCGGTGAAATATACAGCTGACCCGCTGCTGAGCGGATACTGCTCAAAAGAAAACCAGGAGCGCATTGCAGGCAGTGCGGTTGTGTCGGTTCATCCGGGACCGGGAAGGGTTATTTCGATATATGACGACACCAACTTCAGGGCCATCTGGTATGGCACCTCGAAACTTTTTGTCAACGCTGTCTTTTTCGGACAGATACTCAGATAGGGACACCGCTCTGTAAAGGAGTCTGCTCTCTCAGGCAGGAAAACATATCCTGCCTATTGCCAGCTCCTCTATTTCGCGAAGCGAGCGCTCAAGGGAAAGAAACTGGTTCCTGTTGCCTGCAAGTTCAAGGATGATCAGTCCGGCCGGTTCCCCGTAGTAAACCTCATTGACACCCAGCCTGGTGCGGATAACACATCCGTAGGTGGTCAGCAGCGCCTGTACCGTGGGGCCAAGATCATTTCTCCCGGGAACCATAATCCCGATAATGGTGGTGCCCTCACACTCCAGGGGAGCATCTGACAGCCCGTGAGAAAATACCATCTCCCTGACAAACAGCCCCTCGATTCCCTTCAGCTTCGCAACCAGATTCCCGCAGTCATCAACATTTCCTGCAAGGTGTATTACCATAAATCCTTCGCGGCTGCACAACTCATCGTTCAGTTCGTGAAACCCGAGCCTGGTGCTTATAACAGAAGAGTGCTCAGAGAGTACCTTCTGAACCAGTCCTGCCTCCTTGATCCTGTCAGTGATCTTTATGCCTATTACTCTGACCATGATAGTGTATTTTAGTAGTAAAGGTCTCTCTCCCCGTTCCTGATACGCTCAATCTTTTTCCTTATGCTCTGCTTCATCCCCTCATCAAGGGTGGCAATGTTCTTTTCGATGGCTTGCCATCCCTTCTCTGCCAGCCCGGGCGAAGCGTAGTCAACAATGTATTCTGAGAGCGTAAGAATGGCATTGGGTGTACAATACCTCTTGATAAAGCCGGGCACCGAGAACTCCATAAAGTGCTCGCCGGTACGGCCCAGGCGATAGCATGCCGTGCAGAACGACGGGATGTAGTCATTGTCTATCAGCTCATTGATAATACTTGCCAGTGATCTGTCATCATTGATCCTGAACTGCTCGCGGTTAAGGTTCTGCTCCTCATTCTTTGAGTCTGAGTAACTGCCCAGTTCAAGCCTGGTTCCTCCGTCTATCTGTGACACCCCGAAAGCCATAGCTTCGGAACGGACTTCAGGAGCCTCCCTGGCAGTTAGTATCAGTCCGGTATAAGGCACTGCAAGCCGGAGAATGGCTATAAGCTTCTTGAAGTCGTCATCACTGGTGAAGTACTTATCGGTGATGTTCAGTGACGAGGCATCCTTTATACGCGGGAAGGAGATGGTATGGGGGCCTACATTATAGCAGGCTTCCAGGTGATTGGTATGCCTTACCAGGCCCATCACCTCGAACCGCCAGTCATAGAGGCCGAACAGGGCGCCTATGCCCACATCGTCAATTCCTGCCTCCTGGGCTCTGTCGAGAGCTGTCAGACGCCATTCATAATCCTTTTTCTTTCCGCCGAGGTGGTACCATTTGTATGCCTCAGGGTCATAGGTCTCCTGGAATATCTGGTATGTACCTATCCCTGCCCGGCCCACAGTGCGGAATCCGTCAATGTCAAGCGGGGCAGCATTGATGTTCACCCTGCGTATCTCACCACGGCCTTTCTTGACTCCGTAAACCAGCCGTACCGTATGTGCAATATACTCCGCGCCATACTCCGGGTGCTCACCGTAAACGAGAATAAGCCTCTTCTGACCGTTATCCTCCAGGGCTTCAACCTCTGCAATGATCTCCGTATCTGTAAGAGTCTTGCGTTTTGCCTCCCTGTTGGAGGTTCTGAAACCACAGTACTGACAGTTGTTGGTGCACTTGTTTCCTATGTAAAGGGGTGCAAACAACACTATCCTGTTGCCATAGACTTTTTTCTTCAGCTCGCGCGCGCCCTCCTTTATCTCCTCCACCAGGTCGCCTTCGGCGTTGATAAGTACAGCTGTCTCAGCCAGGGTGAGACGCTCCTTGGAAAGCGACTTTGCTATCACCTCCCTGACCCTTACGGCATCAGCCTTGTTATTATTTATATGTGCCCACAGCTCTGCCGGATCAATGAACGGCTCCATCCTGCGGTCAGGAATGGTGCATTTTTCAGGATTGAATTTCATTTCTCTTAAATTTTAATTACACCCCCGATCAGAAATTAACTTGTAAAGATACGTAAAAAGGGGGCCAATTGTTCAATCCGGTCAGAAAATTAACTCCTTCATCTCTTCAGTACCTTCAACAAGCGTTCTTGCCGGGTCTGAAGTCAGGCGGCTGGTTTTCCTTGACAAAGTAGGCCACTTTCTCAATGTATGTTATCATGTCAAACTCCTCGAGATAGACGGTGTCAGGTACATTGAGGGGCACTGTTGTGAAGTTCATGATACCCCTGATTCCGTCACTGACCAGCCGTGAGGCTGTGGCTACGGCCTGATCAGCCGGAACGGCCAGCACGGCAACCACGATATCAAGCTCATCCCTCAGCCTCCTGAGCTGACTTATATCGTAGCAACGCACCCCGGCCACCACCCTGTCTGTCTTCCGGGGGTCAACATCAAAGGCGGCCACCACGGTCATGTTAGTCCGCCTGTCCCTGAAATATCCGGCTATGGCCCTTCCCAGGTTGCCCATCCCGACGATGGCCACGTTGAGGCCGTCGGGGGCATCGATTATTGATCCGATAGTATTGATAAGCTCCCTCACATCATAACCCTTCCGCATCACGCTGCCGTATCCGATAAGCATGAGATCGCGCCTGACCTGCACAGCGGTGATGTGGAGCATCGCGGCAAGCTCATGCGAAAAAATATAATCTTTGTTTGCAGCCAGTACGGAGGCAAGCGCTCTCCTGTACTGACTTAAACGTTCAACGGTCTTTCCTGGAAGTGCTTTCATATACATGTTATTGATTTTGAAACCTGTGATCCGGGAATTATTGCCGTGAAGGCTGATCCCCTGCCAGCCGGAATGAACCTGAAACTATCATGGGAGATGGCCAGACTGTGTATCCTGGTTGTGAACATCCTGAGGAAACTGCCGGTACGTACAATAGCGCTCCCGGTGAAGTAACCCTCCTCCTGTACGGCCTGAATGACGGGTATAAGATCTGCCGCCGTACTATGCCGATCTGTCCACCAGCCCCGGATATCCTTAATAACGGGTATAAGATCCTCATGACTTCCCGCCCCGTAACGGCTCAGAACAACATCTATCTTGCTCGCTTTGAACACAATCTGACTATTCAGACAAATACAAAATTATTTGTTTTTATTGTTATTTCAAAAACATTGTTAATCTATTAACAAATAATTATGGAAAAGATCCATTGTCTGGCAGGAGCGTTGGAAAATGTTGTATTTTTGAATAAGTATGAACTAAACAGGAGGGTATTGGGACAATCAAACAACATTGAAATCTGTCTTGGAAGTTCTTGTTTTTCAAGAGGTAACAAGGAGATTGTTCAGATCATCAAAGATTTTCTGAAGAAGAATCACCTTACAGACAAGGTGCTTCTAAGAGGAGCGCGCTGCATGAACCGTTGCAGTGAGGGTCCGTTTATAATCATCAACGGGATGACTTTTTCCAGCATTGGGGTACAGGATATAGAAAAGATACTGGAAAATGAGCTGGTTTAGAATATACTTGAAAACCGATAACCAACCAATGTGATTCCAGGTCTCAATCATGTGAAGGTTTAATATGTACCTGGAAACCGATTAACTGCTTATGAAGATGCCTGATCAGGTAATAAAATTAAACGAGGATAAGTGCCGCAACTCTTATTCATGTGTGAGGGTGTGCCCTGTGAATGCCATCGAGGTAAGGCCTGAGAGGGCTCATCCGGTGATTATGGCTGACAGGTGCATAGGGTGCGGACTCTGTTTCCTGGCATGCTCTCCCGGGGCAATTGAGTACAGGGATTCGCGAAGCCAGGTAAAGCAGATACTGAAGTCAGGGCGTCCTGTGGCAGCCCTGCTGGCTCCCAGCATAGCTTCGGAGTTTGATGACATAACAGACTACCGCAAGTTTGCCGGGATGATACGGAGCCTGGGGTTCTCCTATGTTCATGAGGTATCCTTTGGCGTTGACCTGGTTGCCTATGCTTACAGGAGGCTTTTCGAGGAGTCAAGCGGCAAGTATTATATCACTTCAAACTGTCCCTCCATAGTGGAGATGATAGAGAAGTATCATCCGAACCTGGTTCCCAACCTTGCACCTCTGGTCTCGCCCATGATTGCCACGGCAATGGTTACCCGCAGCCTTTATGGTGACGAGGTTGTCAACGTTTTCATCGGGCCCTGCATTGACATCAAGGCAGAAGCTGCCCGCTACAGTGACAGGAACCTTGTGGAAGCCGTCCTTACATTCATAGAGATACGTCAGCTCTTTGATGAGCATGAGATACAGGAAAAGACAGTCAAGATGTCTGATTTTGATCCTCCCTGTGGCAACTGGGGTGCTCTCTACCCCTACCCTGCGGGCATCCTTCAGGCTGCAGGCATAAAGCGTGACCTGGTATCAAGTCATGTGATCACCGCTTCAGGGGCTGAAGATGTCAAGGAGGCGATCAATGACTTCGACCATCATATTGACACCATCAAACACCATTTCAACCTCTTCTTCTGCCAGGGATGCCTGCTTGGTCCGGGCATGATCAGGCATGACGAACGGTTCAGGCGCCGGTCACTCGTGAAGCAGTATGCCGAGAAGCGGGTTAGTACCCTTGATAAAAAACAATGGAAAGAGGATATGGAGCGGTGGTCAGATCTCGACCTCTCGCGCCGGTTCAGCGTCAATGACCAGCGGATTCCGGACCCGTCTCCTGAAGCAATCACCAGGGTGCTGAAGATCATCGGCAGGGACAATCGTGCCGAAGAGCTCAACTGCAACGCATGCGGTTACGGATCATGCAGGGAGTTTGCAGCCATTGTGGCAAAGGGGCTTGCCATTCCTGAGATGTGCCACACCTACAACCTGCGCAATAAACAGGAGTATATTGAAACACTCAGGCAGACCAACAAGAAACTCTCGGAGACGAAAAAAGCCCTGAAAGAGTCGGAGGAAAAGGCCATGCGCGAAAAGGATGCTGCAGAGGATGCCTCTGAAACCATGAACAGCATGCTTAACAAGCTGCCAAACGGAGTTGTGATTGTAGACAATGAGCTGAAGATACTCCAGTCGAACAAACGTTTCCTGGAGATCATAGGTGAGGATGCGGAGGATATTGCAGAAATCATCCCGGGCCTTCGCGGAGCCGACCTGAAGACACTGCTGCCATTCAGCGTTTACAATATCTTCTCCTTTGTGCTGCGTGAAAACGAATCGGTGATAAGCCGTGACGTGCAGCTTGAAGACCGGATGTTCAACATCTCCATCTTCCCCATCAGGCAGAACAGGATTGCCGGGGCGGTCATCCGCGACCTCTTCTCTCCCGAGGTACAGCGGGAGGAGGTGATCAACAGGGTTTCCGATGTCATTGACAAGAACCTTGAAATGGTTCAGAAGATAGGGTTCCTGCTGGGTGAAGGAGCCTCAGATACCGAAAAGATGCTCAACTCCATTGTCGAATCATTCCGCCAGAAAAAAGATGCAACCGGAAAGTAATGCCACGGCAGTAATGGCGAGGCAGTTCTTCATTGAAGTCAACAGCCAGCAGCGCAATCATCATGGTGAGCGCATCTGCGGTGATGTTTTCCTCTCAGAGAACGTGCGTGAGGAGAACCGGATAATAACGGTTCTCTCTGACGGCATGGGCCATGGGGTAAAGGCCAACATCCTGGCAACCCTCACCTCCACCATGGCACTCAACTTCACCCGCGAGCACAAAGAGCCTGACCGTATCGCGGAGATTATCATGAATACGCTCCCGGTATGTTCCGAAAGGAAGATCAGCTATGCTACCTTTTCAATAGTTGACGTTGAGAGTGACGGGCGTACCAACATACTCGAGTATGACAACCCGCGATGCATAATACTCAGAGGCAGCCAGCCATTTGAGCCCGACTGGAAGGATGTGGTGCTTGACAAAGGGAGGAATGCCGGCAAGGTACTGCACAAATGCACCTTTTACCCGGCCAAGGAGGACCGTATAATACTGCTCTCCGATGGCGTTGCGCAAAGCGGTATGGGATCAGCAGCCTGGCCACTGGGCTGGGAGCGCGACAACGTCAGGCAGTATGCCTCCTCGCTTATTGCCGGTGATTCGTCAATTTCTGCCTCCACACTGGCAGCCAAGGTTGTCAACATGGCGTACAAGCATGACAATTACGAGGCAAAGGATGACATCTCATGTGCAATACTTTACTTCAGGGAACCCCGGAAGCTGCTGATATGTACCGGTCCTCCCTATGATGAGGAGAAGGATAAGGAGCTGGCTGACAGGGTTATGGGGTACAAGGGCAAGGTGATATTATCCGGTGGCACAACCGCTGATATAGTTGCACGGGAACTGAACCGCAAGATCGTCGATGTGCTTATCTTCGAAGACCCTGACCTGCCGCCGGAGAGCTTCCTGGAGGGAATAGACCTTGTTACCGAGGGGATACTAACCCTGCAGAAGGTGACAGAGCTTGTCAAGAGTTACAAAAACAGTGTCAGTCTGGGAAAGGGGCCGGCTGACAAGATCGTAAAGATGATAATGGAGAGCGACGAGATCAATTTCCTGGTCGGCACACGAATCAATGTAGCCCATCAGGATCCCACACTTCCTGTTGACCTTGAGATACGTCGTACGGTTGTCAGGCGCATAGCCCGCATTCTGGAGGACAAGTGGCTGAAGCAGGTAAGCATAGATTATATCTGAGCAGCCAGGTGTTACTACTTACATCGCATGCCGCTTCGCAACCCTGTAGAGGAATGACATCACTTCACGAAGGGAGAGTTTTCGTGGCAGGCGCCTGTATATCCGTACCTCTTCTACCTCGTCAGTGTCAGAGTGTGGGCCTGTCAGCTCAACATCAGCGAAAAAGAGCCTGCCATATTGTTTTCCGGTTCCTGTGTCAACCGAATAAAAGGCCACCGGCTCCATGATGAAGCTGACCGCTCCCGTCTCCTCCATCAGCTCACGCACTGCCGCCTCAACCGTATTCTCTCCCGGCCCCGGATGACCGGCAGGCATCTCCCAGCCTCCCCTCCTGCGGTGCTTCACAAACAGCCATCCGCCCTTATAACGGGCAGCAATTACAACGTATGATATATTCAGCGGCCTGATGCCTTCAGGTATTAATTCCACAGTCACCATGCGGTAAAATTAAAGCAAAAAGAGAATTATGTGCCGGAGTATCTCTTAAACATTACTTTTGTCAAAAACTTGGCAGATGTTATTCTACCTGGCATTACTGGTTACTGACCTGATTCTCTGGTATATCCTGATCAGGGCACTGAAGGGAAGAAACATGGTGCTCCGTATTGCTGTTTTGTTGCTCAAGACAGCAGGGACAGCCCTCTTTATTGCACTCTTCCTGAAGATAGTACTGTACAGGGGTGAGTTTGCCGAACCGTCAAATGCCTTCAGGCAGGTTCAGATGGGGGTTATGGCACTGCTGCTGATGTTGACAACCGGAGCATGCCTGGCAGTGTCAGTTACAGGCCGTGTTGCCGGGGCCCTGATGAAGCGGGAGATGAAATGGCCTGCAGTGACCAATATTGTCCTGTTCCTCCTTGCAACGCTTTTTGTTGCCGACGGCTACTTCCGGCAGAGACTTGATATCCGGATTGTGAGGCAGGATATCACAGTCAGTGGACTTGACCGGGCCCTTGACGGATTAACGATAGCTCTCATAAGCGATATTCATATCTCCTCATGGCAGGGGGACTATGACCGGCTTGAGGCGATCATGAAGCAGGTCGGCAGCGAGAAGCCGGACCTTGTGCTGAACACAGGCGATTTCATCTCTTACGGCTGGCAGGAGTTCGGTATGTCTGACACCATACTCCGTAAGGCAGAAAGTCTGGCAGGAGCCTTCGCCGTTGAAGGCAACCATGACGACGGAACATATTATCCCGCCTATGACAGCAGGTACGGGGAGTTGTGCCGTGAGATGGTCAAAAGGAGCATAGAAAAGTCAGGTTACACCCTTCTGAGAGACAGTGCAGTCATCATCAGCCACAGGGGTGTGCAGATGGCAGTTGCCGGAGTGGAAACTCATGGTCACCATCTTGACATGAGGTACGGTGATTTTGAGAAGGCACTGAGCCAGGTACCCGATTCGCTGTTCACGATCCTGCTTCTGCACGATCCGGAATCATGGCATCTGGCCATGGCTTCAGGAAGAACTCCCCAGCTCACTGTGGCAGGGCACACTCACGGGTTTCAGGCAGCCCTTCCCGCGGGTATCTGGTCACCGGCCTCGCTGTTCCACAAGAGATGGAAAGGGCTGTATGAATACAGGGGCAGTCATCTATATGTTACCTCCGGCCTTGGCACAATGGGTATGGCAGCAAGATTTTTCATGCCACCTGAGATAGTGATTATTACTGTGAAATCAGGTCATTGATTTATCAGGATATAAACAACAACCTATCCCGCATTTGTGTAAATTTGCAGTTCATAAACTGTCAACAGCATGAGACTTAAATCTCTGATCGTAGCTGCCGCCCTGCTGGCAGCACTGCCATCCTACCCGCAGCAGGAAGCTCTGAGAGCCATCACCCTGGAGAACTCGGAAGCTTACATGAAATTCCTCTCATCTGATGATCTTGAGGGGAGAAGGACAGGGAGCGAAGGGAATAACCTGGCTGCAGAGTACATTAAGGCTGAAGCCCTGAAGCTTGGTGTACGTCCTCTTCCCGGCCAGGATGATCTGTTTCAGGAACTCAGGTACATAAAGACCAGCATAGTCCCCGGCGAATCACGTATAACATTCAGTGACAGCTGTTCGGGCCATATCTTCTCTGCCGATATCATGCCCCTGATGCCCCCTTCTGACACTGTAAGCCTTGAGGGCGAAGTGGTTTTTGGAGGGTACGGATACGTTAACAGTGAGGAAGAGTACAATGACCTGGCAGGGATAAGTCTCAAGGACAAGATTGTCGTAATTATGACAAGGATACCGGAGATTTTCGGGAGCGGAATGCCGGCACCGGGCAGCGGCATCAGTGAGATGACCGAAGTCAGGAAACTATCCATGATAATGCTTCTGCAGGCCAGGGCAATTATTTTCGTAGCTGATCCGGCACTCGGAAACGATATCTCCTCCGACCTTCTCTCAATGGGTTCACCCTACCAGCTGACCCCGCTCTTCAGGAAACAGATATTTAGTTTTTCATTGAACGTTTACGCCATCACCACCGGGACGGCTGACCAGATGCTTGGCGGATCAGGGCTTACCCTCAGGAAGCTTCAGGACAGCATAGCCTCATCACTCAAGCCGGTATCGTTTATCATCCCGAACCTCAGGACAAATATCAGTGTCAATGTGGTCAGGGATACCGTTACAAGCAACAACATTATCGGATATGTAGAGGGATCTGATCCGGTACTGAAGAATGAGGCTGTGATCTTCACCGCTCATTATGACCATGTTGGCAAGGATGCTTCCGGCAATATCTATAACGGTGCAAATGACAACGCCTCAGGCAGTGTTGGTCTGCTGAATATTGCTTCCGCCTTCTCATCCCTCAGGAAGAAACCGGCGAGAAGTGCAATCTTCCTGTGGACCACAGGCGAGGAAGAGGGGCTCCATGGATCAACTCATTATGCCGATAATCCCCCGTTCCCTCTCGAAAAAACCGTTGCAGCCATCAATTTTGACATGATAGCGCGGTCAAGGCAGGAGAGCGATGTGGGGGAATCACTTTCCGGCAGGATAGACATCACCGGCCCTGACACAATCAGGATAATTCACGGCGCCAACTGTCCGGAACTGGTCACCATTGCCACCACTGCATGTCACGAATCAGGCATATTCCCGATAGATGATGGAAAAGGAGCGAACTTCTCGGGATCAGATCATTATCCCTTCTACCGCAAGAAGATTCCTGTTGTTTTCTTTTTCACCGGCCTTCACAAGGATTATCACAAGGAGACAGACGACTATGAGTTCATTGATTTTGACAAGCTCGTCCGTGTGTCAAAGGCGGGGTTCGCCACCGGTTACAGGGTGGCAATGCAACCTGACTTCAACGTTAAATAGATGATCCTGAGGGGTTACTGAATCCGCAGCATGAGCAAAAGGAGACTCGCCCTTTCGTCGGGGGAGGTAGAAGTCAGTATAGTGAGGTCGTCAAGGCGGACGGTGGCGCTTTATGTGCAGCCGGGAGGCACCCTGCTCATCAGGGCTCCGTGGCATGTGCCGGTCCGGCTGCTCATGCAGTTTGCAGCTCAAAAATCGTCATGGATCGAGCGCCAGATAAACAGGCTGAAGCATGTAAAGCCTCCGGAAACACCTCTTGCCATCCATGACGGAGCTGCCGTGCCATTTATGGGGCGCGACCTGACTGTGGCCATCAGGCGTGGATCAGCCCGCAGGGCTTCCCGTAATGATGATATGCTTGTTCTGACGGTGACCGGTGATCCGTTGCCGGAGGAGCTGACAGGGCTGACAGAGTCATGGTACCTGCGTGAGGCGAAGGCATACCTGCCGGAGCGGACGAGGTGGCTTGCAGGGCAATACTCCCATCTGCTGCCAGCACCGGGGAGTGTCAGGGTAAGGAAGATGAAACGCCGCTGGGGTACCTGTCACAAGGGCGGAGCGATCTGGCTGAACAGGGAACTGATGAAAAAATCACCCGATCTGATTGACTATGTCATAATCCATGAACTGTGCCACCTGGTTCATCACAACCACGGAAAGGAGTATTATGAATTACTGGGCCGGATTCTGCCCGGTTTCCGGGAGCTGAGAAAGAGGCTGCAGCAGTGAGCCGGGCCGGCGGTGAGCAGCCCGGCAAGCTGGCAAAACCAGCCAGTCAGCAGTACCAGGCAGACGACAGTGAGAAGTGAGCCGGGCCGGCGGCGAGCAGCCCGGCAAGCTGTGAGCGGTGGGTCAGTCGGCCGTGAACAGTCAGGCAAGTTGCAGCAGTGAGTCGGGCCGGCGGCGCCAGTTGGCCGGAAGTGACTCAGGCAAAGAAGAGGTATGCCACGAAAATGGCCGAGATGCTGCCCACTATATCAGCTATCAGTCCGCATACCACTGCATATCTTGTATTCTTGATTCCCACCGAGCCGAAGTAGACTGCCAGCACATAGAAAACGGTGTCAGTTGATCCCTGGAGACAACATGTCAGCCGTCCGACGAATGAGTCGGCGCCATGTGTTGTCATGGCATCTATCATCATCCCCCGCGAGCCGCTTCCGCTCAGCGGCTTCATGAAGGCCGTCGGCAGCGCCTCAGTAAAGGAGGTATCAAGCCCCATCCAGGCTACCACTGCCGTTATGCCGTCAACAAGCAGATCCATGGCTCCCGATGCCCTGAAGACACCTATTGCCACAAGTATGGCAACAAGATAGGGTATGATTGTGACGGCTGTCTTGAATCCATCTTTGGCTCCCTCGATGAAGGCCTCATAAACATTGACCTTTTTTACCATCGCCATCACGATGAATGAGACTATAACGCTGAGAAGGATGAAGTTCGCCGCAAAGGTCGAGATTGTATTGATCTGATCCTGCGGCAGGGTGCTAAAATACCAGACAATGCCGCCAATGAGTGCGGTCAGACCTCCCAGGTAACCAAGCACCACCCTGTTTAAAAGATTAATCTTCTGGGCAATGGCCACACTTATCAGTCCGGCAAGGGTGGCAATATAGGTTGCTATCAGTATGGGAATGAATATGTCAGCCGGATTGGCTGCCCCCAGCTGTGCCCTGTAAACCATGATGGTTACGGGAATTATGACAAGCCCTGATGCATTCAGCACCAGAAACATTATCATGGGGTCTGAAGCCACCTCCTTGTCAGGGTTGTGCTCCTGCATCTCCTTCATAGCCTTCAGCCCCATGGGGGTGGCGGCATTGTCAAGGCCAAGCATGTTGGCAGCCACGTTGAGCATCATGGAGCCGTGTGCAGGACTGTTAGCCGGAAGTTTCGGGAAAAGTCTCCTGAACAGCGGCCCGATAGCCCTGGAAAGCAGGCTGACGGCACCGCCCTTCTCTCCCACTTTCATCAGCCCCATCCACAGGGTAAGTACACCGGTCAGTCCGAGGGATATCTCAAAACCGGTCTTTGCACTTGAGAAGGTTGATTCTACAATTTTGTTGAAAACCGAGGTGTCACCATTGAAGATGAGCTGACCCAGGGCAAACAGAAACCCAATCAGAAAAAAAGCAATCCAGATATAGTTCAGTGCCATCCGCTAAAATTCTCAGTGTCTAAAACAGGGAAAAATCACTTTCGCAAAAGATTGTTGATAAAATCAAAGCTCATCCACTTCGACAATCTCAAACGGTACCTGGAGAATTGCCTTGAAATCTCTCCCGGCATCCCTCATATTGTCATCGCTGTTTTCACAGTACCATCTTATCAGTACGTCCCTGTCAGCCAGGAAAATCCTTTCAAATCGCTTGAAGAGCGCGTGTATCCTGTTTGAAGAGCTGGTATTGAAGAATTCAAACCTGACACTAAGCACTGTCCTTGCAGCAGGATTGCCGGCATATTTTTCAACGTACTGAATGAGGGGCCCGTAAAAACCGCTTGAGTTCTCAGGAATGGACTTTCCCCGTATCTCAAACAGACCATGCTCCGGGTCAAAGCTTACCGAGGGGGTTTTGGTGGTTTCCTTGATCTTTAGTTTTTCCATAAATATGAAGCCACAGCAAAGTATAAAAGTATGGATTTCCTCCAATATAGACAAATCATGGGCCAATGTTGAAAAATTTCCGGGTTATTAACAACGCTTTGTGTTACATTTGGTATGGATAGTTGTTCATTATCAGTTGTTACCGGGAAAAGACAAGTATGGCCATGGATATTATACGTTTGTTTATCAGCATCTTATGTCTGACGGTATCTATTCCACAAGTTTTTTCTGAGGATATTACAGTAACGGGCACCGTTTCAGGCCGCGACGGGTCACCGGTGATGAATGCGCGTGTATCCTTCTTTATGAATACCAGGGAGTTCAGGGTTTCAACAGGAACTGATGGCCGCTATTCGGTGAAGATAACCGGTTCATACTCTGACGTTGCAGGTGAGTTCCAGGCAGGCACCCCCTACCCGAACCCGTTTGACAACAGTGTCAACATACCTTTTATTATCAACACCCCGGGAGATGTAATGCTGACAATATACAGCCTGGCCGGGGAAAAGGTAAGGATAATGGTCTTTCCTGATGTTCAGGAAGGCAGTTACAATGCAGTATGGGACGGATGCGGGCAGAACAATGCCCCGATGAGTGCCGGGCTATATATCTACGCCATAACCTTCAGGGGCCGGTCATACAGCGGAAGACTCATCAAGGCTACCGGCACAACTTCCGGCTCATCGGGAAGCGGGCTGGAACCTGTGATGCTGCCTCCTGATACTCCCATGCCCGGATCAGCACTCCGGTTCCCGGTTATCGCTGAAGTAACAGCCCCGGACTACTACCCGGTAAGACTAACTGACATAACCCTTGTACGCGATACTGTCATCAACTTCATTCTGACGCGTAAAAACGCAATGCCCTTTACGGTGGCGGGAAACTATATCGCCAGGTACCTGGATAACGATTACAAGCCAATGATCCTAAAGGGGGTAAACCTTGGCTCTTCACCTCCCGGTTACTTCCCCGGTGAGATTGCATACGCCATCACTGCCGCCATCTACGAGAGATGGATCAACCGGATGGGGGAGGCGGGATTCAACTCGTTAAGGGTTTACACCCTTCATCCGCCGGTATTCTATGAGAAACTTGCAGAATACAACCAGCGTAATCCGGACAGGCCGCTGCTGCTCTTCCAGGGAATATGGCTCGAGGAGGTTGAGGATGGCTCCAACCCGCTGTGCTATGACCTTATCAGGCGCCGGTCAGCATTCAGCGCGGAGATTGCTGAGGTGATCGACTGCATCCATGGCAATGCCGATATTGCATTCAGGTATGGCAAGGCATACGGCATTTACAGGACTGATATTTCGCAATGGACTGCAGCGTATATCATAGGCCGCGAGGTTGCTCCGCAGGAGATTGACTCGACGAATAAATTCCATCCCGGCAATGCCTTCTATTCAGGGACACGTTTCAGCATCAGTGGCGGCACGGCATCTGAAGCTTTTATCGCTGAGATGCTTGACAGGGTTGTGGTCTTCGAGGAGAATAAATACTCGGCCAGCAGGCCTGTCAGTTTCTCGAGCTGGCCCACGCTTGACCCGCTGGAACACCCCACGGAGATCTTTACCGATGAGGATGTGGCTTCATTTGACATTACAAAAATTGTCCGCAGCGGAGGGCCCGGCCTCTTTGCCAGCTACCATGCCTATCCCTACTATCCGAATTTCGTCAGCCAGGACCCTGCATACATGGGTTTCAGTGACGCACAGGGTCCGAACAGCTACCTGGGGTACCTCACTGCCATGAAGAGTCACTACAGCAACATGCCGCTGGTGATAGCAGAGTTTGGCGTTCCCTCAAGCTGGAGCAGCGCACACCAGTCGTACAGCTCAATGCATCACGGCGGTTACTCGGAGAAACAGCAGGGGCAGAAGAACATGCGGATGATGCATAACATGCTCGATGCCGGCTGCGCCGGAGGGTTCATGTTTGCATGGATGGATGAGTGGTTCAAGCCTACATGGATAGTTCTTTACCAGGAGGCTTATGGCCTCAACACCGGAGGAGAGATCATACCCACACGCCAGTTGTGGCATAACGAGATGTCGCCGGAGCAGTGCTTCGGCCTCCTGGCCTACGAACAAAAAGAGAGACCCGCTTTTGTGCCATTCACTATTGATCAGACATCAGGGCCGGTAAGCTCTGTCAGGGCAACACATGACGAAGGATTCCTCTACGTTGAGATCAACACGGCAGCCGAACTGTTACCAACCGATGAATTCATGGTAGCTTTTGACACCTACCTCGGAAATACCGGTGAATCGACACTTCCCAACGGCGCCATCACGGGGAACAGGGCCGAATTCCTGCTCACTTTCGCGCTTGAAGATGACACGGCGCTGCATCATGTGACGGAGGCCTATGACATGAACGGCCTGACGGTACGGTTCAATCTCACTGACCCGGCGCAGAAGTTTAAAAGCACCACCACAGACGGCGCTCCGTGGAAGGTAATGCGGTGGATCAATGACGGCTTCGAGCTCACATACCATGATATTGGCAAGGTACCGCTTGAACACGCCTCCTCCTTTACTGAAGGAGACAGGGCAGCAGTGGCCTGGAATGGCCGGAAGATAACCATCAGGCTGCCATGGACCATGCTTCATTTCTATGACCCCACGCAGATGACGGTCAATGATGGCGCAATCTCATATGATGGCGGTTACAATTTTGAGATCATCACCGCGCAGTCTGACGGAATAGCAATATCAGTCTGGCACAATGGTGTTGTCACCAATGCCACAAACAGATACAGCTGGCCGAAGTGGCTGATAGTACCGCAGACCGTGGAGAGGGAAAAGGCATCGCTTCATATCATAGAGGCAGGGCTCACCGCGATTCCGGATTATGCGGATTGACAGATAAAGCCCGCAGCAGGCTGACGGCAATCAGCATTCAATCAGACAGCAGCTTGCTTACCGGAGTAACAGGTAAAATCCGTAGACGGCTGTCAGGTGTCAGCTATAAAGCAGACAGCAATAAAGCAGACAGCAATAAATCAGACAGCAATAAATCAGGCAGTGGCCGGCTTTTTCTTGTTCTGGAATCCGCTTCTTTCGGCTTTGCCCCAGCCTTTCTTGCCTCGGAGCGACTCAAGGTTGCCCCTGACAGCAAAATAGGTATGGACCGGATAGAAGAAGGGTTCAAGCATGGCTGTGCCTATCAGGCGGAGCACATCACGTTTCCTGCGATACTTGTGGAAGGTAATCTCCTCAAAGAGAACAGCCCATGTGGTAAGGCTTACGGCGAAGCTGTAGACAAAGAGGAAGAGCAGCAGGAAGAAGGGCCAGTACAGTGCACCGGTAATTGCAAGATATATTGAATAGACTATTCCGAGGAATGCAATCAGGGGCGCTGCCCATTCAAACATGAACCAGTAGGGATAGCCGAGCATCCCCAGCCTCCCGTATTTCACGTTCAGCATCATCTTCCGGTGTGTCCAGAGAGATTCAATCAGTCCTCTCGTCCACCTTGTCCTCTGTTTGCGCATTGACCTGAGGTCAGCGGGTACCTCCGTCCAGCATAACGGGTCAGGTATATAGGTAACCTCGTATTTCTGTTTGCGTTCGGCCATATAGCGCCTCATCCTCAGTACCAGCTCCATATCTTCGCCAACGGTCTTGATGCTGTAGCCGCCGGCCCTGATTACCGTCTCACGGTCAAACATGCCCATGGCTCCTGATATCAGCATCAGTCCGTCAAGATGGCTCCATGCCATACGGCCGAGGAGGAATGCACGCGTATAGTCAAGCACCTGCACCCTTGGGAGGAACTTCTTCGGCAGGTTGATCTGACGAATGTGACCACGCTCCACATCACATGAGTTGACAATGCGAATTACACCACCCGTGCCGATGACCTTCTTGTCCTTCTCCTCGAGGAATGGTTTGACGAGCTTCAGTATCGAATCGGGTTCAATGATGGAGTCAGCATCAATGGTTACTATCAGGTCACTGCGGCTTATATTGATTCCGGCATTTAGTGAGTCGGCCTTGCCTCCGTTATTCTTATCGATGACAGTAAGCCTGTTGTAGGCCGGGTCCTTTGAGCGGTAGACACCCCTGATCCTTTCGCAGGGTATGCGGTAGTCAAAATAGTAATTGACCCTGACCAGTTCATAGGCATCCCTGATCTTTGAGAAGGTATCATCGGTCGATCCGTCGTTGACGATTATTACCTCAAAGTTATTGTAGTAGAGTGAAAGCAATGTGCGGACGTTATCAATGATAGTCTTGCCCTCATTGAATGCCGGGGCAATGATGGTGATCCGGGGGCTCAGGGGTGAGAGAACCAGGGAGTTATAATTGACGTAACTGTTCTTTCTAAGGTACTTCCTGAGAGCCAGGGCTGAATATATACCGAGGAGGAGGTACGTGGTAAAGAGTACCAGGGTCAGCCAGAATATCAGATGTGCGAAAATGAATCCCATGCTAATCAGTTTATCCTGCGGTCAAGCACATGCCTGACTATTATATTATAGTTCTTGTACTCTGATTTCATAATCTTGACAAGGGCCTGTACTCCAATCTCGCCCATGTTTTCTATTGCCTTCACAGCCTCTATCTGCAGCTGCACGTCATCCTCCTTGTCAAGTACCAGCTTGAGGAATCCAAGCATGGAAGTCTCGGGCATCTTGCCCATTGACCTGACAATCTCCAGGCAGCTGTTGTACTCCTGGAACTTATACATGCGTTTCATGGTCTCAAGGGTGGTTTTCATGCCAAGATCGCCGGCCACCTCAACTGCCAGCCTGCTGACCCTGGGTTCACGGTGAAGGAGAACCTTTCTGACCTCCGGCTCAGCCTCAATCTGCTTGAATTCCCTTATCATCCTGAGGGCGAACATCACCACTGTCGGGTTCTCCGAGTTGAGCCATCTCTGGAAGTCAGGTACAGAAATATCATGCTGCAGTATCAGATCATGAAGGGTGATCTGTTCCCACAGTGAGAATGGTCTCTTCAGTTGTGAAAGGAACTCGAAGTGGTCCTTCTCGCTCAGGCGCACCAATGCTATCTGGGCCTCCATCCGGAGTATCTCATTCCTGGAGTTCAGTGACCTGTACATTTCATCATTCCCCTCTGTGATACCCATGAAGGCAAGCTCGCGGAAACCCTTGATCTTCTTGTGCCAGCGCCGGCTGTAGGCCCTGTCCAGCGAATCCTCGTCAAGTTCCAGATCCAGGTAAAGCTTCTTAAGCTTCTCGCGGGAATCGCCCTTCAGGTTCACGCTCACGTCAATCATCTGGTCAATGAGCACCTGCCTGCGGTAATAGTCAGATGCAATCTTTCTGAAAGGTTCAGGACCACTGCTGCCGAAAAGGTAATCTATGATGAGTGTCTGGTACTGTTCCAGAAGGTACTGCCTCAGTCTGGACTCCTTCTCCATCCTTCTCCTGTTAAAGAGAATTACCACCAGGAGGATCAGCATTGTTGCGAAGGAGACTACTATGGCAATTATCAATGCATTCACCAGCGTCACCGATTTCCCGAAGTAATTATGCCTGGCCAGCCATGGGTTGTCTCCCGACAGAAGGAAGACACTCCTCAGTTTCTGCAATGTATTCCGTGCTCCGGCTGATTCCGGTTCAGCTGTAATGGTCTCCTGCGGTTCAGACTCCAGCTCTCCTGCGGGTATCACTGCGGTGGCAGGTACCGAATCAGTTTCTTCACCGGATTGCCGGCCGACTGTATCGTTTGACATTGCACCTTCCGTGCGCTGTTCGGGTGAGACATCTGCCGGCGAGACCGGGTCATTGACTGCAGGCTGCCTTATCTCCTCTGCAGGTTCCTTTACCCGGGGTGCTCCCTGGAATACAACCGGAATGAAAAGGCATGGCCTCTCTCCTTTCAGTGAGCTGTTTATGAATACCTTGAACAGACCACCCTCTTCGACAATGTCAAGGGTGAGTCCTGTCATCCCGGCAATCTTGTCGCTGAGGGCCTCAGCATTGGAACGTCGGGTGAAAGCACCCATCTGTATGGCATTGTTCCCGTTGGCCAGCAATACCAGTTCGTCAACCGTAAGTTCCGAAGGAAAAGAGGGCACGGCAGTCAGGCCGGGTTCCACAACACGTGAGCGTACGGAGTCACTCCCGTTTCCTTCAGACGGACTGAAACCCTTCAATGTTACTGCGGTAACAGCAAAGGCAATCACTATGATCACTCTCTTCTTCATTTTGCCTTCCCGATACCTCTTATTATACCTATGTTGGCTTCAAACCTGTTACGGTTTGAAGTTGGGTTGTACTTTTCGTACGAGTACCCGGCACCTATCCTGAATGACCACCACGAGTTGATCTGGTTGAACCATGTCAGCCTGACGGAAGATGCCTTCTGACGTTCCAGGTCAGTGATGATGTCATAAGGTTCATCAGGCGCCGTTCCCGTACCAAGTGTAAGCTGCAGGTAATCAGTTATGCCGAGGTATCTCCTTACATTGAGGAAGAATGAGGTTGTAACCCCTATATCCTTGAAGTGGAGATACACTCTTCCTGATAACCAGTAATTTGCAAGATATTTTTCCAGCGATGCCGTTCCGATAAAGATATTGTCATCAAAGTAGTAATAGTTGACCCCTGCAGACAGAGCCAATCCTGCCGGGAGAGTCTGCCACAGCTCGAGTGCGGCCCTGTGCCTCGGGAACCATGGTCCATCGCTGTAAGCGTATGCAACGTATGCATAGTTATTCCTGGTCAGTTCAGGCCATGCTTCCAGAGCGAACTGAAAATCATTGTCGGAAATGTCAGATGGCGGACCTGTATTAATGTGGCCGTAATTAACGGTGGCCACGACAGTGCCCCGGGAGAAACGGTGACCGGCTCCGAGGGAAAAGACCTGCCAGAATCGTTCATAAGGCTCGCTGAAGGTGTCAAACATGTAACCTGCCCTGATATCTGTAGGGGCTGTCACCTGCTGAGACCTGTCGCGTGACCATCTGCGTATGTCAGCCAGGGCTGACAGGGCGTCACTGTTCTCCGGTTCGGAGGCAAGAAGGGTGTCAATCACGGCAGCAGCTTCATCATACCGTCCCTCCCAGGCAATTATCCGGCCCAGGAGAATACGGGCATCACCATATTCAGGAAATTGTTTCACAAGGAGCCTGGCAGCAGGCTCAGCCTCGTCATATTTGCCTTCAAATGCAAGGGTGCGTATCCTGGCATACTCCTTTTCAGGATCAGTGACGGTCTGCGACCAGAGCAGACCGGCAGTCATGCACAGTATGACCATGAGAGTGAAAACCTTGATATAACTCTTGTGCCCCATCTTCTAAACTACTGCTACTGCGGCCCTGATTTTTTTCAGGAGATCATCCGGATCAAACGGTTTGGTGAGATAACCACTCACCTTCATCTCGCCGGCCTGACGACGTATCTGCGGATCGCTGAAGGCGGTAACAATAAGTACCGGCGTCTGCTTCTTCAGCTCAGTCCGGAGGTACCTGATCACCTCAAGACCACTGTGATAAGGCATATGTATGTCTACTATGGCCAGATCATAGTCATTCCTCTGCAGGGCTTCAATAGCCCTGTTTCCGTCATTTACCGTAACCGGATCATACCCCTCCCTTTCCAGGACAACAGACATTGCCTTTGATACCATCAGGTTATCTTCACAAATCAATATTCTCATAATCTACTCAATTCACCGCCTCCGCTCCCGTTGTTATAACGCAGCAAAGCCTCCTTCCTTGTCTAAAGGCGGTCAAAAATGATTCTTTTTATATTGCTTTCAAAATTCAGACACCATCAATTTGATGTCTGTTGATAAATCGTTGACTATTCAACAATAGGGTGTGACTAAATTCTTTTAGAGCTCCCTGATACGGATATTCCTGAATTTTACCACCGAGCCATGCCCCAGAAATCCGATATGTCCGCGGCTGTTACTGAGCCCCGGATGTTCCTTTTGGTCCATGGTGCCATTGGCGATGGCACCTGCAATATCACCGTCAACGATAACCGTTCCGTTGAGCACCACTTTCACCTTCGTTCCCTGTACGGTCACCTCCTGGTAATTCCATTCCCCCACGGGCCTCAGAAATCCCCTCCGTGCCGGGATAACGCCATAAACAGACCCGTGATACTGGTATGGTTTAAGATTGGCATATATAGAAGCGGTATTATCGAGTATCTGCAACTCCATGCCCACGTATGCAGCGTCACCTTCAAGCGGAGTGCGTATTCCAAGGCCGTTATTGGCCCCGGGAGTGAGCTGAAACTCAAAGCGGAAGACGAAATCGGAATACTCCTTTTCGGTGTAGAGGTTTCCACCGCTGCCATCGCCCGGCCTGATCACTATCATTCCCTCTTCTGCCACATAGGATACCTTGTTGCCAATCCATCCGTCAAGATTCTTTCCGTTGAACAATGCAACAAACCCGGCCTCCTTCTCTTTTGCTGCCAGTTCCTTCGGAATCATCCCGGCACTGGTCAAAGGATTGTCGACAAGGTCCTGCCACCCGGTGAGGTCCTTGCCGTTGAACTTCTGTTCGATTTCTTCATCTTCAGGCAGTTTGAGTGATTCCAGAGCCTCCAGTGCCGCATTTCTGACCTCCTCAGCAGGGTCAGACAGATATGGAGCAATAAAGAATTCAACCTGCCTCACTCCCAGGGATGCTGCGAAGGCAACCATCCCGGCTCTGGCATCAGGAGCCACAGCATAGGGAGCTATCTCCTTTATCATCAAGAGCTTGCGTTCAGGTGGCAGCGGCGCAACCGAGACCATCCGCATATAGGCGTCAAATGCCGGTCTTCCAAAGGTTTTGTTCCCTGAGGCCGTAATACTGATCAGTGCTCCGGCTGCCGAGTGGTCACTCCAGTGAGAGAGAGCATCAAAACAGACATCGCGGGTGATGGCATCGCCATTCTCAAACTCCGCAGCCACTCTTTTCAGCGCCTCTTCACCTCCGGTACCTGCCAGGAGCGGTATGAGCTTCAGCCTGTCACGACTGCTGTCAAGCGCCTGCAGAATGAGTGCCGACCTGATTGCGGGAGTGTCTCCCTGCATTGCGGCATTAAGCAGTGCCCGCTGAAGTTCAGTCACTTCCGCCCTGTCTGATGTTGCATCAAGGAGGGCTATTATCTCCTTCTGGTCATCATATGAAGCCAGTGCCTGCAGCGCCGAGATGGCTGCTGCCCTGATGGCAATGTCATCAGAACCGGTCAACGGAAGAACCTCTCTGAAGTAGCTCTTTTCACCTGACCAGGCAAGCAGCCTGATGAGGGTGACGGTTGAGTTACCCTTTGAGCCGGGAAGTGAAGCGGCTATCTTCCTCATGCCTGTGCTGTCAAGTATGGTTGTGAGGGCTGTGGCAGCAGCACGGTGACCTTCATCGTTGTCATATTTCAGAATCCATGAGATGAGAGGATCAACTGCCCTCACACCCTGCAGTCGTGCCAGTGCCGCCACGGCACCCGCCGAAATCTCAGGTGACGGATCGTCAAGCGCTTTCATCATCAGCGGCACTGCCAGCTCATCACCTCTCTCCCCAAGCATGAACAGTATTTCCGGTTTCGCAACATCGGATACTCTGGCGTACCTGTTGATCCATTTCTTTGTCACATCACTTCCGGGCATGCCTGCCGCCAGCCGCAGCGCGCCACCCCTGATGGCCACGTCAGGATCATCGGCAGCCTCAAGAAGCATTCCCAGGGCATCGCTTCCCTTAACCCCGGTGATAATGCTCATGGCGGCCAGCCTCTGTGAAGCTGCCTCCTGATCACGGCTGGCATCAATTACCTGGTTTACAATACGTTCCATCTTTTTCACCTCGCCGTTCAGGCCTATTATCTTCGCATAGAGGAGCAAAGCCCTGACCGCACCGCCGGGATCACGGCGGAACGAGGCCGCCCTGGCTGCATCAACAAGTATATCATAAGCTTCCGGAGCGCCTGTTGAGGCGATGGCCAGAAGTGCAGCTGCCTTTTCTGCATCATTGCCTCCAAGGTATCTCTTCATATATATATCGGTAGCACTACCCGGATGTGTTGCAGCCAGAGCCACCATCACCTGTGCCGCGCACGGGCACTCGACTTCACTGAGCGATGAATAGAGGAGAGAAGCTGCCGCCTTGCTGCCAATTGACTGAAGCACGATGACGGCATCATCGCATATCTCAGGTGAGCTGACATAATCAGAGAGTGCAGTGACAGCCATGTCAGAGCCTGTCAGGCTGAGCTGTCTCATGAAGAAAGATCTTACCTCCCTGTCTCCGGCACTCTTCATGAACTGTATGCACTGACTCTCCCATGCACGTTTCCGGGTATCGTCACTATCCTTTGACAGGTGAGCTGTGAGTGATGCAACTGCATAACGGGCACGCAGGTCATCACCCTTGCCGGCTGGCACTATCTGTTCACAGATCATCGCCCTGCCTTCATCACCCAGGGCATACATATCTTCCATAAGCCTGGAGGCCAGTGCCAGGTTATCAGCCGGCATCCTTGCCAGCAGATCTGCCACCTTCGTTTCCAGAGTCCTGACATCCTGGGCACTGACGGCTGTACCTATGAGCACAAGCGCCGTCAGGGTCAATAGCTTTTTGATTTTGTTCATGATATACTTTTCAAATTGTTCACATATGCCACTCGCCCCGCATAGGCTGGTCAAGCAGGGCATTTGCCGCATCATCATCAATGAAGAGCTGCCTGACAGGGTCGAATCTGAGGTTCCGTCCCAGGCGCAACGCCACCACACCCATATTTACTATTGTGCACGACCTGTGGCCATTCTCCTCATTAAGGGCAAAAGGTCTCCGTGTCTTCACCGAATGAGTGAAGCTGGTGATCTGCGGTGCGGGATCGGGAAGGTCCCTGACCAGCTCAGCCAGGTTGGGGATATCAGAGACGAAGCCCTTGAATATCTTCCCCAGGGGACCCTCAATATAGGCGGCATCCTTGTCGCGGTTCTCGCCGTCAAGGATTATCTGGCAGCCATCATCGTAGGTATAGGTTATCCTGCGCCATGATCCCACCGCATCATAGTGCTGCTGGGGAGCGTCAATCTCCACTGAGACGGGACTGGTATGATCCTTGTCAAGCAGGTACTGGACTGGATCAATATAGTGCTGTCCCATGTCGCCAAGGCCTCCGCCGTCATAATCCCAGTATCCGCGGAAATTTGCGTGTACCCTGAGCTTGTTGTACGGTTTGTATGGTGCAGGGCCCAGCCACATGTCATAATCAAGTTCTGAAGGCACAGGTTCCGGCAGAAGGTCGGTTCTGCCACTCCAGTAAAACTTCCAGTCATAGCCGGTGATGCCGCTGATTGTTACCTTCAGGGGCCAACCCAGTATGCCGCTGCTGACAACTTTCTTCAGGGGCATGACAGTGGTTCCCAGACCATAGAACTGGTCTTTGAATCGGAACCAGGTATTCAGCCTGAACATTCTTCCGTTGGCCTTCACAGCCTCAACCAGCCTCTTACCCTCACCTATGGTGCGGGTCATGGGTTTCTCACACCATATATCCTTGCCGGCCTCTGCAGCCATTTTTGCCATGATGCCGTGCCAGTGCGGAGGTGTGGCAATATGCACAATATCAATATCTGGTCTGGCAATCAGCTCGCGGAAATCATGATACCCCTTCACCCCTTTGCCGCCCTTGCTGAGGGCTTTTTTCAGGTGGTCGGAGTCAACATCGCATACTGCCAGCAGACGGGTGTTCTCATAGCTGAAATGGCCAAGCCCCATCCCTCCCACGCCAATAATGCCCTTGGTAAGCTGATCACTCGGAGCCAGGTAACCGCTGCCGCCCAGCACATGACGCGGAACAATTGTCAGAGCAGCACCGGCCAGCGCCCCTCTCCTGATGAATTCTCTTCTCCTGTATGAATTATCTGACATGATACTCTCTTTTAACATTATTCCTGAGTGACATTGTATTCTTTCCTGAGCGCAGCGACTCTCTTCCTTAGATGCCTTTCCACCTTGTCATAGGCAGGATCATCAATCAGGTTCTTCATCTCATGCGGGTCAGCAACGAGGTCATAGAGTTCCCAGGCATCGATGTCATTATAAAAATGGATCAGTTTGTACCTGTCGGTACGAACTCCATAGTGCCTCCTCACTGCATGCTCGGCAGGATATTCATAGTAATGGTAATATAGTGCATCACGCCACCTGCCCTGCTTTTTGCCCCTGAGCAGAGGAACGAGTGACACTCCCTGCATGTCGGCCGGAGGTTTGACGCCGGCCAGCTCAAGGAAGGTGGGTGCATAGTCTATGTTCTGAACCAGTTCGCTGATATCACCACGGGCCGACAGTGATGAAGGGAGCCTCATCATCAGCGGTGTGCGGAACGACTCCTCATACATAAAACGCTTGTCAAACCAGCCATGTTCACCAAGATAAAAACCCTGGTCGGAAGTATAGACCACAAGCGTGTTCTCAAGCAGTCCGGCTGACCCGAGGTAGTCAAGCAGCCTTCCGGTGTTACGATCAACTGATTCTATTGTCCGGAGGTAGTCAGTAAGATACCTGTTGAGCTTGTAGAGTGCCAGGGAGTCTCCTTCCGGCCTGCCTGACAGGAATTCCCTGCTTATGCTGTCATACTCCCTGAGCCAGGCGGCCCGCTGTTCAGGGGTCATACGGTTCTCAAGGTACCAGATGTAATCTTTTTCTGTCTGTGTCAGTGAGTCACCGTCAGCGCCGGTGATCTTCAGGTCGTATGACATGTGCAAATCCTTGCTGATGCCCATCTCCTGGAGGGCAGCAGCCTGCCTGCCCTCATAGCTGTCAAAGAAATTATCAGGTACGGGGAACACTGCTCCATCATACAGATCAAAGTCAATGGTGTCAGGCATCCAGTTGCGGTGGGGCGCCTTGTGATGCACCAGCAGGCAGAAGGGTTTCGCAGTATCCCTCTGCTGAAGCCATTCTATTGCCTTATCGGTGATGATGGTGGTGGCATAGCCTGTCTGCCGGCAGGTGCGTCCCATCTCTATGAAGTCAGGATTGTAATAGCTTCCCTGCCCGGGCAGTATGCTCCAGAAGTCGAATCCCGTCGGTTCGCTCCTGAGGTGCCACTTCCCGATGAGAGCAGTCTGGTATCCGGCCTCCTGCAAAAGTTTGGGGAAGGTGACCTGAGAACTGTCAAATCTGACCCTGTTGTCAATCTGGCCATTGGCATGGCTGTGTTTTCCGGTCAGCAGTGCAGCCCTGCTGGGTGCACAGATCGAATTGCACACGAAGCTGTTGCGGAAGATGATCCCCTCATCCGCTATACGGTCAAGATTTGGTGTTTTGTTAAGTCCGCTGCCGTATGCGCTTACCGCCTGGTACCCATGATCATCGGTCATGATATAGACGATGTTGGGTCTGACAGGCTCCTGCCTGGCACATGACCAGAGCAAGAGAAGCAGGGCAACGGTTACAAGGTGTTTCATGATTATTGATTTACCGCTTGCTTTTCAACAGAGAGACAGCCTTTTCAGGCCTGTGAATCAGATGTCAGCCAGTTTCTTCCTGATAATGATCCAGGAGACGATCAGCAGGTATACCGTACAGAGCAGCAGCACACCCATTCCCGGCACCACGCCGAGGGAGTCGCTCACCAGGCCAATCACCGGCGGTATGAGAGCCCCTCCGGAGATGGCCATCATCATAAGTCCGGAGATTTCGTTGCTTCTCCCGGGGTATTTCTGCACCGTGAGAGAGAAGACAAGCGGGAAGATATTTGCCACTCCCAGCCCGAGCAGGAAAACAAGTATCCAGGCAGCAGCATTTGATGCCGGTATTATCATAATCAGCAGGATGGTGATGATTGACAGTATGGCACTGTAAAGGAATCCTTTCGTGGAAGAGAGTTTTGTCAGGATGAGAGCTCCGGCGAAGGTTCCCAGCATACGCCCGAAGAAGTAAACGCTTCGGCCTGACTGGGCCGCCACCTCCTCGAAGCCGAACCTGGAGGCAAGATATTTACCTGAGAAATAGTTGAATCCCACGTCAATACCAACCACGAGAAAGATCGAGAGTACCATCATGAGGATGTATGAGTTTCCGAGCAGCCTGAAGGCTGAAGCCATTGATGCCTTTGTACCCGTAGCAGTGGTCTCTTCTATCTTCACGCTGCCAAGCCACAGTACACTGAGGAATGAGATGATTCCATAGACCAGGAACAGCAGTTTCCAGTCACCGAACCGGCTCGCGAAGACAGCGGCCAGCGGTGCTGCAAGCATTGAGCCGATGGCTTTGATAAACTGGGAGAAGCTGAGGAAGCTTGATGCCCTGCGCCCCGGCACCACGTCAACAAGAAGCGGATTGGCTGAAACCTGGACAATGGTGTTTCCTATACCCAGGAGGGCGAAGCCCGCGATGACGGCCACAAAGTTATCTAAGAAATAAGGAATGAACAGCCCGATGCCCGTGATGGTCATCCCGGCATTGAGCATTCTCTTTTTTCCTACGCGAGCCTGTATGATCCCGACGGGAACAGAGAGGATAAAGAACCAGATGAAAGCTGCGAAGGGAATCAGACCCAGTATGAAATCGCTCTTTTCAAGGTCGCCTGCCACCCGGTCCTTGCCAATACCCACCAGGTCAACAAAGCTCATAACGAAGAAGGAGAGGAGCACCGGCGCCACCAGCCTCATCTCAATTTTTTTCTCATTCATATAGTTCAGGTTATTCAGTCTTACATTAACGGGAGAGCAGGCTGTACTGCCTTCCAGAAATTATTGTCAAGGAGATAGGCGCTGCCAAGCAGGGCAGCATCCTCCTTAAGTTCCGAAATTGCAATCGTGGTGTCACATCCCTCATTCCGCAGAGTTTTCTCCATGTCAGGCCCGAAGAGGTTGAAGGCATGTGATATGTTTCCGCCGATGACCAGTATCTCAGCACCAAATCTCTTCAGCCACGGTGCCAGGAAGCCACCCAGGCCGGTTCCGAATTCACCGAAAATCTCCTTTACCTCCGGGGCTCTTCCCGCCATCACGGCTATCTCCTTTACACCGTCAGCCTCGCGGCCTGTCACCTCACGATAGCGCGAAGTGAACCACCGTGTAGAGAAGTAATCATCAGCAATTCCGTGGCCGAAAGGCAGGTGATAGACACAGCCCATCTCCGGCACGGTGTCTCCTTCCACAACAGGGATACTATTGTTCAGGAAAGCAGAGCCGAACCCGGTGCCCAGGGTTATGGCCATCATCCTGCGGTAACCCTCAGCTTTCCCGGCCCAGGCTTCGCCCACGGCAAATGAGGTTGCATCATTCATGAACCTCACGCTGCAGTCACATGGCAGCCCGAGCCTGGAGGCAATGGCTTTGCCTACATTGACCCAGTAAAGCTTTTCGTATTTTTGAACACCCCTTATCAGGCAGATGCCCCTGACATAGTCAAACGGGCCCGGCATGGCAAATCCGATGCCCCGCAGGTTGAAGAGTGGTATCTCCCTGATCACCTGCTTCAGGGTATCACTCCAGACAGTGAGAATAGTGTCGGCTTCCGCCTTGTTGTCAACAGGGCTCTCAGCCCTCGAGCCGTTTATTATGCGGTGAACAGTCATGTCAACGGCAACGGCAGTTATATGACTGCCGCCAATATCCACGCCAATGGCGATGTTCTGAAGTTCAGATTTCATTTTGGCCTCCTCGCCTCCTTTTTTAAAGCAATGAAAATATCTATTTTCCCAAAGAGTGCAAAAGGAATCCGGCATAATATTCTGAAATAATAGGATCACTCTGAAGAAATATCTTGGATTCGTAATAATAATCGTGTTATTTCGCCCCGTTCATAATCAAACCACTTATTGTCATGCAAAAAGCCACCAAAGAGGATGCGCTTCTATACCACAGTCGCGGCCGCAAGGGTAAGGTGGAGGTGATTCCTACCAAGCCTTACTCTACACAGTATGATCTCAGCCTGGCCTATACTCCCGGGGTGTCATATCCCTGCCTTGAGATAGAGAAGAACCCGGATGATGCGTACATGTACACTGCCAAAGGCAACCTGGTGGCGGTCATCTCCAACGGCACGTCCGTTCTGGGCCTGGGTGACATAGGTGCGCTTGCCGGGAAGCCGGTAATGGAGGGCAAAGGACTGTTGTTCAAGGTGTTAGCTGACGTTGATGTGTTTGATATCGAGATTGATGAGAAGGACCCGGAGAAGCTGATAGAGATATGTGCAAAACTGGCTCCCACCTTCGGCGGGATAAACCTGGAAGACATAAAGGCGCCTGAGTGCTTCGTGGTAGAGTCAAGGCTCAGGGAGATGCTTGACATCCCGGTGTTTCATGATGACCAGCACGGCACGGCAATCATCTCTGCCGCAGGGTTGCTGAATGCCGTCGAGATATCCGGCAAGAACATCTCAGACCTTAAAATGGTGGTATGCGGGGCGGGTGCCGCAGCCAACTCATGTACCAGACTCTGTGTGGCGCTTGGAGTGAAAAAGGAAAATGTTATTATGGTTGACAGCAAGGGTGTTATCACCACCCGGAGGAGCGATCTGAACACATACAAGAGAGAGTGGGCTACCAACCTGAACATCAGCACGCTTGCAGAGGCAGTCAAAGGGGCCGACCTGTTCCTGGGCCTCTCTGTGGGCAACATGCTGACCAGTGAGATGCTGAGCACCATGGCTCCTGATCCGATAGTCTTTGCAATGGCCAATCCCGATCCGGAGATAAGTTACGAGGAAGCCCTGGCAACCCGCGACGATCTGATCTTCGCCACCGGCAGGTCTGATTATCCCAACCAGATCAATAACCTCCTCGGTTTCCCCTACATTTTCAGGGGTGCTCTTGATGTCAGGGCAAGGACCATCAACAGGGAGATGAAGCTTGCTGCAGCGCGTGCGCTTGCCGGGCTTGCCAGGGAGAAGGTTCCGGAGGCGGTGCTCAGGGCTTACGGCCTTGAAAATCTTGAATTCGGCAGGGCATACATAATACCGAAACCCCTGGATCCGCGTCTTATCTCAAGGGTTGCACCCGCAGTAGCCCGTGCAGCCATGGAAACCGGGGTGGCACGCTTCCACATTGAAGACTGGGATGCATATGCCCTCCGGCTTGACAGCCGGATAAGGGAGCATATAAAACGCATCTCTGACATCTGCTGTCTCAGTGTATGATATAGAAAGGGCCGCTAACCATTGTTACCGGCCCTTTCACTTACCCTCCTGTAATCAACCAGCCTGCTGTGCCAAACTCTGAAAACGCACAGCATTATCGTTGAGGCTTCAGCCCAAGCTTCATCTCATACATTGAGAGTATCATAGATGAGATTTGTTCAAGGGTGAAACTGCTCCTGTTCAAAGTCACATCGAAGAGATGATCAAGCGATTGCGGTTTACTGTCAAGGAAATCAACAATCATGTTCTGCCTGTTGGCGTCAGTCCGGGCGACATACTCCTCGGCCTTTTCGATGGTCATCTCCTTCTTTTTCATTACATTCCGTACCCTCCAGGGGTGGGGAGCCACCAGCCTTACATGCAGGGCGTTGGCCATATCACGGGTGATGGAGACGCTTCCCCTGCCTATGATCACTGCATACCCGTCACGGGCTATCGAGAGAACCACATCCCTGACGGCCTTCCTGACCGAACTGTCTGTCACAAATGAACCTGAGAATGCCATTATCATCTGGGAAATATCGGTCATTCTCTGACCATGGTAATAGGTCTCAACACGCTGGGTATCTGTTTTCAACTCATGTGCAGCATGATAGATTATGTCCTTGTCAACCCATTTCCACCTGTTGCTGCCGTACCTGAGATTCATCTGAGCCACCAGTTCGGCAGCCACCTCCCGACCGTCACACCCGGTCTGGCGCGAGATAGTTATTACCGGGCCTGTCTGATCAACCGGCCTGCCGAGCATGTCAGCCCTGAAGCGGGCATCGAAATAATCAAATATCTCTCTCATAATCAAGGCATTAAGTGATGTACACCTGCATGTATTGCTGCCTGAATGCCACAGCACCTAATTCATACAAAATAGTAAATAATCAGGTAAAATGCAATCGAAAATCAATAAAAATTGATTTTTATCAGCATTTTGGCAAGGTCATGCAGGAACTGCGGGCGATTCCGTCAGAAGCTCTGATGTTCCGTACGCCGGATGATCTCGTTCTGAAGGTCCTCTCCCAGGTCATTGAAATAATCACTGTAGCCTGCCACGCGTACAATCAGGTCACGGTACAGCTCAGGATGTTTCTGCGCCTCACGGAGGGTGTCGGCGCTGACAACGTTGAACTGGATGTGGTGGCCGTCAAGGCTGAAGTAACTCCTGATAAGCGCGGTCAGCTTCTGGTAGCTTCCTTCATCCTCGAAGAACTCCGGTGAAAACTTCTGGTTAAGCAGTGTCCCGCCGGTACGGAGATGGTCAATCTTTGAGGCCGACTTGATCACGGCTGTGGGTCCCTGGCGGTCAACGCCCTGGAACGGAGAAATGCCTTCTGACAGGGGAACCCATGCCTTTCGTCCGTCAGGCGTTGCACCGGTAACATTGCCGAAGTAAACATGTGAGGTGGTAGGCAGCATGTTGATGCGGTGTGTCCCTCCCCTGGGTGTCGGCCTGCCGTTGACAGCATCATAGAAAAACTCAAATACCGATACTGCCTGAGCATCAGCATAGTCATCATCATTCCCGTATTTCGGGGTGTTGTAGATAATGTCGTACTGCATCTGCTCCGCTCCTTCAAAGTTGTTCTTCAGGGCGGTCAGCAGCTCATCCCATGTGAACCTCTTCCTGTCATAGATATTGAACCTGATTGAGGTGAGTATGTCAGTTATGCTTCCCAGGCCCACACCCTGTATATATGTGGTATTATACCTGGCTCCGCCGGCATTGTAATCCCTGCCCTTTGCTATGCAGTCCTCAAGCAGGAGTGACAGAAACGGAACAGGCAGGTGAATGGCGAAGGTCTTTTCGATGACATTATTGCCCCTTATCTTGACATCGGCGAAGTAGTTGATCTGCTCCTTGTATGCCATCATGAACTCATCGAAGGTGGAGAATGAGGCGGGGTCGCCGGTCTTTGGTCCCACCTGTACGCCTGTGCGTGGATCAAATCCGTTGTTGAGGGTTACTTCGAGTATCTTCACAAGGTTGAAGTATCCGGTAAGCCAGTAGCACTCGGTGCCGAAGGCCCCTGTCTCCACACAACCCGATGCTCCTCCGTTGCGGGCGTCAACCAGGCTCTTGCCCTGCCTGAGAAGCTCCTGAATGATTGCCTCGGTATTGAAGACTGAAGGCTGCCCGAATCCGGTTCTGATGATGTCAAGTGCCTTGTGCACGAATGAGTCCGGGTTTTTGCGGCTCACCTGAATCATTGAGCTGGGCTGAAGTATCCTCATCTCCTGGATTACATCAAGGAGAATATAGGTCATGGGATTGACCGCATTGGTGCCGTCAGGCTTCACTCCTCCCAGGTTTATCAGGCAGAAGTCGGTATAGGTGTTGCTCTCCTGTGCGGTGACACCCATCTTCGGGGGTGAGGGATGGTTGTTGAATTTTACCCAGAAGCATCCGAGCAGTTCATACGCCTCCTCAGGAGTCAGGGTGCCACTCTCCACACCCTTGTTATATACGGGCCACAGGTGCTGATCAAGCCTGCCGGGGTTGAATGAGTCCCACGGATTGAGTTCGGTCACCACACCCAGGTGAATGAACCAGTAATGCTGAAGCATCTCATGGAATGTCTCCGGAGCATTGGCCGGCACGCGGCGGCATATGGCAGCCATCTTCTGAAGCTCTGCGCGCCTGACTGAATCCTTCTCCTCCGAAGCCATCTCCTCAAGCCTGTCAGCATGCCTTCCGGCATACATTATGATTGCATCACAGGCTATATCCATGGCCTTCAGTTCCTCTCTGCGCTCATAGGCCTGAGGGTCATTGTGGAAATCAAGTGCTGCGGCGGCAGCTGATATCTCTTTTTTCAGGTCCAGAAAGCCTGTATGGAACATTTTATAGCCCAGTACGGTATGCCCGGGCGCCCTTTGTTCCTGAAACTCGGTGAAAATACCTGCCTTATAGGCGGCCAGCCACTCAGGGGTCATGCGATCCATAATACGATCACGGTTGCTCCTTCCCTTCCAGAAGGGAATGATCTCCTCACTGTATATCTTCTTGACCTCATCACTAACCCTGAAGAAGACTTTTTCACGGCTGTTGAGAATATCAAGATCCTGCAGCGAGTGAAGGCTTATCTCCGGGTAGGTAGGGGTAGCCTTCGGGGCAGGTCCTCTTTCGCCCACAATAAGTTCACCCTCATTTATGCAGATCGCCTTGTTCCTCAGAAGATATTCAAAGGCACGTGCCCTGAGAAGAGGTGCAGAAAGGCCCTGGGCCTCCCTGGAGGCATAGAAGCGGGTGATAAGCCGTGCCCTCTCTGCCGTTATTGTCTCGGTTGCGTTCAGGCTCTGTTCCCTGAGCCTCATAACTCTGTCTGTCATTTTCATAATTAATATTTTTTCTGCCTGATTCTCTTTTTATCCGCCCTTTTTGACGTGTATCCCGAGCGGTTTTAATATGTCAATGTAATTGTCAAGTTGGCCGTTTGATACCTGGGTGACGGAAGCCATCCTGTCATCCATTCCGAAACGGCGGTACTTTGAGCTGCCTGTCTTGTGGTAGGGCAGCAGGTTTATCTCCTTTATGTGTCCGTTATTGCGGCTCTCGATGAAACCGCGGAGCTGCTCCATATAGGCTGCATCAGCTGAGACTCCCGGTATGACCGGGATGCGTATCATCACATCCTTCCCCTCTGCCAGGAGCATGTCAAGGTTGGATATTATCAGTTCATTGCTCACGCCGGTGAACTTCCTGTGTATCTCCGGATCAGTATGCTTGATGTCATAAAGGAAGAGATCGGTGACAGGCATGATTGACCGTAGTATCTCGCGGCGCACGTGACCTGATGTGTCAACTGTTGTATGGAAGCCTGCCTTTTTGAGAAGGGTGAGGGTCTCAAGCAGAAATTCCGGCTGCATCAGTGGTTCGCCGCCTGAGAAGGTTACACCTCCTCCGGAGTGTTCCATGAAAACCTGGTCTGCCCGCACCTTTGCAAGAATCTCTTCCGGCGTGTACTCATGACCCACCTGCTCCATTGACCTGAACTCCTTCTCTCCAACCCTGTCAACCCTTTCAACCATGCGGATACCCTTCTCCTTCCCCTCCGGATTGTGACACCACCAGCAATCGAGCGGACAACCTTTCATGAAGAGAGTGACCCTGATGCCGGGGCCGTCATGAATTGCATATCGTTTTATACTGAATACCAAACCTTTCATAATATGAGAACGGATTTAGGGTAACAAATAGCGGGGAGGCAGGGCTTCGGGAGCCCCTCATGAAAGGCTATCAGGCATAGAACATAAGGCAGCTATAGAGCCTTCTGCCGAGACGGTTCATCATAAACCTGTGTTCCAGTCTGTTCATACCGGTAATTTGGAAGACAAAGTTAAGAAATGATTCTGAAACTTCCAAAAGGAGAAGAATTGCAATAATTACCTTGTCATCGCTGACGATCTTTCAGTCATGTGTACCTGCAACGGTAAATTCCTTGGGGTCAGCCAGCCTGCCAGCGATCAGGTTCAGGTTGAAATGAAGATGTCCCGGGCAGGTTTCTCCCTCTTTCACATTTTTTGTGATAATAATCAATTATGCAGAACCAAACCGGATTATCTTTGATGCTTTAATGCCGCCCCCTGATTTGCGGGCAGCTACATAATACAAAAGATAATGAAACAGAAGATAAGATTCAGCCTCGTGTACCGTGACATGTGGCAGTCATCTGGCAAATACCAGCCGAGAGTTGACCAGCTGGCTGCCGTTGCGCCGCATATAGTTGAGATGGGTTGCTTTGACCGCATAGAGACGAACGGAGGCGCATTTGAGCAGGTTCAACTGCTTTACGGTGAGAATCCGAATACGGCTGTAAGGGAATGGGTGAAGCCATTCAACAAGGCAGGAATTCAGACACACATGCTTGAGAGGGCTCTCAATGCTTTGAGGATGTATCCGGTGCCTGCTGATGTGAGAAGGCTGATGTACAAGGTCAAGAAAGCACAGGGGGTTGATATTGCACGATCATTCTGCGGACTGAATGACCACCGCAACCTGGAGCTGTCAGTGAAGTATGCCCGCGAGGCAGGGATGATATCACAGGCAGCCCTTTCAATAACACACTCGCCTGTTCATACGGTCGATTATTATATGGATATTGTTGACCATTTGGTGGAGTACGGCGCTGACGAGATCTGTCTCAAGGATATGGCAGGTATTGGCCGACCCGCCAGCCTTGGTGAACTCGTAAGAAGGATCAAGAGCAAATACCCCGGAATTATTGTGCAGTACCATGGTCACAGCGGTCCCGGCATGTCAGTTGCCTCGATGCTTGAGGTAGCAAGAGCCGGAGCTGATTATCTTGATGTGGCAATGGAGCCTCTCAGCTGGGGCATGGTTCACCCCGACGTGATTGCGATACATGCAGTGATGAGCGATGCCGGCTTTGATGTACCTGAGATCAACATGGACGCCTACATGAAGGTAAGGACACTGACCCGGGAATTCATAAATGATTTCCTCGGCCTGTTCATTGATCCGCGCAACAGGCAGATGACCTCCCTCCTCATCAGGTCAGGCCTCCCCGGCGGAATGATGGGGAGCATGATGGCAGACCTGAAGGGAGTACACCAGGGAATCAATGCCGCCCTGAAAGCCAGGAACAAGCCTGAGATGACCGAGGATGAACTGGTGGTAGAACTCTTCAGGGAGGTGGGGCATATATGGCCGATGATGGGTTATCCTCCGCTGGTCACACCCTTCAGCCAGTATGTGAAGAATGTGGCTCTTATGAATATCGTCTCGCTGGTTAACGGCAAGGAGAGATTTGCAATGATTGATCCCAACACCTGGGATATGCTGCTGGGACGTGCCGGAACCCTTCCCGGCCCGCTGGCGCCTGAACTGATTGAACTGGCCAGGAAAGAAGGGAAGGAGTTCTATGAAGGTAATCCGCAGGATAACTATCCTGATGCACTCGACACATACCGTAAGGAGATGGAAGAGAACGGGTGGCCTTTGGGACCCGATGATGAAGAACTCTTCGAACTGGCAATGCATGACAGGCAATACCGTGATTACAAATCAGGTATGGCACAGGAGAGATTCCTGAAGGAGATTGCCGACAAACAGGCTGAGTTATCAAAGGTCGCTCCCGCGAAAATGCCAAGGCGCAAACTGCTGCTTTCGCCAGAGACAGGCACAGCGTTCCTCTACTCGGGGGAAACGGCAACTTACTGGCCTGAAGAGGAGATGATTAACCCCGGGGAGAAAGTCAGGAAGGGCGAGATCGTGATGTATATTATGATAGGAAAAACCATCAGGGAGGTGGTATCTGACCGGGCAGGTACAGTGAAGAAAATACTTGTCAGGAGCGGTGACAAGGTCAACAAGGGAGACCCGCTGATTGAATTCAGTTAGCCTTTTTACCGGGGTTATGCCGGAAAACAGGGCTGATAGCACCCGTTCATATTGTATTTTAAGACATTATTGCATATTTTAGCCTGTTGAACCTAAATACTAATCATAATGAAAAAAATCCTTATCATGCTGTTCATTGTCTCTCTCGGGGTTATTTCCTGCAAGAATGAGAGCTGCGAAAATCCGTTCTATTGCGATTGGGACACTCCTTTTGAAGTTCCCCCGTTTGACAAGATAAAATTTGAGCATTTCAAACCGGCCTTCCTGAAAGGGATGGAAGAGGAGATGGCAGAGGTTGAAGCCATCATCAATAACCCTGAAGAGCCCACCTTTGACAACACCATCAGGGCCATGCAGTTCACCGGCAAACTGTTGCAAAAGGTACGGCGTGCCTGGAGTCCGCTTACCGGCGCCAATACCAATGATTCGATACAGGCACTGCAGAGGGAGATGAGTCCGCTCTTCTCAAAGCACAGTGACGATATATCCCTCAACGAAAAGCTCTTTGAGAGGGTAAAGTCTGTATATGAGAACCGTGATAAATTCAATCTCACACCCGAGGAGAGCAAGCTTCTTGAAGACCAGTACCTTGGTTTCATCAGGAATGGAATAGGTCTCTCTCCCGAAGATAAGGAAGTGCTCCGCAAGCTCAACAGTGAACTGTCACTGCTGGGTGTCAGATTCGGCGAGAACCTGCTGGCAGAAACCAATGCCTTCACCCTCGTCATAGAGAATGAAGAGGACCTCTCAGGTATTCCTGAAGGGATCAGGGCACAGGCTGCCGCAGCCGCCAGTGCAAAGGAGATGGAAGGCAAATGGCTCTTCACCCTTCAGAATCCCAGCTATATCCCCTTTATGACCTACGCAGACAACAGGGCCCTCAGGGAGAAGATGTTCCGGGGTTACAGCATGCGGGGCAACAACGGCAACGAAAATGACAACAACAAGATCCTTGCCGACATAGTCAGGCTGCGGGTTGAGAAGGCCAGGCTGCTGGGATATGAGAGTCATGCAGATTATGTCCTTGAGCGCAATATGGCCAAGGAGCCTGAAACAGTACTCAATTTCCTCTCACAGATATGGAAAGCTGCCCTTCCGGTGGCAAAGGCCGAGGCTGCAGCACAGCAGGCACTGATAGACAGGGAAGGCGGCAATTTCAAGCTCGAGCCATGGGACTGGTTCTACTACACCGAGAAGATACGCAAGGAGAAGTATGACCTGAGCGATGAAGAGACGAAACCCTATTTCTCGGCCAGTAATGTTACTGAGGGAATGTTCTATGTCGCCAACAGACTATACGGACTGGAATTCAGTGAAAGGAATGACATACCACTGTACCATCCTGACGTAAAAACCTGGGAGGTGAAGCGTGACAACAAGCACGTTGGTATCCTTATGATCGACTATCATCCCAGGGCATCGAAGCGGGGTGGTGCATGGTGCAGCGGCCTGAGGCCACAGCGTATTGACGAAAATGGCAATTTCGTGACACCGCTGGTGAGCATGGTCACAAATTTCACACCTCCCGCGGGTGATACTCCGTCACTTCTTACCACCGATGAGGCAAGCACGCTCTTCCATGAGTTTGGTCATGCCCTGCACAACCTGCTGTCAAACACGGAGTATACCAGCGGTGTGTCACGTGATTTCGTGGAACTGCCTTCACAGGTTATGGAACACTGGGTCTTTGAACCGGAAGTGCTGAAGGTATATGCAAAACACTACCAGACCGGTGAAATCATTCCTGATGCCCTGATAGAAAAGATAGAGAAGGCCGGTAAGTTCAACCAGGGCTTTATTACCGTTGAGTACCTGGCTGCCTCATCACTCGATATGGAATACCACTCCCTGACAGAGCCTGTAGAACTGAACATCGGAGAATTTGAGAAGAAAGCTATGGAGAAGTACGGACTGATCAAAGAGATTATTCCCCGCTACAGGTCGACCTATTTCAACCACATCATTGGCGGTTATTCGGCAGGCTACTACAGCTATATCTGGTGTGAGCAGCTTGATGCCGACGCTTTCAAGGCCTTTAAGGAGACAGGTGACATCTTCAACAAAGAGGTTGCAGCCCGCTTCGAGAATGAGATCCTCTCACGGAAGGGATCAAAGGACGAGCTGGAGATGTGGATTGCCTTCAGGGGCCGTGAGCCCGGCATAGACGCTCTGCTGGAAAACCGGGGATTTAAATAACAATAGCCTTTGAATGCCCGGATGAATGTGCCGGAAAGAGTCTCAACAACTATCCTCCTGCTGATACTCCTGACAGGCAGTGTTGCTGCTGTCTCCCCCAGGGTCGGGAAGGGCGTGCTTGACCTGAGTGAGATAGAGCAGGGAGATGAGTTCGCCGTGAGGTTGAACGGAGAGTGGGAGTTCTATTTCGGCACATTCATCTATGGCACACCCGGAACTGTTTGTGACACACTGATCCCGGACTGCTATGCCAAGGTTCCGGGCTACTGGAGCGATTACACCGTTGATGGCAGGAAGCTTCCGCGGTTCGGCTATGGTACATACCGGGCCCTGATAGTGCTGCCCCGCGGATATCGTGACAGGATGGGGTTTGACATGCCGGTGTTTGACACCTCGTATGAGATAAGCATCAATGGCGTCACAATGGCCAGGAACGGCACTCCCGCACGAACCAGGGCTGAGTCGGTCCCGTCATATAAACCCCTGATCTTCAGTTATGTACCCAAGAGTGACACCCTTGAACTGCTGATCAGGGTCTCCAACTATGAACACCGGCGCGGAGGTTTCTGGCTGCCTGTAAAGGCAGGAACATTTCACTCGATACAGAACAACTTCTCAAACCAGTGGCTCTTCTCAACCCTGGTATCAGGTATCCTGATAGCTTCATTTCTCTTCTTCCTGATTTTCTACCTGCTTGACAGACGCGACAGGAAACTGCTGATGTTTGCCATACTGGTCCTCTGCCTTGCCCTCCGTCCGTTTTTCTCAGCCCCATACCTTGCAACAGTTGTTGACATAAGAAACTGGAACCTCATCATCCGGGGAGAATACATTATACTGCTGTTCATGATAACCTCCGGGATGTGGCTGACATACCTGATATATCCCGCCAGATGGTTCAGAAAGGTTTCACTGGCTGTGGACATCGTTTTTATCCCCTGGATTGCTGCCGTTGTTTTCCTTCCGGTAAGGATCTTTTCATGGTCAGTTTTCGGTATACAGGCTTTGGCAATACTGACTCTGCTTTACGCCGTTTCAATGAGCATCAGGGGCATAATGAAAGGCAACCGGAGAGACATCATGTACCTGCTGGCAATCATGGCCATCTTGTTCGGAGTGGCATCTGACATCCTGCTGTCAAATGCACTGGAAGAGAAGCAGCAGCTTTACATACTCTCATTCCTGATCCTCATCTTCGTGCTGATTCAGTCAACCCTGCTGATAGCTGACTGGGTAAGAAGTGATAAAGAGAGGGAGAAGCTCTCGCTGCAACTTGAGGAACTGAACCGCAGTCTTGAGAGCAGGGTTGACGAGCGTACCAGGGAGCTCACGGACAGTACGGAAGAGCTTAATGCAAGGAATAAGCAGATCGCCCTGCAGAATAAAAAGCTCACCGAGACGATAAGCCTGAAGAACAAGGTCTTTTCTGTTATTGCTCATGACCTGCGAAGTCCGGTGGTAAACATCCTCTACACCCTCTACCTGCTGAAGGAGGAGGAGTTCCGTGACCGTACAGAATCACTTGCAGACTCATGCATTCAGTACTCACAGCAACTTATCAGCCTCCTCGAGAACATGCTGGTCTGGGGAAGGGGCCAGGAAGACATGATAAAGTATGCTCCTGCCGAGAATGACCTCGCTGACATAATCCTTACCAATATCAGCATCCTCAAGGACAGCGCTGACAGGAAGAACATTGAGCTGAATTTCACCCAGGTGGGCAGGTCAAACGGCTGGTTTGACCGGGATCTGGTTGATATAATTATCAGGAATCTTCTCACAAATGCAATCAAGTATTCCTATCACGGCGGGAAGGTAACGATCCATGTAAAGGAGAGGGAAGAGTCTTCCGAATGGGTGACCATAAGTATCTGTGACAACGGGGTCGGAATCACTCCCGAACGTCAGAAGAGGCTGTTCACCGGACATGAGATTGATTCAACGCCAGGCACCGATTCCGAAAAGGGAACCGGGATAGGCCTGAAGCTCGTTTATGAGCTGGTGGCATTAAGTAAGGGAACCATCACCGTGGAGAGCACTCCCGGCAGCGGCACCTGTTTTACCGTGATACTGCCCGGCTCTGCCCAGGCATTCAGGATACGATGAGTACTTACATATATCCGGCTCCTTCCACGAATGGGCAGCGTATCACTCAAGAGAAGGCTTCAGGCCTTCTTCTTCCTGATCATGGCGTTTGCTGAGGCACTCCGACAATAGTCATCTCATCTATGAGGTAACCTGCATTGCCAAACTTCTCAATCAGGAAGAGTGCATACCTGATATCTATGCTGATATTGCGGCTCTGCTCCGGGTTGTACATCATGTCTGATGCCACCCCTTCCCATGCACGGTCAAAGTTAACCCCTATCAGGTGACCCTCGGCATTAAGCACCGGGCTTCCCGAGTTGCCACCCGTGGTGTGATTGTTTGCAATAAAACATACCGGCATATTGCCGTTAAATCCGTACCTGCCGAAATCCTTCTTCTCATACAGTTCCTTAAGTCTGTCAGGCACATCGTAATCATATATCTCCGGGTTGTCCTTCTCCATCACACCCTTGAGGGTTGTCTGATGCTCATGGTAAACGGCATCGCGTGACTCATAACCCATCACCTTTCCGTAGGCAAGCCTGAGGGTTGAGTTTGCGTCAGGGTAGAAGACCTTGTCTACCCCCTGCTCCATCTGAGCTGCCATATACAGTTTGTTGAGCTCTGCCAGCATGGCATTGGCAACCGACAGCTCTTCCGTGAGTCGTGATGCGATCAGGTCAGACGCCGAGACAGCCAGCCGGTAGAAGATATCCTCCTGAACCACATTGGGATCAAAGTTGCCGATTAATGCCCTGACCCTGTTCTCATCGGTAAAGATTGACTCATCAAAAAGCTTTCCGGCCACCATGCCGAAATCTCCCCTGCATGATTCAGCCAGAGCCTTATAGACATCAGTCTGCCATTCACTGTCAATGTTCTTTCCGTAAAGCTCCATGACAGCCACAAACAGCTTCTCCGAAACGTTGCGGTCATAATTGCGGAAGAACCCGTCGGCATACTCCTGTACTCTTTTCAGTTCATTGTCAAGCCCGGACTCCTTTCCGGAGGCCATTTCAACTGCTCTCTTGAAGGCACCGGCAAGTGATGCCGGTTCTACTCCTGTTGAGCCGAACACCTCATTGGTGTAAGAGTTTACAAAATAATTGGTCGTATAGCTGCCGTAGATCTCAGCATACTCATCGAGAATCTTTCCGTACCTGCGGAGACGTTCCGGGTCAGCTGACACCCACTCCATGAACTCCTTCTCAAAGGCCTGCTTTCGTGCTACACCATTCATTTTGTCAAGGCTCTGGATTTCACCGATTGATCTCTTCCAGCCGTTGGCAATGCCAAATGACTTGCCCGAATACTTCAGCCTGATAAGCGGGTCATTTGCCATCGCCTGCTCCATGATTGATATCTTCCTGCCGCGTATCTCCACCGTTTTCGGATAGACCACATCCTTCAGCATGCTGATATGATATGACGGAGCATATTCCTGTGTCCTTCCGGGATATCCGAAGACCATGGTAAAATCACCCTCCTTCACTCCGGCAATTGACACGGGGAAGTGGTATGCAGGCTTATAGGGCAGATTCTCTTCCGAATAGGCAGCTGGCTTATTCTCCTTGTCGGCATAAACCCTGAAAAGAGAAAAGTCGCCCGTATGCCTGGGCCATACCCAGTTGTCAGTGTCGCCCCCGAACTTGCCGATGGCTGACGGGGGAGCCCCCACGAGCCTGACATCACGGAATATTTCATTGACAATCAGAAAATACTGGTTGCCAAGAAAGAAAGGCCTGACGGACGAACGATAATGTGTTCCCCTGACTGCCTCTTCGTTGATGGCTGTTATGTTTGCATTGATGATCTCATCACGTTTCTCCTTGTCCATATCATCAGTCACCCCTTTGAGAACCTTGTCGGTGACATCTTCCATATACTTGAGGATGGTGACGGAGAGCCCGGGATTTGCAAGCTCTTCAGCATTGCTGGCAGCCCAGAAGCCATCTCTCAGGTAGTCATGCTCCAGGGTGGAGTGGTTCTGAATGTACCCATAACCACAGTGGTGGTTGGTGATTATCAGACCTTTATCAGAGATAAACTCGCCGGTGCAACCTCCCCCGAAGAGCACCACGGCATCCTTCATTGAGGCCCTGTTGATACTGTAGATATCTTCAGCTGTCAGCTTGAAGCCATTCTCCTGCATCAGTTTGATGTTGTACTTCTCAATTAGCACTGGTATCCACATCCCCTCATCTGCCAACGCTGCCGGTGTGGCCATGGCAAACAGCATCGCAATAGTGAAAAGTTTCAGTTTCATATGTTTCTGGTTTTGTTTCTGGTTTTGTTTCTTGTTTCGTTCCCGGTTGCGTTTCCGCTCTTATGCCCGGTTTCGTGCCTTATTTCTCTCGCGGGTTCATGCCCGCTTTCCTTAACTGTTTTACTCGAGGTTTCCTTACCGGGTTCGTACCCGGTTTCGCTCCCGGGTTCGTGCCCGCTCTCTTTACCGGTTTCACTCGCGGTTTCGTACCCGGTTTCGTGCCCGATCTCGTTCCCGGTAAAATGAAGAAGGGCTGTATAGAGCTCGCTCACCGGCATTCCCACAACATTGTAATAAGACCCTTCTATTGTTGTTATGCCCCTGAGGCCTATCCATTCCTGGATGCCATACGCACCGGCCTTGTCGAGGGGGCGGTAGTTGCTTACATAGTATTCAATCTCATCATCACTCAATTCCCTGAAGGTGACTCCGGTAGTGACTGAAAGGATCATTTCCTTTTTACTGTCTCTCAGGCATATGCCTGTGATCACCTCATGTCTGCATCCTGAGAGCTTCCTCAGGAAACGGATCGCTTCCGCATCATCGGCAGGCTTGCCCAGGTTTTCATCATGGGACCAGACGATGGTGTCAGCGGTGATCAGCACCTGCCCCGGAGCAAGCGGCTTATCCCATGAGGCCGACTTGCCTGCCGCCAGGAACTCGGCGATTTCCTTTCCCCTGAGATGAGATGGCTGGGTTTCTTCAAATCTGATGGCAACCACCCTGAACCTGAATCCGGCCTCTTCCATGAGCTGCCTGCGCCTTGGTGATGACGAGGCAAGGATAAGGTCAAAGTTCTGCAATCTGTCTGAAAACACTCTAAAGAATTTTTCCTGAAGAGATAATTGCTCCTGCAACAAGTGAGTATAGTATTCCTGCCAGCATGATAAGCTTCATCAGCCTGCTTGCAAGCGTAAGATGCCTCTTTTCGCTCGAGGTGAGCACCCTGACAATCACTGCCACCAGCGGAACCGCCAGGAGAATCGAGATATAGACAAGGGTGACGGTGTCATGGAGATGCCTGTACCAGACATAATAAAGCAATGCCACGGTTATAACTGACAGAATGACAACAATGACCTTGCTTACCGTGAGCCCTGATATCACCGGCAGCGTTTTTCTGCCTGTCTCACGGTCACCTTCACAATCTTCCATATCCTTTATTATCTCGCGGATGAGGGTTGTAAGGAATGCAAACAGGGCGAATCCGCCAACCCACCAGAAAAGTATGGCCACACCCGGGAAGCCGGTGGAGGCTTGTGAATAGTAGACATAAACAGGTGCTGCATCATACACTACCACCAGCATTGGCACCATTGCTACCAGCAGCGCCACGATAATGTTTCCTATAAGGAACTGCCGTTTGTAGGTGGCCGAATAGAAGTAAAGCAGCCCGGATATCAGTATAAAAAAGATCCCCAGCCATACATAACCTATTCGTGCAGATACGTATATCCCGCCTATAACGCCAAGTAAATTGAACACGTTGTGATACATCATTGCCATGCGCCTGGTAATGGTGTTCCCGACAATGATGGTTCCCCTGTTGATCAGGTCAGCCCGGATATCGAAATAGTCGTTGATCACATATCCTGCTGCAGTTATAAGGCAGGTTGAGATCACAAGTATGAGGAAGTCAAACCAGCTGAGGCGGAAGTCCATGGCAACCAAAGTTCCGGGATCTCCGGCCATTGTCACCTGGACAGCTCCCAGGAGCGGCCTGATGATGGCATATCTCATCAGCATCATTGTCATGGCTACTACCAGAAGGTTTGGCAGCCTGACAAGATTCAGAAGGTCATTTAATCTCTCACCACGAGAATGCTTCATAGTCCATCCAGTTTTTGTGGAGCCTCAGCGCCTGCTCAATCACATCGCGCACGCATCCCTCTCCTCCATTTTTATCTGAAATGTAAACGGCTATCTGCTTTATTTCACTGTCGGCATCGGCCGGACAGGCCGGAAGGCCAACCATTTTCATCACCTCAAAGTCAGGGATGTCGTCGCCCATGTAGAGGACACTCTTCAGCTCCACATTCCACCGTTCTGCCAGCTCCTTCATGCTCTCCTTCTTGATGCGCGAGTTCAGGAATATATCATTGACGCCCAGCGCCTTAAGTCTTGTAATATACTCCCTTGAATTGGCTCCGGAGATCACCCCCACGTGATACCCCTTCTTGACAGCCAGCTGGATTGCATATCCGTCTCTGAGATTTACGGTTCTGAGGGGCATGCCCCGTACCGAAAGAGCGATAGTCTGTTTAGACAGCACCCCGTCGATATCAAAGACAAAGGCTTTTACTCCCCGGAGCTCTTCCTTGAAATTCGTCATTTTTTTCTTTTCCTGTAATGTCCGGCAATCATCCTGCTGACAAGCCGGTAGAGTTTCTGGTATTGTGGTGAGAAAGATAGCAATTCGATATGACTTTTCACTGTGCCTGTGTCATGTCGCACAGCAGGCCCGGTCTGTGCGGCTTCAGGGCCTGAACGGAGAGCCTTGCGCGCCGTCTCCTCCATCAGGGGCCTGAGCAGTACCGGGTCAATGCCGGCTTCCCTGGCAACTGCCTCACCGACTGTCATCATAAAGTTTGAGAAGTTGTTTGTAAAGACAGCAGCCAGGTGAAGCTTTTTTCTGCTCTCCGAGTCACACTCCCACACCCCGGCCCCGATGCTCTCGCCTGTGTTCCTGAGCACCTCAATGGCCTTGCTGTCAGTGGCCTCAATGAAGAACGGCACTTTGCGCAAATCAGGAGGAAAGGCTTTGGTAAAGGTCTGCAACGGATAAAATACACCCGCACCGGTCGTCCGCCCCAGGGCTTCGAGAGGAATACTGCCTGCTGTGTGGGCAATGACTGTATCAGGGTGTGTGATTACTGAGGCAGCAACTTCGGCAACTGACCTGTCGGTGACACAGATCAGAAGGAGATCACATTCGTCCGGAACAGTAAGATCATGCCGGTATCCGGCTCCTGTTTTTTGAGCCAGCTCACGGGCGCTTATTCCGTTCCGTGAGGCAACGGATACTATTCTGTGACCAGCAGCTGCCAGTCCTGTGGCAAGTGACTCAGCCACATTACCCGCTCCAATGAAGGATATTTTGTAGACAGACACCGTTGCTGGCAGATCATTGCGTCAATTGGCGCATCATTTTCCCCATTCATGGGGAGCCACCGCCGTAACCATCACCTGGTACATCGGCGGATAGTTATAATATGAGTTACTGCTGTACATCACGTAGCTGCAATCATAAAAGAACTCCCCTGACAACAGTATCTCCTCTCCATTATTGTATTTGGTCAACTCATCAATCCATTTCGAGGGATTACAGAAATAATATGTCCCATACGGATTCCAGACCCTTGTGAAATATGCAGTCTTGTTGACTGCATCATATGTTATATAAACGTTTTCCAGTTTCAGGGAATCAATGGCATCACCGTCACAGCCGCACTTTAGTTGTTTCTTGCAGCCCGATGTCATTGCAACCAGTGCGGCAACTGCCAAAACCAGGCCCACTGTGGCCAATATCCTGCTTCTTTTCATGATTCTGAGCTGTTTAGACGTTACAAAATAATGCTAATTTTTCCTTCCTGCAAACAAATAAGCCGGTTATTTTCACAACCGGCTTAAGTTCAGTATGTTCATGCATCATGCCTGTGCTGTCGGTCCGCCAAAAGTAACCGGCATGACAGGGCCTGATCCCTTGACTTCGCGTATCGGGCCGTTAACAGCCTCATACTTTGCAATATTGTCATTCAGTGCAGCCACAAGCCGCTTGGCATGTTCAGGAGTCAGGATGATTCTCGACCTGACCTTGGGCTTGGGCACACCCGGCATGATCCGGACGAAATCAATTACAAACTCCGCCGGAGAGTGGGTTATGATTGCCAGGTTGGAATAGATACCCCCGGCAACATCCTCTCCGAGTTCAATGTTAAACTGGCTCTGATTCTTGATGTCTGACATAATCCCCTGGTTTTAATCCTGTTCCACTTCGACGGGACTCTGCCCGGCGCGTACGAGTGATTCATAATCATCGAGAGAACCTACAATCATGTTGTTGTACTCCCTGAGGCCCGTACCGGCCGGGATGAGGTGTCCGACGATGACATTCTCCTTAAGACCCTCAAGATAGTCTACCTTCCCGAGGATGGCAGCCTCATTGAGGACCTTGGTAGTCTCCTGGAATGATGCTGCAGAGAAGAAGCTGCTTGTCTGGAGTGCAGCACGGGTAATACCCTGAAGCACCTGCTGTGATGTAGCGGGTACTGCATCCCTTGATTCAATCAGCTTGAGGTCACGGCGCTTGAGCAGTGAGTTTTCATCCCTGAGCTTGCGGGCTGTGATTACCATGCCCGGCTTCAGTGTCTGGCTGTCGCCCGGTTCCAGGACAATCTTCTTTCCATATACCCAGTCATTCTCATCCATGAACTCCAGCTTGTCAACAATCTGCCGCTCAAGGAACTTGGTGTCACCCGGGTCAATTATCTCAACCTTACGCATCATCTGCCTGACGATAGTCTCAAAGTGCTTGTCATTGATCTTCACACCCTGGAGACGGTAGACCTCCTGTATCTCATTGACAATATACTCCTGGACCTTTGTGGGCCCCTTGATGGCAAGGATGTCTGCAGGTGTAATTGCACCGTCAGAGAGTGATGTTCCTGCCCTTACATAGTCATTCTCCTGCACAAGGATCTGTTTTGACAGCGGCACAAGGTACTTCTTCATCTCACCTGACTTGGATGTGATGGTTATCTCCCTGTTACCCCTCTTGATCTTTCCGTAGGTAACCTCACCGTCAATCTCGGTCACGATAGCCGGGTTGGAGGGGTTCCGTGCCTCAAACAGCTCGGTAACCCTGGGCAGACCTCCGGTGATGTCACCGGACTTTCCTACTGCCCTCGGTATCTTGACAATAGTATCACCGGCTTCAACCAGTTTGTTGAGGTCGGTAACCAGGTGGGCTCCCACCGGCAGGTTGTATGATTTGATCTCAACTCCCTCGGAAGTCATGATCTTGATGGTCGGGTTCTTGGTCTTGTCCCTGCTCTCAATGATCACCTTCTCCTTGAAGCCTGTCTGCTCGTCTGACTCCTCACGGTAGGTCACGCCTTCTATGAGATAATCAAATGACACCTTGCCGGATACTTCAGAGATAATAACCGCGTTGAACGGATCCCATTCGCATATCAGCTGACCCTTCTCCACCTCCTGGTTTGGCTTTATATACAACCTGCTGCCGTAAGGAATGGTATGTGTAGTAAGCGCTATACCAGTGGTTTTGTCAACAATCCTGAGTTCGGCAAGCCGGCCGATGACAATGTTGTATTCCCCCTTCTCCGGATCTTTTTTGGCAACGGTTCTCAGTTCATCAATCATTGCAATGCCACCATACCTTGCAATAAGGCTTGATTCTGTAGTGATGTTCGAGGCAGTACCACCGACGTGGAACGTACGGAGGGTAAGCTGTGTGCCGGGCTCACCTATACTCTGTGCGGCAATCACACCTACAGCTTCACCCTTCTGCACCATCCTTCCGGTGGCGAGGTTACGGCCATAACACTTGGCACAGACACCCTTCTTCGACTCACAGGTAAGAACCGAACGTATCTCTACCTGTTCAATGGGCGACTGGTCAATTTTGTCGGCAACCTCCTCCGTGATCTCCTCCCCTGAGGAGATGATAAGCTCTCCGGTAAGCGGATGGTAGATGTTATGCACGGTTGTGCGGCCAAGGATCCTTTCATACAGTGATTCAACTATATCCTCGTTGTTCTTGATTGCCGTGGCAACCAGTCCGCGCAGCGTTCCGCAGTCCTCCTCGGTGATGATGACATCCTGGGAAACGTCAACAAGACGGCGTGTAAGATAGCCTGCATCAGCAGTCTTGAGGGCTGTGTCAGCAAGACCCTTGCGGGCACCGTGGGTGGAGATGAAATACTCAAGTACCGACAGCCCTTCCTTGAAGTTCGAAAGGATCGGGTTCTCGATGATCTCCGAGCCGCTGGCGCCTGATTTCTGAGGCTTGGCCATAAGCCCCCTCATTCCCGAGAGCTGGCGTATCTGCTCCTTCGAGCCCCTTGCACCCGAGTCAAGCATCATGTAAACCGAGTTGAAGCCCTGCTTGTCATTTGACAACTGCTTCATGAGGCTCTGCGTAAGGCGGGCATTGACATGGGTCCAGATATCGATGATCTGGTTGTACCTTTCATTGTTGGTGATAAAGCCCATGCTGTAGTTGGCAAGCACCTCCTCAACCTGCTCGTAACCTTCCTGAACGAACAACTCCTTTTCTTTCGGAATTATAACGTCGTCAAGGTTGAACGAGAGGCCGCCGATAAATGCCATCCTGAACCCGAGATCCTTGATTGCATCAAGGAATTCTGCAGTTTTGGCAGTTCCTGACTTCTTCAGTACTGTTCCGATGATGTCCCTCAATGACTTCTTCGTCAGCAGTTCATTGATAAAACCAACCTCCTCGGGCACGTACTCATTGAAGAGAACGCGGCCTACAGTGGTATCAATCAAGTGATTGACATTCTGTCCGTCAACTATGTCATTCACCTTGACCCTGATCATTGCATGGAGGTCAACCTTGTTTTCGTTATATGCAATGCGTACCTCTTCGGGTGAATAGAACACTGTTCCTTCTCCCTTGACCTTGATGGTCTCAGTGCTCTTGCGGGCCTTGGTGATATAGTAAAGCCCGAGGACCATGTCCTGTGAGGGCACTGTAATAGGCGCACCGTTGGCCGGGTTGAGTATGTTGTGCGATGCGAGCATCAGCATCTGTGCCTCAAGTATTGCGGCGTTGCCGAGGGGCAGGTGAACCGCCATCTGGTCACCGTCGAAGTCGGCGTTGAAAGCCGTACAGACAAGCGGGTGCAGCTGGATTGCCTTGCCTTCAATCAGCTTCGGCTGGAAGGCCTGGATACCCAGCCTGTGAAGTGTCGGTGCACGGTTCAGCAACACCGGGTGTCCCTTGAGAACGTTTTCGAGGATATCCCATACAACCGGGTCCTTGCGGTCGACGATCTTCTTCGCGCTCTTTACAGTCTTGACAATACCGCGCTCAATGAGCTTGCGGATAATAAACGGCTTGTAGAGCTCGGCTGCCATATCCTTCGGGATACCTGTCTCGTGAAGCTTGAGCTCCGGGCCCACGACGATAACCGAACGTGCGGAGTAATCAACCCTCTTGCCGAGAAGGTTCTGGCGGAAGCGTCCCTGCTTGCCCTTGAGGCTGTCAGAGAGCGACTTGAGAGGCCTGTTGGCGTCGGTCTTGACGGCGTTGGCCTTGCGTGAGTTGTCAAACAGAGAGTCAATAGCCTCCTGGAGCATTCTCTTTTCATTGCGGAGAATGACTTCCGGCGCCTTGATCTCTATCAGTCTCTTGAGGCGGTTGTTACGGATGATGACCCTTCTGTAGAGATCATTAAGATCGCTTGTCGCAAAACGGCCGCCATCAAGAGGAACAAGAGGCCTCAGTTCGGGCGGTATGACCGGCACTATCTTGACGATCATCCACTCGGGCCTGTTGACGTTCCTTGACTCCCTGAAGGCTTCAACAACCTGAAGTCTCTTGAGAGCCTCGCTCTTGCGCTGCTGTGATGTCTCAGTGTTTGCGCGATGGCGAAGCGAATATGAAAGCTCATCAAGATCGAGCCTGGCGAGAAGCTTGTAGAGGGCTTCTGCTCCCATATCTGCCACGAACTTGTCAGGATGGTCATCATCAAGATACTGGTTCTCTTTCGGCAGGGTCTCCACTATCTCCATGTACTCCTCTTCCGAGAGAAAATCAAGATACTTGACTCCGTCGGCAGCTTTGACACCCGGATTGATGACTACATACCTCTCATAGTAGATAATGCTGTCAAGCTTCTTCGTCGGCAGGCCCAGCAGGTAACCGATCTTGTTGGGCAGCGACCTGAAATACCATATATGGG
>ERZ1026792.137-NODE-137-length-79223-cov-7.030419_pt1 | contig 79223 bp, 68 predicted proteins | sample MGYA00520884_ERZ1026792 | MGnify/ENA primary metagenome ERZ1026792 (study PRJEB33270, sample SAMEA104284473) | anaerobic digester metagenome | biome: Anaerobic digester microbiome; feature: mesophilic sludge digester; material: Anaerobic digester biomass | place...
GTGGATGAGCCTGAGGACGACGCTGGTGAAGCGACCAAGGCGGCATCGTGAGACGCCCCGACTTGGTGTGGTGCGAGCTGCGCTTCCCCGCCGAGATGGAGGCAGAGCTGGCGGTTGCCTGGCTGCGCTCGCTGGCGGCACGGGGTCGGGCTGGCTGGTGGTCGGTGGTGCAGCCACTGGTGTTCGAGCTGCGACTGGATGCTGCCGGAGCGAGTTGGTGGGTTGGACTGCATAGGAGCGAAGCGACCGCCCTGCGGCGTCAGTTAGAGGACTGGCTACCTGGTGTGGCGGTGCTGCCCGAGGAAGCAGCGAAGGCGTCTGTGGGCTCTCCGACTGCTTCAGCGGGCACGACGCTGGCCGTTGAGCTGGGGCTGCGCTCCAAGCGACGCACCTTGCGAGCGGAGCTGCAGGCCGAGATTGCACGCGGGCTACTTGAGATCGGGGTTGGGCTGCGTGGCAAGGAGACGGTGGTCGTGCAGTGGCTGGTTGGCGGCTGGCTGGCTCGCTCACCTGTGGCGCCGCCCGCTCATGGGCGGGCAGATGACTCTCCTATCTCAGCTGCTTGGGGATTATTGCGGGGCGAAGCTGCGCCTGTACTGGACAGCGAAGCCACCTTGGCAGCGCGCAAGAAGCAGTCCGAGCAGCTGTTTGCCTGTGTTGGGCGGGTGGCGGTGTGGGCTGCCAGTGGTGGTCGGCGGCAACGTCTGGTGTCCCAAGTGGTCGGCGTCTTCAAGGTGGCCCAGGTGCCTGGTGCCAGCTTGCAGCCGCGCTGGTTGACGTCGTGGTGGGTGCGGTCACGAAGCAATCGGCTGGTGCTGCCACAACTGGATCCGCCGGCAGTGCTGCAAGCAGATGAGCTGGCAGCGGTGCTGGGTTGGCCTCTGGGCCTGAGTGCTGAGCAGGCTCCGAGTGCGGACATGCCAGCGACGCGGTTACTGCGACCGAGCGCACGTGTATGTCGACCACTGGTGGATGAGTCGGTGGACGGAGCGGTTGTCAGCAAGGCGGAAGTCCAACGGCGGTTGCGTCAACGAGTGGTTGCGGTGTCTGCGTTCCCATCGGTCAACGGCACGTTGGTGCTCGATGAAGTATCTGGTCTGCGGCATTTGCATGTGCTGGGACCGTCAGGCGTTGGAAAATCCACGCTGTTGGCAAACCTCATCCTGCAAGACATTGCGGCGCAGCGCGGCGTTGTGGTGGTCGATCCCAAGGGCGATCTTGTCGACGACGTGCTGCGCCGCTTGCCCAGCCATGCGCTGGAGCGAGTTGCGGTGTTGGATCCGACCGACCGAGCGCCGTTGGGTATCAACCCGCTGGCGGGTGGGACTGGTGGCCCGGGATCAGGGCTGGCGGTGGAAGGACTGTTCGGGGTGTTGCATTCGCTGTGGGCTGAGTCGTGGGGACCACGGCTGGGAGATGTGCTGCACGCTGGGTTGCTGACGTTGGCACTGGAACCTGGGCACAGCCTGGTGGAGCTGCCGCTGCTGTTGACCAACCCTGGCTTCCGTCGTCCGTTGGTGGCGCTGGCACGACAGCGAGACCCGCTGGGACTGGCCGGGTTCTGGGGCTGGTTCGACGAACTGTCACCTGGGCAGTCGGCTCAGGTGCTGGCGCCGGTCATGAACAAGCTGCGCAGCTTCTTGTTGCGACCTGACCTGCGGGCGGTGCTCGGACAGACCGAGCCACGCTTCGGCCTCAGCGAGATCTTCGGAGCGGAGGCGGCGCTAGGTCGAGCATTGTTGGTTCGGCTGCCGCGGGGTGAGCTGGGGGCTGAGGCTGCCACGCTGCTGGGAAGCTTGGTGTTGCACCAGGTCTGGCAGGCCAGCCAGGCCCGATCAGGAATGCGCAGCGGTAAGCGCTCGCCCGTCTTCGTCTACCTCGATGAGTTTCAGGACCTGCTGCGACTGCCGCTGGCGCTGGGCGAGGCGTTGGTGCAAGCGCGGGGTCTGGGGGTCGGGTTGGTGCTGGCACACCAGCATCTCGGACAACTCAGCCCAGAGGTGCGGGCAGCAGTGTTGGCCAACGCAGGCAGTCGGGTGGTGTTTGGACTGGACCACGACGACGCCGTGCTCATGAGTAAGCGCTCGGGCGGAACACTTCAGCCGAGCGACTTCGCTGGCTTGCCTGCCTTCGAGGCCTACGTCGACCTGGTGTCAGGCAACCAGGCCAGCGGCTACGCCTCGGCACGAACGGTGCCGCTGACCGCCGCCCAGCGTTCGCTCAGTTCGGTGCTCAGCACCAATCGTCGACGGGTTGGAGTGGATCGGCGGGAAACCGAGCGACGGCTGAGCGAGTTGGTTGAAGGTTCGGGTGGTGGCAGTGACGTCAATGGGCGATCCACGACCGCCGCTGGCGGTCCGAGTGCTGACGCTTTCGGGGACTTCGGGACCATCCCAGGTAATGACGATGGGGGTCGGTCGTGAACCGCCTGTTGAGCGCGCTTAAGTCGGGAGTTTCTCGCTCTTGGGGGCTCTTCTGCCACCTGCTCTCTGCTTCCTGCTCCATGCCCCTCCGGGGCGTTCGCGTCGGTCTTCGCGTCCCTGCGCTGAGCCAGGGGTCGCTTCCCATTGGGGCGACTGCGTTCTGGCACCGAGAACTGCCGTTGACTGTCTCCCCTTCTTGGGGTGAGCAGGCCGTGAGGTGGCGCTGGGAACCGGTGCTGGGCGTCGTATTGGGTGGTTGGTCATGAGTCGGCGCCGAGCACCAGTGGCCGAACCGTCGAAGCGTGACCTTGCGGTGCTGCGAGATGTTGGGCGACTGGGCCATGCCAGTGCCGACCAACTGCGCCGACTGCACTTCGCTGAAGGGTCTGAGGTCGGTCGGCGACGCCGAGCGCAGGCGGTGCTGCGAAGACTGAGCGAGGACGGCTACCTGCACCGACTGCCGCGGCGGGTCGGTGGCAGCGGAAGCGGTTCGGCCGGGTTTGTCTACTGCCTCGGCTACCGAGGGCAGCGACTGGTCTTCCCTGCGCTGTTTCCAGGCCGACGGGCCCGAACGCCCGAGGAGGTTGGCACCAGCTTCGTCGGGCACAGCCTGGCGGTGGCCGAGCTGGTAGCGGCGTTGGTGGAAGCCGAGCGGGAGGAGCGCTGCTCGGGTATGGCGCTGGAAACCGAACCATCGTGTTGGCGGGACTACCTCGGGCTCCATGGGGCCAAGCGGAGTCTGCGCCCTGACCTGGGCGTGCGGCTGAGTGTCGGCGGGCAGCAGCTGGTCTGGTTCGTAGAGGTGGATCGAGGCACCGAAGGGCTGCGACGGATCCGAGCCAAAGGACGGCAGTACCTCGAGTACTGGCGCACTGGCCAAGAGCAGCAGCAGCTCGGTGGGGTCTTCCCCAAAGTGCTCTGGTCGGTGCCCGACCGACGGCGGAAAGAGCTGTTGCTGCGCACGCTGGCGGAGCTGCCGCCACCTGGAAGCGAGATGTTCGAGGTGAGGACGGCGAAGGGCAGCGCATCGCTGCTGCTCGGTGACGAGATGGAAGCAAACGAAGGAACGGAAGGAGACGAAGCATGACGAAGAACGAAGGACGAATGGAGAAGGCAGACGGCCAGGGCGCAGAGCTGCAAGGGGCTGCAGGTCGACCAACGAGCGGCGCTGCCGCTCGGACAGATAAGGAAGTGGTTGAGCTGGTCGAGGCAGATGAGGTCGGTGGTCGGGGTGGTTGTGGGCGGATTCTGCTTGGTGACGCGCTGGAACGGCTGCAGGAGCTGTCGACGGGATCGGTCGACACTGTGGTGACCTCGCCTCCCTACTTTCTGCTGCGCAACTACGGAGTGGATGGACAACTGGGTGCGGAGCAGACGGTTGCCCAGTGGGTGTCAGGGCTGCGGGCGGTCATGGCCGAGGTGGCACGAGTCCTCAAGGAGGACGGGTCGGTCTGGTTGAACCTGGGTGACACCTACTCCCGCCATGACAAGCACGGTGCCCCGCCCAAGAGTCTGCTGCTGGGGCCTGAGCGGCTGCTGGTGGGACTCATTGAAGACGGCTGGGTGGTCAGAAACAAGCTGGTCTGGGCCAAGCCCAACCCGATGCCCGCCTCGGTACGGGATCGGCTGAGCTGCACCTGGGAGCCGATCTACCTGTTGGTGCGTTCACGCAGCTACTTCTTTGACCTGGATGCGGTGCGGGTGGCGCCAACTGAGGGGACGACTCGCAAGAAGCCATCGGGCAAGCGTGGATGTGCCGCCAAGTACGAGGCGGCAGCTGGTGGTCGGCCGAGCTGGTCGGGACCGCTGGCCGGGGACAATTCAGGGCTGAGTGCGATGAAGCGGGCTGGGCGGTCGTCGCATCCGCTGGGCAAGAACCCAGGTGATGTCTGGACACAACCGACTGCCGCCTACCGCGGTGCCCACTTCGCCACCTTCCCCGAAGGGCTGGTCGAGCGCCCACTGCTGGCAGGCTGCCCGGAACGGACCTGTCTGAGCTGTGGGACGGCTTGGCGGCGACCGCCACTGGAGCAGCGGCTCGGTTCGTTGGCAGTACGAGCGGTGGTCAGAAAGTCCTGTAGTTGCGCCAAACGAGACTGGCAACCAGGGCTGGTGCTCGATCCGTTCATGGGGGCGGGCACGGTCGGCGTGGTGGCGGAGCGGCTGGGACGGCGCTGGCTGGGAATTGAGCTCAGTGAGGAGTTCATCGGGCTGGCTGAGCAGCGGATCGCTGGCGCTCGCGCCGAGCGTGAGGCAGCAACGGAAACGGTGGTCGACACCACGACGGTCGTCGACGGAGAGAAACAAGCACGTAACGGGCGCGGAGCGACCCGAGAGGAGGTGGAACATGAGGATTGACGAGACGAGCGGAGCACAGCAAGCAGAGGGTGCGGTGGACGCGGCAGATGACGAGGTGGTCCAGGCTGCTGTGCATGGAGAAGAAGGGCGACTGAGTCGAGAACGGCCTCCGACTCCGCCCCGCATCTACCTGGCATCGCTGACCGACTACAACGCCGGGGTCCTACATGGGCGCTGGGTCGATGCAGACCACGAGGCTGAGATTCTCGGTGAGGTTGCCCAGGAGATGCTGGCAGAATCACCGACGGCTGAGCGGTATGGGGAGGTTGCTGAGGAGTACGCCGTCCACGACTACGAGGGTTTCGGCAACGTGCGCATCGGTGAGTACCAGTCGCTGGCGGAAATTGGCGAGCTGGCGCAGGGCATTGTCGAGCACGGCGCTGCCTTCGGGGTCTGGTGGGATGACATTCGGGACATGGCGCCCGAGGATGATCCGTTCCACAGCTTCGAGGAGCGCTTTGAGGGGGAATTCAGCTCCACCACTGAGTGGGCTGAGTCGATGCTCGACGACATGGGGGTGTCGATCGACCACTTCCCTGGCGTACCCGAAGGACTGTGGCCGTATGTGCAGCTGGATGTTGAAGGCTGGGTACGAGACATGGAGATGAATGGGGAGATACGGGTGGTTGAGGGAGGACGTGGGGTGTATGTGTTTGGGTTGTTGTAGCTCACCGTTCGTGGTTGCGCCGCCCCTTGGTACGCTGGCCGGTTCATCCATGCGGCGGTTGGAGGCTCAGATGAACGACGTGACAGACGAACCGCAGCAGAGAGAATCGAACGATCCGACCTTCTGGTCTCGACAGTTGGAGATTCTGTACAGCGTGCTGCTCAGTGCATCGCTCGGGGTGGCGCTCGGAACCGGGCTACCCGACGCAACTTGGACGGAGTTTCAAGGAGCCCGAACCGTTTGGGCGGTGACCATCCTCGGCGTCACGGCCGTGTCGATCGACGCATGGTACAACCTCAATCAGATCATTCGGAGCGCAAAATTCGGTAGAAGCCAGGGAGTGCAAACAGGCATTCTTGCGTTGTCGTTCCTCGTCTTTACGTTCTTCCCATTTCAGTTCCTGGTCCGCCAAACTGCTGGCACCAACATTTGGATGGCGGTCGTTCCTATCTCGGCGTTGGTCATCAACCTGATAGCAATCTGTCTTCTCCAAGCCATCTTCATGAAGGTGGCAGAGGTCAAACGACGTAACCCGCCGACAAAGGGCGCAACTGTGGACATCGAACTGTCGCAGGATGCCCGGTCGATGTTTGGAGACAAACAGCTCGACCTGCTCGCCTTCTCACGGTTCCTACTAGCTGTCGCATTCGCTGTGCTGTACTTGGCAGCCTTCTCGCCAGTCAACGCGAAGGCATCAGCCATGTCGACTTGGCCCGTATTTGCGGTCGTCGGACTTTGGGCGATTTGGCGCGTTCTGGAGCACACGGTCGGCCTATGGGTGATTGTCCAATATTGGCAAAAGTTTACTAAAAGGACTACAATTGATGTAGAAGGTACGGAAAAGCCAAATGAGTATTGAACGTCTCGCGTTAGTTACGGATGGGCCGATTGAACGCCAGGATGGCGTGCAACGCTACACGGCAACAGTCGGTGAATGGATGGCCGACCAAGGCATCGACGTTCACTACTTTACGAGTGGACCGCGCTCCGAACCCTACGAGGCGCACTCGGGAACCGTTCACACCCTCGCACGCACAGTGTCGATGTCTGGAAATGGTAATGAGTTCGGAGCTGCAGTCTTCCCCCGGCGTGCGCAGCGAAGTATGGATCTGCTCCGTGAGGGCGGATTCGATATTGCCCATGTGCAACTGCCCGATGGGCCCTTTGTAGGGGCTCGGGTTAGGCGAGCGCTGGGAAGGACCGCCACTGCGGTGGTCGGCACCTATCACTTGATGCCTATGGGAAAGTCGGACGAGGTTCTACTCGGGGCTGTCGGCCGACTGAGTAGACACCTTGATCGCAAGCTCGACGGCCTAACGGCCACTTCGGGGATGGTTGCCGAGTTTGCCTCGTCGGTCACTGGGCGAGCGTGCGACGTCGTGCCCCCACCTGTTCAGTTGGGATCGGTTACCAAAACCACTCACACGGATCCGGTCATCACCTACACCGGTCGTCTCGCGAAACGAAAGGGAGTTGAGTCCTTGCTGCACGGCTACGCCGAGCTTGCGAACCAATGGAGCGATGCTCCTCCCTTGCAGCTAATTGGCGATGGTCCAGAGCGGCACCGCCTGGAACGGATCACGGGCCAACTCGGGCTGCAATCACGGGTGTCTTTTCTAGGCCGTCTCTCGGATGACGAAATGGTTGACCATCTGCGTCGATCCGCGATGGCCGTCTACCCAGCCATCGGCGGCGAGAGTTTCGGTCTCGTTCTAGTGGAAGCAATGAGATCCGGCGTCCCAGTCATTGCTGCTTCCAACCCAGGCTACGCAAGCACCTTGCAGGGGCATGAAAGCCAACTCTTTCCGCCATCCAACCCCGGAGCTTTCGCTGAGGCTGCCCGAAGGGTCCTATCTTTAGATAATGCAGAACGCAAAGAGCTTATTACGAAGCAACACGTCACTGCAGAACAGTTCAGCCTGAACCAGGTCGGACCAGCACTAATCGAATCCTATGAGCAAGCCATGGTATCCCTACATGCTGTTGTAGAATGAACAAATACTGTTTACCATTCGCGACGTGGAGCGTACAATTGTAGTAGAACGAAAGGAAGTGGAGATGGCAGATAGCAATACGAAACAGATTGAACCAGATGGGGTACGTCTCGGTGACGCGATTCGTAGGGCACGAGAGGCTCTGGCACTGTCGCTTCGTCAGCTGGCGCCACTGGTGCAGCTGCACCACTCCTTCCTGGCACGGCTGGAGGCCGGGGACTACCAAACGGCCAAGCCTGCGGTGCTCCAGCGACTCAGCCGGGTGCTGGAGCTGGACGAGCGGGACTTGTTCGCCCTGGCAGGGCTGGATGCTCCCGAAGGACTCCCGGCCTTCACACCGTATCTGCGAGCCAAGTACGACATGAGCGACGAGGCAGCCCAAGCCTTGCATGAGTACTTCAGCTTCGTCAGCGAGAAGTACGAGGTCAAAGAGCGAGGCAAGCCTGGCGGCGACCAGCGGGCTGCGTGAAACTTCGAAAGAAGTATCAAGGGGCAGGAAGGATGCGAATCGACCACCATCAATGCTGGATGGTTGGAGCTTCGCCCCTCCCTACTTTCTACCAACTATGAACTACCAACTAACAACGACTTCCACGAAAGGGGGCACTATGACAACACAATCTACGACACTGAACCTGGCAGCTCTGTCGACAGCGGCCTTGCCTCGACACCAAGTCTTGGCAGCGGTGCGCGCCCTGATGCCGCCCCGCCCGCTGGAAGTTCACGAAGCTCGCTCTATTGCTGAGCGTCAAGCGGGACGGCTGCGCAACTTGCTGGATCTGGATGGCCCGATGGTCGACCTCGATGCGGTGGCGTCGTTGCCACGGCTCCACGTGCGTTCCCAGGTTGGGCTACCGGTCTCTGGGTTCTCTGAATGGAGTCGCAGTCGTTGGGTGATCGCCATAAACGGCGATGACCACTGGACGAGGCGACGCTTCACCCTGGCGCACGAACTCAAGCATGTGCTGGACAATCCGTACATTGAGATGCTCTACCCAGGACGGGATGGAGCACCGTCGGGTCAGCGAGCAGAGACCATCTGCGACTACTTCGCCGCCTGCCTGCTCATGCCACGACTATCTGTCAAGGCAGCCTGGGGGCAGGGCAACCAGCGACCTGACGACCTGGCGGCACACTTTGGGGTGTCCCGAGCTGCCATGGGACTGCGGTTGCACCAGTTGGGACTGACCAGCACCAGGCGACGTTGCGGCGGGGTTGGCAGTCTGGCGAAGGGGCGCCGCTACGAACGAGCGGCAGCACCTGCTGTCTGGCCTTCCTTTGGGCTGGCGACAGCGCAAGGATCGCTGACATGACCGCCACCACGACCAACCAGACCGACCCAGCAGCCCGCACGACGCGGGCTGTTTTGTACCTGCGGGTCAGTACCGCTAAGCAAGCTAAGACTGATCTGGACCCTGAGGGATTGTCGCTGCCCGCCCAGCGAGAGTCGTGCCTACGCAAGGCCGAGGAACTCGGGGCTGAAGTGGTCGATGAGTACGTCGACCGTGGTGAGTCGGCCAAGACAGTCGACCGGCCACAGTTTCGCAAGATGGTCAGTCGAGTGCAGGCCGACCGAGATATCGACTACGTCATCTTGGACAAGATCAACAGGTTCGCTCGGAACCGTCGAGACGACGCCAACATGCTGTTCGAACTACGAGCGGCTGGCGCCACCGTGATCTCGGTCAAGGAGAACATCGACGACACGCCTGCAGGCATGCTGATGCACGGCATCCTGGCAACGCTTGCCGAGTACGAGTCGCGCAACAACGGCACCGAAGCGCTCAAGGGCATGACCCGCAAAGCCCAAGTTGGTGGCACGCCAGGACGAGCACCGATCGGGTACCTCAACGTCCGACTGCCCGTACCTGGACAACCCAGAGGTATGGCAGACGTTGAAGTTGATCCTGAGCGGGCGCCGCATGTGCGCTGGGCATTCGAGCAATACGCCACCGGGGAATGGACCACGCAGTCACTGGCCGATGCCCTCGATGCACGGGGCCTGCGCTCGGTGTCAGTCGGCAAGCGACCATCCAAGCCGCTACTCAAGTCGCGGGTGGCCCACATGTTGGGGAATCGGTACTACGTCGGAACGGTGACGTTTCGAGGAGTGCAGTACAAGGGACGCCACGAGCCGATCGTGGACAAGGCACTGTTCGAACGAGTCCAGACGGTGCTCAGGGTCAAGGCAACCACTGGCGAGAAGACCTCGAAGCACCACCACTACCTGAAGGGCACGGTGTTCTGCGGGGAGTGCCATTCTCGGTTGGTGTTCTCCCGCAACCGTGGCAACGGTGGCAGCTACGACTACTTCAAGTGCATGGGACGACAGAACGGTGTCGCCTGCACGGTCGGGTACGTCCGAGCCGACTGGCTGGAGAGCCAAGTTGATACCGAGTGGCAACAGAACGTCTTCCCCACCGAGCTGGCAGCCGAGCTACGTGGGGCGGTGCTGGCTCGGCTCCAGGTCATGCACCAAGGTGCCAGCGAGCAGCTGGGAGTCCAAACCAAGCGGTTGCAGGACCTGGATGGTGAACGGTCGACGCTGCTGAAGGCCCATCTGGCGGGAGCGGTGCCACTGGATCTGTTGAAGTCGGAGCAGGATCGGATTGCTCGGGAGATGAGCCAGGCACAGGTGGAGATAGCGGCGGCGTCGATGGAGTCCGCCGAGGTGGAACGGACGCTCAATGCTGCGTTGAAGCTGGCCGAGGATTGCCAGGAAACCTACCTGGATGCCAAGCCAGTCAGACGGCGGGAGCTGAACCAGGCGTTCTTCGAGCGCATCGAGGTGGTGCCAGATGAAGGTGTTGAGCTGACGCTCAACAGTCCATTCAGGGAACTGCGGGAGCTACGGGGACTCCGAGACGGCGACGAGGAAGCCACTGGACGACTGGATGGCGTGCTCGGTCGTCAGGGTTCGGCCGGGAATGAAGAAGCTCCAGCCGAGTGGGCTGGAGCTGAAGATGAGGTCGTTGGATGGGAGCCGACGGACGGCTGGGGGAGCAACACTCAACGGGGGCGGCGGTACTGCCGTACCGGTGGTTGGAACATTCGTGATTTGGTGCGCTCGGCAGGACTCGAACCCCCAACCTTCTGATCCGTAGTCAGATGCGGGTGGCCAGGGTTTTTAGGTCGTCTGTGTGGGCTGCACGGGGGGCGTTGGGGTCACGGATACTGTGTCGAAGTTCGCACCAAAGCTGAGCCTGATTCCTGGTGGGCCTGGACCGAATCGATCTGGTGGCTGTCCGGCGAGGTCGAGCACGGATTCCCACATGGCTATGACGTCTTGGTTGTGGTCCGCGTCCCAATCCGAGGCATAGGGGAAAGACGACTGTGCTTGAGCCACCTCCAAGCCGAGGTCGACGTAGTTCGTGGTGCCGTCGGTGGTCGGGGCCGCGAGAACCGGCTGAACGTCACCGACGAGCCTGCCGAGGCCGGCCCCGGCGATACGGAAGCGTGTCCAGCGATGGCGGTCCCACTGGTGGAGAGCAGCGTTCGACGGCTCGATCTCCGTGTTGGTCAGGTCGCCGGTACGCATCGAGGACAGGTTGAGGCCGGCGCAACGACCGCGTTCGATCAGGGGAAGGATCCGTTCGGGGGGCATGTCAAGGTTCATGCCTCCCTCGCTGCTTCCCAATCGAATCGTGCAGATGCGCTCCTTAAACCCGGCGGTGTGGATCAGGTTGTTGTCGGACCAGTTCTGCATGGTGTCGAACACCGCGCTGAGCAGACCGACGGTGGACGAGATTTCTGAAGTGGCCGGGAGGCGGCCCTGCCCTGCCTTGATCGGCCGCGACACGTTGCCGCACGGGTCGGTCGAGATGTCGGAGCTGGTGGCGAGGTTGATGGCATACGTCGGGTAGGTGGGCAGAGGACGGTCGAAGAGATGGACCGGCAGGTTGGAGGTGATGCCACCGTCGGAAAACCAGTTTCGAACAAACTTCACGATCCACTCGCCGTCGACGTGCAGCGGGGTGAGTCCGTGCAGAGGTACAGCAGACAGCAGCACGGGGAACGACAGGCTCATGCGCGCGGTCACGATGATGGGGAGCTGTTCGGGCGGCGGGAGGAGGTGAAGTCGATCGCCGAGCGCCTCGATCACATCGTCGCGGATCGGGCGTGCGGCGTATTTCACCATGTGGTCGACCACGTCGGTAGGGAAGATCTTGGAGAACTCGTCCGGGTCGAACGCCCAAATTTTGTCCCGAAACGGAATCTGTTCGGACGTCCCCCTGCTGAGGTTGGTGGAGATGGCGATGAACTGCGCACCCGCGGTTGCCACCTCCCCATGGGTGACCGGTATCGAGTTGAGCGCCGCCTGGGAGGCGTCGCCACGCCCGGCCAGGCGCTGGAGCGCGTCGTACATCCAGTCGGTGAGCGCCGGGTGGTCGCTGCCGGTGGGTGTGGAGCCATTGACGAAACCGTGGAAGTTGCCCGTCAAAGCCGACTGAGCGGTGGAGGCCACGGCCATGCCAGACCACACGACGGCGGCGACGAACCCGAGCGACATGAACAGCAATGCGAGGAGCGCGCTGAGTATCAGCGGCAGCCAGAGCGGACCACCGACAATGAGGCTCGCCACGAATGGCAACGACATGAGGATGAGGGTCAACGCCCCCACAAACCACAACCGCCGGCGCGGGCCCGCCTTGAGAAGCCCCATGAGGACGACGCGCCACCGGGCGAACCCGGTGGTCGAGCGTGCGTCCCACACGGTGGAGAAGATGGCACGTGTTTCGTCCTGGGGCTGAAACAAACCGAAGAGCCTGGTGCGTCCCTGGGAGTCGGTTGTCGCAAGATCCTTCGCCAGCTCGACCAGCAACGGGAACCCGCCGGTAGCGGAACGGCGTCCTACTTCGGCGGCGGCGGCCGCAGACGCGCCGATGGCCCCTGCGGACGACCCGGCGATACGGCGAAGCCGATGGGTCCGGGCAAGTTCGGTGATGGCCGGTGGATAGACGACCCCGCTGGTGATCCCACCTTTCAGGATCACGTCGCACTGAAAGGTCGGAGCGTCAAAATCGGTCACCATCGGGACCCCCCTTCGGAGGGTGCGAAGCGTAACGCAGGCGAATTTCCATGTCTGGACACGCGTCGGTCACTGGCGCAGCGGCTTCTCGGTGCTGAAGCGGACCGGTTGGGCGCTGTACCCGGGGAGGTCAGGCGTCGGCTGGGAGGCGGGCGAGCACCCGGTAGGTGTTTCCGCCGTCGTAGCGCTTGAGCGCCGGCGCGACGATCTGATCGGCGAGGAGGCCGCCGATCATGAACGGTGCGCCCACGGTCATGCCGACGGTCCGCCTTGCCCGGTCGATGGCGGTGGTGGGCGGCATCCACGGCAGGTTCAACTCGGGGGCCGCCCGGTTGACCGCAAACCATGCGCCAAGGGAGAAGTCGACCGGCTGGTGGGCCGGTGCGACCTCCTGATCGAGAATCTCGAAGCCCAGGTCGACGAGCGCCTTGCACAGGTTGCCCCGGGGGATCAGGTGTTGATGCTGGGGCTGGAACCAGGGCACCCAGTACTTGCCCAGCACCCGGCCCAGCACACACTCCGGGTTGGGCACCTCGACCAGCAGGAGCCCGCCGGGGGACAGCACTTCGGCGGCGGCGGCCAACTCGTCGTGTGGTTCGCGGGTGTGCTCCAGGTAGTGGTGCATGCTGACCGTCTCGTACTGCCCGGCCAGCCCGGCGCTCAGCTCGGGGAAGAGTCCACGGTGGCCGGTGGAGATCCAGCCCCGCCGGGCAGCGTCGTCGACGCCGTCGGACAGGTCGAGCCCGTCGAAGGTGGTGTCGGTGAGCACTCCGGCGGCGATCAACGGGAAGTGGCCGTGGCCGGTGCCGACGTCCAGCCAGTTGACGGGTGGGGCATCGATGTGGCGCTTCACCATCTCGACCCGGTCGACATAGGACTTGTCGCTCACCCCGAAGATGAAGTCGGCGCTGTCGGCGCCGATGCCGTCGTAGAAGTCGCGGTAGTAGTAGTCGAGCCCCTCGATGGTGAGGCGGGGGTTCTGGAATTTGTGATCGCAGGCGTCGCAGCGGTCGATGTGGAAGGTGCCGGGCTTGTGCTGCAACAGGTCAATGGTGTCGAGTTGCCGGGACAACCCCGCCGACCCGCACCAGGGGCACGTGGTGCGCGGTGCCTCGACGAAGCGGTCGGTGCCTTTGGCGGCCTCGGCTGCGTAGGCGACCCGAACCGCCGGGTCACGACGGCGCTCATCGGCGGCCGACGTGGAAGCGCTTTTGGCGGCCGGGATTTGGGTCAGGGTGCCGACCGCCTCGGCGGGCTCGCCGACCGGCCTCATCAGGCTTTTCGCTCCCAGGTCGCCGGGGGACAGGGCCTGGTTGCCGCCGAACACCAGCGCCGGTTGGGCGATGAGGGCGGCCAGCGCCAGCATCGCGGCCTGGGGTGCCGTAACCACCAACGCGGCCAGCAGCACAAACCTTGCGATGCCCACCGTCTGCACAAAAGTGGTGGCAGCGCCGAAGACGGCGAGGGCCACCTCGGCCCTCCGCGGTGCGGTTGAGGGCGCGGCGTGCAGGTGCGAGCCGACCACGTGGTGCATGCTGCGGGGCGCATGGCGTTTCAGTTCGAGCGTGGTGTGCACCATCTGCTGGAGACCGACGTTGGTTCCGGGCGTGAGGCGGGCACGATCGGCGACCTCGGCCCGGGCGCACAACAGGGCAAAGGCGCCTCGGCCCTGGGCCATGGGAGCGCCTTCGAAGCTGCGGGGATCGACCATTCGCACCAGGTCGAGGGCCCGAAGGGCCGGAAGATCGCCGGGTACCACGTCCACCACGGCGGCACCGGTGGATTCCAGGTGGGCGACGACCGCCTGGCGAGTGGCGTCATCGAGCGTGACCCCCTCGGCCACCCAGAACACGTACTCGTCGGTGGAGCGCTGCGGCGCCGCGGCGCCGTCCGGCCCTTCCGTGGAGGCCGGCGCATAGGCGAGCGCCGGCAGGGCCTTGGCGTGGCGACGAAGCCGCAGCCCGTTGCCGACCACGAGCGCGGCCGTTGCAAGCGCCACAGCCTGGCCGGCGCGGCCACGATGTTTCGAAGAGCAGAGACGAGACGTTGGCAGGTCGGTCATAAGAGTGCTTCCAGTCGTTGTGCGGCGGCCGATGCCCCGCCGGCTTCGGTGAATGATCGTTGCAACCGCTGGGCCGCCTCCCGGTAGGAGGGCTCGGCCAGGATCGTGTCGAGTGCGTCGCCCAGTTGGGCGGCACCGGTGCGGGCGTAGCGCACCCGGATACCGGCGCCCGCTTGCTCCACCTGGTCGGCGACGATGGGCTGGTCGTCGCGGATGGGTGCCACCACCAGCGGCAGGCCGTTGGCCAGCGTCTCGCACACCGTGTTGTGTCCGCCGTGCGACACCACCGCATCACAGCGTTCGAGAAGCTCCACCTGTGGTACCCGGGGCACGACCATGACGTTGTCGGCCGGGGCGTTCCCGGTGGACAACGCCTCGGGGTTGATCTCGCCAACGACAACACCCTGCAGGTGTGGGCGGGCGCCCAGTGCCTCGGCGGCGGCGGTGAGAAACCGGGTGCCCGATCCGGCTGAGACCGTGCCGAGCGAGACGAGCACCAGCGGGCGGCCGTCCAGCCACCGCCAGTTGAACTCGTCCGAACCGCCGGCGGGGGCAGGCCGGTGGGCGAAGGCCGGGCCCACGCAGGCCAGCGGCGCACCCACGTCGGGGACGGTGCCCATCAGCGCCTCGGTGGTGAATGCCAGCACCAGGTGCGGCGAGAACCGCAGGTGCACCGGGTCGGCCTCGGCGGCCGGGATACCCACCGACACCTGGAGGTCGACCAGCCGTTCGTCCACCCAGTGGCGCAGCTTTGGCAACGCTGCGAACGGGTCGATCAGGTCGGCCGAGGTGGTGGCCGACGTGACCCACAACCGGCCGGTGCGACGGCCGACGATGGCTCCGGCGACCGCCTGCTGGTCGACCACCAGCACGTCGGGGTCGTAGGCCTCGACCGCCTCGGAAACGCCCGGCAGGGTGGCGCGGGCCAGTGGCTCCAGGAAGTCCTCCCACAAAAACTTCAACGCGGCGGCGCCGCGCAGGCCCTGGGCCCGCTCGGTGATCGCCTGCACCAGATCGGTGGGCAGGTCGTCGGCGGCCGGGATGATCGTGGACCCGGCGGGCAGATGGGCGGCGAGGTGGCCCGGATCGCCGCACCAGGCAACCTCGTGGCCGCGGGTGATCAGTTCGGCGCCCACCGCCACCGTGGGGTTGGTGTGGCCGGTGAGCGGCGGGACGACGAACAGCACCCGCATCAGGCGCCGCCCGGATTGTCGGGGGGAGCGTCCGAAGTTGGCTTGCCGGCAGGCGACGCGTCGGTAGGCAGCGCTGCGAGCAACCCGTCGAGCGCCACCCGAACTTCGGCGGTGCGCTCCAACAGCAACGAGTGGGTGGTGTCGGCCATCACCTGCAACCGGCAATTGGGCACGCAACGCTCGACGGTGCGGGCCACGTCGAGGATGTCGGACTGCTCGCCGTAGAGGGCCAACACCGGCACCTCCAACGCGCCGAGCTGCGCCTCAGTCATCACCGGCACGGCGGCCAGGTCGTCCAGCATCGAGGTTTTGTAGATCAGTGCCTCGGCGTTGCGGGCAAGCCGGTTGACCTTGCGGCCACCCTGATCGGACAGCCACTCGCGCACCTGATCGTCGTCCAGGCCGAACGCGGCCAGCGCCAGGCTGCCCGCCATGTGGTCGCCCCAACCCTCAACCGCGATGTGGGCCTCGATCAGCAGCACGCCCCGCACCTCGTCTGGGTAGGCCATGGCGTAGGCCATGCCGATGGTGCCGCCGTAGCTGTTCCCCACCAGTACCACGGGTCGGTCGACGCCGAGCTCGGCCAACAGCGCACGCAGGTCGGCCACCGAGTCGGCCACGGTGTACCCGGTTGGCGGTCGCTCGCTGCGGCCGTGCCCGCGCTGGTCGTACAGGATCACCTCATGGTCAAGCGCCACCGGGTTGGCCAACGTGTAATAGAAGCTGGACAGGTTGTCCATCACCATGCCGTGCATCATCACCACGGTGTGGTTGTCGTCCCGGGCGGTGCCGAGGCGCTGCACGTGGAAGCGCACACCGTTGGCGGTGACCTCAGCCATGGGCGTGGTCCGGTTCGGCTGTGCCCTTGGGGGACGTCGTGGCGGTGGTTGTCGTGGTGATGGCGGGGCCTGAAAGGAACTGGGTGATGGCGTCGGACAAGTCGGCGGTGGCGTCCAGGTGCAGTGCGTGGCCGCCGTCGAACATCTGCACCGAATTGGTGCCAAGGGCGGCCCGCGCCAGTTCGGCGCCGTCGACAAACGGCGACTGGCGGCCAAAGGCCATCAAGGTCGGGCAGCGCAGCGAGGCCAGGTCGGCGACGTCCAGCGGTGCCTCGGCGGCCAGGTCGGACCGAAAGGTGGTTTCGGCGAGGGTCAGTTGGTGGTGGCGACGCCGGGCCCGGGGAGTGCCTTTGGACGCAGTGTCGGCCTCGGCCGCTTCGTGGCTCGTGCGCGGCCGTTTCGCCCCGATTGGCACGTCGACGCCCACCAGGGCGCTTACCCGGTCGGGCCAGGCGCGGGCGGCCTCGATGGCGATCCACCCGCCCAGGCTGTGGCCCACCAGCGCAAACGGCCCCAGCCCGGCGGTGACCCGCGCCAGGTCGTCGAGGTGATCGGCCAGGCGGTAGCCCTCGGCGGGCCGCTGTGAGAGCCCGTGGCCGCGCAGGTCGTACAGCACCACCGGGTTGAACTTGGCCACTCGCGGAGCGCACGTCATCCACCACGACGCCAACGACCCGGTGAAGGCGCCATGCAACATCACCACCGGCAGCGCATGGTTGTCGGCGCGGCCCATGCGACGAATGTGAAGCTTTGGTGGATGCTGCAACACGGCGTCGACGGGCGGATTCATGAAGCGATACAACCCTCGATGAAGGTGGCGACCTGGCCGACGGTCATGGCGATGAGGTCGTCGAGTTCCAGTTCGGCCAGCCAGGCCACAAAGTTCACCCGTTCGCCGAAATGCAGCTGCAGGGCCTCGGCCAACGCCACGAACTCGATGCTCTCCATTTCGAGATCGCCGGAGAACGAGGTGTCGGCCCCGATGTCGATGTCGGCCACGTACTCCTCGCCGATCACCTCGCCCACCAGCCGTGCCACCACGTCGATCACCGGGTCGCTTCCGGTTGCCGTGGTCGATGTTGATGTTGGTTGGGTCATGTCGGGCTCCCGTGGGATCTACTGGGCTGTTCGGAAGGGCGGAGGCGTGGGTGGTCGGCCGCCACGACCGGCTCGGCCGAGGTCCAGGCGACCACATAGGTGTCGGCCTCGCTGCGGTCGTGCCCCGGCGGGGCAAGGTCGAGCACCTCGAGGTTGACCCACGTGTCGTTCACCCGGATCCGGTCGCCTTGAATTTCGGAGATCAGCCAGTCTGACGGACGACCCTGCAGGCCGGTGCCGGCCGCCTTGGCCACTGCCTCCTTGGCCGCCCACATGGCGGTGAGGCGCACGTCGTAGGCAGCGCCGTCGGTGTTGGCGTCGCGGCCGGCGTTGCCCAGGATCGTGCGTTCGCTGTCGGTGAACGCCAGAGCAGAGAAGCCTTCGCCGCGTGGCTTGACCCGTTCGACATCGATGCCCACCGGGCCATCGGCGGACAGCTGAGCCACGCCTACGTGGGCGGAGTGGGCGATCGACAGGTGCAGGCCGGTGGCCTGGGCCGGGGCGTTGAGGTGCGGGGCGCCGGCGTCGTCGTGGCCCACCTGCACCTCCACCGGATACATCGGTGGTGCGCCGAGACCCCACAGGTGTTGGCGCACCGCGTCCTTGGTCACGGCCCGACCAAGCAGCCACGAGCGTTGGGCCAGCGGGTTTCGTGCGGTGTAGTCGGTTCGTTCGGCAGCGTCGGTGTAGCGACGCACCATCAGCTCGCGGGATGCAGAATCGGTCCAGCGTTCCAACAGCAGCCACCACCCGCCCGGCCGGTGCTCGGCAACCGTGCGCTCGTCGGGGAAACGCAGGAACGGCCACAGCACGTCGTCGGAGTTGAAACGTCGGTCGACCCATGCGGTGATTCGACACCACGGCCCTTCGGCATCGACCAACTCCAGGTCGGCGGACACCGACTGCGGGTTGACGTCGGTCATCGTCACCGTGCAGCGCATCGGCCCGACGGGTCGTTCACGGAAGTACTCCACCCGTTCGATCGATTGGGGCAGGATGATCACGTCATGGTCGAGGCGTTCCATGACCCACAAACCCAGCAGCTGACCGGCCGAATCCAACATGGCGCCGGTGCGCTCCAGCACTGCGATGTCACCAGAGATGGATGAGGTGGTGAGGCCTGTGAGCGCGGTGATGCCCTGATACGCAGGACCGTGGAACATCATTCGGCGCTGGTAGACGTCGTCAACGGAGATGCCGGGGGCCACGGGCTCGCCCGCGGGCACGTTGGCCGGGCCGGTGGGGCTTGGAGCCGGATAGTCGACGGCCAGGTGTACCGTGCCGCGTGCGTAACCCTCCAGGGTGATCTTCACCTCACCGTCGACGAGATCACCGACGGTGACCGACAGGTCGGTGGAGGGCGCCGCGGTGAGCCAACGCAGTGCCCGCACCCCGCTGACGGCGGTGGCGACGTGGCCGGGGAACCGATCGAGGGCGATGTCGCGCATCAACTCGATCATCTCGGTCATCGGCACGACCGGGAACTGCTCCTCGACGGCCGAGCCAACGCCGATGTCGGGCTGGCGGTAGAAGCAGTGGTCGAGGAGCCACGGCATGGTCTGCAAGGAAACCTCGATGGTTCCGTCAACCTGCAGGTCGGCGGTGGGGCGCGTGCGGGTGGGTGTGGCTGCGTTGAATGCATCGAGCACCTCTTGGGATGCCCGGGTGGCCTCGTCGGTGAGCGCCTGCATGTGGGCCATGATGGGGTCGTCGCTCCTGGCGCTGCCGACGGCCGTCTCGCCTTGGGGGGCGGGACCCGGGGTGCGTGCGGCACCGAGGTCGGCACGGACCGTATTGACCAGCGCCTGCGGCAGCCTCACCAGCGGTGCTCCGAGCGAGAGCAGCGGTCCGGCGAGCTCGTCGCCGGCCTGCACATCGGCGGGGACGGGAGCGGGTAAGGCGTCGGCAGGGAACCCCAGCAGCGCCAGGTCGACCCCGGCACCCTCTGCCCACAGCGAGGCGGTCAACCGAACCAGTTGTTCCAACCCCGGCCGCTTTTCGGATGCGGCGCTGACGGCGACGTGGTCACGGCCCTTCAACGTGTCATCGACGAACGACGGCAGCGAGCCCACCCCCAACTGCACAAACACCCGCGCCCCGGCGTCGTACAACGCGTCGATGAGCTCCCGAAACCGCACCGTCTCGGTGAGATGGGTGGTGGCCAGGCGCTTCACCGCGGCCGGGTCGGTGGGATAGCGGTCGACCGAGGTGGCCGACCACAGGGCCACGTTGGGTGTGGCCACCTCCATGTGATCGAGGTGTCGGCTGATCTGGCCAAGGTAGGGCTCAAATGCGGGGGAGTGGAACCCGCTGGTAAACGGCAGCACCTGGGCCATCACCCGGTGGGTCTTCGCCCGTTCGACCACCTGGGCCACGGCCGGCGCCGGCCCACACAGGATGGACTGGTGGGGGCAGTTGTCGTGGCTCAGGGCGACGGCGCCGAGATGCTCGGCCAACTCCATGGCCTGGTCGGCACCACACCCCAGCGCGACAAACTGCACGCCGGGCACGTCCAGGTCGGCCGGGTCGATCTCTCCCAGCAGCCGTTCCAACTCGTCGGGGGGGATCAGACCGGAGGTGGCCATGGCGGTCCATTCGCCAACCGAGTGGCCCGCCATGTGGTCGCATGGGGCGGCGAGCCGGCCCATCACGTCGGTGAGGAAGCGGCCCAGGTGCACGATGGCGGCGCCCTGAAAACCAAGCGCCCCCTCGTCGTTGTCGTTGGCTCCGGTGTCGCTGCCGTTGGTGTTGGTGTCGCTGTCGCTGCCGCTGACGTGGAGATCGGGGAGTGTGAGGTCGAGGTGTTGGGCAACGTCGGCCACCTGGGGCGCAAACGTGGGCTCGACACCGGGATACATCCACACGGTGGAGCCGCCGCCATCGATCAGGCCGTCATGGGTCACCCAGACATCGCTTCGGCCCCGCCAGGCCGTGCCCGAGGTCAGCGCCCGCCGGGTCAGCTTGAGACGCCGTTCGTCGGGGTTGAGGATGATCAGGCGCACTGGGCCCGGCGCCAGGTGCAACGTCGAGGTGTCTGGCGTGGCCGAATCGAGCACTTCAAGCACGGCGGCCGGGTTGGGCCCGGTGATGCACACCACGGTGGAGCCGTCGGCGGCAACGGCTGCGACGGTTGGGTCGGAGCCGGTTGAGGCCCGGCCGTGGGGTGCGGTGAATGCTTGGCCATGCCGGTCGGGATGTGTACCCGCCTCGCGTTCGTCGGCCTCTCGCAACACGACGTGGGCGTTGATGCCGCCGAACCCAAAGGCGTTCACTGCGGCCACGCGGCGTCGGCCACCTGGCCAGTCGGACGCCTCGGCGGGAAGGTTCAGGCGGCTGCCGTCAAGGTTGGGATGAGGCGCCTCAGCGTGCAACGTTGGCGGCAGTACCCGGTGGTGGAGGGCCAGCGTGGCTTTGATCAGTCCGGCCATACCGGCGGCCGGCATGCAATGCCCGATCATCGACTTGACCGAACCCAGGTGAAGCGCCGGGCCGATGTCGCCGAACGCGGCGCGGATCGTGGCCAGTTCGGCGCTGTCGCCCGCCGCGGTGGCGGTGCCGTGGGCCTCGATCAGGCCCGCCTCGGCCGGGTCCATCCTCGCGGCGTCCCAACCCCGTCGCACCGCCAGAACCTGGCCGTCCACCCGTGGCCGCAGTAGCGACGAGTCGCGTCCGTCGCCGGCAACCCCGGTGCCGCACACCACGCCGTACACCCGTCGGCCGGCGGCGATGGCGTCGTCCAGCGGTTGCAGCACCACCATGCCGGAGCCCTCGCCGATCAGCAGGCCATCTGCGAAACGGCTGAACGGAGCGATGTGGCCGCTGGGTGACAGCGCGCCCAGCTGGGAGAACACCGACCAGAAGGTGATGTCGTGACAGTGGTGAACACCACCCACAATCACCGAGCCACAGCGGCCGGACGCCAGATCCCGCACGGCATGGTCGAGCGCCACCAGCGACGAGGCGCAGGCGGCGTCGACGGTGTAGGCGGGACCTTGGAGGTCGAGGCGGTTGGCGATGCGCGAGGCGGCCAGGTTGGGCACCAGGCCGATGGTGGCCTCTGGGCGTTCGGGGCCCACCTCGGCCTGAAAGGCGTGGCGGATCTCGTCGATGCGTTGGTCGCCCAACTCCGGCACCAGTTGGTGGAGCACCAACGACAATTGTCGGGCCACCCGGGTTTTCTGGTCCAGGCGGGCCGTGCCCGAGTTGAGGTAGCCGCCTCGCCCGACGATCACCCCAACACGGCTCGAATCGCCCAGTGCCTCGGCTCCACCGGCATCGCTCACCGCCTCCGTCGCCAGGCGCAGTGCCAGCAACTGGTCGGGCTCGGCATCGTCGGCCGCCACCGGCATCACACCAAAAGAGGCGGCGTCGAAGTGGGCGAGGTCGTCGACGAACCCACCTCGTGACACCCCCAGGCTGTCGGGGGCCGGCCCCGACGTGGGGTCGTGCTCCGACGCGAAGTAGGTGGGGTCGAGGCGGCCCGGGGGCACGTCGGTGATGGCGTCCACACCGGCCTCGATATTGGTCCGATAGCGAGCCAGGTTGGCGGCGCCCGGGAACAGGCACGCCATGCCCACGATGGCCACAGGAAACGATCCGTCGGCCGCCGGACGAACCGTCGCTGGGCCGTTGGCCGTTGCCTGGTCGGCTGCGGCGTCGGGCGGGCCCATCAGGGGTTCAGGCCCCACCGTCGCCGGAGGCCCCGACGGGTTCAGCCTCCACGGCACCGATCGCGGCCGGCTCCGCCCGGACAAACATCACCTGCCGTTGGGGAAGCCCGGCAGCCACGTGCCTGCACACCAGGTTCACTCCCGCTTCGACCGGCACCAGGCCCACCCCACGGCGCTCGTATTCACGCTCAAGTTCGGGCGACACCATGCCGCCCCCGGCCCACGGACCCCAGTCGATGGCGAGAACATTGCGGTCCTCAAGGGTGTGGGCCAGCAGGTCCAGCGCATCGTTGGCCGCCCCATAGTCGACCTGGCCAACGTTGCCAACCGCACCGGAGATGCTGGCAAAGAACACCAGATCGGCATCCTCCGGAGCGGCTCGGTGCAGTGCCAACGCACCGGTCACCTTGGTGTGCCACACCCGCTGGAACTCTTCGGGGCCCTTGTCGCGGATCAGATGGTCGGCCAGGACCCCGGCTCCGTGGACCACCAAACCGATCGGTGCCAGTTCGGCGGCGACGGTGGCCATCGCCGCCTCGACGGCCTCCGGGTCGGCCACATCGGCCTGCAGGTAGCGCACCGGAACGCCAAGGTCGGTGAGGGAGGCCATCGTGGCGCGGATCTCGGCCTCGGCGCTCAGTGACGCAAGGCGTGACTCGATGTCTCGTGGGTTGGTCATGCCGCCCTCGATGAGGCGGCGACGCAACTCCCTGTCGTCGGGATGGTCGGCCAGTTCGGCCGAGGGCGTACCGATTGGTTCCGGCGAGCGGCCAACCAGCGCGATCGGGCAGCCGAAGCGGCCCGCCAGGCCGACGGCCACCTTGGCGGTGATGCCCCGGGCACCGCCGGTCAACAGCGCCGCCCGGCCGGGTCCCAGATCAGGCCTGCCTTCACCCGATGCATCGGCGTCGGTGGGGGCGTCCGGCCGAACCCGCTGCCAGCGAATCGCCACCCGGGAGTCGGCCGTGCGGCCCATCACGCTGTTGTCGGGGTCGGGTCCGCCGATCTCGGCCATCAGGTGGGCAGCCAGCGCTGAAGGGGTCTCGGTGGGATCCAGATCGACGCAGCGCACCCCCACCTCCGGGTACTCGCGAGCTGCTGCTCGTGCCAGGCCCCGGTATCCGCCCACCCGCAGCGCGCCGGCACCTTCTGGTGGGCTTGCATCGCCGGTGGGCCCAGGCAGGCTCTGGCCGGGCTCGGCCGATCGGTGGTGGTCCATGCCGAAGCGGCCGCCGTCCCCGGTGGCCAGCACCACATGGCGAACGCCGCGCAGCAGCGCCTGGCGCAGCGTGGCGTAGCTGCGGTTTGCCCCCGACGCAGTCAGGTCGGTCGACCTCACGGTGTTGCTGAGGCCCGGAGTGTTGCAAAGGCCCGGAGTGTTGCTGAGACCCGTGGTGTCGATGAGCACGTCCGGGTCGCCGTCGGGCACCGCAGCATCTCCATCGAACAGCACCGGCGTTCCCCCGCCGGTCGCCACCGCTGCTGCAAGGTCGGTGGCAGCCACGCCGTCGGTGATCCATACGGTCAGGTCGCGAACCGTCACGGGTTCGCCGTCCGGCGAGGCTGCGACCACCACCGGCAGCAGGCTCAGCGCCTCATCAGGAACCGTGATGGATTGATCGTCGTCGCCGAGCCCGGCGACATCGGTCCCGCCGGGGCGCTCGTCCGTGGGATCGGTTGGAACGCCGGATGCTTCGGTGTTCCCCTCGGCAGGGTCGTCGCGGTGTTCGACGATCCAGGTGGCGATGCCGCGAATGGTTTTGATCATCGCCAGCGCCTCGACGACCGACTCGTCCAGCGAGCCCTCATCGGCGCCGGGCAGCCCGGCTCGCTCCGCCAGCTCGCCCAGGATCTCGATGCGTTTGATCGAGTCGATGCTGAGGTCGGCCTCCAAGTCGAGGTCGGGGTTCAACATGTCCACCGGGTAGCCGGTTCGGTCGGCCACGATCGACGTCACCAGCGCCTCCAACTCGGCGGCGCCCAGCACCGGTGGAGCGGCGTCGTCGCCCGCAGGCTCGCCCTGGTGGCGCCCATGCTCGACACCCTGGTCGTTGGAGGAGTTTGCCTCGGGGGAGCGATGCCGGGTCGCCAACGAGGGGCTGGTTGAACCCGCGGTCAGGGTGGTGTCGATCACCGGCGAGCCGGGCGCCACCGCCACGCCGAGGTACGACATCATCACGTCGCGTTGGGCGGCCACCATCTCGCGCATGCCTTGGAGGTACTGCATGAGTGCCGGGTCTGCGCCAAACCCGTCGGTGAGGCCGGCTTCACCCCGAGGGCGTCCGTTCGGATGGTTGTCGTTTGGCAATCCCATCGGGTGGGCCTCCACAAACTCGTGGGCGGGTCGAAGCCCGCCGGATACGGGCGAGCCATCGCGGCCTCGCACCAGGTGGCCATCGACACTCCAACCGGGCACGGCACCCCGGGCGGAAAGGTCGACGGTGATGGTTCGCTTGTCGAAGAGCGCATCGAGCGTCACTGGGAGGCCGGTCATGGCCAGGCGCCCCAACGCGTCCAGCAGGTTGTTCAGGCTGGACTCGCCCGCCACGTCGCAGTTGATCGCCTGGTGGGGGCGGTCACCCAGGGTCAGACCAACGAGCCGGCTGAGCACCCGGCCTGGCCCGGCCTCGACGAACACCCGGGTTCCGGCCGCGTACATGGCCTCGATCTCATCGGTGAAGCGCACCGGCTCGGCCACTTGAGCGGCCAGCAGACGGGCCACGTCGTCGGCGTCGCCATAGGGGCGGGCCGTGACGTTGGAGTACACGTCGAAGCGAGGTTCGGCCAGGTCGATCTCGTTGAGGCGTGCGCCGAGCGTCGTGGCCGCAGCGGCCACCATCGGGCTGTGAAAGGCACAGGCCACGTTCAGCAGTGTGGCCCGTTCGCCCAGCCGAGTGGCCTCGTCGACCACCGCCCGAACTGCGGCTGTGGGCCCGGAGACCACCGACTGGTTGGGTGCGTTGCGGTTGGCCACCACCACGCAGGCATCGCCCACGGCAGCGCGTGACAGCGTCAACGAGTCGATGATCTCCTCGGCCCGATCCGCGCCCAGCGCAAGCGCCGCCATCGCCCCCGCGTCATCCATGGGTTCGTTGGTTTCGCTGGCCCCGTTGGTTTCACCTTCAGCGGGGGGTTCCCCGCCCATCATGGTGGCGGCCAGGATTGCTTCCCCTCGCGCCTCGGACAGGTCGAGGAACCCGTCGGTGGGCAATGCTCCGGCAGCCCACAGCGCCACCAACTCGCCGTAGCTGTGTCCTGCCGCCAGGTCGGGACGAACGCCCAGTGTGTCCAGCAGCCTGGTCAGGGTGATACCCGCGATCCCCAAGGTTGGCTGCGCCACCCGGGTGTCGGTGACGGCCGCAAGCTGGGCCGCCCGCGTTTCGGAGTCGAACGCCGTGGGCGGGAACAGCAGGTCGGTCCAGCGTGCACCTTCGCGGAACACCTCGCGCAGATGCGGGAACGCCACGTACAGGTCGCTGAGCATGCGCGGCCGTTGCGAACCCTGCCCCGGGTAAACGAACGCCACTTTTGCGTCTTCGGCCATGGGGTTGGCCCAGTGGATGCGGGGCAGGGAAGGGCGATCCGAGCCGCCGGTGGGCGCTGTCGATCCGGTGGACGCTGTCGACCCGGTGGTCTCGGTCGCTGTGTCTGCGGTCGCCAACACCGTCGTCAGCTTGGCCCGCAGGTCGGCCGCGTCGGTGGCGATCACACTCACCTGCGGCGGGCCCGAACGTCTGGCCCACACGGTGGCGGCCAGGTTGCGGAGCGGCTCGGCGGCGGGGCCGTAGTGGTCGAGGTGGCCCACCAACTGGTCGACCATCACCTTCGCTGCAGTCAGGGTGGCCCCGGTAAAAACGAAGAGCTCGGCGGGCCAGGCGGTGAGCCCATGGGCCGGTGTCGGCTCGCCGTCGGGCGCCTCGATCACGGCGTGGAAGTTGGTGCCGCCGAACCCAAACCCCGACACCCCCGCCGTGCGGTGTTCGTCCAGCCACGGGGTGGCGCTGCCGTCCAGCCGGAACGGGCTGGTGGTGGGGTCCCAGTAGTCGTTGGGGGTGGTGATGTTGTTGGTCGGTGGTCGCACCCCCGTGGACACGGCGCGTGCCACTCGGATGAGCCCCGCCAGGCCGGCTGCGCACTTGGTGTGACCGATCTGGGATTTCACCGAGCCGAGCACGGTGGACCCCACCTCGGCCCCGGCGCCCCCGAACAGTTCGGTCAGGGTGGCCAACTCGGTGCGGTCGCCCACCACCGTGCCGGTGCCGTGTGCCTCCATCAGCCCAACATCGGCCGGGTCGATGCCGCTCTGGGCGTAGGCCCGTTCCAAACAGCGCACCTGACCGTCCTTGCGGGGAGCGGTCAGGCCCAGGTGGCGCCCGTCCGACGATGCGGCCACCGCCTTGATCACGGCGTGGATCGTGTCGCCGTCGCGCCGGGCGTCCTCGAGGCGTTTCAGCACGACGCAGGCGATGCCCTCGCCGAGGGTGATGCCGTCGGCGTCGGATGAGAAGGTGCGGCACTGGCCGGTGGGGGACAGGGCGTGCACGCTGGAGAACAGCAGGTAGTCGTTGATGCCGTTGTGCAGATCGGCGCCCCCGCACAACACCATGTCGCTGCTGCCCGCCGTCAGTTCCTTGCAGGCGGCGTCCAACGCGGTGAGCGACGAGGCGCAGGCGGCGTCCACCGTGTAGTTGGCACCGCCCAGATCCAGCCGGTTGGCGATGCGGCCTGAGATCACGTTGGTGAGCAGGCCGGGGAACGAGTCCTCGGTCAGGCGCGGGAGATGGTCGTCGAGTTCGGGTGGAAGCTCACCGAGGAGCGATGGCCAGATCGAACGGAACCCGTAGCTGCTCGACAGGTCGGTGCCCGCCTCGGCGCCAAAGATCACCGAGGTGCGGTCGCGGTCGAAATGACGGTGCTCGTATCCGGCGTTGGCGAGCGCCCGGGACGCCACCTCCAGGCTGAGCAACTGCACCGGTTCGATGGCGGCCAGCGAGGCCGGTGGGATGCCGAAGGCCAGCGGGTCGAACGGCACCGGTGGAACGAACGCCCCCCATTTGGACGGGCTCAGCAGGCCGGAGTTGGCGGCGTCACCGGAAGGGTCGAAGAAGCGGTCGGCGTCCCAGCGGCTGTGCGGAACCTCGGTGACGGCGTTGCGCCCAAGCACCGTGTTGGTCCAGAACTCCTCGACGTTTGCTGCGCCGGGAAGCACGCACTCCATACCGATGATGGCAATGTCGAGCGGTGCCGGGGCCCGCCCTTCGTCGTCGGCGGGCAGGAATCCCGCCTCGGTCAGTTCCTCGGTACGGTGCGCCAGGAGCCCCACCGATCCGGTGGTCAGCCGGTCGTGCAATGCCGCCACGGTCAGCGGCTCGTGGCCCATCGTGGCCACCTCGCCGATCATGAACATGCCGCCTTCGCGTTGGCCCGCCTCGTCCACCTCGGTGAGGCCGGCAGCGGTGCGCTCCAGGCCCTTGGACGCCAGACGCAACCGGCCAAGGTTCATCTGCTCCAGTTCGGCCCAGCGTTCCGACGCCGGTACGTCGGCAGCCACCAGTTCGCCCCGGCGGGCCTCGAACGCCTCGACGAACGGGCCGGCCACGCAGCGGGTGGCGTGGCCGGGGGCGGTCTCCACCAGCGAGGTGGCCGTGCATTCGAGTGCTGCCCGCTGAAACCCGGGCACGATGGCGCCGGATGTCACGATCTCCTCGGTGAACAGGTAGGCGGTTCCGGCCAGCACGCCGATGGCGGCTCCCCGAGCCGCCAGCGGCTGCGCCATGGCCGCCACCATGGCCGCCGACGTGTCGTCGTGGATGCCACCGGCGAAGATCACGTCAAGTTCGGCCACGTTGGCGTGGTCGGCCAGAACGTCCAGTTGGGCCTGCCACAGGGCGAAGCTGCTGCGTGGGCCCACGTGACCGCCGCATTCGCGACCCTCGAAGATGAATCGACGGGCACCGTCGGCCAAAAACCGTTGGAGGAGGCCTGGTGAGGGCACGTGCAGGTAGGTGCGAATGCCAAGGTCGTCCAACTCTTTGGCCTGGCTGGGACGACCGCCGGCGATGATCGCCATCGGTGGGCGGTAGGCCTTCACCACCTCCAATTGCTCGGCCCGCAACTCGGGCGGGACGAAGCCCAGAATGCCAACACCCCACGGCAGTTCGCCCAATCGATCGGTGGTCTCTGTCAGCAGGCGTTCCACCTCGGGTCCGCGCAGCAGGGCCAGCGCCAGGAAGGGCAGCCCGCCGCCCCGGGCCACGGCCTCGGTGAAAGCCGGGGTGTCCGACACCCGGGTCATCGGGCCTTGGAGCACCGGGTGGGTGGCTCCCGTGCGCTCGGCCAGCGGCCCGCCCGGGCGAAGCGTTGCGGTGGTGGAGGCGGCAGACACGTCGGCGTACATCGCTCGCCGGATCGCCTGCACGGCACCGGCCACCGTCACCCCGATGGTGGCCAGCCGGCGGGCCACCGGCAGGTCCTGACCCGCAGGTATCACCTGCGTTTGCGGATCGTTGAAGCCGAAGTTGAGTGCGTCGGGAAGTGACTCTCGGTCGGCGGTGGGGAGGTCGGGTCGCACAAACACACGGTGTCCGGACAGCACCCGGGTCTCGGATCCGTCGGCCGCCTCGATGATGCGCCGAACGGTGGGCGGCACGGTGCTTTCCCGGAGCAGGGCGGTTTGAGTGTCGAGGATGACGCCCGATGCGCCTCCGGCGATTGCGGCGGCGGCGGTGTTTGGGCCGATGCCGCCCCGAACCCAGATGGCAGGAGCCTGGTGTTCGCCCCGCCGCAGCGCCCGGGTGACCTGTTGCAACAGGATGAACGTCGACGTGTCGCCCACAGGGCCAGCGGCCTCGTTGCCCACCAGCACCAGGTGGCCGGGACCCGACGATTGGGCCAGCAACGAGAGTGCCTTGTCCAGTTGGCCGATCGAGTTGATCGCCGGGATGCGCACCAGGTCGGTGCGCTCCGGGTCGATCGCCGCCGCCCGTTCGGTTGCGGCGATCAGCGCCGTGACGTTGGGTGGGAGCGGGCCGTCCGGCGGCACGTCCGCCCACACCACCAGTGGGTCCAGCTGGTTGGCAATCGGTTGACCTGTCGCCCAGAGGATCGGGGTGGCCCCGCAGCGTTGTGCCGCCCGCAGGGCGGGTACCGGGTCGGTCCCGGGGAGCGACATGCAGCCAACATCGGCGAGCACGTCGTGCGTTGTGGTGATGTGTGGTGCCCCCACGAGTACCTGGTCCCCTTGCTCCCACGATGGCCGGCCACCTGGCAGGTGTCCGAGCCGAAGGTCGTGTTCGTGGGCCGATGGTAGGTCGGATCTGCCCACCGCAGCCGTGCTCGGGCACTGAGTGAGATTCGGTTGATATGATCATCATTCATCTTGGTGGGAACCACCAGGGGTGCGCGCGAACGTGACCGTTGCCAATTTATTCTAGGTCGCGATAGACTTAATCTCCATGTGTGACCATTGCGGGTGCCGGGAGTTCGCTCCCATCGCCGAACTCACCGCCGACCACGAACAGATCCTGTCGATGGCCTGGGCAATCGTCGAAGCGGTACGGGCGGGCCGGCCGGCGGACGTTGACGAAGTGGGTCGGCTCGTCACGCTGCTCGACGCTCATGCCGCCAAGGAGGAGTTTGGGCTCTATCCGGAACTGATGGAGCTTGGCGAGTTGACCGAGGTCGCCTGTGCAGTCCTCGAGGAGGAGCACCGGACGATTCGAGCGGCGCTGGTGGAGGGCCACTTTGACCGACGCGAGTACTACGCGCTGTCGGCGCACATCGAGGTGGAGGAGATGGAACTCTTCTCCGCCGCCGGGTATGAGTTTGAAGAACCCGAGTGGGTCGAGATGGCGGCGGTTCACAACGCCGTCGACAGCGGCGACAGAACGGCTGAGAGGACCCTTCAATGATCGATCTGGTGGTGTACGGAGACTTCAACTGCCCGTTCAGCGCACTCGCAAGCGAGCGTGTCGACGAACTGGAGCGACGCGGCATCGCGACGGTTGAGTGGCGAGCGGTCGAACACGACCGCGGGATCCCCGCCGCCGGTGTGGAGATCAGCGGCGACGTCGCCCAGATGCTGACCGACGAACTCGCTCAGATCAGGGGGCTGCTCGACCGCGGTGAGCCCGATCGGTTGCAACTCCCAATCCGCCAGGTCAACACCCGGCTTGCCATCACTCGTTATGCGGGCGCTCCGAACGAATCCCGTCCCGAGCTTCGCCACGAGATCTTCGCCTCGCACTGGCAACGCGCGGAGCGCATCGACGACGCGGCGGTGCTCGACGACCTCGGCGCCGGTCCCGCCAACAACGTCGTGGCCGAGGAGTGGCGGGCCGCCTGGCAGGCCGCCACCGACCCGATCGTGCCCGTGCTGGTGCTGCCCGACGGATACGTGTCTCGGGGGCTCGGCGCCCTTGCCCGCCTGGCTGGACTGCTCGCCTGAGGCTTGGCCCGATGATGCCCGACCGTCTCAGGCCATGCGCCGTCGCAGCCTGGCCCGCCAGCCGTCGTTGAGGTTGGCCAGCCGTTCCTGGCCGGCGTCGTCGCCGATCAGGATCAGACCGGTGTCGGCGGTCAGCACCACGTCGGCGCCGGGGTTGCCCACCAGGGTCCCGTCGGTCTCGACGGCCACCAGGTTGCAGCCGGTCTTCTCCCGCAGCCCGCTTGTGGCCAGCGTCTTGTCGCGCATCGAGACGGGTACCGTCGACCGGAACACGTCGAGGCCGTCGGCGACCACCAGGGTGTCGTTGCCGCGGAAGTGGTTCCAGACGGCCGCCGCCCCGGTTGAGGCATACGACAGCACGTCATCCGCGCCCGCCCGATACAGCGTGGACACGTTTCGGTCCAGGTTTGCCCGGGCGACGATCTGCAGGTGGGGTTGGAGGCGGCGACAGTAGATGGTGAGGTAAATGTTGATGTCGTCGTCGTGTGCGGTGATCAGCACCCCGGTGGCCGTTCTGATCCCGGCGGCCTCCAGCACGGCGATGTCGGCGGCGTCGCCAAGCACATAGTGCTCGTCGAGTATCCGTTCGGGTTGTTGCTCGATGATCTTGTAGCCGATGTCCGCTTCGGCGAAGGCCTGAGCAGCGGCGCGCCCCACCCGCCCGGCGCCGATGATCACGACCGAACCTTCCAATTCGGAGCCGGTCCCGTAACAACGGTCGTAGGCGTCGAGCTGGTCCTGGGTGGCGGCCAGGATGAGCACCGAGGAGGCATTCAGTTCGATGTTGGGAACGGCGATCGTGAAGACCCCCTGGTCCCATACCCCGATCACGGTCACGCCCAGTCGCCTTCGTAGCTCGACGTCCGCGATGGAGCGTCCCTCCAGCGGTGTTCCGGCGACCCGGGCCTCAGCGATGAGTACTCCGGCGAATCGGCCGATCAGGTGGCTCCGTCCGCCGGGCAGCAGGGTCCGGTCGGCCATGGCCGAGCCGAGCAGGAGGCCCAACCGCAGCACCTCGTTGGCTCCGGCAAGCTCGAGTACGTCCACCGAGGCCTCCTTGTTGGCGGTGGCAACCACGGGCACGTCGGCGGAGATCTCGCGGGCGGTGAAGATGATGTTGGCGTTGGTCGTATCGGGCCAGGTCGCGGAGAGCAATGCCGCCTGGTCCACCCGGGCGGCGCGGTGGGTCGCCGGGTCGTCGCTGCTGCCCACCATCACCCGGTAGCCCTCGTCGTGCAGTTGGAGTGCCTCGGCCGGGTCGGCGACCAACACCACGTAGTCCACCCCGGCCTGTTCAGCCCGCCGGATCAGTGCGTCCTCGATCGGCCCCGGCCGGGTGAGGATCAGGTGGCCGGCGGTGTCGGCCGGAAGCGACCGGGGGGCCCTGGAGGCGTCGCGCTTGTTCATCCAAGGGACGAAAACAAACTGAATGAAGGTGAACGGCAACAGGATCAGCAGGTAGGCGGTGCCGGTGAGCAGGACGATCACCGAGAAGATCCGGCCGAGATCGGACGTGAAGGTGATGTCGCCGAAGCCCAGGGTCGTCATGGTGACGAGCGTCCAGTAGAACGCAGTCGCCCAGCTGTGATTTTGGCCCTCGGCGGCCATGACCTGGTGGAAGATCGCAGCGAAGGTCACCACCAGCACAACGAACGTGGCCAGCAGAATTGCCACCATGCGCAGGTCGCGCCGTCGCAGCGGTCCGGCGAGATAGCTCAGAACGAACGCCAGGCTCTTCATGGCCCCGCATCCTCGCACGGCCTGGCGCCCGTTGGGGTGGGGCGTCGACGGACCCGACGGCGGCCGACCAGCCCCGCAGAGCGGGCCACATCGACGGTCGCGTTGAAGATCCGGTCCGGATCAGCCGAGCGGGCCAGCCGGGAACGCATACCGGCCAACACGGTCCGTTCGAACCCCGGATAGTCGAAATCCAAACCGCCGCACGCGTATTTCCAGCGGGCGTCGAACTGGAACGCAGCGGTCGCTTCGCGGTCCGACAGTCCGAACGCTTTCTGTAACACCATCACCACCGCCACGATCCTGGGTGGGATCGACTGGCGGCCCGTTGTTTGGAACAGGTCCGCGAACGCGTCATCAGGGAACAACACATGGCACTCACGGTGGAGGATCGACCAGATCGAGTCCTCACCAACAGCCTCACCTACAAAGCGGGTGGTGGACCGGAACACGTCACCCTGGCGTGGTGTCAGCCCGACCGTCACAACCGGCACCCAACATCAAAGAACATGGGTGTGATTCTACCCGACATGAACTAGGATCGCGAGTCTCAACCGGCGCGAAAAACACCAGCCGCCGCGCCGGCCCGGCAACTCGGCACCGGGTTCTGCGGCGCCGGTCGACTCCATTATCTCCGGTGAGTATTGTCATGAACGGGCGGGGGCACCCCGTGCCGACTGCGAACTCGAACCACAGGAGCCAACGATGGCGCTCATCCCCGACAACACCTTGATCACCGCCACCCCGGAGGAGGGCCGAGCGTTGGCGATCATGATCGCCCGCAAGACGATCGGTGCGATCCAGCCCGACGCCGAGGTCCGCGGGGAACTGCGCCCGGCGTACGCCAACGACGCCGACTCGCTGACCGCCGCCGGTCACGTCGTCGCCATCGAGTTCGCCACCGTGGCTGCCGCTAACAACTACTGGCGCGGCTGAACGCGGCCTACGGCCCGACCTTCTGGCCGCCGTCCACCCGCAGTTCGATCCCGGTGATGTTGCGTCCGGAGGACCCGGCCAGAAACAGCGCCGCCTGAGCGAGGTCGGCCGGGTCGACGTGGCGCCGCAGCGCCGCCGTTGAGGCCAACCGCCGGGACACGTCGGCGGCATCGAGGCCGTCCTTGGCGGCGACGTGTTCGCACAGCTGGTCGAGGGGGGCTCCGGTGACGTAACCGGGCGTCACCACGTTCACCCTGATGCCCTCGGGGCCGAGTTCCTTGGCCATCGTCATCGACGCCGAGACCATCGCCGCCTTGGTCGCGGTATATGGCGCCTGCCGCTCGGGGAGCGAGTGGGTTCCCAGCGTGGAGACGTGCACGATGGCTCCGCCCAGGCCGGCGTCGACCATCGTGCGGGCAGCGCAGCGGCTGACGTCGAGGGTGCCAATCACGTTGACCTCGAACGCCCGCCTGAGCTGGTCCATGTCGACGTCGATGAGGGCCCCTCGCCCTGCCATGGTGGCCACCGCGATCACGGAGTCGATGCGGCCGAGCGTCGCCATGACGGCGTCGACGACCCGACGGCCGACGTCCGGCTCCCCGAGGTCGGCGGCAACCGGGTGCGCCCGTCCTCCGGTGGAGGCCTCGATGTCGGCGGCCAGATCGGTGAGCCGTTGCGCGTCTCGTGCGACCAACGCCACCGTGGCGCCCTCGCGGACGAAGGCCTCGGCACACGCCCGACCGATGCCCTCCCCGGCGCCGACGATGAGACACACCTGGCCGTCGAGCGGTCGACCGTCCTCGGTCGGTGCCTCCTCGGGAGTGATGTCGTCCATCGGCCGACGATACCGCCCATCTCGTTGGAGGTTGCCGAGATGGGGCATGCAGAACGCGGGGTGCACTCCGACGAACCCTGCCGCAGGAACCGTGGTTGTGTCGTCATCCGGAGACTGGGGCCGGCCAGATCCGGGCGTTCAGTTCGCGGGGACCTTTCCACTGCGTTCGAGTCGGTCGATCTCCCCGCTGTCTGCCCAGATGATGATCCCACCACGCAGCGTTATGTGGTCCTCGAATCTGGTGGCCAGGCGGGCGCGCTGCTCGGCCCCAAGCCCAAGGACCGATACGTAGACGTCACATGACGCGAGGTCGCCATTGTCGGAGACCTGCGGGAACGGTGAGGTGTAGACAAAGAGCGGTTCGGCGTTACTCCCGCAGACCTCCAGGCCTTCGGCGCGGACGATGTTCACCAGCGCCGCCGCCTCGCGGGTCCGAGGTTGGCTGTCGAGTACTTCGAGCGCGCCGGGCAGCAGGGCCCACACCATTGCAATGACCACTACCACCTGTGCGGGCCTGGGAAGTCGAGCGACGCCGAAGCCGGCAAGCGCGGCTACGAGTGGCATCGCGCTGACGAAGAACCGAACGTAGAGGTCGTAAGGCTGGACCACCTGCCACATGATCGCCACCGCTCCAACGAGGATTGCGCCGCTCACTGCGACCGCCATCAGGTGCTGCTTCGACCGCATGGACAGCGTGACGATGCCGGTCACGACGGCCAGTCCGATCACTGCCACAGCCGGCCAGGACCAACCGATGAACTCCCGCGCGAGTTCCAGAGGGAAGTCGGCGAGGTAGCGATTGCCCCGAGCCTCGGTGTTGGCTCTGATGTCGTCAATCAGCGGGAACGTGATCCCTATGGCGACAACCGCCGCCACCAGCCATGTGGAGAAATGGGCCGGCCGGACGCGACGTAGTGCGATCGAAGCTGCTGCCAACATCAGAAGCGTGAGCGCGCTGTAGGCGTGGGTCGTGACCGCAATGACCATCAGCGCTCCCTGGATGATCAGCCAGCGGAGTCGATGGTCGTCCCACGATCGCCAAAGTGCCGCTCCCGCGGCGACGACCGCCGCAGTGGCCAACGCGTACCCGCGGAGCTGCCGGAATTGGTCGAGGAATATGGGGTTGAGTGCGAGTACAACACCTGCTGCCACGCCCGCTACGGCACCGACGTGACGGGCAACAAACCACGCCACGAGGCCGACGGCGATCGCCCCGCACAACGCCGGACCGAGGCGCTGCGCCTGTTCGCTCACCAGCCCCAGGCGCCACGCGACCGCCTGTATCGCCGAGAACATCGGGTGGTTGTTGAAGACGATCTGCGTCGTCAGCGCTCGCCTGACCGACCCACCCCTGATGAAGTAGTAGTAGGTGAAACCCTCGTCGTATCCGAACGCTCGGCCGATGCGGATCAGTCCGAGCAGGAGCGTTGCGACACCGCAGACAAGGCCGGTTGCGACGCTCGACGAGACTCGGCGGTGTTGCCGAGAACGATCGACCTCGGTGCTGGTGGGTGCATCGTCTGCTGCTTGGTCACTCACAGCGCGTGACGCTAGTTCGGCGGCCGGCCCCCACCCAGCTCCCGGACTGCATTGATGGCGGGGCGCCGTTGCGGTCCGGGCCTGAGCGGGCTCGGCACGTGTGACCGCTACTCGAGCGCCTCAGCCCGGCTGACGTAACCGAGCAGCGGGCTGACGCGGAGGCGGACCGAGCCCCCGGGCCGCCCGCGCAACTCGGCGAAATGCCTGGAGTTCACGTTCCAGGATTTGGGTCCGTGCGGGGTGGAGAGCACCACCTCGTAGCGGGTGCGTCTCCGCACCGACCGATTCATGCCGGAGCTGTCCCTGCTTCGGAACCACACCATCTGGACGATGCCGGGCAGGAAGTCGCCGGTGCGTCGTTCCTGGGCCTGCACCAGCCGTCCCTCGACACTGCGGCGAACGAACAGGTCGAACGCCCCGACGGCAATCTGAACTATTTTGTACAGCACTCCCAGCAGCGCTGCACCACCGACCCCGAGGGCGACGAGGTCGATCAGCTCGCGGGAATCCTCGAGCCCGGTTGCGGCAAGATCCAACTCGCCGGCGCGCACCTGGTGGGCGCCGTAGATGATCACCCCAAACACGATCGCCCCGACCACACCGCGAGCGATGAGCGACCCCGGGTAAACGCCCCACCACGGTCGAAGTCGTCGGCCAAGCATCGACTCGGCCCGGCCGCTCGTGTCGCCGAGTCCCGGAATGCTCACCATCGAATCGAACCTGCAACGAACATGGACCTCCCGTCGATCGCCGCACCTCGCGGCGACCATAGGCCACCCAGCCAGGTTCGCAAGTTGATCGGGATGCCGATGGGCGCGCTACCTTGCCGGGCCATGAGGGCCTATGTGCGTATCGACGGGCAGAGTCAAGACGTGAAGCTGATGGACGTTCCGACGCCGGAGGTTGGCGACGGCCAGGTGCTCGTCGAGATGCACGCGTTTGGCGTGGGCATCCACGACCGCTACTTCATCCCGCCGAACGGCCCGTTTCCGTACGTCATCGGCATCGAGGGTGCCGGGGTCGTCGCCGGATTGGGCGAGGGGGTCGACACGGTCAAGGTGGGCGACCGCGTCAGGGTGGCGACCAACATGGAGCCCCAGGGCGGAACCTGGGCCGACTACGCGGTGGTCCCGGCGACGGGTCTGTCGCCGATTCCCGACGGCCTCGGGTTTCCGACCGCAGCCGGCATCACCGTGCCCGGCAAGTCGGCCGTCGAGAGCACGCACGCGCTCGCGCTCACCGAGGGTGACACCCTGTTCGTGGCGGGCGCCTCGGGGGCGATCGGCACGCTGGTGGTGCAGCTGGCGGCGCAACGGGGCATCCGGGTCATCGGCTCGGCCTCGGCCCCCAACCACGACTACCTGTTGTCGCTCGGGGCCGAGGCCGCCGTGGACTATCGCGAGGTCGGGTGGCCCGACGACGTGCTGGCCTGGGCACCGGGCGGGGTGGACGCGGCGCTGGCCATCCAGCCGGGCACGGGCGCATCGAGCCGGCAGGTGGTGCGCGACGGGGGCCGGGTGATCACCGTCTCGGGTGACCAGGAGGCGCCCGACCGCGGGGTCACGGTGGAACCGTTTGTGCATCGCCAGGACGCCGGCGGTGAGATGGACGCGCTGGTCGACGACATCACCGCGGGGCGCATCCGCCTGGTGCTGGAACACGTCCACCCGTTCGCCGAGGCGCTGACGGCGTTGGAGGCGACGGAGACCCGTCATGCACGGGGCAAGCGGGTGGCCACCCTGCCCGTCGCCGAGTAGGCGGTCGGGGCCGGTCAGCCCGACTGGGTGGTGCTGGGTGGGGTCGTGTCGTCGGGGGCCTCCTCGCCCGCGGCGTCGTCGAGGGGCCACACCCGAACCCAATCGACGAGGAGCTGCTGGGGAAGCGCTGCGGAGTCGACCTCGCCCGCATAGGCGCCGAGGAACATGTCGAACGCGATCACCTCGGGATGGTCGTCAAAGGGCCAGGTCTGCTCGTCGCCCTTGGGCGGGCGAACGTGGGTGGCCGTCTCCTCATCATCGATGAAGAAGCGGATCTCACCCTCGGCCCATTCGACCGCGTAGGTGTGCCACTCGGCGACGTCGACCTGGGTGGACGTCGCCCGGCCCCAGTCGGTGAGCGCCGGAACAGCCTTGGGCGGGGTGGAGTGCAGGTTCGTCTCGACGTAGCCCATCGACTGCGGCTCTCCCTTGGTCTCCGTCTCGCGGGCGAAGTGCTCCATCACGTCGATCTCGCCGAAGTCGGGCCACTGGTCGTCGTTGACCAACCAGAACGCCGGCCACGTGCCGGGCGTTTCCGGCAGCTTCATCCGGGCCTCAAACCGACCGTACTGAAACGACTCCCGGGTCTGGATCATCGCGGAGGTGTACTTGGCGTCCTTGTAGTCCTCCTGGTGGGCTTCGATGACCAGGTTGCCGTCCTCGACGCGCACGTTCTTGTCGCGGTCGGTTTGGTACGACTCGTGACGCTTCTCGATGATCGGTTCCCACACCTCCCAGTCGAGCGGACCGTCGACGTCGAACTCGTCCGCAAAGCGCGGCGTCGGGCCAGATGGTGTCGTCGTGGTGGTCGATGAGTCGGCCTGCTCGTTGGTGTCGTTGCCGCTGCACGCTGTGGCGATGAGCAGGGGGGCGGCGAGGAGTGCCGCTCCGCGCGTCATCCGGGTTCGTCGAAGGTTCACGAGGGTTGCTCCTGATCGGGAGGAAGGGGTTCTGGCGCTTTCAGGATGTTTTCAGGTCCCCTTTCTAGGGTGCCGGGCGCTCCCTTGAGAAGAGGACCCACCAGGTCGTCATCTCGTTTTGGCCAGTTCGGCTCTGCTGACCTGGAGGGCGCGAGCGTGAGTTGGGTCGGCAAACGCGGGGCAATCGTCGGACTGGCCGCAGTTCTGATCGCCGGTTGCGGCACCGGCGTGGGCGACGCTGCGCAATCGAAGACGACCACCACCACTCGGTGTGCCCGCTGACGCCGAACCGCCCGTGGGCCTCAGCCCGTAAAGACAGCCGATGCCGGAGGCCCCGAGGGTGGGGGTGGGGGTGGGGGTGGGGGTGGGGGTGCCGGTGCTGAGGCCGATGTCGGCGTCGGCGCGGCGTCGGGCGGGGAGGCCGCTGAGGATGGAGGCGTCGCCCCAAATCGCACAGGTACCTCGTACACGTCCCGCTGGCCGCCCTTCTCTGCGTCTTCTTGGAATGCGATCACCGCGCCCAGCCCCGGCTTGGCGTTCTCGAAGGTCTCGGTGAACTCGAAGTCGCCCCAAGTGCCGTTGCCCGCGGTGGCGGTTGTGTGCCCCTCGGCGACGATGAGCCCGTCGCCGTCGGCGATGGAGTAGTTCACGGTTGCCTCGAAGGTGTTGGAGATGCCGGAGACCGCCAGCGGGGAGGCCACGTTGGCCCCCGGGGTGGGCGATTCCACCAAGACCGCGGGGGTGACGTTGGCGGAGTCGTTGCGGTCCACCTCCGTGGCGGGTACGCCCTCGCCGCCGATGCCGTCCACCGGTGCGCCGTCCAGGTGGATCGTCACCCGGTCGACCTCATCGAACTGCGTTGCGGTGAAAACCACCTGGGCGACCCGGAGCTGCATCGACAGGCTGCCGCCGCCGGTCTGGAACGCGCCGGAAAGGTCGACCACGGCCGTGCCGCCCGAGACCGACACCCCGAGGAGCTTGGTGGCGTCGGGGATCGCGCTGGTCATGCCGATGTCGGTCTCGAAGGCGTCGGGGCCCTTGAGCAGCGCTTCGATCGCTCCCTCCGGCGTCGCCGGGGAACTGGAGCGTCCGGCGGCTCCGACCTTCTCGTTCCACGCAAAGTAGACACGCGTCTCCGAGGCGGCGCGCCAGCTGGATTCGCCTGCGGGCGACGGCGCTGCTCCTGCGTCCGGGGCGGTGGCGGTAACTTCCGTGCTGGCTCCGTCGCCGCACGCGACAACACCCGCCAGCCCGAGCACCATCGCCGAAACCATGGCCAGCCGTCGCCAACGGAACCTCCCGGGCACTCCACCGCTGTCAGCGCGAACTCCGGAACCGCCCACGACACACCTCCTGATTATCCGTCATCGTGCACCCTGAGCCGATCGCGCAGTAGGGCACTTGGTCACATTTCCTTCCCTGTCGGATCGGCCTCCTCGGTTCGAGCGGAAAGAAGATCCTGAACAGGGACCAAACCCGACGATGCGGATGCCGCTCGGTGAGACCTGCGGCGCCGCTGCAGCGCCGGCCACTCCTCCTACCACCACCGCTGCGCCGCCGCCAGCGGCTCCGGCGACGGCTCGTCCGACCGCCGAGCCTCCGAAAGCGCCCATGCCAGATGTCGTGTGCAAGAACCTCCAAATTGCACAGGAAACGATCCAGGCCGCCGGCGTGTTCTTCTCCGAGTCCGACGACTCGTCGGGCGCCAACCGATCTCAGATTCTTGACTCGAACTGGATCGTGCTCCCTGCTGAGGCAGCGCGATGTGGGCCTCGCCATCTGTGGAAGAGCGCTGTGGCCTCGGGCACCAGTTCGTCGCACGGGCCCTCGATCACGATGCCGAAGTTGGACGCTGCGGCGATGTCGGTGACCCGCAGGTTGATCATCACGTCGGGTTTGGCCAGCTCGGCGATCATCGGAGCCGACAGCACATAGACCAGCCTGCCGATGCCCACCCGCACGTGGGCGGCGGCGCACATCGTGCAGTGCTCACCACTGGTGTACATCGTGGCAGCGCCACGCTGAGCGGCATCGAGGTGTTGGGACGCCCAACCGGCCAGCGCCAGCTCGGGGTGGGCGGTGAGGTCGCCGGTGGTGACGATCTGGTTCCGGCGTTCGGCCAGCACGGTGCCGTCACCCGAGACCAGCACCGAACCAAAGGGTTGGTCGCCGCGTTCAACCGCCTCAGCGGCGAGTTCCAGGCAGCGTCGCAGGTGGAGGAGGTCGTCGTCGTTCATCGATGGTTCTTCTCAGTCGGTGCGTGGTTGTGGGCACGGTTGTCGGTGTTGCCCACCAGGATGTTTAACGAGATCCTCGAACACAACTTCCTGAGGGTCGCTTTTGGTTCACTGAAACCGGCACGGATGTGGTGGGGCCAGGTCGACGTGCCCGGACACCAGACCGACTGTTTGGCGGGTTCAGGGAGCGGTCGGGCTCTCGGCGCAGCTGTCGGTGGGCGGGTCGCCGTCGAGGCGGGCGTTCAGCCACGCCGAGGTCTGCTCCGATGTCTCACCGATGATGCTGTCGTGGGTGGCGTCATCGACGATCAACAGCTCGGTCACCTGACCGGTCTCACACAGGCGGGCATACAGGTCGCGCACCCGGTCGATCACCACCCGGTCGTCCGCGGTGCCCGACACCAGAAACAGCGGAGCGTCCACCTTGACCTCGCCAACATCGTTCGCCAACAGCAGTTGGTGGGCCGGTTCGGTGTCGCGCGGGTCGTGGGTGAAGAGTTGTTTGCCCGCCGACAGCGGTATCAGCGTGTCGGTGATCTCGGGCAGGCACCCGGTGGTGAACACGTCCGAGGCAGCGGCCAGCTCGTCGGTCACGTAGTCGCCGAGCTTGATCTCGGGGTGCTCGCCCGCCCCGCCGTACAGGCTCATCGCGGTGAGGATGCCGGTGACGATCGGGTCGATGCCGCCGTAGACGTTCTCGAACATCGCGGCCGGGGCGAGGGCCAACGTGGCCACGAGGTCGAGTTCCGGCGCGTAGTCCGCGGCCAGTTCGCCGGCCGACAGCGCGCCGTGCCCGCCTTGGGAGTGGCCGACCGACAGCCAGCGGTTGCCTGCGTGGGCATCGGCGAGCTGCCTGGCGGCGCGGACCCCGTCGATCACGCTGTGGCCTTCGCTGGGCTTGGAGAAGTACGGGTGCAGCGGCCCGCCCTCGGTGCCCAGCCCGATGTAGTCGGTCATCACGGCCACGCCTTCGACGCCCCAGTCCGGGGCAACCTTGGCCTGGCGGCTGACGCCGCACCGGGGTGCCAGCCCAACCGTGCCCGGCGCGGTGGCCGTCACCGGCCAGCCATCCTTGGGTGCCGTGCCGGTGGGGTAGGTCACCAGGCCGGTGACCGCCCGGTCCCGGTCGGCGCCGTCGCGGGAGTGGTACATCACCTTGACCGTTGCGGCACCGTCCGCCTCGCCGAGGTCCATCACCCGGATCAGCTCGCCGGGCTCGCCTTCGGGTAACGGGTCGGGCGGCACGTAGAACGCCGCATCGTCGCCGTCGAAGGGCTTGGCGGTAAACGGGGTCGGCTCGGCGCCGGAGGTTGTCGTCGTCTGGCCGGTCGCCCCGGACCCGACTTCGTCGGAGGTGGAGGAGGCGTTGCCCGAGCACGCGCTCACACCCAGCAGCATCATGGTCGCCGCCAGCGCCGCTGAGATCCGGCCGGTTGTTCGAACATTGAGGAACATCATTGTTTGTGGAGGCTAGCCTGCGGTTGATGAACGCTCGTGGAAGTTCGCTCGCCGGTCGTCGGGTCCTCATTACCGGGGCGGCTCGCGGCATCGGCGCCGCGCTGGCCGAACGGCTGCATCAACGCGGTGCCCGGGTGGCTCTCGCCGGACTTGAGGATGATCTCCTCGCCGAGGCGGCTGCGAAGGCCGACGCCCCGTGGTGGCATTGCGATGTCGGCGACCGGGCCAGTGTCGAGGCGGCGGTCGAGGCCGCCGTCGGTGAGTTGGGCGGTCTCGACGTCATCGTCGCCAATGCCGGCATCGCCGCCCAGCTGCCGCTGGTCGGCGGCGATCCCGAGGTGTTCGAGCAGATCAACCGGGTCAACGTGCTCGGCGCCTACTACACGCTTCGCGCCGCCGGGCAACACATCGCTCACCCCAACGGGTACGCGGTGGCGGTCTCGTCGCTGGGTGCCGTGGTGAACGTGCCGCTGATGGGCGCCTACTCGGCGTCGAAGGCAGCGGTCGAGGCGCTCGGCAACACGCTGCGCGCCGAGCTGGCGCCCAGCGGGGCCCGGGTGGGTGTGGCCTACTTCGCCGAGCTCGACACCGAGATGACCAGCCGCGGGTTCGACACCGAGGCGGCCCGGTCGTTCCTGGGCGGACGCACGGTCACCACGGTGACCGACCTCGAGGTGGGCATCAACGCACTCGAGCGGGGCATCGCCCGCCGCTCCCGACGCATCGTCGCCCCATGGTGGGTCGCCGGCGTGCTGCCGATCCGCTCGATCGCCCAGCCCGTGGTCGACCGGGCACTGCGCGGCAAGGTGGCCGGCGTGCTGGCGATCGCCCGCGACGAACGGGTGGAGCTGACCACGCCCCAGGGGGAGCCGGCTCCGGGGGAGCGGTCGTGAGCGTCACCCCGAGGATCGCGCCGGGTGAACGCGCCGATGTCGGCGTGCTCAACTGGGCCTTCGCCCAGGCGTCGGGCCTGGTCACCGGCACCACCCCTCCCAACCTGTTTCTCACGCTGGGTCGCAACCGCAAGCTGTTTCGGGGCTGGTTGCGGTTCGCCGGACGGCTGATGCCCGGCGGCAAGCTGCCACGGCGGGAGACCGAGCTGATCATCCTGCGGGTGGCCCACCTGACCGGTTGCGAGTACGAACAGGCCCATCACCGGCTCCTGGCCAAGCGGGCTCGGGTGACGCCGACTGAGATCGACGGCGTGGTCGAGGGGCCCTCCGCCCCCTGTTGGAGCGACCGCGAGCACGTCCTGCTCGCCGCCGTCGATGAGCTGCACGACCGGCGCGATCTTGGCGACGACGCCTGGCTCGATCTCCGTCGCCACCTCGACGAGCCCGCCGCGCTCGAGTTTCTGATGCTGGTCGGCCATTACGAGATGCTGGCCACGACGATCAACACGCTGCGCGTCCCGCTCGACCGGCCGCGTCGAGCCCGCGGGGGTTCGGTGTCGAGGTGAGGACCGTCTCGGCCGGCGAGATCCCGGCCGAATCGGGGCCCGCTGCGGGCATCGAGGCGTCGATGCCGCCGCTGCCGCGGGGTCGCCACGATCTAACCCGGGGCCAGGTCGAGCAGTCACAGCGGCTGCGACTCGCCGTCGCCATGGCCGAGGCGTGCGTCGGTCGTGGTTACTCCGATACGCCCGTCGCTGCGGTGCTGGAACTTGCGGGCGTGTCACGCCAGACCTTCTATGCGCTGTATGCCAACAGGTTGGAGTGCTTCCTCGAGGCGCTCGACCTGGTCGGCGAGGTGCTCGTCGGTCGGCTGGCCGATGCCGTGGCCGCTCAGGAAGGCCTCCCGCTGGACCGGGCCATCGCCGCGCTCGACGGGTACCTCCAGGCGATCGTCGATCATCCGGCTTTCGCTCGCCTCTACGTCGTCGAGGCCCACGCCGCCGGGCCCCGGGCGCTCGTCCGGCGGGCGGCGCTGCAGACCGAGGTGGTCGATGCGCTGGCCGGCCTGCTCGGGATGGAGCAGCCCGACACACGGTTCGCCTGCGAGGCGTTCGTCGCCGCCGTGGCCGCGCTGGTGACCCTCCCGCTGGCCACCGGTGATGTCACTGCCATCATCGCGCTTCGCGACCCGCTCGTCAGCCGCCTGCGAGCCCTCGCCGCGGAGTCGTGATCAGCGTTCTGGCGTGAGAGTCGTCAGCGTGGAGTCCCGGTGCTCGGTGAAGGCGGCCAGTCCGTCGAGGTCGAGGTCTCGGGTGATGCGCACCGGCAGCGCGTCATCACCGGCGAGCCACACACGTTCCCGCCAGGTTCCGGTGAGGTCGCCGGTGACCTCGAAGCTGAGGTCCACCTCGGTGGTGTCCACCGGGGTTCCATCGCCGAGCTCGACGGTGACCCGCCGCGTCCAGGTGCTGGTGCCGGTCAGCTCGGCGGTCAGCTGCTTCGGCCCGCCGTCCAACGTCAGCTCGCAGGCGACCGGCGCGCGGTCGCGCTCTGGGTCGACGAGCACGTCGGGGTCGCAGGCCATGTCGGCGGTCGGGTTCATCGGGCCGATCTGCTGGCGCTTCGTATGTCCGTCGAGACGTATCGACCCATCCTCGCCGACGCAGTACGTGGTGTCCTCGCTGTGTTGTTCCAACAAGTGCAGGGTGATCGTGAAGCAGCCCGGGTCGGCATCGACGATCGGTGCCGAGATCGATGTGGGGTACGGCCGGGTCTCGGTGGGCAGCGGGCCCAGCTTCAGCTCCTCGGAGCCCGACGTGGCGTAGCGGTGGATGCCGGGTTCAGGTGTGCGGAGGGCTGCGTTGGGCGCAGCCGGGTTGCCGTCGCGGGCCGCAAAGTCGTCGCGCACCTTCATCTCGTCGGCGGGGGTGGCGCCACGGGGCCAGAACGCGACCGCGCCAACGAGCCCGATCAGCAGGACGCCGGCCAGCGCCGCCGCCACGGATCGTTTCATCAACTGCGGGCTCAGGCGGCCGAGCGGCGGGTGGCGGTCACCACGCAGGCCTGGAGGTGCTCGGCGTTGTCGTGCATCGCCGCCCGCATGGCCAGCACCCGGGCACGGGCATCGGGGTTGCGGGCCACCCGGCCGACGAAGCGTGCCGCACCCAGGACGCCCTCATCGGCGATCAACCGCCGGGGCTCCAGCAGGTGGAGCGGGGCGGTGACCGTGCCGGCCACGTCGAATCCCGCCTCATCCAAGAGGTTGGTCCAGCCCCGAAGCGACAGTGGTGTCACGTTCACCTTGATCGTCCGCCGCAGGTCAGCGGCGATCGCGTCGCAGCGCTCGTCGTCGAGGTCGTCGGGGGCGAAGGACACCTCGTGCAGGCCGATGCGGCCGCCGGGCCGCACCACGCGGGCGAGTTCGGCCATGATCCTGGCCTTCTGCGACGCCGGTTGCATCGTCAGGTAGGCCTCGCCGAAAACGACGTCGGCCGAGGCGTCGGGCAGGCCGGTATCGGCCGCCGAGGCGTTGACCACCGAACGACCGGGTCCGTTGACCACGTGAGCGACCCGCTCGGCCGACACCGGGTCGCGGTCGACGCCCACGTAGGTGGCCGGGTTGCAGCCGAGCACCAGCTCGGTGGTCGAACCCAGCCCGGGCGCCAGCTCGACGACGTCGGCGGATGGGTCGATCGCCAGGGCACCCAGCAACTGGTCGGTCAGCTCCCGACCGCCCGGGCGCAGCACCCGCTTGCCCATCCGGGCGAGCAGCCAGTGCCCGGGCATCCGGTCGACGGCCAGCTCGTTGCCGGGAATGGGTTCGGTCATCGTCGCGGTCATCAAGGGCTCCCAAAGGGTTGTGTTAGGGAATCATAACACCGCACGTGCTCGATCAAAATGTGGGGTCGGTCACAGTGGCACCCGAGAACCCGCACCCCGACCCGGTCGAGTTTGGTCGCGGCTCCACCCGCCCGGTGCCGTCGGCGACGGTACGGTGGCGGCCGCTACGAAGGGAGCTGCACATGTCGGACCTGGTCAGCGTGGAGCGTCAGGGATACGTGTTGGTGATCGGCGTCGATCGCCAGGCCAAGGCCAACGCGTGGAACGTCGAGATCATCGCGGCGGTCGCGGCGGCCTACACCGAACTGCACGACGATCCGGACCTCCGGGTCGGGGTGGTGCACGGGGCCGGCAAACACTTCAGTGCCGGGCTCGACCTGCCCGACGTGCTTCCGGCGGTTCAGAGCGGCGACATCGCCGACGTCCTCCCCGAGGGGATGCGCGACCCGTGGGACTTCTTCGGTGAGCCGTGCGCCAAACCGATCGTGCTCGCGGTTCAGGGCCGTTGCTACACGTTGGGTATCGAGTTGGCGCTGGCATCTCAGGCGACGATCGCCGCGAACGACACCGTCTTCGCCCAGCTCGAGGTGGCCCGGGCGATCGTGCCGTTGGGTGGGGCATCGCTGAGGCTTCCGCAACTGGGCGCGATCGGCACGAAGTGGCTGTTGGGTGCCGAGCCGTTCTCGGCGTCGGAGGCGCTTCTCGCCGGCATGGTCACCGAGGTGGTCGAGCCGGGGACCCAGCTGGATCGGGCGATCGAGGTGGCCCAGCAGATCGCCACCAACGCCCCGCTGGCGGTGCAGAGTGCGCTGGCGGCCACCCGGGCCGGTCAGCGGGCGGCCCGCGATGCGGCCTGTGCGCAGATGCGCCAGAGCATGCCGCAGCTGCTGGAAACGGCCGACGTTGCCGAGGGCGTCGCCGCCATGATGGAGCGACGCCCACCCAAGTTCACCGGCACCTGAGTTCGGCGATGCCGCCGACAACTCCGCCGACGATTCCAAGGACGATGCAGGCGGCCGTCACGATGGCCCACGGCGGGCCGGAGGTCATCGAGGTGCATCCCGACTGGCCCTGTCCTCCGCCGGGCCCCGGCGAGGTGCTCGTCCAGGTCGGCGCCGCCGCGGTGAACAACACCGACCTGTGGTCGCGTCGTGGCGCCTACGGCACTGCCGCCGACCCCGATGCGGTGGCCGGATGGAAGGAGGTCCTACCCACTTGATCGCATCGCCGTCGCCCAGGCCCGTTTCGAGGCGACGGATTTCGTGGGCAAGTTGGTGTTGGAGCCCAGCCACGGATGAGCTCACCAGTAAGGTCGCAAGCGCTCGATCAACAGGGGGAACGCGCGTGACCACATCAGGCCGTCCGGCAAGGCCCGAGGCGGCCGCCGACATCCCCTCGACGGAAGAGGCGCTGTCGCGTCTCGACATGCCGCTGGGTGAGGCGATGCGCACCCAGCGGGCCATCCGCAAGCTGCACCTCGATCCGGTCAGCCACGATGTGTTGCTCCCGCTGCTCGAGCTCTCGTTGAAGGCGCCGACCAGCAGTAACACCCAGGACTGGTCGTACCTCGTCGTCGAGGATCCCGAGCAGAAGGAGCGGCTGGCCAAGCTGTATCGGCCGCTCTTCCGCGCCTACGACCCGATCGTCTCCCGGATGGCCCGCGGTGACGCAAAGGCGCAGCGCCAGATGGCGCCGGGCCGCTGGCAGGCCAAGCACTTTGCGGAGCTGCCGCTCTTCGTCATCCCGTGTTACCGGCGTGGCCTGAAGCACCGGCCGGTTGGCCGTCCCCAGATTGCGGTGTCCTCGTTCTACGGGTCGGTGTTCCCGGCAGTCCAGAACCTGCTGTTGGAATGTCGGGCGGTCGGGTTGGGTGCGTCCATCCAGACGTTGCCCATCTGGCACATCTCGACGGCCCGCCGGATCCTCGGCCTGCCCCGCAAGGTCAACCCGGTGTGCATCATCCCCATCGGGTGGCCACGTGGCCGCTACGGGCCCACCACCCGTCGGCCGATCGGCGAAGTGGTCCATCTCGACCGCTACGGCAATCAGCCGTTCCTTGTCCGGTCCAGCGGAGAAGAGGCATGAAGGCAGTTCGCATCATCGACGGCGCTGCAACCTTCGTTGAGACCCCGGCCCCCACCGGTGATGGGGTGCTCGTCGATGTCGTGTCGGCCGGCATCTGCGGGTCCGACCTGCACCTCATCGACCATGGACTGGTCGAGGGGCGCATCCTTGGTCACGAGATCGCCGGGCGAACTCCGGACGGCACGGCGGTGTCGGTCGAGCCGGTCGGGCGGTGCGGACACTGCAACAACTGTGAGGCCGGGTATGCCAACCACTGCGACTCGATGGTGGCCTTTGGCATATTCGCCGACGGTGGCATGGCGGAGCAGCTCATAGTGCCCGACACCTGCCTCCACCGGCTGCCCAACGGGGTCGACCCGTCGGTCGCTTCGATCGTCGAGCCGTTGGCCGTGGCCGTGCATGGGCTCCATCGGACGCAGGCGCGCTCCGGCGCCCGGATCGCCATCATCGGCGCGGGTCCCATTGGGCTCGCCCTTGCTGCGGTCTGTCGCGCCGAAGGCTTGGAGCCCGACGTGAGCGCCCGCCACGACCATCAGCGGGCAGCGGTTGAACGGCTGGGCGGAACCGTCGGGCTGAACGGTCGTTACGACGTGGTGCTCGACGCCGTCGGCACCACCGAGTCGCTGGCCGACTCGATCCGTGCCTGCCGACCCGAGGGCACGGTGGGGTTGGTCGGAACGTTGTGGGATCCGGCGACCATCGATGTGGGCCTTTGCCTGAAGGAGGTCCAGATCGTTCCCTCCACGATGTACTGCGGCGCCGGCGGGCGCAGCGACTTCTACCGGGCGGCGGCGATCCTCGCCGACCACCCGGCGATCGCCTCAACCCTGGTGACCCACCGGTTTCCGCTCGATGCGGCAGAGGACGCCTTTCACGCGGCCCGCGACCGATCGAGTGGGGCCATCAAGGTGGTCTTCGAGGTCTGAGTCGGCCATCACCCGTCGACGATCACCGGATGGGGCCCAACCGGGGTCATGACCCGTGTGTAGCGGGCAACCGGTCGACGCAGGCGATCGCGGCGGCGCCCAGGCGCATCAGGCGCAGGTCGCCCACGGGCGTGCCGCCGCCGCGGTTGCACACCATGGCGATCGAGAGGTCACGGCTGGGATCCGCCCAGCCCCCTGAGCCCCCGAGACCGAAGTGCCCGAAGCCCTCCGGGCAGCCTCCCCGGCTGGTCATCACCCGGTGATATCCCAGCCGCCACCGCATGGGTATCACCAGCACCAGGTCGCGCCGATTGTTCTGTTCCTCCCCGATCCTCCTCACGGTCTCCGGCGACATCAGGCGCACGTCCCCCAGGGCGCCGCCGCCTGCGAGCGCCGCATAGACCGCCGCCAGGGAGCGGGCCGTGAAGAATCCGTTCATTGCGGGTACCGAGGCGTCCATGATCTCGGGGCTCGCCAGCACGTCCTCCATGCCGCGGGGCAGCAGGGCGTTGATCACGCGGCGGGGGTTCACCGGTGAGCGCACCAGGCTGAGCCCTCTGGCCAACTGGGTGCCGACCGCCTTCTCCGCCCGGTAGACGGGGGAGGGCAGCACCGACCTGGCGCTCCTCATCGGCTCCAACGGGGCGACGCGGTGTCGTTCCTGAGGGGGGCAACCCAGGAAGAGGCCGTCGAGGCCCAGCGGTTTTGCGAGGTCGTCGGCCACCACGTCGGCCAGTGGGCGGCCCGTGACCCGGCGGACGATCTCACCGACGAGCCATCCATAGGTGATGGCGTGGTAGCCGGTTTTGGTGCCTGGTTCGTAGGCCGGTCGTTCTCGGGCGAGTGCGCCCACCATGTAGTCCCAGTCCAGGATCTGATGGGCGTTCTCGATGACGCTGCGAAGCCGGTGCAGGCCCGCCGAGTGGCTGAGCACGTGGCGGACGGTGAGGTTCTCCTTGCCGTTTTGGGCGAATTCGGGCCAGTAGGTCGCCACCGGTGCGTCGTAGTCCACCAGGCCGGCGTCGGCCTGCAGGTGCAGTGCGGCCGAGGCGATGCCCTTGGTGGTGCTGAAACACATCGCCAGGGTGTCGGATTGCCACGGGTCGCCTTCGTTGGTGCGCAACCCGCCCCACAGGTCCACCACAAGTTCGCCTCGGTGGTACACGGCCAAGGAGGCGCCGCCGGTGGTGCGTCGCAGTTGGTGGCTGAATGTTTCGGCGAGCTCGGTGAAGTCGGCGCTGGAGTGTCCCTGCATGATGGGACCGTGCCACACCCGGCCGGATCGTGGCGAGATGAGGTGTTCGCTCGCCCGTTCGGTGGCCCGATGCCGTCACGAGCCACCTTGGTCTCGCGCTAGGTTCGTTCGTGCGATGGTGATTCCCTGCCGATTCGGAGGCCGAGACCGGCTGCCGACCGCGGCGGGAGTCGCCTCAAAGGAGGGCAACCATGACCACCAACGGCGCCGGAGACGATGGGTTTCTCGCCAACTTGAGCGACCCGACCTACGACGTGACCGAAGGTGTGGCGCCACCCGCGCACATGCACGGCCAGAGCCACGGCAACGTCCGCCGGTTCGAGCATGCGGGCCACCACATCGAGATCGAAACGCACTACCGAATCACCATCGACGGCCAGGAGTTTCCCGACCAACTCCATGTTGCCGATGACGGTACCGTGCACTACCACGGCTACCCGCAGTACCGATCGCCCTCGGCGGTCGACATCGTGAAGCGAATCGCCGAGGACTTCCTGGCGGAGACCCCACCTCCCATCGATGCTGATGGCGATGCCGATACGCCGGGTCAGGGTTCGTGATGGGTGTTCGTCGTGATGTTCTCGCCTCAGACGACGACCGTGAGGCGTATCTCCGTGGCTGCATGCTGCTGGCCAATACTCCGTCCGGGTCCACCGCCCTCGACGTGCATCGCATCCTCCAGCCCCAGGTGCCGGGCTGGGCGATGCGCGGCGACGGGTCGGTCGAACTGTCGATGTGGGACCTGTTCACCCTCTGGCACTACGTCGCCATGGGCCTGCCCACCGCCGGCGTCAACACCAACCGCGCCCACGGCGGCCCGGTCTTCCTGCCGTGGCACCGCCTCTTCCTGATCCGGCTCGAAGCACAGCTCCAGGGCGTGCTCGACGATCCCGATTTTGGGCTGCCGTATTGGGATTGGGCAAAGGATGGACAGCTGAACTCGCCGCTGTGGGCCGACAGCCGCCTGGGCACCAACCGTGGCACGGTTGATGCCGGCCGGCTGGCCGGGTTTCGGGTGCGTCTGACCGGGCAGGGCAGCTTCAGTCAGGGTGGTTTCCTGTTGGCCCACCAACCGCGGGCGATCACCCGCGATGCCGGCGCCGACCCGGATCACCGGACGCTCCCGCGCAAGTCCGACGTCGCCGCATGCATGGATGAGGGCGTCTACGACACCGCCAACTGGGACACCGCGTCGGTCGGGTTTCGGAACCACCTCGAAGGCTGGCGTCGATGGCCGGTCGAGCTCCACAACCGGGTGCACGTCTGGATTGGGGGCGACATGAGCCCGGGCACCTCACCCAACGACCCTGTGTTCTTCCTTCATCACTGCAATGTTGATCGAATCTGGGAAGCCTGGATGGACCGCCGGCCCGGCCGCCCCTACGAACCAACCGGCACACCCGGGGCCGACTCGCCGGGACATAATCTCAACGACAACATGGTGGCTCTGCTTGGTGCAACCATGACTCCCGCCGATGTGCTTGACCCGAGTCCCTGGTACTCCTTCGACAACCTCAGCGTCGAAACCTAAAGCGGAAGCCGGGGCTGTTCAGCTGTTGGCGACGCCCAGGGCCCTCATGGTGAGGTCGAGCATTCGCTCCAGTTCCGCATCGCTCACGTCGTGGTCATCGACGATCCGCATCGAGATGAGCGGCCCTTGGATCACGTGCATCGCCAGGTCGACGTCCAGGTTGGGCTCGACCTCGCCTCTGGCCATCGCCCGCTGCAGGGCCAGCACCGTCGGGCCCCGAGGCTGCACCCGGGCTTGGCGAAACAGCTCGCGGTTGGTTGGGTCCTCGATTGCCCGGGCCACCATCCATGCGAACAGCTCTCGGCTCTGTTGCAGGCTTGCCACCTTCAGGTAGGCCCGGTGTAGCTCGGCCAGGTCGCCGCGCAGCGTGCCGGTGTCCGGCGCGTCCATCGCCGCCACGTTGGCCTGCACGGTGGCGAACACCAACGCGTCGGTGGTGCCGAAGTGTCGGTACAGGGTGGTCTTCGCCACCCCGGACCTCCGGGCCACCTCCTCGGCGGTTACGGCGCCAACCCCGTCGGTCACCAGCAGTTCGGCCGTGGCCGCCAGCAGCTTGGTTCGTGCGCTTTCGCTTCGGGTTCGTGCCATAACGATGCGAAGCGTAGCGCAAAGATGAGCTCCTGATCGTATCCAGGATAATGTGTTGGTATCATATCGCTACATGGCGTTGCGTAATGCTGCGAAGGTGGGTTACCTTTCACAGACCGGCGTCACCCAGGGTGCGCCCATGATGACAAGGCGGCAGTACCAATGAGCACCGATACCTTTCCCGACCGTCCGATCGACACCCGGCTGAAGATCGCAGCACTGTGGACCGCCACGATGCTGATCTTCGCCTACGTCGACCTGTTCTCCCTCTACCGTCCTGACGTGCGGGCCGACCTCGAGGCGGGGAAGATGTTTGTCTTTGACGTTGGGCAACCGTTCCTGTTCTTCACCACCCTGTACGTCATCATCCCGGCGCTGATGATCTACCTGACGTTGGTGATGCAACGACGGGTGAATCGCATCGTCAACGTCACGCTGGCGGCCATCTATGGCCTCACCATCCTGGGCGGTGCGGCGGGGGAGTGGAACTACTACCTGCTTGGCAGCGTCGTCGAGGTTGGACTGCTCGCCATGGTGATCCGTCACGCCTGGACCTGGCCCGAGGCGCAGCCATCGAGGTAGGTGGCCCCAGCAACCGGCCGTGCAACGACGCGTCGGCCACGTCAGGCGCTAAACAGTGCGGGGGTCAATATCGGCTCCGTCACGACAAGGGGTCCAACGATGACGAACCAACCAACACCCGTGGAGCACCTCACGGTGGACCAACGCATCGCGGCGGGTCGCGCAGCCCGTGCCGCAGTCCCGCGCTCGGGGCATGCGGCCTGGGAGCCGTCGGCCGACCGGCCGGACCCGGTTGCGCTTCTTGAGGGGCAGGCCGAAGCCCGGGTGCCCGAGTTGGTGCCCATCCGCTACGGCCGCATGTTGGTGTCGCCGTTCACGTACTTCCGGGGTGCCGCCTACCCGATGGCCTCCGACTTGTCTCAGGGCCCCAACTCCGGTTTGGAAGTGCAGCTGTGCGGTGATGCACACCTGTCAAACTTCGGCTTCTTCGCCGCACCGGATCGCAAGATCGTCTTCAGCGTCAACGACTTCGACGAGACTCTCCCGGGACCCTTTGAGTGGGACGTCAAGCGGCTGGTTGCCAGCTTCGCAGTGGCGGAACACCAGCGCGGTTCCAGTGACAAGCAGCGGCGCCGGGTGACCGCACAGGTGATGAAGTCATATCGGAGCGCCATGGCGACGTTTGCGGGCATGCGCAACATCGATATTTGGTACTCACGTATCACCGTCGATGACATCGTCGAGCAGTTCGTCAGCGTGGTGGGCAAAAAGGGCCGTGCGAAGTTCGACAAGAGCCTGGCCAAGGCACGCACGAAGAACAGCCTCAAGGCGTTCAACAAACTGACCGAGGTCGTCGATGGTGAGCGGCGAATCGTCAACGACCCCCCGCTCATCGAACCGTTCATCGACCTGTTCCCCACGCTCGAGCGGGAGGGGATCGAGCAGTTCATCGTCGAACAGCTCCACTCCTACCAGGCCACGCTGTCGGGCAGTCGCCGGAGCTTGGTGGAGCGCTACGGCTACGTCGACGGGGCACGCAAGGTGGTCGGGGTCGGCAGTGTCGGCACCCGCGCCTACATCGTGCTGCTCATGGGACGCGACCAGAGCGACCCGCTGATGTTGCAATGCAAGGAGGCGCAGCAGTCGGTGCTGGAGCCGTTTCTCGGAGCCAGCAGGTTCTCGAGCCATGGGCAGCGTGTCGTTGAGGGTCAACGGATCCTGCAGGCGACAAGCGACGTGTTGCTGGGCTGGACCGACACCGAGGGCTTCGACGGTGTCCCGCGGTCGTTCTACATTCGTCAACTCTGGGACAACAAGGCCTCTGCAGACATCGAAGGCCTCTCGTCCGAAACCATGCGCCTGTACGCTCAGCTTTGCGGCTGGACACTTGCCCGTGCCCATGCTCGCTCCGGGGATCCCATTGCCATCTCCAGCTATCTGGGGTCCGGCGACAACTTCGATCGTGCGATGGTGACCTATGCCGATGCGTACGCCGCCCAGAACGAACTGGACTACTCGGCGCTGAAGGCGGCGGTTGACACCGGCCGGTTGCACGCCGAGACCGGTTACTGACCGCAGCTCTGGTAGCGCCTTCGATGGCGCACCTGCCGCTCGATCCTCAAGGAAACCGATGATTCGATTGGTCCAGTCAGGTTCATCGTCACTGCGTGTCGCGGGCGCTGCGACGGCGCTGCTGGTGTTGTCCGGCCTGGTGGCGGGGTGTTCCTCGCCTGATGCCGAATCCAGCGCCGACTCCACAACTAGGTCGACGTCCGGTTCGAGCACCGCTGAGGTGGTCGGGTCCGAGATGGTGCCGGGCAAAGCCTGGGCTCGGGTTGAGCCCGCAGACGCGGCGCTCGACCCGGCGGTCCTTGACACCATCGCCAAGGACGCCTCCGGCGACTCCTACTGCCTGACGGTGGTGAAAGACGGGAGGGTGGCCTACGAACGAAACTTTCGGGGCCACCAGTCCGACGATCCGCTCGAGGCGTTCTCGGTCACCAAGTCGTTTGCGTCGACGATGGTTGGCATCGCCGAGGCCGACGGAGACCTTTCGCTCGCCGATCCGGCCTCAACGTTCATTCCCCAGTGGAAAAACACCGATTCGGCGGATGTGACGGTCAGAAACCTCATCAGCAACGATTCCGGTCGATTCTGGAGCCTGTCTTCGGACTACGTCCAAATGTTGCAGGCACGCGATCGCACCAGGTTCGCCATCGATCTGAAGCAGGCCGCACCGCCCGGGACGGTTTGGAACTACAACAACGCCGCCATTCAGACGCTGGACCGGGTGATCTCCACAGCGACGGAGCAACCGACCTCACAGTTCGGCGCCGACCGCATTCTCAAACCCATCGGCATGTCCAACAGCAGCTTCACCGGAGGCCCCAACGACTCGACGCTGATGTTCATGGGCCTTCAATCGACCTGCCCCGACCTGGCCCGCTTCGGGCTGCTGGCCATGCGGGACGGCAAGTGGGGAGACCAGCAGGTGGTCCCCAGCGGGTGGTTCACCCAGGCGGCCATACCCGGAAGTTTGAACCCGGCTTACGGGTTCCTGTGGTGGCTGCACACCGAAAAACCGTTCAAGCCGGCAGTCGGCGGGACCTCCAAGGCGGCATTCTTCCCGGATGCGCCGGATGACACTTTTGCCGCATTGGGGTTGGGCGGCCAGATGGTCGTCGTGATCCCGTCGCAGAAGCTGGTGATCTCACGGATGGCGGCCGAGGACCAGAGCGATCCCGTCGGTGGATCCTTCGGGCAGGAACTCCCGGCCCGAGTGGTCTCAGCGGTTACCGACTGACCTGGGCGGTCACGGTGCTGCCCGGTTGGGTCCGGCACAGGCGCGGCTCGTGTCCGGCGTTGGTCGTCAGCACTTGGCGGCCATGTTGGTCAGCGCTCTCACCTCGCCCGGATCGGCGGTCAGTCCCCAGCGGAGCTTCACGGCCACCCAGTCGCTCGCGTAGGTGCACCAGTAGGACGTGTTTGGGGGTTGCCAGTCGGACGGATCGCTGTCGGACTTGGACCGGTTGGTTGCCGCGGTCACCGCAATGAGGGTCTGGGGTGCATCCAGGTCGTTGGCAAACGCCGCCCGGCGGGCAGGATCCCAACGGGATGCACCGCTGCGCCAGGCCTCGGCCAGTGGCACCAGGTGGTCGATGTCCAGTTCGGATTCGTCCGGGGTGCTGTAGCCCTCGTATTCCGAGAGCCATCCACCGCCCGGAAGTCCGGGGAGGCCGGCGTGACGTTCGGCGGCGAGCACCTCGCAACGTGTGTCGCAGCCGTTGTCGTCGGCGTCGAACCAGGGGGAGAACATGCTGCGGTCGTAGCTCTCCTGATCCGTTTCAGCCGCGAGCGGGAGTCGGTCGATCGAGGCTGCCAACTCACTGGCCGGGACCGCCGTGGCAGGCGTCGCGGTTGTTGGGGTGACGGTTGTTGGTGTCGAGGTCGTCGGCGGCGGTGTCGTCGGCGGCGGTGTCGTCGGCGGCGCTGTCGTCGGCACGGATTCAGGGTCGGAGGGCTGCTTGATTCTGGCCGTCGTGTCGGCCATCTCGGCTGTGGCCTCGTTGCTGCGTCGTTCGCCCACCCCGGACGCAATCGGCACCGCCAGGCAGAACACCGTGACCATTGCTGCAAACGTCATGGCCGGTGCCCGCCGATCATGAGGCAACTGCGCAGCCCACAGCCACACCGGTACCGGCAGCGCAAACAGCCACACTGCGGCCTGCACCGCAGGGTGCTGACGCCGTAGGTCGCTCCATCTGGGTCGCCGGTCAGTTTTCGCAGCCAACTCCGTCACCGTCCCGGTCCAGATGTGCGCCATACCCGGGGTCGTTTCGGTACACCGGCGCGGCGCCTGCGGCTCTCGCTGCGGAGCAGTTCTTGTAACTTCCGCTTCCAATCTCAGGCAGAGGCGCAGCCACCGGCATGGGCGGAGGTGGAGGTGGAGGTGGAGGTGGAGCGTATTCCGTTGTGGGGATTGGTGCTGCGGTTGGGGCCGGAGTTGGTGGTGGCGGAGCTGTGGTTGGTGGTGGTGGGGTCGTCGTTGAAGGAGGCGGGGCAGTGGTTGTGGGCGCCACGGTTGTCGTTGCCCGTGCGGTTGTGGGCGCAGCAGCAGTGGAGGTGGGACCCACCCGTTCGGTTGTGGTCGTCCGTTGGACGGCCCGCACCTCCTGGATGCGGTCGTTGCCGGTGGCGTCGTCAGGGCCTGCGGCCAGGCCCGCAAGCATGGCCAGCATGAGGAATCCCGTGGTGCTCACCGCCAGCCAGGGCCAGGTTCTCGACCAGCCCGAGCGCTGCAACGGGGTCGGCGCACCCGGTGCTGTCGACGATGTTTCGGTGGTCGTCGGTGCGACAAAATTGGGTTGGAGTTCCGCTGGATACCAGCGCCCATCAGAAGCCCGCCACCACCCCGAATCAGGCTGATTATCGCTCATGGATGTCACTCACAGGCGCAATGCTCCCACACAGGGTGTTCATCCTGAGGCCTGGCCAGGGAAGGTGCCGGGGCGCGGCTGTCGCGCGTGGAGGCTCGTCATCTGAAACGTTCGAGTGTCAGCGCTTCTCGCAGGCGATCTTGTCGCCGTCGCGGTCGAGCCCAGCGTTGATCTGGTGGCGACTCCGGGCTACAGGTGAGCGCGTCGTCGAGGGCTCGCACTTCTGGCCAGCACCCGCTGGAGTCGTTGTCGGTTGAATCGTTGTATTGCAATGAACGGCAGGTGCGTCACAACGCCGAAGACCACCATCAGCCCGCCCACCATCGGGCGGCACCACAGGAGAAACGCCGGTCCGGCACACAGGTTGGTCCAGTGCACCAGTTCGGCTCGTCGGGTCTCGGCTGCGAAGCGGTTGAGGTGCTGTTCGGAGCGGCTGGTCAGGTGTCGTTTGGAGAACCCGTCGGGAAAGAAGTTGCCCGCTTCTGGCAGGCGGTCCTTCCAGTTTCCGATGCGCAGGTGTCGTTGGTAGAACGCGCCATGGGCCTCGAAGGGCCGTTCGCGGGTGATGACGTTGTCCTGGTCCAAACGGCCCAGAGGCACGCGGCTGAAGTAGAACCCGGAGCCCAGGCCGATGAACAGCCACACAACCACCGACAGGCCCACGGCTGCGTGGTCGCTCAGATGCAGGATCACGTGAGTTCAGACTCGAAGGCGGCGGCCCTCTGGGTGAGATCGATCGTTCGACCACTCCATCGTGTGGAACGCCGCACGAGCGTGCGCCACGTTGAGCGCACGAAGACGCCGAAAAACGTCACCAGTCCCACCGGGTACAGCACCGATGTCCACCACCTGAATCGCCCCACCCGATGAAGCAGCACCGTCAACTGAGCGACGAAAGCCATGTAGATCCCGGCGTGAAGCAGCAGGGATTGGCCGGCGATGCCGTCGACAAGACCGAGCGTCGCAGAGCCGAGGGCAGTCACCCACAGCACCGTTGCGGCCAGCGTTGGATACCGGGTGGACAAGGCGCCGGCACAGAAGTTCTTGGTCCACCCCTCGAGGAGACCGCGCACGCCCTTGGGGTACATCCGAAAGTTGATCAGATCCGCGCCCAGCCTGATGTTCACGGTGAGTCCCGCATCCTGATATCGCTGGGCCAACGCCACATCCTCGGCCACGTCCGTCCGGACGGATTGGTGGCCGCCCACTCGCTGATAGTCGGCGAACGTGGTGGCCAGCACCGGGCCAAAAGCACCGGTCGGGGGGGAGGAGTGACCGGCCCCAACACCCATGATGGCAATGACGTTGAACAGCGCCGACAGTTGCTCGTAGGGCCTGACCGCGACGTGGTGTGGTTGCACAGACAGCAGCCCACCGATGTTGCGTTGTTGGCCCGTCACCACGTCGAGCGCTCCGGGTGCCATGCGGACGTCGGCGTCGATGAAGACCAGTTGGAGATCACCCCCTTCGTCCGTGGTCAATCCCAAGAGCCGCTGTGCTGCAGCCACCCCGTTCCAGCACGCCCAGCTCTTGCCGGTCCAACCAATCGGTAGGTCTGGGGCGCCAACCACGACGACTCCATCCACGGCGTTGGCGATTGAAGCGGTCTGGTCGGTGGAGTGGTCGTCCACCACGATGATCAACGGTGTGCGCGTCGCGGCCCGGTCGGCGGTCAGATCCATGAGAAGCCCGCCGAGGCTTCCCGCTTCGTTGCGGGCCGGGATGATGATCGCTCGTTGCAGTCCCGCAGGCGTTGCGGCTGCCGGAGCGTGAGCGACTGGTTCGATGTCTGCTGCCAGCACCCGTGGGCGCCCGAAGACCACCCAACCCAAGACCCAACCCGTCACACAGAAGACGATGGTTGCCGTCATGAATCCGTCACCATGCGCCCTGGGCTGCGCAGCGTGCAATTCGCCGGTCCGGTCGCGTTGAAATCATCACCACCGAAACCCGACAGCCGTGTTGATCCCAAGAGCGCTCATGGGTCAGCAGACTACGTGCGAGCCGCATGACTCAGGTGAAGGCAGCGGACACGAGCCATTCGTAGGTGATTAGACGTCGAGGTTTGGCTGATTGTCGCCACCCTGGCGGTTGGGGCTATCCGGTCGCTCTGGCTGGGGTTTCTGCGGGAGCGTCCTCACCGTCACAAGATTTCGGACCTGGGCGTCGTTATCAGGGGGAAGTCGAGCAGCAGTCATGAACTCATCAATGCTCCAGAAGCCTCCGAAGCGTTGACGTGCGACGATCGCACGCTCAGCCGATTCGACATCGAGCCCGGCGCGACCAAGAAAGTCGGCCAGCGTTGCGGTGTTCACATCGATCAATGCCTGGTCGTCGTGGCTACTCGGCCGTTCGCGTGCCGCAGCGGTTCCGGCATTTGGCCTCGCCGGAGACCGTGGCCGAAGAACTGATGTTGGTGGGGGAGGAAGGGGCGCATGGCTGGAGTACTGGTTGGCAGTTCCTTGACCGCCGACGGCCCCCGCCGCTCCCCACGTCGGGACCGCTGAAGCAGCGCCGTTCGAGCCAGCCGCAGGGCGTGACGAACTGTCTGCGCCGGCTTTGAATCTGAGCCAAGACCGATTGATGGCAAGCGCGTGCACGAACCCGCCTGCCCAGACGCCAAGTGCCAAGAACATACCGACCTTCGATTGCCATCTCGACGAATCAGCTGTGCCGTCAGGAAGCCGCGGACCCGACCCGGACAATGCCATAAATGCGACAGTCGCAGCGCCGTAACCACCTGCGGCGATCAGCCAAGACCGGCGCTTCGCAGAGATACCGACGTAGAGGAACGACGCCCACGTGAAGCAGCAGCAAAACAGGGTCCCGGCAATCCAAACCGAGTTTCTGAGACGCCAGTTTTGGTCGCTCAGTAGTTCCTCAGCTGTTGTCACCCGTCGTTCCCGACCTGTTCTTCGTGCTTTTCCACGGAGCGTGACCCTCCCCACAGGTGCACCATCAACTCGCCTCGTGGAAGACGGCCACCGAGGCCCCACCCCCGAGTGGTTTGGGATTGTAGTCCGCTGGCAATCGACGATGGATCCGCCATGACATCCGTGAGGAACGTCTCCCGGACGCCGTCGAGTTCGCCTTGGGAGAACGGCAGCAGTTCGATGACGTGGAGTCGGCCGGTGAGCGATTGGGCAGCCCTCGCCGGCGCGTCGAACCTGGTCGAACCGGTGTCGGTATGTGGTCAGTGGCCATCCGCCCCCGGTGTGGTCGCTCGCGTTGCGCCGCAGGCAGCCAGTCGACAGCCCTCATGTGGTGAGGTTCGGGAAGCACTGATGGCGGGCGAGGCGGTCCTGCCAGGCATCGTGATGCAGGAGGCGCTCCAGACTCTGAGCGAAGGTCGAGTCAAGGACGGGATCGTTGCCGAGCTTGAAAAGTTGCCGCTGTTGGTTGCGAGTCGATCCGACCACCGGCAGGCCACCGAGTAGTACACAACGTGCCGCACGAGGGGAGTCAAGGTGGGCACGGTTGATGCGCTGATCGCCGGGCTGTGCCTGCGCCGAGACCTCGGTCTGCTCAGCGCCGATCGAGACTTCGAGCACATGGCGCGGTTCACCGAACTGAAGCTGTGGCGTCCCGACACCGTGGATCAGCCGGAATGATCCCACGGCCAACGGGGTCGATGAGCGGGTGACCCTGAGGTCAGCGAGATCCGTCCGGCACGCGCTGCAGCGATCTGGTCGCGCTCTTCGACGTAGGCGCGAATGGCGGCGAGCTAACCATCGTGCTCGCATCATCCGGCAGACCAAGGCCTCCTGCAGGCCGTCCACCAATAGGTGACGGAGCGAACGTGGGGAGCGCTGAGCGGGCACTGCGGTCATGGCCGGCCGGGTTCACGAGCAAAGCCCAGACGTATGCCGACCTGTTCGCCCAGCCAGGCCGGCAGTCGAGTGAGTTCCGAAGAGCACTGTGGCGAGACTGGTTTGCATTCGATGACTGGTCTCTGCGTGACGGAAGTGGCGAGGTGACATCGAAGGCGTCCACGACGACAGCTACCTGCCGCACCAGTCCGAACTCGGAGACAAGCTACGCCTGAAGGTCGAGGTGCTCGCAGCCCACACCGACGATCTTGGGCATGGCAAGTGGCGCCTGCTCACCATCACCGCTTTCGAGCTGCTCGTACCTCCAGCTGGCCTGAACAAGCAGCAACGCAGGCAGATCGACCGGATGCGGCGGGACTGGGATGACGCTGTCCCTGATGTCGTGGCCCCGATTGAACGCTCGCGGCCAGAAGTGCTGCTTCGGCGGGGTGCTGACGAGGCGACGACGTCAGCTTCCATGCCATGGCAGACGAAGTCGTGGTCAATCCTCCCGCCTTTACCGGCGAGCCAAGGCGACGCGGAGGACGGCCACCATTGGGGGAGGGAGCGTCCCGGGTCGCCCAAGTCCGCTTGTCTGCAGCCGACTACGAGGCGGTTGTCCGGGCGGCAAAGTCCCGGAGTGAGTCGCTCAGCGAGTTTCTCCGTCGTGCGGCCCTAGAGGCCACCCGGGTGACCTGATACACCGACACTGCATCCCGTCCAAGGCTTGATGTCGAGTCCACCTGGCCAGGAGGTGGTGCCGGAGACCTCGTCGGCGGAGACACGGCCGAACGTGTCGGCCAGCACCTACATCGAGTCGGGATCGCTCGGGTCGGTACCAATTTCGACCGCCATACGTTCCAGCCCGTCCCGGCGTGGCGGGGGAACCAAGTCGAGGTCGCCGGGCGAAGGGTGATCGTGGTCGTCGTAATCGTGGTCGTGTGCGTCAATCGTGGCCAGGCATTCGGCCGTCACCGACGCGGGCCACCCTTTGTGGCGATGACAGAACTTGACCCACTCGCTGAGCACCGGGTTGAGGAACTCGTCGGCCTCGAGGTTCTCTGTCGCCACGTCGCCAAAGCGGAGCAAGAACCCCTCGACCACCATGGGCGACCAGCGGTATCGATCGCCGCCGGCAAAGCGCTCGCTGTAGTGGATGAACAGCTCGCAGAACTCGCCGACATCGTGGGCAAAGCCGGGATCTCCTTCGAACCCGATGGCGGCGGCGACCCCGTCGGCGTTGAGGAAGTCGCGGATCATTGCCTCCTGCACCTCATCGTTCGCCGGGGTCGGTTCCGGCGGCTCGATCGACGGCAGGCCCGCCAGCGTCTGTTGGGCAAGCGGGGCGTACACGAAGTAGTCGTCGGCGATCGGGCGGTCCTCCAACACCTCGGTCATGGCCATGGCCTCGAGGAGACGCCCGACGACCTCCTCGACCGGCATGGGCTCGATGTGGCGGATCACGTCGGTCCGACAGGCCGGCTCGTCCGGGTCGGCGGGCCATGGGGTGCCGGGCGTGAACCAACTCCGGTACTCATCCATGGGGGTAACGATGAACTCCACTGCGAACGGCCCATCCTCAACGGCGATGCTGCCGAAGAGCACCTGGTCGGGCCACCCGCCGGGCCAGTGCAGCTCGACGCCCACGCACGCCAGATCCCCCAGGTCGTCGTAGCTGTGCCACCCACCCGACGCAGTGGCGTTCCACACAGCGTCGGCCCAGTCGGGCCGGCCGACCTTGGCCTCCAACTGCGCCACCCGCACTTCCAGCTCCGGCCGAGCCTCCTCGGTGCAGAACGGCAGGCAGGGGCGGATGCAGTCGACATACCGCGCGTCGGGAGCGAGCCGTTGACTCTCGGTCAGTGCGAAGGCGACGGTAGTCAACATCTCGTCGGCGGCTCCCGGCGGGCCCTCGCCCAGCAACTCGCTCGGCCGCAGCCCGGTTTCTCCGCCAGGCATGGGATCATCGTCGGCGATCAGATTCACCAGGCCGACCAACTCACAGGCCAAGAACTCGACATCGGCAGGATGGTCGTCTCGCAGAGGGCTGAGCTGTGACGCGAACGTCGCGAACAGGTTGATGGCGGCCGCCTCGGGGGAGCCATCGTCCGAGTCCGGCATGGCCGCAAGCGGCGAGTTTCGTGCGAATGGTCCGGCCGGTTGGAGACCGTCGCCGTCGCCGGGGGGAGTGCCCGGCCCACTCTGTTGGGGTTCATCTTTTTGGCGTCTCGGCATGGACCGATTCTGTCAGCCGGCGTCCGTTTGGTGCGAGGGCGCTGGACCGAGGGGCGACCCGTTGGGGATCAACTCCAGTCGTTGAGTTCGGCGAACGCCGCCAGGGCGTCGCCGGCCAGGTCGTAGATGTACCTCCGGTTCCCGTCGGCATCGAGTAGCTCGCGAACTCTGGCGGCCTTGGAGGTCATCGAGCCCTTGGACACGCTGGGAAACGCACCGTCGACTCTTCACCGCCGCCCTTGTCCGGGTCGATGGAGCACCACAGGTGTGTCGCCGTAGACGGCCTCGATCTGGTGGGGGTGGGAGTCGACCTTGCTGGAGGTGAGCACCAGGTGAGCGTGATGGCCTGATCACCGTGCCCGAGGCTGAGATGACCGTGACCGACCCCACCCGACTCAATCTCGTCAGCGACCAGCGTCGATCTGGCCCACCAACATTCTGGGAACTCGGGTCGGGCTACCGCGTGCCGGCCTCGAGCGTGACGGCGCCGGCCCGGTTGCTCAGGGAGGAGCCCCGGCGGCCCATGCGGATGGGATCACGATCGAGTCCGTTGGTGAGGTAGACGAACGACAGTCCAGAGGCCGGGTCGGCCCAGGCGACCTGACCTCCCGCTCCCATGTGCCCAAACGCCGCCGCCGACACCGTGCGGCCGAACCCTCGTAGGGCCGAGCAGCCATCATCGCCGGCGAGCAACAGGCCCAGCGTTCGGTTGGCCGGCACACCCACCATTGGGTCGGTGAAGGTGCACAGGACCTCACGGGTTCCCGCTGCAAGCACGCCGGGGTCCCACATCCGACCGGGGTTCGCCATGACGGCCTGCAGGAACATCGCCAACTCGGCCGCCGTGCCGACCGCTCCACCGCCGGGGACGCCGACCCTTCGACGGGCCACGCCGTTGAACTCCAGCAGGTGCTCCTCGGCGACGTTTCCCAGTTCGGTCAGGTCGAGCCCGGCGATACCCGTGGCCGATTCGATCTGTTCGGAGGTCGGAGGTTCACCGACGGCCACCAGGCCCTGGATGTCGCTCTGGGACTCCTCGGGTACGCCGAGCCGCAGCCGACTGAGCCCGAGGGGCTCGGTGAGCCGTTCGTGGATGAACCGGCGGTAGTCGGTGCCGGTGACTCGTTCGAGAATCTCGGCAAGTACCCAGTGGGCCGCCGCCGAGTGGTACTCGAAGCGGCTGCCCGGCTCCCAGTTGAGCCTCCAGCTTGAGAAGCGTTCCAAGCGCCTGGCGCGGTCCTCCCAGTCGTCGGGGGAGAACGGAGCGGAGGGAAACCCGGCCGTGTGAGTCAACAGTTGCTCGACGGTGACGACCTCCTTCCCGTTGGTGGCGAACTCGGGCACGACCTGGGCGACACGGGTGTCCCTCGACACCAGGCCCTCGCCGATGGCCAACCACAGCGCACCAGCCATCAGAATTTTGGTGCAGCTGAACACCACGAAGCGGTCGTCGGGCTGGGCCGCACCGAGCGTTCGGTACGCGACCAGCCGGCCGTTGTGGGCCAGCGCCAGCTGACAGGAGGGCAACAGGCCCGACCGAATCTCTCGATGGGCCCGCTCGATCAGTTCGTCAACCAACGACGCCGGCACCCCGGCCTCGCTCGCCTCGGCGGCCAAGAGACCGGTGGTGCAGTCGATGTGGCGATGGCCCATGAGATCCTTCGGTAGTCGCGACCGTTAGAGGTCGGCGACCTGTGCGAGGGGTTCTGGTTCGGCCTGGGCATCACCGTCGGCCTCCTCCCCGACGATCCCCGCTGAGCGCATCGAGGTCATCACGAACTCGGGCACACCCCCGGACCAGAGGTAGCCCACGTGGTTACCGCCGTACCAATAGATTTCGGGCTCGTCCCAGTGCGCCCAGAGCCGGTGGGCCTGGGTGGGTCGGGCGAGACGGTCGCCCAGACCACCGTAAATGAAGCGCCGTTCGTGGGGGACCAGCGGGGCGAACGACAGCGGGGACACCACCCGGTGCACGGCCTCGGCGTTACCTCCCAGGATTCGGTGCTCGATCGCCCGCAACCGGATATTGGTGGGGCTGTGGCTCTGGATGAGTTCGGGGAAGTCGACCACCGGGATGCCCGCAACGACCGCGTCCAGGTTGGGATCGAGCCCGGCCAACAGCGACACCATGTAGGCGCCCAATGACACGCCGTAGAGACCGATCGCCGGCGCGTCCTGTTGTCGTACCCAGGAGAGGAGCCGGCGAACGTCCCACACGCCCTGAGAGAGGCCATGTACGGTGTTCATTAAGTCGAACGACAGGAACGACTCACCGCTGATCCGAGAGATCTTGCGGGCACCGTGCAGCGGCATGACGGGCAGCGCCACGTTGACCCCGAGCTCACGGTGCATGCGCATCGCGTGCAGCCCGATGAAGTCCATGAACGCAGAACCGCAGGCGAAGCCGTGTACGGCGACGACCCATGGCCGGGGGGCGCCGGGGTGGCGGAGGACGACGGCCGACGCCGTGCGGTTGGCCTCGTAGCCGGCCCAGCGCTCGGCGCCCGGCTCCTCCGTCCGCGGTGACCAGCCGCTCGGGAACAACAGCCGCTCGTAGGACTGGCCGAGCGCCCAACCCTTTTTGAACGCAGGTTCGGTCAGATCGGGAGGGAGACGGTGATAGGAGGCGGGATCGTCGAGCCAGCCCCTCGTGGCGAACAACTCACCGGCGTCGGTGAGTTCGCGGCCGACCCGGTGGTAATCCGCGCGGGTCGGGAAGGCGTTGGGACCCATGGCGATGGCCAGGATCGCCTCGTCGATGGCCACCTGGGCGGCGAAGGCCGGTGAGATGCGGGGAACCGGCAACCCGGGTTCGTCGGCCCCGATCTTGCGCACCAGCGTCTCGCCGACCACCTTGGCGGTGCGAGGCGCCGCGACCAGTGCCCGTGTGGGCGCGTGGCGGGCCAGTTCCCGCTCCACATTGCGGTAGTGGCGGCCGGCGGCCCGCCAGGCTGCGCCTGGGGTATCGAGTAGGGCGTTACCCATCGTCGTTCTCCTCGGTGTTGACCTGGTCGGCCAGCCCGGCCAGTTCCTGAATCGCTTCCACAAATCCCACGCCGACCGCCTCGACGTCGTCGACCAGGTCGGGGCAGGCGATCACCCCGACGTTGAGCTCGTCGGATTGGCTGAGCACCGTGATGTTGAGGCCGTTGTTGGTGATCAGCGGACCCATCGGATAGGTGGCCGTCACCGTGGCGCCCCCCAAATACAGCGGGATCGGTGGTCCGGGGACGTTCGAGATCACCAGGTTGAACGGCGACGGGTGGATACCGCTGATCCCCAGGCTCGAGTAGGCCTGCGCCGTACCATGGATGAGCGCAGAGGACGTGAGGTCCACCCAGTCGGCAAACAGATCGGGACCAACCGCTTTCGGCGTGGCCTTTGCCTCTGCGGTGTAGGCGCGGATCGTCTGGAGTACCTCGACCGGATCGGTCAGATGCACCGGCAATGGCACCATGAGGTTGGCCGTTCGGTTCCCCAACCTGCCATCGTCGGACTCGGTGCGAACCGACATGGGGACCGAGGCCACCAGCGGCCCGGACGGAAGCGCATCCCGGTCGACCAGGTAGCGGCGAAGCGAGGCGGTCGCCGCGGCAAGCACCACGTCGTTCACCTTGGTGCCAAAGGCTGTGCGGGTGCGGCGGAGATCGTCCAGGCGACACTGGGTGAGCGACATGGCCCTTCGCTCGGTGAGCCGACCGTTGAACGGGGTGGACGGCGCGAAGAGCGGTGTGCCACCGGCAACCTGCCGCGAGATCGCCGAGCGGGCCGCCCCGGTCACCGCCCCAGCCGAGCGCACCAGCGTGGAGGGCAGACGCCGGGTCCTGGCCAGGGCCGCACCCAGCGCGTCGGCGACCAGGTCGCCGGAGCTGGGTGACGGCTTCGGGCTCCACTCGTGCTCGGGTGGAGCAACGGCATCGCCCTCCGGCGACAGGTCGAACAGCGAGGCCATCAGTTCCCCGCCGGCTGCCCCATCCATCAAGGCGTGGTGGACCTTCGAGACCAGCGCCACCGTGCCATCGGCGAGGCCGTCGACCAACCACATCTCCCACAGGGGACGGTCCCGGGGCAACGGTTGGCTTGCCACCTCACCGGCAAAGGCGGCGAGCGCCCTCATGTCGCCGGGGCTCTCGAGGGTGTGGTGAGCCACATGGCGGTCGAGGTCGAAGTCGGGATCCTCGATCCAGCGGGGGTGATCCAGCGCGGCCGGCACCGGGAGCATGCGGCGTCGGAACGGCTCGATGAGATGGATGCGTTCCTCCATCACGTTGGTCACCCGGTCGATCGTCCACCCGTCGACGCCCGTCGTGTCGAGCACCAGCACCCCGACCACGTGCATCATCATCGTCGGGGTCTCCGCCTCAAGAAACAGGGCGTCGGCACCGGTGATTCGTTCCATCAGTTCTCCTCGGCGACGCCGACCGCCCACCGGTAGTCGGGCTTTCCGCTGGGTTGTCGAACGATCTCGTCGACCACCACCAGATCTCGGGGCAGCTTGTAGGAGGCGAGGTCGGCTTGGCCGTGCCGGCGCAGGTCGTCGAGACTCACGCTGCGGCCGGCACGTTCGGAGGCGACGGCGACCACCCGGTGACCCCACCGATCGTCGGGCACGCCGACCACGACCACGTCCTCGATGTCGGGATGCCCCAAGAGGACAGTCTCGACCTCCTCCGCATAGACCTTCTCACCGCCGGTGTTGATGCACTGGGCGGAGCGGCCCAGCAGTTCGATGGTGCCGTCGGAGGCGATGGTGGCCTCGTCGCCTGGCAGCGACCAGCGCACGCCGTCGACCTCCACGAACGTGGCCGCCGTCTTGGCGGGGTCGCCGTGGTAGCGCAGGGGGACCCGCCCTCCACGGGCGAGGAGCCCGATGACGCCGGACCCCGGTTGCACCGGACGAAACTCATCGTCGAAGACCGTCGTGTGCTCGTCGGCCGTCAGCCTCGGGGCGCCGAATGGGTCGGCCTCGGGAGGCTTTCCCCCGAGCTGACCGGTCTCGGATGCACCAAAGGCATCGACGATCACCAGATCCTTGAACCGCCCCCTGAGACGTGACTTGGTGGATGGAGACAGGATCGCTCCGCCCGATCCGAGCGCCATCAACGAGGACAACTCGTCGTCGCCACCAAACTCGTCCAAATGATCAAGAAGGGGCCGCGCCATGGCGTCTCCGACGATGACCAGGATGTTCACGCCCTCGTCCGCCACCAGGCGCCAAATGGCGGCGGGATCGAACGTTCCACCCGGCGACAACACCAGTTTGCCGCCACCAAAGAACGTGTGGAAGGCGAGCCACTGGGCACTGGCGTGCATCAGCGGCGGCACCGGCAGCTCGACAAGACCCGGGCTGAGCACCCGATCGGCGAGTTCGCCGGGCTCGGCGATGACGTTGCCGAACTGCATCGGGTCGCCGCCTCCCATGGCGGCAAAGAAGATGTCCTCATGGCGCCACAGCACACCCTTTGGCATGCCCGTCGTGCCACCCGTGTAGACGCAGTAGAGATCGTCGGCCGAGCGTGGGCCGAAGAACGGCTCAACGCTCGAGGATGCCAGGGCGGCCTCGTAATCCTCGCCGATGGGTGGGGCGTCGGTTCCGTCGTCGACGTCGAGCACCACCCGGGCATCGGCGATGGCATCGAGCGCCCCACCCGCCGCTTCGCCGAAGCGTCGGTGCACGATGAGGCCCACCAGCCCGGCGTCCTCGTAGAGGTACCGCAACTCGGCGCTGACATAACGCCAATTGATGTTGACCGGCACCGCCCGCAGCTTGAAACAGGCGAGCATCGCCTCGATGTACTCGGTTCCGTTGGACAGGTGCAGGCCGACGAAGTCGTCACGGCCGACGCCCGCTGCGGCGAGGTGATTGGCCAGGCGGTTTGCCCGGTCGTCGAGCGCTCGGTAGGTGAGTCGCCGGTCGCCTGCGACCAGGGCGTCGGCCTCGGGCACCGTGGCCGCCACGCTCTCGAAGAGATCGGCCAAGTTGAACTCCACGCCGGGGCCTCCTTGAGGTTTGGCCACCATGGTGACCGTCGCTCGACTATACCAATACGGGTGAGGCCGACGGACGGCGAGGGAAGCCGTCTCGGACTCGGCACTGATGCTCACACGTCAGAAGGGGGGCGACCTGGTGGAGGAGATCAGCGGGCTCGACACACGGTTCCTGTACTCGGAGACTCCCACCGCGCACATGCACACGCTGAAGATCGTGGTGATGAACGTGGCGGGCAGCCCCATCACGGTGTCCCTCGACATGTTCATTGACGCCCTGGAGAAGCGGCTGGACCGCATGCCCGCGCTGCGCCGCCGCCGGGTGGCCATCCCGCACCGGTTGAGTCTCCCGGTGTGGGTTGAGGACGCCAACCTCGACGCCTCGGCACACATCGACTGGCGGGTTGCACCAGCCCCCGGCGGCAATCGCGAACTGGCGGACGCCGTGGCCGACGTGGCGGCGATCCCCCTCGACCCAGACCGCCCGCTGTGGCACATGACCGTGGTGGACGGCCTGGCGGACGACCGCATCGCCGTGATCGTCAAGCTGCACCACGCCGTGGCCGATGGTGGAGCGGCGGTTGCCATGCTGCTGAATGCGTTTCTCACCGACCAGTCAGACGCGATCGTCGTCCCGGCAGACCCCGAGCCCGAACCCTCCCGGCGGGAACTGTTCGGTTTCGCCGCCAGGTCGCGGGCCCGGCAGGTGCGACACCTACCGGCGCTGGGACGGGAGATGTACACCGGCATGCGGGCAGCACAGCGGGCCGCCCGCGAGTCCGACGGGGCGATCGCCATGCCGTTTGATTGCCCCCGCACGCCGCTGAACGTGTCGCTGAGCGCGCAGCGCACCTTCGCCATGGTGGACCTGCCCATCGGCGACCTCCTGGACATCAAGCGGTCGTGTAATACCACACTGAACGTGGTGTACCTCGTGTTGTGCGGCGGCGCGGTGCGCCGCTACCTCCTGGGCCTTGGAGCGCTGCCCGACAAGTCGTTGATGGCGGGGGTCCCGGTGGGCACGAGGATCGATCCAACGAGGCTGAGCGGCAACCACTTCGACAACATGTACGTGCCGCTGCGCACCGACCTGGCCGATCCGGTCGCCCGGCTGCGGGCGGTACACGCTGCCTCCTCGAAGGCTCGCGGAATCCGGGCGGCGATGGGTCACGAGATGCTGGAGCGGCGGGCCGCACTCACTCCGCTGCACCTCTATCCACTGGGTCTGCGACTGTGGGCCCGCAGCAAGCTGGCCGATCGGGTCCGACCTCCGATCAACCTGGTGGCCTCCAACGTGGCCGGACCTCGGGAGGCCCCCGAGAGCGAGGGTGGGGTCATCAGCGCGCTGTACTCGGTCGGACCCATCCTGGAGGGTATTGGGTTGAACATCACCGCCTGGAGTTTCTGCGACAAGTTGGGTGTCTCGGTGCTGGGATGTCCCGCGAGCCTGCCCGACCCCTGGGCACTGACGACGCAGTTCGAAGCGGAGTTGCACGATCTCCGGCAGCGACTCGGCTGAGCGATGAGTTTGCGTTGGTGCTCACCGGTCGCCAGTTGGCTCATCTAGACGAGCTGAACGATGGAGCTGGTGGCCCCGTAGGCCGCAAGAACGATGAGCAGAACCACGAAGTCGGTGGTCAACTTGGCGGCGGGTACCCGGTCGGCGATGCGTTTGCCCAAGACCTTGCCGATGATCGCAAACGTCAGGAACGGCAGGGCGTCGGCCCAGAGGATGTCGAGCGATCCGGCACGAAGCCCGAGTGCCATCGCCGAATTGATGGCGATGACCACCAGCGACATGCCCACCGCGTCGGGCATCGTAAAGGCCATGGTGAGCACCAACGCCGGGACGATGAGGTCCACGGCCTGGTTGGCGGCCGTGCCCAGGCAGCTCCCCCCGATGGCCACTTCCCGGGTGACGGCGAGCCGATGGCCGCCTACGAGGTCAGCCGCCACACCGTCCGCGAGGCAGTACGGAGGCTCTCCGACTATGGCCTGGGCGACTTCAGCCGCACCGCCCTCTATGCCGAGTTGGCCGAGCGCGTCGGCGTGCAGCCGTGTTCCGGCTGGGAGCGCATCCATCCCGAACTCCCCACGCCGGACCAACGCAAGGCGCTGGGGATACGGGCCAAGCAGCTGGTGTTTGCGATCGAGCGGGTGGCCTACGGGCCCGGCGCCGCTCACCTCATCGAATGGCGTCACAGCATCGTGCGCGGCGACAGCTTCGCCTTCGTCGCCCGTTGGGACTCCCGGGATCAGGGCACGTCTGGCGCCATGGAGGCCGAGGTGCTCGATCCCGGGTAAGGCGTGGTCTCTGCGAAAGATGTAGCCGGCTACGGCCAGGCGTGAACAGTTGGGGCGGTAGGTCCGACGACCTTCGCCAGATGCCCAATATCGGAGACGTCGCCAGTCAGCACGTCGTGTCCGAGCCGCAGGGCTGTGATGACGAGGTGCGCGGCCACCACGTCGTTCGTTCCTGACGCCTCGAGAATGAGTCCAACAGCGACACCGTTGTCGAGTGCGTGGGTGGTGACCGCACTCGAAAGAAGGCGTGCGAGCCGAGCTTGCCGGGCGCCGTTTCTCCAGACCTGAGCGACAACTGGATGGGTGGTGTGGAGCGCCCTGCCTGCACGCTTCGCCGCCTCCAGAAAGCTCCTCGCCGCTTCGTCCCCCCGGTCGACCGAGATCAGGAATCCAGCGTCCAGAATCACAGGTTGTATCGCTCGCTCATCGCCTCGACGGCCGCCTCATCCACCGGACCATCCTTCGCCTCCCAGTCAGCCAAGAACGAGCGAAGGGCTTCCTGACGGTCTTGCTCGACTGCGAGCTGCCGCAGTGCGTGCCGAATGGCGCCCGAACGTCCGTTGTATTCCAACGCGAGCCGATCCAAGATCCGCTCGTCGGCCTCGTCGAGACGGACGGTGGTCGTAGCCATGCCAGAGGTGTACTACGCGCGTGCTACGTGCGCTCCCCGTTGCCGCATGAGTGAGCGGCCAGCGGCCCTTTCCCATGCGACTTAGTCGGACTAGACTAACTGGATGGTTGTGAACGTACATGAGGCCAAGACGCACCTCTCTCGCCTGCTCGAACGAGTTGAGCAGGGGGAGCGAATCGTTCTCGGGCGCAATGGCCGACCCGTGGCCCGTCTGGTGCCCTACGTCGATGAGCGCCAGCCTCGGCGTCCCGGCGCGCTGAAGGGCCAGATCCGAATAGCGGACGATTTCGATGACACGTCGAGCGAGATCATCGAGTCGTTCGAAGGCATCGGCGACTCGTGAGGTTGCTGGTCGACACGCACGTGTGGCTGTGGTGGCTTGCCGGAGAGCCACTCTCCAAGAAGGCCGCCGACCTCGTTGCCGATCCCGTCAACGAGGTGTGGCTGAGTTCGGCGTCGGTGTGGGAGGCCGCCATCAAGGCGTCGCTCGGCAAGCTGGACGTTCCCGAAGGTGCGCTGGATGCGTCGCTGGGGTTCGATGAGCTCGCCATCAGGTGGGCCCACGCCGAGGCGGTGAAGGAGCTGCCGCTCCATCACCGCGACCCGTTCGATCGCATGATCATCGCTCAGGCACAGGTTGAGTCGATGACCGTTGTCACCCGCGACCACCAGTTCGACGCCTACGAGGTACAACTCGTCGCGGCGTGAGCGATGACGGCCTCCCGTGGGCGTCTTGGGTCATGGCGACTGCAAGACTCGGCAAGGGAGGTCGCATGGATTGCGCACGATGCAAGGCAACGGTTGAGTCGGGCTCGCGTTTCTGTGGCTTTTGCGGCGCACCCGCCGCGGTTGAGGCGCGGCTGAACTGGGATGACCCAAAGTTGGCGGTGGCGTCGGATCCGCCACTGCGTCGCACCTACCGGCTGCTCCAGAGCTGGTACCGGGAACACGTTCTTGGCGCCGACTACGGATACACGCACGGCAAGACCACACGTCCGGTTGGCAGCTTGCTGGCACCTGATGCGGTGGCCAGCGACCGGGCGTTGAACTTCTTCGACGACCGGTCGATCCTTGACTATGTCGACCATCGGGTGCCCGAGGTTCAGGCGGCATCCGGCACGCTTGAAGAGCACCGGCTTCGCCACAACATGCTCTCGTCGATGCCGATGGCGTTCAGCTTTGTCGCCGCGCTCCGTCAGGCCGAGGACCGTGCCCGCATCGTGTCGCAGTTGTTCGGAGTCGACTGCGCCGAGGTCATCGAGGTGTTCGCTGAGTGGACACCCAACCGGCCGTCAGCTGAGCTCCTGAACGATCGCACTGCGTTCGATGCAACCATCCTGTACCGCTCATCGACCGGAACGACCGGGCTCATTGGGATCGAAACGAAGTACACCGAGCCGCTGTCGCAGCGGAAGTACCTCAAGGATCGGTACGTCCAGGTCACCAACGACTGCGGCTGGTTCCGGCCAAGCGCCGAAACGGCTCTGGTGGCCAGCAAGACCAATCAGCTCTGGCGCAACGCCATGCTCGCAGCGGTGAGCGAACGCTTGATTGTCGATGAGGCTCGATTGGCAATCATCGGGCTTGACCAGGACGCCAGCCTGTGGAAGTCGGCCGATGCGCTGACCGCGCAAATGGCCAAGCCCGAGCGGATTCTGTCTCGCACCTGGGAATCGGTGGTCGAGTCGCTCAGTAGCAGCTCGATCGCGTCGTTTGCGGCGCTCTTCAACGAGCGCTACCTCGATACCAGCCCGCTCTACCGGCGCCAGGTGTCGAGCCGCCTTCGTCGGTCGACCGCCGCTGCGGAGGAGCAGCGACGATGGAGGTTTGTCGGGCCAACCGAATGTTGGGCATCGAGCAGCGAGAGAGACGAAGTTGTCGACAGGTGGGCAGTTCTTATCCCGGCGGTCTGGCAGGCGCTCAGCGACCCCGCTCGCACGCTGGCGATTCCTGCCGCACCGCCCAACGACTTCGACCGCACCCTGGGATGGTGGTCTCCGCTCATCGATCTCATGGTCTATTCGCTTGCATGGCAGTCGCCCGCGCAGGGCTTGACCAGGTGGATGGGCACCGGCCGGCCGCTCGCTGATGCCCGCCTCTCCCTGATCGAAGCCGTCTGGGGTCGACATCTCGATGCCGTGAGCCACTTCCTGTGGCTCGGCCACGAGGAGTACGAATCGCAGGCGGCTTCCTTGCTTGGCCTTGCCCATCAACAACGGCCTGACCCTCCGCCGGGGCTCCCACAACTCACGGAAGCATCGACGTCCGTCCGCAACCCTGCGACCGGGGGATCAGATCCGCTGCATCTCACCATGCACTGCTGGGCACCGCTTGAACGGAGTGTCGCCGGACCAGCCGCAATGATTCTGGGGGCATTGAGTTCCGGCCCAAACCGGGCCGTTCTCCATTGTCCCGACTACCACGGTTGGTATCGGGAGCTGCACGAACAAGGGGCCGAACTCCCTGCCCGAGGTGACACCCACGGTTGGCGAGTGGATGTGATGGTTGACGGGATCGGCTACCTCGGCACCTACCGCCGGTCGCTGGCAACAGGCCGCTGGTTTGCTGGCGACTACGAGGCCCACCTGCTTGGCGCGGTCTAGCCGTCGGGTTCGCCGGTCGGATCGTCTCGCAGTCGTTGGTGTTGCTTCAACGCAGCTGTGCCGTTTCGGTGAAGGTTCCGGTCCGCTAGCTCAGAGGACCGATGACCCCGTCGCCGTCGAGGTCAACGTTCAGCAGCACTTCCACGTGGTGTCGGAGTGCGGATATCGACGTGAAAAACCGATAGCCCAGCTCGCCGAGTCGAGCCTCGCTCTCCTCGTCGCGTTCCAAGAGCAGTGCCACCTGCTCACCCAAGCCCTCTTGTATGCCCTCGGGCCAGGCCGCATCCGGGTACACCAGAGCCTCGCCAGTCTCCTCGTCAACAATCTCACCCGAGATGTCGGGCCGGGCAAGACCAAGCTCGGCAAACCAATCGCTCAGCGATACCAGCTCATTGTTTGGCCCGTCGTCCACTGGCGCACCGCCCGATCCAGCAACGTGGGCGTCAGCTGATCCGCCGTTCAGAGCATCCAACAGCGAGTTGGCGGCGGTGGCCAAGAGCTGACGGCGCGCTTCAAGGAAGTCGAGGTAGTTGTCGGTTGCCCAGAGCGCCCCGTCGTCAGGAATCCACTGGCTCGCGAGCACGCCGGGGTGGGCCGATGCCGCCTCAGCGAAGTACTCACTTGGTGGCCGCCTGCCCAGCTTCTTGTTGGAATCGCTCGTCAGAAAGGCAAAGTTCGCGACCGCATTGACCTGGGGGCGGAGGTACCCAAGGTCGTACAACAGTGCCTTCGGGAAGACGTGATGTACCTCCAGGTTGGAACCCTTCCCCAGGAGATGCTGCGACAGCGGGAGTCCAGTGCCAAAGTCCAACGCATCGTTGACACGGGTCAGCATGTAGAGGATCGGGTAGAACCGGCTTCCGATCGTGTGCGTGTCGAAGTCCTCGGGCCGCACCCGGAGGGTCCCCCGTGTGACCTCCAGGTCGGCGATCAGACCGTCGAGTCCGCTCTCCTCCAGCACGGCCAGGTCGTGGTCCATGGTGGATTCGGTCGAGTTGCTGTAACGCCCCCACATCGCCTGCTGGATGTACCAGAAGAGCAGGCGATTCTGTGTAGCGGTGTCGCTGACAGAACCTCCTGACTCCACCACAAACCTCACCATGGCGGGAATCCCGTAGCGGCCCAACAACACCCGGTCGTGATCTAGGCCGAGTCGTGTGGACACCAGGTTGAGCACAGAGTCCACGGCTTGCTCGGACTGCTTCATGGCCAGGCCGAAGTCCTCAGCGCTGAGGTCGCGCATCGCTTCGAATCGGGCCTCGCCAGTTGCCACCACGTTCACGCACCGCAGGAACCAGTCGATGGTGAAGTTGAAGCCTGCCTCGCCCCACCGGTCGACCGTGGCTCGCAACTCATCGCGGGCGGCCGGACGAAGTGCACAGAGACGGGCTAGGGCCAGGTCGCCCTTCGAGAGCTTTGTGCCTCCGCTGTTCACCCGGTTGAAGATGTCGACCACCACGTCGACGGTTTTGTCTTCGCCGCTGATGTTCTCGTCGTGGAACTCGATGTCACGGACGCTGAAGAGACGTTGGGCCCGGTTGATGTAGCGCACCAGGTCGGTCGCATGCATATCGGCGACGTCGCTGAGCTTGGTGGTGATCTCCTCGGGGCCCTGCATCATCAGGTCGGTGACCGAGATCCACATGGGGTCGCCGCTCATCTTGGTCTGACGGTAGAACTCGAAGGTCTCGTCCTCCAGGTTGAAGTACAGCCCGGTGAACGCTTTGGTCCGCTCTGGGTTCTCGAAGAACTCCGGCGGCCTGCCCCGTAGGACGCCGTAGAGGCTCGTCACCCGTTGTTGGCCATCTAGCAACAGCTTCACGTTGACCGCGGGCGCGGTGTTCGAGCCTCTCAGCGCTGTGACGTCGGCTCTGGTGTTCCAGATCAGCAGGCCGCCGACCGGAAAGCGCTTGTAGAGCGACTGGAACAGGCCCTTCACCTGATCGCGGGTCCACACGTAACCCCGCTGAAACTCGGGCAGCACCACGGTGCCGTCGTCAATACTGTCCAGCAGAAAGCTGATCTTCATCATGTGGCGGGGCTCATCATCTGTCGGCGGTGCCCAGGCGGGTCGGACATCCGAAAGTGTGTCATGCGGAAGGCGAGTGGCCGGCGTTGGCTGGCTGTGCCAGCGAACCGCGCGGAGTCGACGGTCAGTTTGCCGTCGGATGATCGGTGGTAGATGAGAGCGAGGATCTCGGCGTACCCGCCGCCAGGAGTGTCAAAGAGCGCTTCGCAGCTACCCTTCCCGTTCGACCTGAACTCGCAATAGTCGGTGTACGCCAGGTTGGGCTCACCAACAACCCGACAGAGGTCGATTTTGTCGCAGTACATCGGATCAGACTCGTCGTTTCTGGCCGGCAAGCGAGGTAATGCCCATGGATGTTCAATGAGCTACGCTCCGCATTATGACTACGTTGCGGCCGGGCCGACTTCTCGCAATTCTCGTTGCTGCCGCCACGTTGGTGGCTGGATGTCAATGTGCAGCCCCTCCGCCTCCGACCGCTGCGGCTATGCGCCCGTTTGTCGGCGATTGGTATGCCAACACCAGCGGCATGACCATCTCGTCCAACGGACGAGTCTCATTGGAGATGAAGGACACATCCACTATGCCGTTCGACTACCTCGCGTTGGACATGACGGCCACCAGGGTTGAAGGCAAACACCTCCGAGCCAACGTGGTGTCATCGGACTCCAAGCGAGTCCCGGTGGGCTCCTCCTACACGTTCAAAACCACGAGCAAGGGTCTCAGCATGTCGGGTCCGGTTTCTAAGCAGTGGTGCACCAAGGCGAATCACGACAAGGCCAAGTGCGGCGGATACGGCGGCTGAAAATGCGTCCGACGAGACGGTCGATCCTTTGTCTTGCGGTCGCCGCAACTGTGCTGGCCCCGGCGTGCGGGCGCGATATCAAGAGTGAAGACGCCCCGGTGACGATTGGTCTGACCACGACAAAGGTGCCTTCGACGACGACCCGGGCCTCGACAACGGTGGCGCCGGCGATCGCACCTCCGGCAACGACGGAGCCCACGACGACTGCGCCTGCGACCACCGCAGCACCGCCGCCGACCCCAGCTCCAACGACGGCGCCTCCTCCAACCACAGCAGCGCCAGACGAGCCGTTGCAGCTTTCCGGAGAGGGTGTTGATGTCGCCGAGTTCGGCGACGAAGCCGAGGGCGCAGTTGCAACCCTTTCGGCGAGGTTGGGCAGCCCGAGCGAGGACACCGGCTGGGAGAGCTTCCTTCCAGCAGCCGAAGTTGACGATGCCGAATACGGAGAACCGGGGGACTACTACGCCAGCAACGACAACCTCAGCGAGGCTTGGAGGTTCCGAGCGCATCGGAAGGTGTGCTGGCAGACGCTTTGCGTGCACCTCGGTGGAGAATCGGATGCAACCTCATCGCTTCGAGGTTGGGAGTGGGCCGCCGATGACTTTGAAACGCCAACCACGACCGTGCCGAAGGCTCAGCTGGCTGGAACCGGCATACATCTTGGATCGACTTTGCCCGAGCTGCAGGCTGCCTACCCGGGGGTTACAGTTGGCGGCGCCGAAGGCTACTCGCTGGCCGTCGACAATCGCCCATGGGATGGGGTCTTCGACGGCGTGGCGGCGGCGATGGCGGGCGCCATCGCGGTCGGACTTGTTGACGACGAACACGTCGGCGATCTCCATCAGCCCCGCCTTGTTGGCCTGGATGGCATCGCCCCACCCCGGGTTGACCACGACGACGGTCGTGTCGGCGGCGTCGACGATGTCGGTCTCCACCTGACCGACCCCGACGGTCTCGACGACCACCCAGTCACGCCCGGTCGCCCCCAGGACGGCGACGGCATCGTTGGTTGCCCCGGCGAGCCCACCGAGGTTGCCCCGGGTCGCCATCGACCGGATGTACACGTCGTCGTCGCCGGCGACGTCGCCCATCCGCACCCGATCCCCCAGGATGGCGCCACCGGAGAACGGACTGGACGGATCGATGGCGAGCACCGCCACCGACCGGTCGCGCCGGAGCAGCTCGCCGCACAGCGAAGCGCTCAGGGTCGACTTACCCGCGCCGGGCGCGCCGGTGATGCCCACGGTGAAGGCCTGCTCCGGTGCCCCGTCGCCTCTGCCCTGGACCCAGGTGGCCCGGATGAGCGCCGCACCGCTGGGCCCACCCCGCTCGACGATCGACAGGGCTCGGGCGAGCGCCCGGCGGTCGCCGTCGCCGGCCCGCTGCAGCAGTTCGTCGGGGTTGGTCGGCAGTGGGGCCATGATCAGCGGTCCTGGGGCTCTGGGTTGGTCGGGGCGAAGGAGATGAGGGGGCCCGGGTCTCCCAGGCTGCTCAGACCGTCCAGGCAGGTCAAGACCGGGGGTCGGTCGGGCGTGCGCCTCACAGGG
>ERZ1026792.138-NODE-138-length-79201-cov-4.295129_pt1 | contig 79201 bp, 55 predicted proteins | sample MGYA00520884_ERZ1026792 | MGnify/ENA primary metagenome ERZ1026792 (study PRJEB33270, sample SAMEA104284473) | anaerobic digester metagenome | biome: Anaerobic digester microbiome; feature: mesophilic sludge digester; material: Anaerobic digester biomass | place...
GGAAATCAAATCCCCCATGATCGGCACCTTCTACCGCGCGCCCTCCCCCGAATCCGCCCCGTATGTCGAAGTCGGCACGGAAGTTGGCCCGGAAACGGTGGTCTGCATCATCGAGGCCATGAAGGTCATGAACGAGATTAAGGCGGAGGCCAAGGGCGTCATCACGCAGGTCATGGTGGAAAACGCCAAGCCGGTGGAATTTGGGCAGGTGCTGTTCAAAATCCGCCCGTCGTGACCGGGTTCCCGTGATTTCAGACCGGGGAGTTCGTCTCTAAGCCCTAACGCTGTATCGTCGCCAGGCATGTTTGAGAAGATTCTAGTCGCCAACCGCGGGGAGATTGCGGTCCGCATTATCCGCGCCTGCAAGGAACTGAACATCCGCACCGTTGCCATTTATTCGGAAGCGGATGCCAATTCCATGCACGTGCAACTGGCTGACGAAGCCATCTGCATTGGCAAGGCGCCCTCCCATGACAGTTATCTGCGGATTGATCGCATTGTCAGTGCCGCCGAAATCACCGACGTGGACGCCATTCACCCCGGCTATGGGTTCCTGGCGGAAAACGCCCATTTCGCCGACGTTTGTGAGAGCTGCAACATTCGGTTCATCGGCCCGAACTCGCGGGCCATGAATGCCCTGGAGGACAAGGCCGTCAGCCGGGCCCTGGCCAAGAAGGCCGACGTGCCCACCCCGCCCGGCTCGGAAGGGGTCGTCGAAAGCGAACAGGACGCGCTGTCGGTTGCCAAGCGCATCGGCTACCCGGTCATGATCAAGGCGGTGGCGGGGGGCGGCGGCCGGGGAATGCGCGTGGCCCACAACGACATTTCGCTGATCAAGGGCTATCATACCGCGCGCGGCGAGGCGGAAAAGGCGTTCGGGAATTCGGGGGTTTACGTCGAGAAATACATCGAAAATCCCCATCATATTGAATTCCAGATTCTCGGGGATCACAAGGGCCGCATTATTCACCTGGGCGAGCGGGATTGCTCCATACAACGCCGCAACCAAAAGGTCGTCGAGGAATCGCCGTCGCCCCTGCTGGAGAACCCCAAGTTCCGGAAGTTGCGGGACCGCATGGGCCGGGCCGCCATCAAGATCGCGGAGGCGGCCAATTATACCAACGCCGGGACGGTCGAGTTTATTGTGGATAACGATGGCCGGTTCTACTTTCTCGAGGTCAACAAGCGCATCCAGGTCGAACACCCGGTGACCGAGGAAGTCACCGGCATTGACCTGGTGCGCTATCAAATCATGCTCGCGATGGGGGAGCCCCTGCGCCACTCCCAGAGTGACATTCAGCTCAAGGGCCACGCCATCGAATGCCGGATCAACGCCGAAGACCCCTTCGATAACTTCCGCCCCAGCCCGGGGCGGATTGAGATGTATTACCAGCCCGGCGGCCGCGGGGTCCGCGTGGATTCCCACGCCTACGCCGGCTATACCATTCCGTCCGCCTACGACTCCATGATCGCCAAGCTGGTCACCTATGGCCGCGACCGACGCGAAACCATGAACAAGATGAGCCGGGCGCTGGCCGAGTACATGATCACCGGGGTCAAGACGACGATTTCCTTCCAGCAGGCCATCCTGCAGGATCCCAACTTTCGCCGCGGCGCCTATTCCACTTCGTTTATCGAGCAACTTCTCAGCGGCGCCCGCCGCGAGTTGCTGGAAGAGAAAGCCTAGCCCATCGGCGGCACCACGCTGTCATAGCTCAGCGGCGGGACCACGCGCCCGTCGCCGGTCTTGATGGCGCGGGTCTTGGGGTCGAAGAACAGCGTCAATCCCAGCCGCTCGGACATTTCCGCCAGGCACAACACGGTTTGGGCCCGAATGGCCAGCTCGACGTTGGCCACCGGCTGCTTGCCGCTGCGGATGCAGTCAAAGAAGTCCTTTTCCAGCCGTTCGATGCGTTCCGTCGGCTGCGGGTCGGTAAATTCCTCGGCCTCCAGTTCGTCCGTAAAGATGGCCTCCGGCTTCAACTCGACCCGGTTCTGGCTCGACGCGAAGTGCAAGGTGGCCTTGCGCCCGCGCAACACTTCGGGCAGGCCCTGCTCGTTGACCGTCGTGCCCACGACCGCCAGCGTCAGCCCGCTCGGGAACTCCGCCAGCAGGTGCGTCGTGTCGGTAATCTCGCGGTCGGTGGAAACCTTGCGCGTGCCGGTGGCGGCGACGCGGCGCGGGAATTCGGGGTCGCCGGTTGCCAGCATCAGCGGCTGAAACCGGTGCGGCAGGAGATTGCCGATAATTCCCGAATTGTAGGCGTAGTATTTGTGCCAGCTAAAATAATGCTCGGGGTTGAAAGGGATTTTCGGGGTTTTCCCCAACCAGCGTTCCCAGTCAATGTTCTGCTCATTCATGCCGGGATCAATGGGGAACGTCCACTCGCTGTTGTTCTTGTTGTTGCGGCAATAGGAGCCCTGCCCCCAGACTAACGGCCCCAGTTTGCCGGCCTTGACCCACTCCGCCGCCTTATGCCACTTGGCGTCCATGCAGCCCTGCGACCCGATGACGTACGTTTTGCCCGTTTTCTTGACAGCGTCATAAACCTCGAACGCCTCGGCCAGGTAGCGCGTCATGGGCTTCTCGCAGAACACGTGCTTCCCTGCTTCCAACGCGTCAATGCTGACCTGTGCGTGCCACGGGTCCGTTGGCGCCGCCACGATGGCGTCAATATCCTTGCGCTCCAGCAGCTTGCGATGGTCTTTATAGGCGCTGCTCTCACTCACGCCGATCGCGTTCCGGGCCATGTCCAGGTGCCGTTGATAAACGTCGCACACCGCCACCTGGGCGATGTTGTTGTCCTGGGCATATTTTTTCTCAATGGTGATGTGCATCATCCCCTGCTTGCCCGTGCCGATATAGGCCACGTTAATGCGGTCATTGGCTCCCAGAACGCGCCCCGGGGCGGGGGCCTGGCTCTGGCCATAGACCGGGGTCTTGAACAAGTTGGCGGTGCTCACCACCGCCGCCGCAGTGGCAGCTTTCTTGATGAAGGTGCGGCGGGATTCTCCGGGATTCGCAGTTTGGTTCGGCGTCGAGTTCATAGAATAAGTCAATAGTCAAGCTCTAGCAGCCATCAGGCTTATTACAACTCTGACGAAATGGCAATACCCATATTCATCTCTTTTTCAGCGGGCATGGCGCTTCGTTGCGTTGCCAAAGCACGCCGAGGCGGCCAGCATCCGGGCGCGGGCGCGCCTCACTTTTTGCCGCCCTCCCCTTTTTCGCCGGGCTGCCGGGGCCGTTGAAACGGAGGGCCGCCGGGCCCGGGGATGGGCTGAACCGCGCCGGTGAACGCAGTGATTCCGGCGGATTCCAATCGGGCCGCTTACCGTGCCTGGCGCACGCGGATGGTGTATTTCTTCGCGAGATTGTTCATGGAGGTGAACTTGACATCCTCCGTGCCGTTCTCGGTCAGAATCACCATGACGAAGGGCGTTTCGTCGCCGGTGGAAAAGGCGTTCTGATCCTTGAAGACGCAGTTGGCCTGGACCTCAATGCGGCGGTTCTCGCGGTTGCGCAGGTGGGCGACAATCTCCAGCCGGCCATCCGGCAGCGTTCGCTCCTGCAAGCCGCTGCACGTCACCGAGCGCCGGACCGCGGGATCCATCAGGATCACCGGTTCCTTGCTCTCGTAAGCGGGCGTTTTGGAGGTTTGCGGCAGATACGGCCCTTTATCGTAGGTGCGGCAGCCGGCGGCCAGCAGCACGAGGCTGCCCGCGGCGAGGAGTAATGGGAATGCTCTTTTCATAAAGTTTGCGGCGTAATGGAAGCATCGCTTACGAAGACGACCTTGTCCCGGTCCGTCGTCGCGATGTTGAGGGTGATGGTTTTGGTCAGGTTCGATTGAACCTGGCCGGCGGAATCGAGGAATTGGAGGGTGGCGACATGTTGCCCCACGGGCAGCGGCAGGCAGGCGAAGCTCAGGTAGCGCGGCAGGTTATCCCAGGCCCGCGTATCCGCCTTCGGCACGGTCGCCGCCGAAACCAGCGTTGTCGCCAGCCCGGCCAGCGCAATCCCCAGGCCGACTTGCTGCGTCGTCCGGTCGCGGCTGGCCACCGCGGTGGTGATGCCGCCCAGCATCGCCACCGATCCGGCGGCGTCCGTGGCGGACTTGAACACGGCTTTGTTGCCGAGGATGTGGTCCATCACGCGCCCCCCGCGCGTGGTGGCCTGGAACCCGACATCGTCCGTGGGAGCAATCGGGATTTGCCGGGCGTCCACCTTCAGCATCGCGGACGCCACGGGCGAAGCCGGCGTGTTGAAGCGAAGCTCCTGCTGGTATTGGCCGGTTGCGTACTTGGTCGGGCCCGGGCCGAACTCGACAAAAAACAGCACATTGGCCTCAGGCCGGGCGGGCGGCAGTTTGATTCCCTTGGCGTTAGCCTGCGCCCGCTGGAACGCATCCGAGCCGTCCCCGCCCAGCTTGGCCGTGGCCAGGCCATCCAGGTAGTCCGGCAGCACCCAGTCGCCGGCATATTCCTGCAGCGCGGCGTCGCTGTCCTCGAACTCCGCGCTGCGGAAGCAGGCGCGGGCGTTGTCGCGTTCGCCGTCCATCCAGTAAAGTATGCCGCGATAGATATAGGCCATAGACCGCTCGTACGGCTCGCCGATGAAGGTTTTCCGGTCCTCCGCCCGAAAGTAGCTGCGCGCTTTCTTTGCATCCGGGTCCTTGCCGTAAATGCCGCCCAGCGTCAGCAGGACTTCATCCAGGTTCTGCTTGGCGAGGTCGAACTTCCCCTGCCGCATCGCCGCCGCCGCCAGCCGGTATTGCCAGATCAAGCGGTCGCGCGCCGGGCCGCTGGCAATGGCTCGGGGCGCATCCACCAGAATGTCGCCCGTCAGCGGCGGCACTGCCGGCTTCCGGCTCGTCGCGCAGCCGGCCAGGCTTGCCGCCAGGGCCAGCAGCACCGGCTGCCAGAGGAGTTTCATCACTGCGCCCCCTCTCGCTGCCTAGCGGTAGGCAGCGTCTTCCAGCCCCTGCTTCTTCAATTCGGCCATGTCCTCCCACACGATGGCACTGGTCCGCGCGTCAATCAGGTGGAAGTTGTAAAGAATGTAGTCGCTCGTGCCGGCCTTGGTGCGGGTGGAAAGCCCCTGCAGCGAACCGGTCAGGAAGTAATCCGCACCCTGGAACTCCTGCACGCTGGGATCAGAACTGGAAGTGACTTGCCCTTCGCGCTTGCGGTTGCGCTCCTTTTCCAGCTCTTCCATCTGGTGGCGCGCCAGGAAGACCACCCGCCCCTGCGCCTTCGAGTTCAGTTGCGCCCGGATGCGTGTCAGGAAAATGTCCTTGTTAATGGGAAAGCGGGTCTGGTTATCCACGGGATTGATCACGATGGACGGCGGCGTGGCCGCATTGGCGATCTGGGGGATGCCCAGGATGCTCCGGGACATCTTGTCGGCCACCATCACCAAATCCTGCGATTCCACCCCGGTGCCCGCCACAAACCCCTGTTCGTCGGCGTTCATGTGCGTCACCGGCACGCCGGAAGGATTCTTCACGCCGCTGGAGGCGCAACCGGCGGCCAACACCGCCATCATCACGCCGCAAACCGATGCTGTCATTCGAGTTATTACTATTTTCATAAGCTAATGAGTTTAATTCAGTTCCTAAAAAGTCAGTGCACCCGCCGCGCCCGGGGCGTTGGAATCCGGCGGCAAGGCCGTTGCGCGGCTGCGCCAGCATGTCCGCGCCTATCTCGATCAATTAGGATCTGCCTGTTCATGGCCTTACCTTCACTTTGACGCCAAGCCTACACTTTTATTCGCGGCCGCGCCACTCCCAAATTCAAACTCTGTCAGCTTCCGACTCTTCTCCATTTATGGCCGAAAATAACGAGAACGGCACCTGCGCTCAGGATGGGCTTGAGCGCAGCCTCGCCTTCGGTCTGCACTTCCCTGCCGGAAAGCAGGGGCGGCTCCCGGCTTTTTGGCGGCGGCCGCTTTTATTCTTATCTTCCGCGTGGGAAAGGTTTAAGCTGGGGCGCAAGATCAAGACCACGAAGCAAACCAGCTTATTGATTGGCGCGGCCGCTATTTTACTCGCGACGCTGGCGGTGTATTGGCCGGCGGTGCAGGCGGGTTTTATCTGGGATGATGACGACATCCTGACGGCCAATCCGTTAATCCACGCGCCGGATGGGCTGTGGCATATCTGGAGCGGAGGGAAGTTCTACGACTATTGGCCACTGACGCTGACATCGTTCTGGCTGGAATGGCGGCTCTGGGGAGGCCAAGCCACGGGGTATCATGTCACCAACATCCTGCTCCACGCCGGGGCGGCCATTCTGCTCTGGCGGGCGCTACGCCACCTGAACATCCCGGGGGCCTGGCTGGCCGCGCTCCTTTTTGCCATCCACCCGATCAACGTCCAGTCGGTCGCGTGGATCACGGAGCGCAAGAACACGTTGTCACTGTTCTTCTTCGGCCTGGCGCTGGTGGCCTATTTGCGTTCTGAACAGGCGCGGCGGGATGCGGAAATGCGAGCGCGGAAAACCCGGAGGCCGAAGGGAAAAAGCCCGCCGAACCGGGCGGCGCCATTCAACGCGGAAACGTTCTGGTACTGGACCTCGTTCATCGCCTTTGTGCTGGCGTTGCTCAGTAAAACCTCCGTCGTGCTGCTGCCCGTCGTGCTGCTGCTATGCGCCTGGTGGCGAAGCAGCGCGGACGGCCAGCCGCTGACGAAGGGGGATGTCGGGCGCACGCTGCCCTTCTTTGCCGCCGGGCTGGTGCTGGCGCTGGTGACAATCTGGTTTCAATACGAGCGCAGCATCGGATCGGATGTGGTCGCGGCGGGCGATTTCCGGTCGCGGCTGGTGGGGGCGGGCATGGCCGGGTGGTTTTACCTGGCGCGGATCGTGTTTCCCCGCAACCCGATGTTTGTGTATCCGCGCTGGAATTTTTCTCCCGCCGAGGTCGTGAATTATCTGCCCGGCGTTTTGCTGTTGGGAATCTGGGGGTTGAGCTGGTGGCATCGCCGCCGCTGGGGGCGGGCGCCGTTTTTCGCCCTGACCTATTTTCTGGCCATGCTTTTCCCCGTGCTGGGCTTCTTCAAGATTTATTTCCAGAAGTATTCGTTCGTATCCGATCACTGGGTTTACCCGGCCATGATTGGGATGATCGCACTGGTGACGGGCGTCGGCGCGTGGCTGGCGCAAAAACTGGCCGCGACGGCGCGCCCGGCGCGCGGGCGGCTGGCAAAGGCTCTGGGCGTGGCCGGGGCCGCGAGCGCAATCGCGGTGCTGGGGCCGTTGACGTGGGCGCAATGCGGGATTTACCAGGACGAAGAAACGCTTTGGCGCGCCACGCTCAAACGCAATCCCCGCTGCTGGCTGGCGCACCATAACCTGGCCTGCCTGATCCTGGAAAAATGCCGGCCGGAACTGTCGGCCAACGCCAGCGCCCCCAACCCCGCTTCCCCAGGCCCCGAGCTGACGGATCAACTCCGCACGGCGCTGTTTCACGAGCAGGCGGCACTGGCCTGGAAACCGGACCACGCAGCGGCGGCGTATGGCGCGGGACACGCTTTAGTCCTGCTGAACCAGCCGGAGGAAGCCATCCCGCTCTTGCGCCGGGCCCTTGAACTGCAGCCGGACATGGTGACGGCGCTCGATGGGCTGGCCTGGCTGCTGGCGACACATGAGAACGCGGACAGCCGGGACGGCGCGGAAGCCGTGCGCCTGGCCCGGCGCGCCGTGGAACTGACCGGCGAACAGGATGCGCGGCTCCTCGAAACCCTGGCTGTGGCCAGCGCCGAGGCGGGCGATTTTCCCGCCGCCGTCCAAGCCGCCCACAAGGCGCTCAAGCTGGCCCTGGCGTCGGAGAACCAGGCCCTGGCGGGAACCCTGGCCGCGCAGTTGCGCCTCTTCCAGGCCGGCCGCCCCCTGCGCGACCGCCAGCCGGAGCCGTCCCGGCCATGACTTGCGCCCGCCCGGCTGCCATCGCGCGCGGGCGGCCGCGCAATAAGATTCCTTGCACCCGGGCGCCAAGTCGTGTATTTAACCTTCGGCAAACGGTTGGCCGCAAGGCTGTTAACAAACGAACAGACGAATCACGATGACAATGAACATCTGCAATCGCCGTGTATTTCTGGGGCGTACGGTTATTTCCGGGGTTGGGGCCATGCTGGCGCCGGGCTCGCTGGCCCGGGCGGCGGCGCCGGGGCGGCGGCGCCGGACCAAACCGGGCACGCCGTGGGCGGAGAAGCTGGGCTGGCGGCTGAGTTGCCAGCTTTACACCTTCCGCGACCGCAGCTTTTACGAGTCGCTGGAAGTCCTGGCGGAGATGGGCTTGCGCCGGGTGGAACCGGCGTTCTTCCTGCCCTTGAGCAAGGAACGGCCGGACCTGAAAACCAGCGAGAACCTGTCCCCGGCGCAGCGGCGCGAAATGAAGGAGCGCATGCGGGACCTGGGCTTCACCATGCCCACCTACTACGCCCCGCTCGAAAAGGATACCAGCGAGTACCGCAAGGTCTATGATTTCGCGAAGGAAATGGGCGTCGAGACGCTGATCGCCGAACCGCCGGCGGAAAACTTTGGCGCGCTGGACAAGCTCTGCCAGGAATACAAGATCAACCTGGCGGTGCATAACCACCCGGAAGGCCCCAACTCGAAATACTGGAACCCCGACGCCGTGATCAAAGCTTGCGCCGGCCACAGCGCGCGCATCGGCGCCTGCCCCGACACCGGCCACTGGGTGCGCTCGGGGCTGGACACGCTGGCGAGCCTGCGGAAATACGAACGGCGAATCCTCGTCCTGCACCTGAAGGACGCCGCGGAATCCGGCCGGCGCGACAGCCGGGACGTGCCCCTCGGCACCGGGCAGGCCCAATATGCCGCCCTCCTGCGGCAGATGTATGACTGGAAATGGCGCGGGGTGATGTCCATCGAATATGAGCACCTCTCGCCGCAACTGGTCCAGGACGTCGCCCAGTGCGTCAAGTTTGTGGAAGATTTTGCCGCCGGGGTGAACCGGCACCCGAGTTTATGATTACGTGGGAACCTCTGATTACTGTTGGCATCTACAGCCGCGAGCCGGAAGCGCGCGGCTGCCTGAACGGCCGCTTCCTCCTCCCGGACAAGACGGCGGTGAGCGGAGAATTCTCCGCCCGCCCCGGCGAGGGCCAACTGGTGCTGCGGGCCGGTGACGGCCGCGAACTCGCGCGCGGGCCGGAGATCCGGCTCACCCCGGAAGGCGACGCCACGTTCACGCTGCGGGATGTCACGATCGGGATCAACTTTCACTGGGAACGAAAGGAGGACGAAACGTTTGAAGGCGCGCTGCGGCTCCTGCTCAACGCCGACGGCACGGTGACGGCGATCAACGAGGCCGGGGTCGAGCAATACCTCAAAAGCGTCATCGCGTCGGAAATGAGCGCCACGGCGCCGCTGGAGCTGTTGCGCGCACACGCCATCACCTCGCGGAGCTGGCTCGTCGCCATGCTCGAACGGCAGAAGCTGACCGGCAAGACCAGCGGCCCGGCGCGCCAGGGGCAGGAAACCGCGGAAGAAATTGTCCGCTGGTACACCCGGGAAGATCACCGTTTCTTTGATGTGTGCGCCGATGACCACTGCCAGCGCTACCACGGGCTCACCAAAATCATTTCGCCCAAGGCCATCGAGGCGGTGCGGGATACCCGGGGCGTGTTCCTGGTTCACGGCGGCGAGATTTGCGATGCGCGCTACGCCAAGTCATGCGGCGGGCGCAGCGAGCTGTTTTCCTCCGCGTGGGAGGGGATAGATGTGCCGTACCTGGCAAGCGTATCCGATGCGGCGGTGGAACACCCGCCGATCACCTCGGAAGCCGCCGCGGAGCAGTGGATATGCTCCAGCCCGGAAGCCTACTGCAATACGACCGACGGAGACATTCTCCGGCAGGTGCTGCCGACGTTCGACCAGGAGACCACGGACTTCTACCGCTGGACGGTCAGCTATACGCAGGGGGAACTCAGCGCGATCCTGCGCAAGCGGTCGGGCCTGGACTTCGGCGTGATCCAGCGGCTGGAACCGCTGCAGCGCGGGCCGTCGGGCCGCATCGTGCGGCTGCGCATTGTCGGCTCCCAGCGGACGGTGGTGGTGGGCAAGGAATTGGAAATCCGCCGCTGGCTGAGCCCCTCGCACCTGTACAGCAGCGCGTTTGTGGTGCAACCCGAGGGCGCGGCCGGCGCGGCGCCGGCGCGGTTCACCCTGCGCGGCGCCGGGTGGGGGCACGGGGTGGGCTTTTGCCAGATTGGCGCGGCCGTCATGGCCTCCCGGGGCATCCCGGCCGAGCAGATCGTGAAGCACTACTTCCGCGGCGCGGAATTGCAGAAACTCTACTAACGGATAATCCCTCCGCCTTGCCACCGCCGCCGCCGGCCCGCCGCCCAGGCGCGGCCGGCGCGGCAACCGATGCCAACCCCCAAAACGTATGCCTCATCTCTGTGTTCTCCTGCTGCTCCTCGCGGCTGGCCTGGCAAACGCCCCGGCCGCGGAAATCTTCCTGCGCGCCAGCCAGATCGGCTACCGGACGCGCGACACGAAACTCGGGGTGGCCTTTGCCAAAGCGCCGCTCCCGGCCGCCTTCACAGTGGCGGAAGCGGACACCGGAAAAGCCCGGTTCACCGGTTCGGCCCGGCCCATCACCGGCGTGCGATGGGGCCAGTTTGAGCACCATGCGGAGCTGGACTTCACCGCCTTGCGGACGCCGGGCCGTTATGTGCTGCGCGTGGGCGAAGCGCAATCACTGCCGTTTACCCTCGGCGCGGCGGCCTACCACGAGCTGCCCGATCAACTGCTCGAGTTTATGCGCCAGCAACGCTGCGGCTACAACCCCTGGCTGGACGCGGTGTGCCACCCGTTTGACGGCCGCACGGCGTACGGCCCCCTCACCAACGGCACCTACCTCGACGCCCGGGGCGGCTGGCATGACGCGGCGGATTTGCTGAAATACCTGCTCACCTCCGGCAACGCCACCGCGCAAATGCTGCTCGCGTACGAGCTGGCCGAAGACCGCCAGCTCTTCGCGGACAAGGTCAACGCGCTGGGCCAGCCCTATCCCAACGGCCTGCCCGACGTGCTCGACGAAGCCCGCTGGGGGCTGGAGTGGATGCTCAAACTGCATCCGGCGCCCGACCAGCTCTACCACCAAGTGGCCGATGACCGCGATCACGCCGGCCGCCGCCTGCCGCAAAACGAGATTGCCGACTATGGCTGGGGCAAGGGCGGCCCGCGCGTGGTCTATTTCGCCGACGGCCAGCCGCAGGGACTGCGCCAATACCAGAGCGCCTCCACGGGCGTGGCCAACCTGGCCGGCCGCTACGCGGCAGCCATGAGCCTGGCTTACCATATCTGGCGAAACGATCCGCGCCACCGGCCCTTCGCCGAACGCTGCCTGCAGGCGGGCAAAGAAGTGTATGAGCTGGGCCGCGCCCGCGAAGGCGTCCAGCAGGGCAATTCCTACAGCGCCCCCTATCGCTATGAAGAAACCACCTGGGCCGACGACATGGAATGGGGCGCGGCGGAACTGTTCCGCGCCACGCGCGAACCGCGCTATCTCGAAGACGCCCGGCGCTACGCCCGGCTGGCCGCCGCGGAATCCTGGATGGGCCAGGAGCAGACCGGCCATTACCAGTATTTCCCCTTCCTGAACGCCGGCCACTTCCGGCTTTACGGGCTGGTGGATCGCCCCTTCCGGAAAATGCTCGCGGGGTACTACCGCGAGGGCATCGAGCGCTGCGAGCGCATGGGCCGGCAAAACCCCTACCGCATCGGCGTGCCGTTCATCTGGTGCTCGGCCAACCTCACCGTCGCCCTGGCCACCCAATGCCTGCTGTATGAGCGGATGACCGGGGACCAGACGTATCGCCGCTTCGCGGCCCAGCAACGCGACTGGCTGCTGGGACGCAATCCCTGGGGCTACACACTGTTCACCGGGATCGGCAGCGTCTATCCCAAAGACCCGCACCTGATGACCATGCAATTAACCGGGCGCCCGATCCGGGGCGGGCTGGTGGACGGGCCGGTGTACGAACGCATCTTCCGATCGCTGAAAGGCGTGGCCATCACCGAACCCGACCCGCTGGCCGCCTTCCAGGGCCCGGCGGTCTATCACGACGACGTGCAGGATTACTCTTCCAATGAGCCGATCATGGACGGCACCGCCGCCGCCATCCTGCTTTGGGCGCTGTCCAGCCACTCCCATCTATGACGCAACTTTGGCACCTGCCGGTGCTATTCGTGACCGCCCTGGTGGCGGGCTTTGTGGATTCGATCGCCGGGGGCGGCGGGCTGATTACGCTGCCGGCGCTGCTCAGTTGCGGTCTGAGCCCGCGCCATGCCCTGGGCACGAGCAAGCTGCAGGCGGCTTTCGGTTCCGCGGGCGCGTCCTGGTACTATGAGCGGGCGGGAACCGTGGCCTTCAAGGAATGCACCCGCGGATTTCTGTTCACGTTCGTGGGCGGAGCCTGCGGCACGTTGGTGGTGCGCCAGATTGACCCCTCCTTTCTCCGGCGCGGCATCCCCATCCTGCTTTTCAGCGTCGCCCTGTATGTCCTGTTCAAGCCCAACCTCGGACTCGGCGACCGCCCGGCGCGCTTCCGGCGCGAACGCTTCGATTTCTTCTTCGGGCTGTTGATGGGCTTCTATGACGGCTTCTTCGGCCCGGGCACCGGCACGTTCTGGACGATGGCCTTCATGCTCGGGCTGGGCTTCAACATGCGGCGGGCCACCGGCCACGCCAAAGTCATGAACTTTGCCAGCAACATCAGCTCGCTCCTGCTCTTCCTGCCGGGCGGCTATGTCAATTACGCCGCCGGGCTGACGATGGGCGCCGGCCAGATAATCGGCGCGCGGATCGGCGCGCGCATGGTCATCAAGCGGGGCGTGAAAATCATCCGCCCCATTTTCGTCTCGGTCGTCCTGCTGCTCACCCTGAAACTGCTCTATGATGCCTACAGCCGGCCCCTCATCGAGGAACTGCACCGGCTCTGATCGGCGCCCGGCTGTTTTAGACGCGTTTGACGGCGGGCGCCCCCCGGGCCTGGTCATCCTCGCAAAGCCTTGCCCTCGCAATCCGGGATTGGCGAACGCTCCAAATCTGTCATAGTATCCGCAGCTATGGCCGCAAAGACGCCTTCCGCATCCGCGACGCCGGGCGATCCCGGAGCTTCCGGGCTGTGGCCAGGCCGGTTGGCGGCGGGCGGCTCGCCTTTCGACGGAATCACTGCCCGGAGTCCCCGGCCCGACCTGGAAGCCTTCCTGGCCTCGCCGGCCGTCCGTGAGCTGGCGCAACAAATCTGCGAAATTGGCCGCCGCATGTGGCAGCGCGCCTACGTGGACGGCAACGGCGGCAATCTCGCCCTCCGCGTGGGGCCGGACCTGGCGCTATGCACGCCCACGCAGATCTCCAAAGGATTCATGCGCCCGGAGGACTTGTGCCTGGTGGATCTGGCGGGAAACCAACTCGCGGGCGCCCGAAAACGCACCAGCGAAATCCTGATGCATCTCCAGATCATGCAGCGCCAGCCGCGCGCGGTTGCCTCGGTGCATTGTCATCCGCCGTACAGCACCGGGTTCGCCATCGCCGGAGTCCAGCCGCCCACCTGCCTGACCTCGGAGTTCGAGCTCACCATCTCGCTGGCGACGGCGCCCTATCGCACCCCCGGCACTCCCGAACTGGGCCGGTTCGTCGCCGACCTCGTGGACCAGCATAACACCATCCTTATGGCCAATCATGGCGTGGTCGCCTGGAGCCATCGGAGTGTTGAGGACGCTTATTTCAAGATCGAAACCCTCGAAGCCTACTGCCATACGGTGCTGATCGCCTCGCAACTGGGGAAACCGCTCAAGCGGATAACCCCGGCCCAACTCCAGGAATTGCTCCAGATCAAGCAGCGCCAGGGCATACCCGACCCGCGCTACGGCCTCGAACAATGCGAACACTGCCTGAGCACCGAATGGCGTCCCGGCGAAACCTGCGCGGCGGCCCATTGTGCCGCCCGCCCCGCCAATCCGCCCCCTGGCGGAGAACCTGACGAAGCGCTGGTTCAAGCAATAGCCAACCAGATCAAGGCCCGAACCATGATCTGAGCCCTCGCGGCCCCCCAATTCCCTGCAATATCCCTCATTTCCCCCTGCTTTTCCGCCGTGTACAAGGGGTGTACAAGGGATGCTCACCGGGAGTCCATAGGATTTTAGCTGGTACACCCGATGAGCATCCCTTGTACACCCCTTGTACACGGCTTACTGAAAGCCCTGTAAGACGCTGAGACGATGGGGATTGTGTACAAACGAGAGAAATAAGGTCTGGCGGGCTGATTTAGCCGCCAGATATGGCTTTTCGGGAAGTGTCCAATAATTGGACACTTCGCGGCTCCACTGGATTGATGATCGGTTTGGCTGGCGCTGGGTTTATTTTCGAGCTTTCGGAGGGACCCGGCTTTGCTTTCACTATTTTCTTTTGATTCGGAGGCAAGGGGCTATCCTCGGGACCTATGAATGCGGTTGCCATGATTACCGGTGCGTCGCGCGGCATCGGTCGCGGTATTGCGCTGGAATTGGCAAAGATCGGCTACGACCTGATTGTTAATTACGCCGGCAACGCAGTGGCGGCGCGCCAGACAGCGGCGGATTGCCTGGCAGCCGCGCAGGCAGCCGGCCGGAATGTACGGGTGGAAGTTTGCCAGGCGGACATTGCAAAAGACGCGGACCGGCGGAAGCTGGTCGAGTTTGCGAAGACAACCCTGGGGCGGCTGGACTTGCTGGTCAATAATGCCGGGGTGGCGCCGGAAGTGCGGGCTGACATTCTCGAGGCGAGCGAGGAGAGCTTTGATCGGCTCATTACCATCAATTTGAAGGGGCCGTATTTCCTGACGCAACTGGCGGCACGGTGGATGATCGCCCAGGGGCAGGCGGACATTCCGCCGGCCAACTACCGGCCCCGGATCGTCACCATCTCTTCGGTCAGCGCCTACACCGCGTCAGTCAATCGCGGCGATTACTGCCTCTCGAAGGCCGGGTTGTCCATGCTCACCGCGCTGTACGCCGCGCGGCTGGCCGAATATGGCATCCTGGTTTATGAACTGCGTCCGGGGATTATCGGCACGGACATGACCGGCCCGGTAAAGGAAAAGTATGACCAACTGATTGAAGCCGGGCTGACGCCGATCCCGCGTTGGGGCACGCCGGAAGACGTTGGCCGAGCCGTCGCGGCCATCGCGCAGGACCTGCTGCCCTTCAGCACCGGGGAAGTCATCAATGTGGACGGCGGCTTTCATTTAAGGAGACTCTAATGCCCATGCAAATTGATGATCATCTGACCGCGCAAAAATTGCGGCCCAAGGTCGAACGGTTGTTTGCGCTGTCCGCACAGAAGATTTTGAGCCTCGAACGGACCTGGGACCCGGCGCGCGGCACCCCGGTGGTCACCGCGGGGGGCCAATACACGTCGCGCGCGTGGACGGACTGGACGCAGGGATTTCAGTTCGGCGCGGCCCTGCTCCAGTTCGACGCCACGGGAGAAAAGCGCTTTCTCGAACTGGGACGCCGGCAGACGATCCGGCAAATGGCGCCGCATGTCTCGAACTTGGGGGTGCATGATCACGGGTTTAACAATATCTCGACCTACGGCAACCTGTGGCGGCTGATGCGCGAGGGCAAGATTCCCGGCAACGAGCCCGAGCGCGAGCTGTACGAGCTGGCGCTGAAGGTTTCCGGCGCGGTGCAGGCGGCGCGGTGGTCCCGGACCGCCGACGGGGCGGGCTACATCTACTCCTTCAACGGGCCGCACTCCCTGTTTGTGGACACCGTGCGGTCGCTGCGCTCGCTGGCGGTGGCGCACCAGCTTGGCCACGTGCTGCGCGGGGAACGGGATCGCAGCATCTCGCTGTTTCAGCGGCTGTTGGACCACGCCGAAACGACGGCGCTTTACAGCATTTACTACGGCAAGGGCCGGGACACGTTCGACGTGCGCGGCCGGACGGCCCACGAGAGCATCTTCAATCTCAACGACGGCAGTTATCGCTGCCCCAACACGCAGCAGGGCTATTCGCCGTTCAGCACCTGGACGCGCGGGCTGGCCTGGGCCATTCTCGGCTACGCGGAGCAACTGGAGTTTCTCGACGCGGGGCACGGCAGGCGCGCCGGACGGGCGAACGAGCGGCCGCCGGCGGCCGCAGACGCCGGGCGTGATTTAGAGGCCAGCCGGGCCTTGTTCCTCGAAGCGGCGCGGGCCACGGCGGATTTCTACCTGGCGCACACCTGCGCGGACGGCATCCCAATGTGGGACACGGGAGCGCCTCATTTGCACCGGCTGGGCGATTACGCGAGCCAGCCGGCGGATCCCTTCAACGACTGGGAACCCGTGGACAGCTCGGCCGCCGCCATTGCCGGCCAGGGCCTGGTCCGGCTCGGAAATTACCTCACCCGCCGGGGCGACGCCAAGGCGGGCGGCCGCTACCGGCAGGCGGGGCTGACGGTGGCAAACACGCTCTTCGACGAGCCTTACCTTTCCACCCGCCCCCGGCACCAGGGCCTGCTGCTCCACTCGATCTATCACCGCCCCAATGGTTGGGATTATGCTCCTCCCGGCGCCAGGACGCCGCGCGGCGAAAGCTCGATGTGGGGGGATTACCACGCCCGGGAACTGGCGTTGCTGCTGTTGCGCGAAGCTCGCGGCGATACGTATCTGACGTTCTTTGCCGCCGACGATTGAGGCGGTGGCGGCCCGCGGCCAGGCCGCCCGGCAGGAGGCTGCGGAGCGTGGGTCCAGAGGAACGCCCGCTCCGGAACGGTTCCGCCGGCCCGGGCCGGAGCGCGGGGTGCGGCGTTGGGCAGGATTCACCGGATTTTAGATTTGACCCGCGGGTTCAAAGGCCGCTACGGTGGAGTTTCTTTAACCGTATAAAATTATGTTTGGGACCATTCGCAAGCATCAGACCTGGCTGTGGGCGATTATTATAACGCTCACCATTATCAGCTTTGTCATCTTCTTTTCCCCTTACTCGAAGCTGAACGATGCCCCCCGCGGGCGGATCAACCTGGGGTCCATCAATGGCGAGCGCATCAACCCGGAGCAGTTTATCCAGGCCCAGCGCGAGGTTTACTTGCGCCATTATTTTATGATGGGCGATTGGCCGGATGATGAGTCCCGGAAAGCGGGCGGGGAAATCGAGCGGGAAACCTATCAATGGCTGCTGCTCATCCAGAAGCAGAAGCGGCTGGGCATTCATATCAGCACCGACGTGGTAGCCCAGGCGGCCCGGTCAATGATCGGCCAGTTCCAGCGCGCCGGCATTACCTCGCCGGACATGTTTGTGCAGCGCGTGCTCCGGCCGCGCGGGTTCGGACTGGAGGACTTCGAGCGCTTTGTACGGCATTACCTGGGCGTGCAGGAGTTGATTGCCACGGCCGGGATGGCCGGGAAGTTAACCACCCCCCAGGAGGCGCGCGACCTGTTCAAGCGGGAGCACGAGGAACTGTCCGCGGCCGCGGTGTTCTTTTCCGCGGCGGATTACCAGGCGCAGGTGACGGTGCTGCCGGAGGCGGTATCCCAGTTCTATTCCAACCGGCTGGCCACTTACCGGGTGCCGGAGCGCGTGCAAGTCAACTACGTGAAGTTTGACCTGACCAATTACACGGCGGCGGCCAGCCAGGAGCTGGCGCGGATGACCAACCTGGACCTGGAGATTGACGAGGCGTACCGGCTGAGCGGCACTAATTTCCTGCGGGAAGTCGGCGCGCAATCGGTGGCCGAGGCCAAAACGAAGCTGCGCGAGGCCCGGCTCAAACAGTTGGAGTACCAGATCGCCCGCAGCAACGCGGTGTATTTTGCCAATCCGCTGTTCGATATGGAGCCCGTGCGGGCGGAAAACCTGGACATCGTGGCCCAGGCCCATGGGTTCCCCGTCAGAGCGACGATCCCGTTTGACCGCGAAACCCCGCCGCCGGGATTGGGCGTGGCGCTCGACTTCGTGCAAAAAGCGTTCAGCCGCACTCCGGACGACCCGCTGGCCGGGCCGATCCTGGGATCGAACGCGGTGTATATCATCTCGTTGAACAAGAAAATCCCGAGCGAAATTCCGCCGCTGGAACAGATTCGCGTGCAGGTCGTGGAAGAGTATCGCCACAGCCAGGCGCTGCTGCTGGCGCGGCAGGCGGGGATGGATTTTTACCAGGCGCTGACGAACGGGCTGGCGCAGGGCAAGACGGTGGCGGACCTTTGCGCCCACGCCCAGCATCCGTTGGTGGATTTGCCGCCGTTTTCGCTGAGCACGCGCCAACTGCCGCAAATCGAGGAGCGCCTTAATCTCAACCAGCTCAAGCAGATCGCCTTCTCCACCCCTCCCGGCAAGGTGAGCAATTTCCAGATGACGCCCCGGGGCGGGGTGATTGTTTACGTGAAATCCAAACTGCCGCTGGACGAGGCGACGATCGCGGAGAATGCGCCGGCCTTCCTCAACGCCGTCCGCTTGAACCGCCAGAATGAAGCCTTCAACGACTGGTTCCGCCAGGAAGTCGAGAAGGGACTGCGCGACACGCCGCTGGCCCGGCCACAGGCCCCGCCGGCCATGAATCCGGCGTCGGACGAGAAAAAATCCTAGGTTCCGCGCGCGGCGACGGGAAACGCGGGAGGCAGATTTTCGCCTTCCGCGGGGGAGGGCTGGCGGTGGAACGGTTGCGCCGGACGTTGCGGGAACCCCCGCCCGGGCGCCATGCAGCATGAAGAACACCATTAAGCTTTCATCGCCGGCCACGCAGGAGTTTTGGGAAATCCCGATTCTCTATGAAGATGCGCAGGTGCTGGCGCTCGATAAACCGAGCGGCGTGCCCGCCGTGCCCGACCGCGCCCAACCGGAGCGCCCGAGCCTGTTGCGGCTGCTGCACGACGGCATCAAACGCGGCGCGCCCTGGGCGCGGGCAGGCGATCGGTCTTACCTGATGGCCACCCACCGGTTGGACGCGGAGACCAGCGGGGTAATGCTGCTGGCAAAAAGCAAGCCGGTGCTCATCGCCCTGCTGAACCACTTCGGCGCCAGCCAGCCCGGTCGGCGGCACGTGGCGCTCGTGCAGGGAACGCCGCCGGAGGCACGGTTTCAGATTGACACCAAACTCGCGCCGCACCCGGCGCGCGCGGGCCTGATGTGCGCGAATGCAAGGCGCGGCAAACGGTCGGTGACCCTCTTCGAGGTGCGGGAGAAATTTTCCGGCTACACTCTTTTGCAGTGCGAGCCGTTGACGGACCGCCCGCACCAGATTCGCGCCCACCTGCGGGTGGCGCGGCTGCCGGTGCTGGGAGATCCACTCTATGGCGGCCGGGAATTGCGGCTCTCACAATTGAAGCCCGACTATCGGCTTAAACCAAACCAGGTGGAACGCCCGCTGATTGCCCGGGCGGCGGTTCACTGCGAAACCCTCGCCCTGCCCCATCCGCTCACGGGCGAACCGCTGAGCATCACCGCGCCCTGGCCCCGCCAACTGGCCGCCGCGATAAAATACCTGCGCAAGTTCGCCCCGGCATAAGCGGGATATTTCGGCGCCGGGAAGTCGGGGAAGCGGGAATATGTTCAGAAAACGGGCCGGGGCGCAAAATATGGTGAAGGTTTGCCAACCCCGGTGAAGTTGCCGGAGGGCGGTTTGAGGCACAGTGCTGCTTCGCTGGATAAGGATTGGCCATTCTGGCGGAGATGAGTCGTGGAAAGCCGGAGCTTCCCGCGGCGGCAATAACAGCTTTAGAGATTGAGCGCGCAAGCAACATGAATAAAACTTACACGACAGTTGACGGCAATGAGGCGGTGGCATACGTGGCCTACCGTTGCAATGAGGTGATGGGCATCTATCCCATTACTCCCTCCTCGAACATGGGCGAGTGGTGCGACCAGTGGGCATCGGAAGGGGTTAAAAACATCTGGGGCACCGTGCCCTCGGTGGTGGAGATGCAAAGCGAAGGCGGCGCCGCGGGCGCGGTGCACGGGGCGCTCCAGACCGGCGCGCTGACCACGACCTTCACGGCGTCGCAGGGCCTGTTGCTCAAAGTGCCCAATATGTTCAAAATCGCGGGGGAGCTGACGCCGACGGTCTTCCACATTTCCGCGCGCACCCTGGCCACTCATGCGTTGTCCATTTTTGGCGACCATAGCGACGTGATGCACGCCCGCACCACCGGGTTTGCGCTCCTGAGTTCGGCCAGCGTGCAGGAGGCGATGGATTTCGCGCTCATCGCCCAGGCGGCAACCCTGGAGAGCCGGGTCCCGTTTCTGCACTTCTTTGACGGCTTCCGCACGTCGCACGAGGTGTCGAAGATCGAACTGGTGGACGAAGACATAATCCGCCAGATGATCAACGAGGAGTTTGTGATTGCGCATCGGCAGCGCGCCATGAACCCCGACCGCCCGGTCCTGCGCGGCACCGCGCAGAACCCGGATGTGTTCTTCCAGGCGCGCGAGGCGTGCAACCCGTTTTATGCCCAGTGCGCGGACATCACCGCCCGGGTGATGGACAAGTTTGCCGCCATCACCGGGCGCCCATACCAGCCCTTCCAATACGTGGGCGATCCGAACGCCGAGCGGGTGGTGGTGCTGATGGGCTCGGGCTGCGAGACGGCGCATGAGACGGTGGAATATCTCAATGAAAACGGAGCCAAGGTCGGCGTCATTAAAGTGCGCCTCTACCGGCCATTCTGCGGCAAGCGATTCGTCGAGGCTCTGCCGGCGAGCGTCAAGGCCGTCGCGGTGCTGGACCGGACCAAGGAATCCGGCGCCCTGGGCGAGCCGCTGTACCTGGATGTCATCGCCGCCCTGACGGAAGGCATCCCCGCGGGCTGGGGGCGGATCAAGTCCATGCCGAAGGTGGTGGGCGGCCGCTACGGGCTGTCCTCGAAGGATTTCACCCCGGCGATGGTCAAGGCGGTTTTTGACAACTTGCAGGCCGCCACTCCCAGGAACCACTTCACTGTGGGCATCGAGGATGATGTGGCGCATACCAGCCTGAAGTTTGACCCGGAGTTTTCCACCGAGTCGGACAAAGTGGTTCGCGCGCTCTTTTATGGCCTGGGCTCGGATGGCACGGTTGGCGCGAATAAGAACTCGATCAAGATCATTGGCGAGAACACCAATAACTACGCGCAGGGCTACTTTGTGTATGACTCGAAGAAAGCGGGCGCGGTGACGATCTCCCACCTCCGTTTCGGGCCGAAACCGATTCGCTCGATCTACCTTGTCTCCAAGGCGAACTTCGTCGCCTGCCACCAACCGATCTTTTTAGACCGGTACGACATGCTCCAGGACCTTGTGCCCGGAGGCACTTTCCTCCTCAACACCCATTTCCGCGCCGACGAAGTCTGGGAGCACCTCCCGCGGCTCGTTCAAGAGGGGCTGATCAAGAAGAAAGCGAAGTTCTACGTAATTGATGCGATCAGCGTCGCCAAATCCACCGGCATGGGGGCCCGCATCAATACGATCATGCAAACGTGCTTCTTTGCGCTCTCCGGCGTGCTTCCGCGCGACGAGGCCATCGAGCAGATCAAACTCACGATCAAGAAAACCTATGGCCGCAAGGGCGAGGAGGTCGTGAAGAAGAATATCGCGGCGGTGGACCAGACCCTGGCCAACCTCCACGAGGTCAAGGTTCCCGCGCAGGTTACCAGCACCCGGGAGCTTCCGCCCCCGTTCACGGACGATGCCCCGGCGGAGATCACCCGCACGTTAGGCGTTATTTATGGCAACCGCGGCGATTCCCTCCCGGTCAGTGCCTTCAGCCCGGATGGCACCTTCCCCACCGGCACTTCCCGCTATGAGAAACGGAATCTGGCTCTGGAAATCCCGGTTTGGGATGAGAAAACCTGCATCCAATGCGGCAAGTGCGTGGTAATCTGCCCGCACGCCAGCATCCGCATGAAGGTTTACGACGCCAAGCATCTGCAAGGCGCGCCGCCGACCTTTAAGAGCACAGACGCCCGGGCTCCGGAATGGAAAGGCATGAAATGGACCCTGCAGGTCGCCCCGGAAGATTGCACCGGCTGCTGCCTGTGCGTCGAGGTCTGCCCGGCCAAGAACAAGACCGAGGCCCGGCTCAAGGCGATCAATATGCGCCCGCAGCCGCCCATCCGTTTCAGCGAGCGCGACAACTACAAATTCTTCCTCGAACTGCCGGAGCTTGACCGCCGGAAGATCAAGGTCACCCAGCTCCGCCAGCAACAGGTCATGCAGCCGCTCTTTGAGTATAGCGGCGCTTGCGGCGGCTGCGGCGAGACGCCGTACCTGAAGTTGCTTACGCAGCTTTTCGGGGATCGCATTGTGGCCAGCAACGCCACGGGATGCTCGTCCATCTACGGCGGCAACCTGCCCACCACTCCCTACGCGAAAAACAAGGAAGGCCGCGGTCCAACCTGGAACAATTCCCTGTTCGAGGATAATGCCGAGTTCGGGCTTGGCTTCCGGGTTTCGATTGACAAGCAGCGGGAGTTTGCCTGCGAGCTGCTGCGCAAACTGGCGCCGAAACTGGGCGACGACCTCGTTACCGGGCTGATTGAGGCCCAGCAGACTGACGAGGCGGGCATTTACGACCAGCGGGAGCGCGTCGCCGCCCTTAAACAAAAATTGGCCGGCGACTCCAGCAGTGACGCCAAAATGCTGCTTGCCGTGGCCGACAATCTCGTCCGCCGCAGTGTTTGGATCATCGGCGGCGACGGCTGGGCGTACGATATCGGCTACGGGGGTTTGGACCACGTCCTGGCGAGCGGCCACGATGTTAATGTGCTGGTGCTGGACACCGAGGTTTATTCCAACACCGGTGGTCAGTGCTCGAAAGCTACGCCGCGCGGCGCGGTTGCCAAATTTGCCGCCGGCGGCAAGCCGCTGCGCAAGAAAGACCTCGGCCTTATCGCCATGGGCTACGGGTCGGTCTATGTGGCCAGCGTGGCCATGGGCGCCAAAGACGAGCATACGCTCCGGGCGTTCATCGAAGCCGAATCCTATCCCGGCCCCTCGCTGATCATCGCCTACAGCCATTGCATTGCGCATGGCATTGACCTGGACCGCGGCGTGGGCGCCCGGCAGCAACGGATGGCGGTGGATTCCGGCCAATGGCTGCTCTACCGCTTTGACCCGCGGCGTTTCGATCGGGGCGAGAGCCCGCTTCTCTTCGATTCGAGTCCGGCCAAAATCAAAGTGCAGGACTACCTGCTCTCGGAGAACCGGTTTAAGATGCTCACCAAGAGCAAACCGGAAGACGCCCGGCGATTCTTCGCCCAAGCGCAGGCCGATGCTGATCGGCGCTGGGCGTACTACCAATACCTGGCCGGCCTTAAACCGGCTTCGGGCAATGGCGCCAATGCGCCCGCCAGTTCCGCCTCCGCGCAAACTCAACAACCTTAACGCATAACAATTCAATTCAGGCTTATGGATCTAAAGACCACCTATCTCGGACTGAAACTTCGCACTCCCCTGGTTCCAGCCGCCTCGCCGCTGTCGGAGGAAATAGACGGCATCAAGCAGATGGAAGACGCCGGCGCGTCCGCCGTGGTGCTCTACTCGGTATTCGAGGAGCAACTCCGTCGAGAGCAGGCCGAGTTGGACGATCACCTTGAACGCGGCACCGAGAGCTTTGCTGAGGCGCTCACGTATTTCCCGGCGCCCAACGAGTTCCGGCTCGGGCCGGAGGAATACCTGCAACACATCGCCAAAGCCAAGGAGGCGGTTCGCATCCCGATCATCGCCAGCCTTAACGGCTCTTCAACCGGCGGGTGGACCGAATACGCCAAGGGCATGCAGCAGGCCGGCGCGGACGCCCTGGAGTTGAACATCTATTATATTCCCACCGACATGAACGCCGCCTCCTGCGACGTTGAGCAGAACTACCTGGATATTCTCAAGGCGGTCAAAGCGGCCGTGAGCATTCCAGTCGCGGTGAAACTCAGTCCCTTTTTCACCAACTTCGCCTACATGGCCAAGCGCCTCGACCAGGCCGGCGCCAACGGCCTGGTGCTCTTTAACCGTTTCTACCAGCCGGACATTGATCTGGAGGCTTTGGAAGTGCGCCCCAACGTCCTGCTAAGCACCCCCATGGCGATGCGCGTGCCGCTGCGCTGGGTTGCCCTGCTGTACGGCAAACTGCAGGCCAGCCTCGCGGCGACCAGTGGAATCCATCGCGCCACCGACGTGCTTAAAATGCTCATGGCCGGCGCGGATGTAACCATGCTTTGTTCAGCGCTCATCCGGCACGGCATTCGGCAGATTGGCGTCATCGAGCGGGATCTGATCGCCTGGATGGAAGAGCATGAGTATGAGTCGGTCGCTCAACTCAAGGGCAGCCTGAGCCAGAAGAACTGTCCCAACCCGAGCTCCTTCGAGCGCGCCCAATACATGCGCGCCCTGGCGGAATACTCGACCGGCGATTCCCGCAGCACCGAATAACCGTGCGCGGCTGGCCAGCCTTCGCGCGCGCCAATTGAGTCTGCTCGAAGACGCCCGGCCCCCGGGAGCCTTCCAATCCCGAGGCGGTCATGGTCAGGCTTGGGCCGTTGGCCTTGGACAAACACGGGCTATCCCCTGCCGGGCGCGGCTATAAGCAAAACGTCTGGCGAGCGTTTTGCTGACATTCAGGTTCATGGAAAAGCGTGAATGGGAACCGATAACCGGCGCCAAGCTGGCCGGCTTTGGCTTTGGCTTCGGTTTATTCCTTCTGCTCGTCCTACGCAGTGAGCCGGGATTTGTTTTTCTGCTGGACCATGCCAACTTGCTGTTTCACGAAGCGGGCCATCCGCTGGTGGGTCTGTTCAGCTCGCGGCTTGAACCCTATGGCGGCACGCTGGGGCAATTGGTTTTCCCCTGCGCACTGGCTGTGTCTTTCTGGCGCCGGGGCCATCCGCTGGCAGTGGCCGGCGCGGCGATTTGGTTCTTCGAGAATTGGCTTAATATTGCCCGCTATATGGCCGATGCGCGGCGTCTGGAACTGCCTTTAGTGGGAGGCGGCGAGCATGATTGGAATACCATCTTCAGCCGCTGGCAGGTGCTTCAATACGACACGCACATAGCGGCTGTGGTGAGGCTGGCAGGTTGGATTGGCATCGCGGCGGTGTGCGCCTGGGTGGCCTGGCGCGCCTGGCAAGACCGTCAGCGTGCGGCGGCGCGTGCCAATCCCGCACTTTGACGCCTTCACGCGAGCCGCAGTCGAAGCCTTTTGAACCTGCTTCAGTCTGAAAAGATAGGCGCGTTTTCGCCGGCCCGCGCAAAGCTCTTCGGCCGGGGGCTGATTGGCCGGTTTGTGGGCATAGCGAGGTCCATCCTGAGGCAGCCGGTGAGTTGACCCGCCTGGTCTCGCTGGACGGCCTGTCGCTTTTCGGAACCTCCGGGACTTGCTTATCCCGCCAGATGGCTTAGGGTGAGGCAACAAGCTGGAAGGAGTAATATTATGCCAGTAACGACACTAAAACAGCTCTTGGACAAAGAGAAAATCAAATACGTCAGCATCATTCACTCGACTGCTTACACGGCCCCGGAGGTGGCCGCCTCGGCACATATCCCCGGCCGGGAACTCGCCAAGACGGTAATTGTGTATCTCGATGGCGAAATGGCTATGGCTGTCCTGCCGGCCAACCGCAAGGTTGTCCTTGCCGATCTGCGCGAGATGACCGGCGCCGACCAGGCCAAGCTCGTCCCGGAGGAGGACTTCAAGAAGCGGTTTCCCGATTGCGAAGTGGGCGCCATGCCGCCGTTTGGCAATCTCTACGGCATGGAAGTCTATGTGGCCGCATCGCTGGCGCAGAACGCGGAAATCGCCTTTAATGCCGGCTCGCACACCGAGGTCATCAAACTGGCGTATAAGGACTTCGAGCGACTGGTCCGGCCCCAGGTGATCCCCTTTACCACCTGAGCGGGGAACTCCGGGCGACCGACAGAAGCTTTACCGCGTATTGGCCAGGTCGCGGACCTTCAGGTTCCGATACCAGACCTGGCTGTTATGATCCTGGAGCAGCAGGTGCCCTCGCACCTTGTCGCCAAAGCCGGCCTTGTTCTTGAACTTGCTCGCCGCGACGGCTTTTCTGACCTCCTCACTCCCGCATTCGTATTCCAGCACCTTGACCCCGTTGAGCCAGTGCTCGACGTGGTTGCCCTGAACGCGGATCCGTGAAGAATTGATTTCGCCAGCCGGCTTGACCGGCGGGCAGACGGGCTCCAGCACGGCGTAGAATGCGGCGGTAAGTTGTTTGCGGTTCCCGCGATCAACTCCCGACGGCCGTGCGTCATCAATCATCTGGTATTCATGCCCAAGCACTTCGTTGCGGCTTTCCAGGACGAAATACTTAACGCCGCTGTTGGCGCCCGCAGCCAGTTTCCATTCCCACTGCAACTCAAAATCATCGAATTGCGCGTCCGTAATAATATCGCCGCCGCCTTTGCCCAGGCAGTGCAGCCAGCCATCTTCAACCCGCCAGCCTTGGTCGGGGAAAGATGGCTTTTTGAAGCTGCGCCAGCCGTGCGTAGTTTTACCGTCAAAGAGCAGCCGCCAACCCGCGGCTTTTTCCCGCCGCGCAAGCTGGTTCACGGGAGCGGCCACGGCCATCGTGGTTGCCGCGACCAGCAGCATGAGCATTAAACGCTTCATGTCAGGGTAGCAATATGGCTTCGCCCCAATCGCGATCCCGGACTACTTCTTCCGCCTGGCCTTCTTCCTGGCTGGGGCCCGCTTTGCGGTGGTTTTCCGAACGGCCTTTGCTTTTCGTTTCCCGGCTTTGGCGGCTGCTCTCGCGCGCGTCGGCTTCGTCCGGCTTTTGCGGATTCGCTGTTTCGCAGGTTTCTTTTCGCGCTGGCCGGCGCCCGACGCACGGGTTTTAGCAACCGCCGGCCTGGCGGATTTGGCCGGCCGCACCGACATTGCAGGCGCTGGAGATTCAACCGCCGCCTTTTCTTCCTCGCGCCAGCCGTAAGCGTCACGCACGGCGATCATGGTGCGCAGGATGTCATTCCAGGTCTCGGGCCTCATCATCACCGCGTTGGGGAACATGCACCCGTCCCAGCAAAGGTGCCGAATCGTCTTGTTGAGACGGCCGTCCTTGCCCCGCAGCCAGTAGCCGGCGTGGCGAACAATGTCGAGCTTCCCGTTCGGGTCATTGGGCAGGCAGTGATGCCCGGTCTTGTCATGGGTGCCCGAACCGTGGACGGTGGCGTCGTTCTGCGCAATATGCAGATCAATCGTCCAAGGGCGCAGCGCGTCGGTAAGCTCCTTGATGGCCTGGTTCAGGCGAAGCGGAGAGGACCAATCCCAATCCGGAGGCAGGATGGCGTCTTCCGGCGCATTGTAGCCGAGAATGTAGAGGAGGGTGTGCGCCATGTCGGCCTGGAATCCCAGTGTTCGAGGGCGATCCACCCGCCGCAGGAGGTCCAACATCTTCGTCCAGCTATGCATGCCGCCCCAACAAATCTCGCCTTCGGCGGCCAATCGTTCGCCATAGTCTTCCGCCACCTCGCACGCCTCTCGAAAAGTCTGCGCGAGCAGCTTTTGGTTGGCCTCAGGATCCTTCGCCCAATCGGCCACGCTGCAGGCGGAATCAATTCGCACCACCCCGTAGGGCCGGACCCCCAGGCGGCTAAGCTTTCGGGCGATTCCACACGCTTTGCGGATCTGCTCGACGAAACGCTGCCGTTCCTCCCGGCTGCCAATGGCGGAACCTCCGCCAGTAGGCGCCCATACCGGCGCCACCACCGAGCCTACGACGAAGCCCTTTGCCTGAATCTTGGCGGCCAGGCGCTTGAGACCGTCATCATCAAGATCAATGCTGACATGCGGATCGCTCAAAAACAAATCCACCCCGTCAAACCTGACGCCGTCCACCTCCGCCCGCGCCGTCAGGTCGAGCATGGTATCCAGATCAATGCCCGGCTCTGCGCCGGGGCTGCCTTTGCCGACCAGGCCGGGCCACATGGCATTGTGGAGTTTGGGGTAATCGCGATGATTGTGTTGTGCGCTCATAAAATTGCCGTTCGCAATGCAGGGCGACCATGCAATAGAAGCGCGGCGCTGGCAACCCCAAAAGCGCGCCCCCCAACAGACGCGCCCGGAGCAGGGTCAGCAATGGGGCAGTTCCCGGAGCCGGGTTTTAAGAATCTTGCCGGATGCGTTTCGGGGCAAGGCGGGCAGAAATATGACTTTGCGCGGGACCTTGTAGTCAGCCAGTTTCCGGCGCACGAATTGCAGCAAGGCTTTTTCCGCCAGAACCTCGCCTTCATTGGGCACCACAAAGGCAATCGGCTGCTCGCCCTTGCGCGAATCGGGTTTGCCAATGACCGCCGCCTCTTTGACGCCCGGGAACTGGTAAAGCACCTCTTCAATCTCACGCGGATAGACATTGATCCCGTTGACCAGCAGCATGTCTTTCTTCCGATCAGTGATGTAGTAATAGCCATCTTCGTCCCGGTAGCCAACGTCACCGGTCAGGAGCCAGCCGTTGCGCATGACTTTGGCGGTTTCCTCCGGCAGCCGCCAATAGCCCAGCATCACATTACCCCCGCGCACGCACAGTTCGCCGATTTGTCCCGCGTCCAGAAAGCGCCCGGCATCGTCCTGAATGCTGACTTCCACGTTCGGGATGGGCGGGCCGATAGACCCGGGCTTGCGGGTGCCGTCCACGGGGTTCTTGGTCACCACGGGGCTGGCTTCACTGAGGCCATAGCCCTCAATGAGCGGGATGTGGAACCGGGCCTCAAACTCTTTCAGCACCTGCACGGGCAACGGGGCCGCGCCGCTCACGCAGAGCCGCAACGGAAGGGGAACCGGGATGGGCGCGTTGACCATGCTGCGATAAAACTGGGGAATGGCCGGCAGCACCGTCGCCTGCCGCTGCAGAATCTCCTGCAAGACATTCCGCACCGGATGCAGCGACTTGACCAGCACCATTGAGCCGCCTACCAGCAGCGGCAACAGCAGCCCCACCGTCAGCATATAGCTGTGGAATAGCGGCAGCAGCACCGCAAATCGGTCGCCCTCGACCGTGGCGAGCACGTCGCGGCAGCTCTCGACATTATGCAGCAGGTTTCCGTGCGACAGCATCGCGCCCTTCGGCCGGCCGGTGGTGCCCGAGGTGTAGATGATGACCGCCAGGTCCGATTCTCCCGGCGAAGGAAAACTCTCCTTTGGCGAAGGGTTTGCCCCTGATCCGCCCTCCCGGGAGCCGGAGTTTTGTCCTCCCCGACCGGCAGCCAGGGCGTCGAGTTGTTCGACCCGAAAGAGCTTCAAACCCGGCCGGGCCGCTTCCAGCGCGGGGCGATGCGCCGCCAGTTCGGCATCCGTAATCAGCACATCAATCCCCGCATCGCCCAGGATATAGTTCACTTCTTCGGCTTTGAAAAAATTATTGATGGGCACCGCCGCCGCACCCGTATGCAGAATGCCAAACAACGCGATGACGAACTCCGGGCAGTTCTTAAGCCACAGCCCCACCCGGTCCCCGGGCCGCACGCCATACTGCTGCCGGAGTTGCTCCGCGACCACCAGCGCCTGGCGCCACAGTTGGGCGTAGGAATGCTCGCTCTCGCCCCAGAACAAGGCGATCTTGGACGGCTGCCGCTCGACGGACCGGGCAAATGCGCCAGTCAAATTCATGTGTGGCTCCTACGCTATCCCGCCTTCGCTCCCAAGGCAAGGCGCGCGTGCGCCGCTTTCCCCGAAATCGCAGCTATGCGAAGGCGCGCCCGAAGCTTCAGACCGGGCTTTGCCGGAGCAGCTAATCCACGCTAACCCGTCGCCGGGCCTCCTTTTTGGCGGCGTGATGGGCTTTGTCGGCCAGCAACCGCTCTTTAGCCCGGCGGCTGCGGCGGCGCTTCTGGCGTCGGATCTTCTCGCGGCGGGCGCGCTCGGCCGCCACCCGGCCCGTCTGCCGCTCCTCAATTTTATCCAGCAACCAGCGCCGCGCCAAAAAGCGGTTGAGGCCCTGCTGGCGGGTGGCCTGGCACTTGACCTGCAGGCCGGTCGGGCGATGCAGCAAGACAACGCAGGTGGCCGTCTTGTTAACCTTCTGGCCTCCGCGCCCGCTGGACCGGACGAAAGTTTCCGCCAGGTCCGCCTCGCGCACGCCCAACTGCGCCATTCGCTGGCTGAGCAGGGCTTCTTTGTCGGAGCCGACCGGGAACGTCTTCATGGCCAGAGGGTAACGGGCCGCCCGGGAAAAGACAATGAACCGCGAACCGGGAAACAACCGGCGCGCGCCGTTTCTCACGAAAAGTCACCCGCAAGCTTGACCTGCAAAGCCGGACGGTAAAAGCTGTCCGCACCATGCCAGCGACAATCGAACCCGGGAAATCTGAATCCGCATCTGCCGTCCCCCTGCCCTCCCCCATCGGCCGCTACCGTTGGGTGGTCTGTGCGCTCCTGTTTTTCGCCACGACCATCAATTACATAGACCGGCAAATCCTCTCGCTGCTCAAAGAGATCCTCGACGAACAAATCGGCTGGACGAACGAGCAGTTCGGCTGGGTCAACTCCGCCTTCCAATTCGCCTATGGGATTGGCCTGCTGGGCTTTGGATGGTTTGTGGACCGGTTCGGCACCAAGATCGGCTACTCCGTCTCCATCATTGCGTGGAGCGTGGCGGCGGCGGCGCATGCCCTGGTCGGCAGCTTCGTCGGGTTCATTGGCGCGCGAACCGCGCTGGGGCTGGGTGAAGGGGGCAACTTCCCCTCGGCCATTAAAGCGGTGGCCTTGTGGTTCCCCAAACGCGAGCGGGCGTTTGCGACCAGCATCTTCAACGCCGGCACCAACGCGGGGGCGCTCGTGGCTCCGGCGGTCATCCCCTGGATGGCCTACCAGTTCGGCTGGCAATCCTGTTTCATCACCGCGGGTCTGGTGGGGCTGCTCTGGCTCTTTTTATGGATTCCGTTCTACGATGTGCCGGACAAAAGCAGGCGCGTGGGCGCGGCGGAACTGGAATTGATCCGGAGCGACCAGGAGCCGGAACGGCCGCAGGAAAAGGTGTCCTGGCTCAGCCTGCTGGGCTACCGGCAGACATGGTCGTTCTTCATCGCCAAGTTCCTGACCGACCCCGTGTGGTGGTTTTTCCTGATCTGGCTGCCGGACTTCTTCAAAAAGACGCGCGGTCTGGAAATCAAGAAAAGCTGGATTCATATCGTCACCATCTACGGAATTGTCACCGTGCTGAGCATCTTCGGGGGCTGGATCACCGGCTACCTGACCAAGCAGGGCTGGTCCGTGACCCGGGCGCGCAAAACGGGAATGTTCATCTTCGCGCTGTGCGTCCTGCCCATTCTATTGGTGACCCGGGTGGGCGACTGGACCGCGGTGCTCCTGATCGGGCTGGCCGGGGCGGCCCACCAGGCCTGGTCGGCGAATCTCTTTACGACCGTGTCCGACATGTTCCCCAAAAAAGCGGTGGCGTCGGTGATCGGCATTGGCGGGATGGCGGGCTCGGCCGGCGGGATTATGTTCCCCGCGCTTACCGGCCGGTTGCTGGATCATTTCCAACACCAGGGCAACATCACCGCCGGCTATGCCATCCTGTTTGGCATTTGCGGCTGCATCTATTTGGTGGCCTTTGCCCTGCATCACCTGCTGGCGCCGCGCTTCGAACTGTTCCACCTGAAGGAATCCGCCTCCTGACGATGCGCCCGCAAACTCCCACCCTCCGGACGACGATGCCTGCCGCCGCGCAGCTTCTGAGGCTTCCCAACACGCCCCACCGGCGATTCCCCGGCCTTTTGCTGATTCTGCTGGCCCTGGCCGGCACGGCGCTGTTTGGGTGCGCGCAATCTTCCCCCGCGCCGCCAACTGGCGCCCGGTCCGCGCTCCCGGGCGTTCAAGTCCTGCGAGACCTGGAATATGTCAAAGGCGGGCACGCGCGCAATCGGCTGGACCTTTACCTGCCCGAAAAGGCGTCCCGGCCCCTGCCGGTGATCCTCTGGGTGCATGGCGGCGGCTGGACGCGGGGGGACAAGACCAATGGCCCGGCTTTCCAGTTTGCCACCCGGGGCTATGCCGTGGCTTCGATGAACTACCGCTTCAGCCAGGATGCGGTTTTCCCGGCCCAGATTTACGATTGCAAGGCGGCAGTGCGCTGGCTGCGCGCCCATGCCCGCCAATACGGCCTGGACGCCCGTCATATCGGCGCGTGGGGCGGCTCGGCGGGCGGCCACCTCGTGGCGTTGCTGGGCACCACCGCCGGGATCCGGGAACTCGAAGGCCCGGGCGGCAACGCCGACCAATCCAGCCGCGTGCAGGCCGTGGTGGACTGGTATGGCCCGACCGTTTTCCTCACCGCCCGAGCCCGGAACACCCGCCACCAATTGTTCGGCGGCGATCCCCGGCAACACCCGGAGAAAGCCCGGCAGGCCAGCCCGCTGACTTACGTATCCAAAGACGCCGCGCCGTTTCTCATCATGCACGGCGACCAGGACCAGACGGTGAAGCTCGCCCACAGCGAAATCCTCGCCCGGGCCTTGAAGCGAGCGGGCGCGGAGGTGACCCTCGAGGTCATCAAAGGCGGCCGGCACGGCGGCTTCCTCTTCACCAACGCGCAAAACTTGAAGCGCGTCGAAGCGTTCTTCGACCGGCACCTGAAGGGAGACGGCGCGACCCCGCCACCTCGCGCTCCCTGAGGCCGCGCCGAAAACCCGGGCGCGTGCGGCGGCGCGCCCGCCCGGCGGGAGCGGCGGAAAACGCCGCGCTACCGGCCCGCGTCCTTCGCCGCGGTCTTCGCGGGCTTGAGGCGGACGGTGGTGAAGGCGTAGGGCTTATAGGGGACGCTCAGCGCATCGCCCGCCACGGCCAGCTTCTGCTGGTTCACCTCCACCCCGTTGCAAAGATGCGCCTCGCGGACGTGGAAGGTGGGCAGCTTGAACTGCGCCTCGCCGCGGCGCCCGGCGATCTCGCGAAAGCGCAGGATGAAGCCCTCGCCGTCCTCGGCTTCCTTGAGCGTGACCATTTCCAGGTTCGCGGCGTCGCACGTCAGGAAGGAGCCGCCGCGCGCGGGCAGGGGGCGATCCGTCTGCGAGATCGCCGCCGAGAAGGACGACAGAAAGGGATACGCCAGCACCGGCGTGCGCGTATCCTGATCGAACCGGGCCAGTTCCTCGCGTCCCAGCCCCCGCCCGCTGGTGATGGCATAGCGGAAAACGAACCGCCCGCCCTGCTGCGCGCGGTAATTGGTGAACCAGTAGTTGTTCATCACATAGGAATAGACATGCCCGTTGCGAATGGGGAGATGCGCCAGCCATTTGCCGCGGTTGATGTCGGTGAAGGTCGCCAGCGGCGCGTCCAGCGTTGACCAGGCGATGGAGAAATCGCCGTCCCGGACGTGGACGAGATTCTGCGGCGTGAACCATTCGCGGCACGCGCCCGGCATCTGGTCCTCGTTGGGGCGGCACCACCCGTTCTGGATTTGGTATTCCAGCGCCGGCTGCCGCGCGGCGAACGGGAACGCGAAGTACACCGCCTCCTTCGCCCGCACCTCGTGCTTCTCCACGGTATTCACGATCTCCACGCGCTTGACGGCATCGTACAGCAGGTATTCGCTGACCACTTTGGGCGTGTTCTGCGACTTCGTTTCCACAATCAGGCGCTGCCCCAGCGGCGTCTTGCGCACCTTGGTGATCGTCGCCGGCTCCGGCCGGTGAACCATGAGATTCGCCGGCGGCGAGCCGAAGGTGAAGTTCAGGATGAGCGAGCCTTCGCCGCCGCTCACGTAAAGATACTCGTTGAGCTGGTAAGGCGCGGCGGCATCAAGCAGCTCGCGCTGGGCGCTCTTGTCGTACAGGCTCTTGAGCCCCCCAGTCCGGGGGTCCACCGTCAGCCGGTAAAACTCGTTTTCGATGGTGTCGCCGGCCAGTTTTTCGTTCTCCTTGTGCGCGGACGGATTCCAGCCCCGGATGCCATAGGCTTTGTAGCCCATCGCCGGCACGTCGCGGGCCACGAAACGCACTTTGCGCCAGCCGTCCCGCTCGGCATAGATGTCCAGCGGCACCACCTGGTTGTCGGCGAGGTCCACCAACTGGTCGCCGGTGCCCAGCTCGATCTCCAGCGGCGCGGTGCGCGGGCGGTTCTGCCAGTTGAAGGCGAGGATGCTGCTGCCGTCCACGGCGATTTGCTGGGCCAGGCGGTTGCAGCCGCGGGCCAGGAGGGTGCGGGCGTCGAGGTTCGCGCGGGTGGCGTAGCTCTCCTTGATCTCCCACTGGCGCTCCACGAACTGGCGCCCGGGCTGGGAGATGCTGTTGTGCGCGCCCCAGGTATGCTCGTTGTAGAACATGACGTTGTTCCAGGCGCGGTGGAAATCCCGCGCCGGGTAGCGGTCGCGGGAATCGAAGAGGGTCGCCAGCGCGGCGGCGGTCTCGGCGGCCGGCAGAACCCGCTGCGTCTCGCGGTTTTTGATGGTCGCGTGCATGGTCGAGCCGACGCCGTCCTCCCAGTACGCGCCGCAGTCGCCGCGATACACCGGCAGCCGGTCGGCGAAATGCGCTTCCACGTAGTTGAAATAATCCGAATCGGTGGCCACGATGAGCTTGGGAAATTCAAACTCCCGGTTCCACTGTTCGATGGCCGGCGCGTCGCCGCGCGCGGGGATGGCGGCGTTATCCACGTACGCGCCATAGATCATCACCGCGTCCGGCGCATAATTGTCGCGCGCATAGCGGGCGAGAAACTGCGGCACGCTGCGTTTCAGGTAGGCCACGCTGGAGATGCCGCCGCCCCAGCCGGGGCCGGTCAGGCGCTTGAGCTGCACGTAGCTGCGGGCATACCACATGAAGATGCGCTCGCCATTCAAGCCCTCCCAATAGTAGGGCGAATCCTCGTTCAGGTCGCTGTGATGCAGGATCGGGGCGCGGGTCTGGTTGGCGCCGTTGGAAAACGCCTTCACCCCAACGTCGCGCAGCAGGGTGGGCAGAAACCAGGAGTGCGACGGCGCATCGGTGAGGCAGGCAAACGCGAAGTCGCTGCCCTCGGCGCGGTGCAGCCGGTGCGTGAAATACATCGCGCGGTAAAGCTCCTCGCCCGTGCACAGCCCGGTCATCAGGTTCAGGTACAGCACATTGATGCCGATCCGGTCGGCGCGGGCGTAGTCGAAGAACTTCTTCTGAAACGGCGCCGTCCGGCAGTCCATGTAATTATCCACCAGCCACGACGTCTCGAAGTTGAACTTGTAAAAGGGATATTCCCCCAGCAGGTCCAGCACCCGGTCCGTATTGCGATTATCCAGCTCGTTGACGTGCGGCTGCAGATCGGTATAGCCGACATCGTTATGCACCTTCGGGCAGACGAATACCTTCCACTGCTTGGCCGCCCGGATGTCGTGCGCGTTCCGCCGGGTCTGGCCGGCCAGCGCGACTTCCAGATCCGCCCGCCCGGCCACCGCCGCCGCCGGGATTTCGATCGGCTCCACCCACCAGCCGAAGTCATACGCGGCATTCGTCAGCGTGGCGGAAAAGCTCTGTGGGCCGAGCCGCACCACCGCGGCGGCGCGGTCGAAACGCTGCTCGAACGGCACCACCAGGTTGCAAACTTCCTTGAGCTGGCCCGCGCGCTGGTGGAAGAAAATGGTCGGCTCCAGCCGCGGCGCGGGATCGGGCGCGGCGGCGGCGCGCCGGAACGCGATCGCGTCATAGCTCAGGCTGCCAAGCCCCAGCGGGGTCAGGACCACCTGGTTGCCCTGCGCCTTCAGCCATGCGCCATCAATCGGCACGACCAGGTGCTGCCGGGCCAGCAGCATTTCGTTGCCCTCCTCGCCCCAGGCGCTCTTTTTGCCCACCGGCTGGATCGGGAAAATGCCGGTCTTGTCGTTGACCGCGACCTTGAACTGCGTCGGCGCCCCGGAGTGATAAATCAAATCCAGCGCCAGCTCGTAACGCCCCTGCGGCGCTTCCGCAAGGTCGAAGACAATGCGATACGCCTTTTCTTTCGTCTTGCCGTCCCAATCCTCCGCCCCGGCCTGGCTGCCCGCAAAATCTTTGCTGACAACGCTCTGGCCGACCGTGAAGGTCAGTTCCTCCCGGCCGCCGGGCGCAAATTCCATGGCCGCGCCGTCCGGTGTGCCCAGCGTCCAGAGCGCCGGCGGCGGGGCGGCGGCGGGCGCCGTCGCGGCGCCAAATGTCAGGGTGAAAGCGAGAAACCAGCCAGCGGAACAGGATGTCTTCGTAGTCATAGTTCTGATCGAGCCGGTCGTTTATCGGACGCGGCGAGAGCCAGTCTATCTCCGGGCGCGCCGCCTCCGCAAGCACCAACCCAGCGCCGCGCCCGCGATAACCAGCAGAAACGCAACCAGCGCCAGCAACGCCACGCTGGCGGCCGCCCGCCCGCGCGACACGGCCGGCGCAACGGCGGACGTGAGCGGCGCCGGCGGCTGGAAAGTCACCCGGCGCGAATGAGAATCAAACTGGGCCAGTTGCCGGTTGGTGCCGTTGTCGTAGGTCACCTGGGTGAGATGCGAGGGGCTGGTAAGGGCGGGCAGGTCCGATTCGACGGTGAGCGGCAGCCCGCGCGCGTCCACTTTGTAATGAGCGCGCAGGCGGACGTGGTGCCCGCTCAGGTCCGGGTCCATGCCCGCGGTCTCCGGCCGCAGCACCGCCCCGCCTGCGCGCAGCTTGAGCGCGCCGACCACGGCATCCGCCACCACCTGCCCATGCCTCGCTAATTCGCCCAGGTCCAGTTCCGCATCCCTGTTATCGTCCACCTCCGCCATCAGGGCGAGCTCGAACGGGTTAAAAATCAACTCCAAATGCAGGTAATCCGCCTCCGGAACCAGCCGCAGGTAGCTGATCGGCAGGGTATGCGCCGCACCCGGCCGGGCAAAGAACGCAAGCGCCACTGCCACCGCCCACGCCGCCACCCTCCGAAACAACCATCCCCGGCATCTATGACCTATGCGGCTCATCCCCGGCATTGTTATCGTTTCCGGCGGCTTCGACAAGCCTCCGCCTGACGCCAACTCCCAACCTTACCTCGAACTGTCCAATTATTGGACACTCCCATAGAGAGGCTATCTGGCTGCCAGCTCTCGTTATCTGGCTTTATCCTCGCCTTTCTATCGCAATCCACGCATTTCCAAACCTTTATCCAGCTTTCCAATAGCTCCTGACAGGCCGTGTACAAGGGGTGTACAAGGGATGCCCACCGGGTGAACAAGCTAAAATCCCATGTGCATCCGGTGAGCATCCCTTGTACACCCCTTGTACACGGCCTGTCAGAAGCCTATTGAGAGCCGTATTCTGGCCCTGCTTGAGGGGTGGGAAACTACGGCTGCTGGGGGGCTATCGCCTTGAAACCGACTGGCCGGGGGGGCGAAATGCCTTCAGCGGAGCGCCCGGACCGGGCTGGGCCGGGTTCTTGTCTGGCCGGATTACAAAGGCATCCCCGGTCTCAAGGCGGGAGAAGGAACCGCGACCGTGGGAATTACGGGCGTCCCTGGAAGGTGCCAGGATGGCTTGGGCAGCGCGGCGGGCGGCGCCGGGAGGGCCCAGCGTGGCGGCCACTTCGCGCAGCCGGGCTTTGATCCGGGCGCGGCGGGCTTCATCGCGCAGCAAGGCGACTACGGCCCCGGCGAGGTTGCCGGCATTAGCCGCGGATTGGATGAACTCGGGGAAGACTTCCTCCCCCGCCAGAAGGTTCGGCATCGCCAGGTATTTTACCGTTACGATGCGCCGCCCAATTTGCCAGGTGCTCCAGGAGGTCTTATAGAGCGCCACGGTCGGCACCCCAAAGTAAGCGCATTCGGTCGTGACCGTGCCGGTGGAGGCCAGCGCCACGTCGGCCTCCGCCAGCGCCCGGGACAAACCGCCGATGCGCAATTCCAGGTTGCGGGGCAGCCCCAGGGCCCGGGCCTGCTGGGCGAGCGCGTCGTGGGGCAGAACCATCCGGGCGCGCAGCCCCACCACCTTGGCCCGAATCAGGTCCAGGGCGCTCAGCATGACCGGCAAGTGGCGCCGGAGCTCGGCGGCACGGCTCCCCGGCAGCATCAGCAGCAACGGCCCGCCTTCCCGCGCGCGGCTTTCGTCCTGGGCCGCGGGGTCCGGCCCGTAGCGGTCCACGAGGGGATGGCCGACGAATTCCACCGGCAGTTGCGGCACGCGCTGCGCATACCAGTCCTTCTCGAAGGGGTAAATGCTGAGCACCAGGTTGTAATCGCGCGCCATTTGGCGGGCCCGGCCGGCGCGCGAAGCCCAAACCTGGGGCGAGACGTATTGGATGATCCGCGGCTTCCAGTTATGGAACCCGTCGGCGCGCGGACGGGTGCCCTGCCGGATGGCCCGGGCAAAGCGGCGGTTGAAGCCGGAGAAATCCACGCAAACGATGACCTCCGGCTGGCGGGCGCGCGCGAGCTGGAGCAGCCGCCGGAAGAGCCGGCGGAATTTGCCGTAATGCCGAAGCGCATCGGACAGGCCGATCACCGAGTGCGCCGTCATATCGAAATCGAGCTCCACGCCCGCGGCGGCCATTTGCGGGCCGCCCGCGCCGAAGAAGCGCGGGGCCAGGGTGGTCAGGCGCGGTTGATAATCGGTGGTGGGAACGGCGGGAGCCTCGGCGTACTCCTGGCGAAGGGCGTGCACCAGTTCCGCCGCCAGCGCGTCGCCGCTGGCTTCGCCCGCGATCAGCATGAAACTCCCGGGCCTCATGTCTTCACCTCAGCTTTTCCCGCGGGTGCGCGGGACGGAAAGGAAGTCCTGCTCGGTCGTTCAATGCTGCCATAAGGTTCTCATCGCCGCCGCGCCAGCGTCTTACCGGTTTTGCCCAAGCCCGGCGGTTTGAACCTGCCGGGTAATCTCGAGGGCCAGATCCAGGGCCCGCTTGGCGGATTCGCCGCTGACCCGCGGGGTGCGATGCGCGCGCACGCATTGAATGAAATGCTGCAATTCCAGCCGCAGCGGCTCCTCCCGGGCCAGCGGCACCGGCTCGCGCACGATGCGCTGGCCGGCGAACTCGCTGACAATGGCGGCATCCCGGGCGTGGAGCAGCTTTTTGAGGAGGGAGCTTTCCTCCTCGTCATTGCGCGCCAGGCGGTAGATGTAGCCTTCCTGCGCCCGGTAATCCAACGAGATATAGCTGGCCGGGGCGCCCCCGCTGAAGACGCGAATCTTGCGCATCCGCTCCGGGCTGACCCGGCTGGCGGTGAGATTGGCGACGCAGCCGTTGGCGAAGCGCAGGCGCGCATTGGCGATGTCCTCCGACGGGCTGAGCACCGGGATGCCGACGGCGTCCACGCTTTGCACGGGCGATTTGACGAACGCCAGCACGACATCCAGGTCGTGAATCATGAGGTCGAGCACCACGCCGACGTCAGTGCTGCGGGCCGGGTATGGCGAGAGGCGGTGGGCCTCGATGAACCGCGGGTCGGTGGCCACGGTTTCGAGATACTGAAAGACCGGGTTGAAGCGCTCGACGTGGCCGACCTGCAACACGCAGCCCTTTTGTTGCGCCAACTGGACCAGTTCGGCGGCCTGGGCGGCGTTGTCCGTCATCGGCTTTTCCAGCAGCACATGCCGGCCCTGCCGGAGGAGCTCTTGCGCCAGCGCAAAGTGGGTGGTGGTGGGCGTCACGACGCTCAGGGCGTCGCTGGCGGCCGCCGCCTCGGCGACGGAGCCAAACGTCCGCACCGCGTGCTTGCGGGCGATGCGCTGCGCGGTCTCGTCGGCGATGTCATACACGCCGGCGAACTCGATTTGTCCCGCCGCCGCCAGTTCCGCGTAAATCCGCGCATGCTCTTTGCCGAGGGAGCCAACCCCCAGCACCGCAACCCTCACCGGGCCTGTCTCCGGCGGCTCATGTTCCGCATTCATGCCCGCCAATGTGCCATTGACCGGAGGCGGCTGACAACTGGCAACTCAGCTTAAAAGGCGCAAAGCGGGCGTCCGCCCTGCTTTTGCCCCGCTAAAACCGGGGCCGAAGCGGGCATCGGCGCGGGGCGGGAAAGCCGGCCGCGGCCGGGAATTGAGCGCCGAATCCGGAGCCACGCCGGCCGGGCGGCTCATTTGAACTTTGAAGTTCGGGGGCCGGGGCTCTAGAGTGCCGCGATGTTTTGGGCTGGTTACATGCTGACCTTGCTGATCGCCTATTTGCTGGGCTCGATCCCGACGGGCTACCTGGTGGCGAAGGCGCGGGGGGTGGATATTCGGACTGTGGGCAGCGGCAATATCGGTGCCACGAACGTGTTTCGCATCCTGGGCACGCCGGCGGGCGTTTTCGTGCTGCTGGCCGACGCGGCCAAGGGCTGGGCGGCGGTGTTTTTCGTGGCCCAACTGCTTTGGGGCGCGTGCGGCGCCGCCGCCGGAGGGCAAACGCTGGAGTGGTTTCGGCTCGGGGCGGGAGTGGCGGCCATCCTGGGCCATAACTACACTTGCTGGCTCCGTTTCAAGGGCGGCAAAGGCATTGCGACGTCGGCGGGCGTGCTGCTCGCGCTGGTGCCGATGGCCTTGCTCATCGCGCTGGGGGTCTGGATCGTGGTGTTTGCGCTCAGCCGCTACGTTTCGCTCGCGTCCATTTGCGCCGCCATCGCCCTGCCCTTTGCCGCGGGATGGCGCGGGGAAAGCAAAACGCTGACGGTAGTCATTTCCGCGCTGGCCGTGCTGGCCATCTACAAACACAAGGGAAATATTCAGCGGCTGCTCAACGGCACCGAGAACCGGATTGGCCGGCGGGCGCCGCCGCCACCGGACGCGCCCCCCAAAGTTTAGGCCATCTCGCCGCTGGCGGGCGGGCTTCAGTTCATCGCCCGCTGAATCAGCCCCAGGAAATCAGCGTAGGTCTCGACCGCGGGGAACTGGGGGAACTGCTGCTTCACGTTGTCCGGGGCGCGGAACAGAAAGCCCGCGTTGGCCTCGCAGAGCATGGCGGTGTCATTGAAGGAATCGCCGCCCGCGATCACGTAATAATTCAAGAGCTTGAAGGCGGCGACGGCCTTTTGCTTCTGCTCGGGCACGCGGAGTTTATAGTCCACAATCCGGTCCTGCTCGACCACCAGCCGGTGGCAGAGCAGCGTGGGCCAGCCGAGCTGGCGCAGCAGCGGCGTGGCAAACTGCTCGAAGGTATCCGACAGGATGATGACCTGGACCTGGGCGCGGAGCGCATCGAGGAACTCCCGGGCCCCGGGGAGCGGGTGCAGTGTGCCGATGACCTGCTGGATATCGGAGAGCTTCAGGCGGTGTTGCTCCAGGAGCTGGAGCCGGCCGCGCATGAGCTTGTCGTAGTCCGGCTCATCGCGGGTGGTCCGGCGCAACGCGGCGATGCCCGTCTTTTCCGCAACGGCAATCCAAATCTCGGGAGTCAACACTCCCTCCATGTCCAGGGTTACGATGCATTGTTTCACCGGGCGCAGCGTCTCAGAAGACGGCGCAAAAAGCAATGCGGCAGTGTTCGCCATTGACACCCGGGGCCTCCCCTTCTAGTTTCTGGGCATAAGCGCCGGCTGTTCTGGTCCCCGAACTTGTGTTTCGGGGTTTTTGTTGGGCGCGAAGCCCGGGCGGGGTTCCCGCCGGGGCCGGGCGCCTGTGTAAATCTCGATATTATGGCCAATACAATTCTGGTGGGCGCCCAGTGGGGCGACGAAGGCAAGGGCAAGATTATTGACGTGCTGACCCGGCAGGCGGACGTGATCGTTCGCACCCAGGGCGGCAACAATGCCGGGCATACCGTGCATATCCGGGGGAAGAAATACGTCCTGCACCTGGTGCCGTCGGGCATTCTGCACCGGAAAAAGATGTGCGTGATCGGCAACGGGGTGGTGGTGGACCCGGTGAGCCTGGTCGAGGAGATCGAGGGGCTGCTCCAGCTGGGCATCCGCCCCCACGGGAATCTTTACCTGAGCGAGACGGCGCACCTGGTTCTGCCCTATCACCGCGAACTGGACGCGCAGCGCGAGCGGCTCAAGGGCAAGAACCGGATCGGCACGACCAAGCGCGGCATCGGCCCGGCTTATGGCGATAAGGCGGCCCGCACCGGGCTGCGCGTGATTGACCTGGTCAACCCGGAACGCTTCCGGCAGCAGCTGCGGCTCCGGATCAAGGAAAACAATGACGTGCTGCGGGCCTACGGCGCCCGGCCGCTCTCCTTCGAGCGGGTTCATCGCCAGTACCGCGCGGCGGGCGATTACCTCAAACCGTTCGTCGCCAACACCGTCATCCTGCTGCAGGAGGCCCTGCGCCGCGACGCGGACATTCTCTTCGAGGGCGCGCAAGGCACTTTTCTCGACCTGGACCACGGCACCTATCCTTTCGTGACCTCCTCGAACACCACGGCGGGCGGCGCGTGCACCGGCTCGGGCGTCCCGCCGCACCGCATGGACCGGGTGGTCGGAGTGATGAAGGCCTACACCACGCGCGTCGGCGAGGGGCCGCTGCCCACCGAGAACGCCGAGATTGCCGACCTGCTCCACGCGCTGGGTCGGGAGTTTGGCGCGACCACCGGGCGGCCGCGCCGCTGCGGCTGGTTCGACGCGGTCGTCACCCGCCACGCCTGCCTGGTCAATGGCATTGACCACCTGGCGGTGACCAATATAGACGGGCTGGACTCGCTGGAGACCATCAAGGTCTGCATCGGCTACCGCGACGGCGATCGCCGTTATGATTACGTGCCGAACGACATCGAGGCGCTGGCGCGCTGCACCCCCATTTATGCCGAGTTCCCCGGCTGGCGCACGCCGACGCACCGGGCGCGCCGCTGGAAAGACCTGCCCGCCAAGGCCCGCTCCTACCTCAAGGCGCTGGCGGAACTGAGCGGCGCGCAACTGATCATCGCCTCGGTGGGGCCGGGCCGGGAGCAGACAATCATGCTTTGAGGACGCGAACGGTTCGATGAGCACCCCGGCGGCGCATCTGAGTCCCGCGGCCAGGGCCGCGTTGCCGCGGCATGTGGCTGTCATCATGGACGGCAATGGCCGCTGGGCCCGGCAGCGGCGCCTGCCGCGCATCGAGGGGCATCGCGCGGGGGCCGAATCGGCGCGGGTCATCATCCGGACCGCCGGCGAGCTCGGAATCAAGTACCTGACGCTTTACGCGTTTTCCGCGGAGAACTGGAACCGGCCGAAGGATGAGGTGGACGCGCTGATGAAATACCTGGTGCACTATCTCAAAACCGAGACTCCCGAGCTGGACCAGAACAACGTGCAGCTCCAGATTATTGGCCAGGTTGACCGGTTGCCAGCCCGCGTGCAGAGCCACCTGCAAAAATCCATCGCCACCCTGGCAAAAAACAACGGCCTGACGCTCATCATGGCCTTGAGCTACGGCGGGCGCACCGAGATCGTGGACGCGGCGCGCAGCATCGCCCAAAAGGTAAAAGCCGGCGAACTCGACCCGGCGGGCATCACCGAGCAGCTCTTCGCCCGGCATCTTTACACGCGCAATATCCCCGATCCGGACCTGTTGATCCGCACCAGCGGGGAGATGCGCGTCAGCAACTTTCTGCTGTGGCAGATTTCCTACACGGAACTGGTGGTCACGCCAACCCTGTGGCCGGATTTCCGCCGCCCCCAGTTCTATGCGGCGCTGGAGGAATACCACCGCCGCCACCGGCGGTTTGGCGGCCTGTAGGACTGCCCACGCGCCCGGGCGGCGCGCCCCGGCGCTCAGGGCGCATAGACAAACTTGATGGCGTCGGCCATTACGACCGTGCCCTTGGTAAAGTTGTCCTGGATGCGAACGTAGCCGGCCGTCCCCGCGGCGAAATTGAAGGTGCCCAGCAGATTCCACTGCCCTCCGTTGATCTGCTGATTGATCCTTACCGTCTGCGAACCGCCGTGATACTTGATGGCGATGGGGGCATCGGTCGTGCGGTTGGCGCCCTGGGGATGCCATTCATATACCGCGTAGTTGCCGCTGGCCGGAAGGTTCGGCCGATATTCCACGTACTGGGTACCCGTCCCGGCAAAGGCATAAAAGTAATCGTCGCCATACTTGTCCGTGGACATGACCCCGTTAGTCCATTGGCCTGCCACCGTGGCCGCTGGGTTGTCGATGATAATCACATCCGTGGGCGGCGTGCTGTTGGTGGCCCATTCCACCCGCACGTTATCCACCAGGCCGAAGCTCAGCGCCGCGTTGTCGGAGATGGACACAAAGGGGTCCCAGTAGCCGACAAAGATGTTGCTGGCAACCACGGAGGCGCTGGTGAAGGCGGCCAGCTTTACCCCATCAATAGACCATTCCACGATGTTGCCGCGTTTGGCGATGATGACCTCGCGCCAGGCGAAGCCAACGGCGCCATCCTCCAGCACGCCGGTCTGTTGGGGATAGGTGGCCTGTTGCAGCAGCGGCGGAGCCTGGCCGGGGAAAGCGGTGACGTAATATCCATTGAGGTTACCGCGCGAATTATTGTTGGTGCCGGCGGCGTAAACCCCGCTGGCGGCCGTCTGGACGTTGGTGCGGGCGTAAGCACCGTAGTCCGAAATGACGGACGTGTCCACGGCCTGTCCTTCGCCATTCACCGCGAACCAATACCCATCGGTCGCGCTGCCCGCCCGGTCCCACTGGACATGCCCTCCCGTCGTCCCCAGGCCGCCGGTGATATACTCCGACGACCCGTTGCCTCCCAGCGGGAACGGCCCGTTGGCATTGATCCACATATCAAAACACAAGCGGTAATCCCCGCCAACGCTCAGCCCCACCGGCGACATGGACAACGCCGCTGTGATGCCTTTGGTCATATTGGCCTCGAATTTCACCCCGCGGGTCGTGCCTCCCACCGAGTTGGGGGCGGAAGGAATGCCGTCGGCGGAGTAATCGTAGTTGAAAGTGCACCGGGTATCGGTCGAGCTCTGGGACAGCGTCCAGTTGGCCGAGGTGTCGGAGTCGAAGTCATCCGCAAAAACCTGGGTCTGCGGGGGATACACCGTCAGCGAAACGACCTTGCTGGTCACGCTGCCGGAGTAGTTGGCGACGACCACCGAATAATCACCGGCAGCGGCGGCCTGGGCGTCCAGAATGACGCAGGTATTATTGGTGGCACCGGCAATCGCATTGCCATTCAGCCGCCACTGGTAGTTGAGGGGCGGATCGCCGATGGCCGAAACCGAGAAACTGGTCGCCCCGCCGGTGTCCACAACGCGATGCAGGGGCTGCACGGTGATTTGCGGCAGATTGCCCGGGCCGCCGGTGTAGCCGGAGACGAAGCGCGCCCGGTAGAATCCGGCCGGCTGGCTGTTAGGGTTCGCGCCCGGATCCAGCACGGCAAAAGTGCCGTCCACGGCGGCCGCGGTGTTGGTGCCAATCGCCACCCAATCCGGGGTGATGAGATCGGTGCAGCGATCAATGGCGTATTGGCAAAGCGCCAGGCCCTGGCCGTGGATGATACAGCCGCCCGCGTCGAACTGAACGGAAAGCACCTGCGGGGTCACATCCACCGGTTGAAGCTGCGCGGCAAAGTAGCCAATCGTGCCCTTGCACATCTTCTCCAGGTAGTCCCAGTCGAGGTAGCCCGGGGCTTCCACGTAATCGTTGGCCGTATGGTAGCGCGAGTTGCCCGACCAGTTATACTCGATCAGGCAGCAGGCGCTAAAGCCGGCTTGCTCGAAGGAATAGTGATCGCTCATGTTGTCGGAAGTGGAGATTACGCCATTCAGGCCGCCGTAATTCGTCAACGCCGCCTGCAGTTCGTAACGGATCGTGTTGAAGGCGGGGCGCCCGCAGATATACGCCTTATTGCGATTGGGGCTGGGCGCCTGCCAGCCGATCATATCCACCGAAATCATGCCCTTGATATTGTCGTTAAGGTGCTGGCCCACATATCGCAGGCTGCCCAGCCGGTGCCGGCCGGTGACCGCCTCGGTGCGCTCTTCGCTGTCGAAAATGGCGAAGACGATGGTTTTGGCAAAGTGATGCTGGGCGAAAATGCGGGCGATTTCCAACGCGCACCCGACGCCCGTGGCATTGTCATCGGCACCCGGATTCTCCCGCGAATCGTAGTGGGCGCCCAGAACATAGACTTCGTTGTTCGGGTTCTGAACCCCCTCCTTCACGGCGATGATGTTGCAGACATGGACGGTGGTCGGCCCCATGGTATCCACGTACGAAAAGGGATCCTTGTACGGGTTCAGACCGACCTGCTGAAACTCGTCGTAGATCGCGTCGCGGCAGAGATCGTGTTGCGCCCCGCCGACCTGCACCGGAGCGCGGTTCATCCCCTTGCGGGTATAGAGCTTATTGCTGACGACGTTGCAATAATTGGCCATGCTGAACTGGTCCACCAGTTCCTGCACGGTCGGCGGGCCGGCCAGCGCGCCGGTCCAGGGCAGACACCCCAGCGCCAACAGCAAACCAAACCCAACCACCTTTTTACCGCGCTCGCGCAAATATGGGAACTGTTTCATGTGGCACATCGTTTCCCGGTACTTTGCCACAATCTCCGCGCAAATCAATCCCTTTCCGCCGCCCGGCTGCCGTCATTCCCGATGCCGGGCCGGGGCGGGTCGCGAAAATTTTCGGCAAAGGTTTGAACAAAGATCACAACATCTCTGTCTCATCTATACAGTTCAACAGGAACTGCAGTGGGTCGGGAATCTGGGTGGATGCCCGGCCTGTGTTTCATAGTGGCTGGTTAAAGCAGGGGCGGCTCGTTCAAAACAATGAGCCGCCCCTTGTTGTTTCTCAACCGGCCTTTTCCCTAAGTTTGGCGCGGGAATTGCCCCTGCTTGAGACCAAAGATTCCCGGCTGACGCTCTGCCGGAGTTACGTCACGGTTCTTGTGGAGGAGCGGTTCTCATCAAGTTTCAGTCTCAACCTCTCTTTCCTATCTGCGGTTCCGTTGCACCCTCCTTGCTGCTGCCAAACCTACGATTGCGTTAACGATATTGGGCCGGGAAACCCCGCGCACCGCGGAGGCACGGTCACCGGCTGGGCGATGAGCGCGCTGGACCGCCGATCAAAAACAACGAGGAACGCCGGACATGAACGCTCCCGTTTATTGACTCGGACGCTGGCATCCTTGTTTCTGGCTTTCCAAACCGCGCGCGAAATAGGATTATCTGCGTCGCATGAGCAATGAATATCAGATTGTTGTTTGCGGCAGCATAGTGCCGGACCCGCTCCAGACGCTGGAACCGGTCAGCGGCCCCGACGGCCCATCCCTGCGCAATGAAATGATGCTCCCCGCCGTCTTGGATCCCTGGGCAAGCCATGCGCTGTATGAAGCGGCGCATCTGGCCAAAAATACACCCGGCAGCAAAGTCTGGCTGGTGAGCCTGGGCCCCAAAGCCAAATTGCAGCAGGTCATGATGACGGTCGCCCAAAAGGTGCCTTTCGAGCTGATCGCCCTGGACGGCCCGGCGAGCGGCTTTGCCGAAGCGGCGGAAGTTGCCACTGTCCTGGCGGAGGCGATTGCCGCCATCCCGGGGCTTGACCGGTCGAAATTGCTCTTGTTTGGCGGCTGGGAATCCGCTTCGCGCGGGGCGGGGGTGACGATGCAAATGGTGGCCGAGCGATTGGGCATCCTCGACCAATTCCAGGGCGTGGACGAATTGAAAGTGCTGCCCGGCGGCGCGTTGGAAATCCTCGAGCGGGTGGAGGGCGGCAAACAGCAGGTCTCCCGCTGCGCCGGCCCTCCGGCCTTGCTCGGCTGGGCCACGGGCAATTTGCCCGAACCCCGGAACAACCCGCAAGTGGGCATGGCCAATATGCGCACGGTGATGCCCGCGTTGCAAAAAGCCAAACCGGTTAAACTGGCCGCCGCGGGCGTATCCTTCGCCAGCGTTGCGCTGCCGAAGCAGTTGCGTGAAACCCGGATTGTGAAAGACAAGTCTCCGGACGAAATTGCGCGGGAAATCTTCGAGTGGATAAAACGCTAACCCCCTGGTTCTCTCATGGAAACGATTCTGCTGCTAATCAACACCGAAGCCGACGGCTCGCTGGCAAAGCCGGCGTTCGAAGCCCTGGGTGCGGCCAAAGCCTTGAGGGCTGGGTTGCCGGAGGCCAAGCTGGCCGTGGGGCTCGTGGGGCAAACCGTGCAATCCGGCGCTGATCAGATTGGCGCTTGCGGCGCGGACGCTTTCCTGGGCGTCGCCGGCGCTGATTTTGCCTCGCCCCGTTATGCGAGCGATGCGGCGGCGGCCGAAGCTCTCGTCAAAGCCGCCCAGGCCACTCTCATTATCGCCCCGGCTACCGCCCGCTGGAACCGGGTTCTGCCCGGCGTCGCGCAGCGGTTGGGCGGACGCGCGGACACGCACGTCACCGGCCTTTCCGCCGCCTCGGGCGCGATCACTATCAATCGCTGGTATTATCGGCAGCGGATGGAAGCGTCCCTGCAGCGCACGCACCGTCCGTGGTTTATCCTGCTGGATCCCGGCAGCCAATCCGCCTGGCAAGGAGCCGCGGCAACCGCCAGCGTCCGGATCCTCCCCGTAACCCTGTCCGAGGCCTGCCAGCGCACTACCGTGGTCGGTGTTCGCGAGCTCGCCGCCGATGCCCAAACCATCCGGCCCGATGCCGATCTGCTTTTGGTCGCTGGCGCCGGCTGGACCAAAAAGCAGGCCGACGGCCAAACCCACGTAAAAGAGGCGGAAGAATTGATCCTCGGCTGCCTTAAACTGGCGCGCGCGTCCCTCGGCAGCAGCAAATCGCTGGTGGACCTGGGCGGGGAAGGCCAGGCGGTGCTCTCCTTCCTGACGCACCTGAACCAGATCGGCCAGACAGGCTCCACGCCCCGCCACCCCAAGGGCCTGGCAACTTGCTGCCACGGGGAGGAGCCGCACACCGTCGGCTGGCGCTTCATCAATGAACGCCGCGCCATCAGCCTGGACCCCAACTGTGGCTGGGCCCGCGGCAAGGCGGACGTATTGTATGTGGCCGATGCCTTTGCCGTCCTGGCCCGGCTGAATCAATTGCTTGCCGCCGCCTCTTAACCTGGCGGCGGGTGTTTTCTGCGGGCGGCGGGGGTGGCGGCGCAACCCTGGGGCCGCTCCCGCCCGAAGCCCATCCGGCGCGCCGGCATCAGTGCTCTTGCACCAGAATGCGCACCGGCCCGAGCAGCCCTGACTCCAGCAGCGGGGTGTCTTTGGTAAGTTTCCGGATGTTGGTGCGCGTGAACCGCTTCTCCGGGGCCAGAAACTGATCCCCGATGATGCGGTTGGGCCAGAAGTTGACGACCTCCACCTCCAGCTGGTTTCCCTCCGGTTTGAGCGCGTCCGTCACTTCCAGCCGGAAAGGCATCGCCCACACAATCCCCAGGTTCTTCCCATTCAGGCGCACTTCGGCCAGGTTGGCGACCTGCCCCAAATCCAGCGCCAGGCGCAGGCCCGGACGGCGCAATGATTCCGGCAGATCGAACGTCTTGAAGTAAGTGGCGGTGCCCGAGTAATACTTGATGCCCTCCTCCGGCCGCTGCGGCCAACTGACCAGGCGCTCGAACTCGACCGAAGACGGGCCGCCCCACTGGGGATCAAACTTGACCGTCCAGGGACCGTCCAACTCATGCGCCACGCCGCAGGCCGGAAAATTCCGGCGCGGGGCCGGCAAATTGCCCCCGCCCCGGGGCTGGCGAAACACGATAAACATCGAACCATACGGCGCAAACTCAAGCGGCAGGGTGGTTTGGCTTCCCTGAGATGACCAGGCGGCGGCCGGACGCGTCGTCCCATGGATCGGGTCCCAGATTTCCGGCGCCTTGCCCACGACGCGGAAAGAGCAATCCGCCCTCAGCCAGGCATTCGACCGGCTGGCCACGAAGTAGATCTCCGCCTCTCCGGTCGAGCGATGGATATAATCCAGCGGCGGCAAGGAACCGGAGCCGCTCCCGGCTGCCGCCGTCCGGGGATCGCCCCACGCATCGGCCAGCCCGGCCGCTCCCAGGTTGGCGTTCGGGATTGCGGCGGGCGGCGGCGGCGCCTGGAGGCGGCACTCGAAGTCCGGCGGGATGCCATCCGCCGCCAGCACGGCGCGGGCCGTCTGGCCGGAAATCACGCGCCCGCGCAAACGCTGGCCGCGCCGCCCCTGCGCTTCGTCCGCCCACAACTCATCGGCTATCTTCCGGACGGCCGCATCGCTTTTCGGGAACCCGCTCAGCGAGTAAGTCTGGGAAGGCTTGGGGCCGATGACCGTCGCTCCGGCCTGGACCAGCTCCCGCAGTTTCCGCAGCACGGCCAGCGAAAGGCCGGGCCGCTCCGGCAACACCAGCACCCGGTAGCTCATGCCGTCGGGCAAAACGAGGCGCCCCTCGCGCACCGTCATGCGCTGGAGAATGACCTCCTCCGTCACGACATCATAATCGTAGCCGGGCAGCACGCGCGCGGGATCCGTGCGCTTGAGCTGCGTGAAGTTCGGCACGTGATCGCCGTAATAATAACAGGCATCCGCCACGAACCGGCCCTGCTGGAGCAGAAACTGGCAGCGATTCAGATACGCCAGAAAAGGGCCGGACTTCGTCCACCACGTGGTGTTCGGATTAAAGTGCGCGCCCGCAAAATACTGCTGCCCGGGCAGCCCCATTTCCGCCGGCGAACAGACAAACGCGTGCCATACCAGCAGGTTCAGCCCTTCGCAAAGCGCGCGGTCGAAGGATGGCTTCAGGTTGTCCCAGAGCGTCTCCTGCCAATGGGGGCCAATGGTGGTGAAGCCCTCGGCCAGCACGAGGCGATGGCCATGCGTATGCGCCGCCGAGGCCGGCTGCTTCACGAAAAAGCGATTGTGGTCCCCCACCCGGTGCCGCCACGACCAGGCCCAGAACTCGGACATCGGCGCGTCGTTCATGCCCAGGCATCGCTGGGCGTCTATGGGCACCGCGTGCGGGCCGCCGGACTCGGGATGGATTAGCAGGCCGTGCCGGTGCGCGCGGGCGCGAAAGATGCGGTAATGATTATCAATGGCCAGTTCGCCCACGGTCTTGCGGAAATCGTAAAGGAAGCGATTGCTGGCCGCGCGCGAATCTATGATCCGCCCCATCAGCACGGGCAGGTAAGGCAGCGGATCGTAGCCCCGGCGCTTCCGAAACTCCGCCAGCAGCGTGGGGCCCCAGTTCAGCGGCTCGACTTCCCAACTGTCCGTATGCAGGTATTTGAGCACCCGCCCGGCCAGGGGGCCCGCGTCGGCGATCAGCGGCTCGACGACCGCGTCCCAATAGCGGTTGAAGGCGCCCGCATCCAGCACATCCACGGCATAGCCCTCCCAGCCATCGCTGCAGGTCGAGACGCGCGAGTGGTCGCCAATGGTGCAGCCCAGCCGCAGCACCTGCCAGTGGCCGGCCGGCGCCTCCCAGCGCAGCACGCCTTCCGGCGAGAGATTCCGGGTCAGATCGAGCACCTGCCGGGCCTGCGCGTCCTCCTCGCCCGGCACGTCTTTTTCCTCCGCGAACAACGGCGCCGTATCCGGCGCGGAAAAATGCAGCGGACGGTGCAGCGCCTTCTGCTCCCAGTTTTGAAGCGGGCGGCGGGCGGGCGGGCGGGCCGTCCCCTGCCCCTCGCTGGCCGGCCCGTCTTGCGGCGGAAGGCGGTAGGCCACCACGGCAATGTCCCGGTAGAAATGGTCCCGCGCTTTCGGGGCCGGCAGGGCCTGGGCGTACTGGGCCGGCCCCGTGAGCCGGGCTTCGCTCCAGGTCAGCTTCTTGGCGGCGTCTTCCGCCCGGACCATTGGCCCGCCCAGGTTCCAGCCGCTCTGGATATTCAGGCTCATCTCCAGCCCCAGCCGGTCGGCTTCCCGCAGCGTATGCTTGTAAAGCTCGCGCCACGCGGGCGTAAAGAACGTGGGACCGTGCGGCACGGGATCATTGCCGTCCTGCTGCGCGCCGCCGGCATCGCAAATCAGCGCGCCGCCGAAACCCTGGGCCTTCATTTCCTCCAGGTCGCGGGTGATGGCCGCCTTGGTCACGTTGCCATTGAGCCACCACCAATACGCGCGCAGGCGGGCGCGGGTCGGCGGATCCGCAAAGCCGCGCGCAAGCGCGTCGTCCGGGGCCTCGGCCGGGGCGTGAGTTCCCAAGCCCAGCAGCAGCCCGGCTACCCATAAATACCGCATCCGTTTTCGTTGCATGGCAGTCCTCATCGGGGGGCCGGTTGTGGCGTCCAGCTCGGCCCCGCGCCGCGCGGCCCCTCGGGCGTCCAGAGCAGTTGATCCAGGCACATCCAGCGCACGCGCATGGCCGGATCCCAGGCGTGATAGACCAGGTACTGGGATTGGCCGTGCGGCCCCGGCACAATGGAATGGTGGCCCGGCCCCCGGACGTGGCCCGGCACACTGCGCAACACGCGGGCCCGATCGCCCTGGCCGGTGTACGGCCCGAGGGGATGGTCGGCCACCACGTAATCCACCCCATACCGGTCCGTTTGGTAGTTCGCGCCGCTGTAAAAACAGTAGTAGCGGCCCGCGTGCTTCACCACGCACGGCCCCTCAATCGTATGCCAGTCGAACGTCGCGCCATAAACATCCATGCGGCGGTGGGCCTCGAAAAGCGTCCAATCATAGCGGGCGCGCACCACCACGCGGCAGTCGCCCGCCAGGCGCGTCATATCCAGCAGCCGATCCACCACCAGCGCGGTGCCGGGATGCTGGCCGGGCGCCGAATTCGTGAAGTTCCGCGCATAAAAAAGATACCATTGCCCGTCGTCATCACGAAAAGGAAAGGCATCAATGGTGAAGCGGTTGGTCTCGCAATCCAGCAGGCGGCGGCCCGCGTCCTCGTAAGGGCCTTGCGGCCGGGAACTGGTGGCCACCCGCAGCTCGAACTTCTCGGGCTCAAGCCCGCCCATCGAGTAATAGAGATAAAAAGTATCCCGGTGAAAAACCACCTCGGGCGCCCAGTATTGAACCTGGCGATTCGGCGACGGCGGCTTCAACGCCCCCCCCAACGCCTCCCATTCCACCAGGTTCCGCGACCGGAGGACGGTGAAAATGCGGCCGTCCGGCGTGCGGCTGTTGCCCGTCGTGCCGAACGCATAATAAACCCCCTCGTGCCGGATGACGGAAGGGTCGGGCATGGACGCCGCATACACCGGGTTCGTATAAGCGCCGGAATCGCCCGTGGCGCCGTGAGACAGTGCGGGCGGGCCGAAACACCCCGCCCCAAAAATCATGAGGAAACAAACCGCTCCCCGGACCATCCCGATGGGGCGGAGGGAAGCGCCTTTTGCCGGGCGTTGCTCTGCCCCGAGTCCTTCAACCCGGGGGGGTTCGCTCCGGCGGGCGGTTGATTCCAGGGTTGTCATATCTTTAACGGCTAATGACCAGGGCGAAAGCCTGCCGGATTTCTTCCGCCCTGTCAATCATGCGGACACTGCGAAACCGCGGCGGTTGCGCGGGGTTCAGCGGTGAATTTGCCGGGATAGCCCCAGAATCAGTCCCGCCAGAATCGTAAGGCTGCCAAGGATATGGCCCCAGTGAGCCGGCTCGCCCAGCCACCACGCGGCCAGGGCTACGCCACAGATGGGTTGAACGAAAACGGTGAGAACCGCGACATTGACCGGGCATTGGCGGATGACCACCAGCCAGAGCGTATAGCCAACGACGGTGCAAATAATGGCCAGCCCCAGCAATAACCACCATACATGGGGCGGCAGTGACTTCGCGGCGCTCAAGGTCCGGGGACCGTCAATGAGCAGATTGGTGGCCGTGGCGGCCAGCAAGGACACCGCGACGGTCTTGGCCCCGCTGGCGCGGGTGACTATGGGCTTGCCGAGGATCGAGTAAGCCGTCTCACAAAAGAACGTGGAGATGAAAATCAAGCTCGGGAGCAGCCCGGCCCATTGAAAGTCGCTGCGCCAGACGCGATTGAGAATTATGACGCCCAGGATGCTTAGCCCAAAACCGCCCAGGCGCCGCGGGCCAATGTGCTCCCGCAAAAAAAGCGCCGCCGCAACGGACGTAAACAGCGGCTGGGCCGCCATGAGCACGCAGGAATTGCCGGCGGAACCGATGGCGTTGGCATAAATCTGGAGGCGCTGGGCGATCACAAAGTCCAGCACCCCCATGAGCGAGGCGTAGAAAAGATCGCGCCCGCGCGGGGCCGGCCCTTGCAGCCACGGCCAGATCAGGAGCATGCACCCGGCGGCCAGCGCGAAGCGCAGCGTGATAATGCTGCCTCCCGGCAGGCTCTGGCCAATGACTTTATAGGCCGAGTAAACTCCGGCCCAGCAGCAGTTCATCAGCACCAGAAAAACCAAATGCCGCGCTTTCATGCCTGTTCAAAAGACAGGGACTGAACCGGTTTGAACGCCGTCTGGCAAGCTGTTTCACGGACCGCGGGGATTGACTCGGCCCTTCGGTTGCCTTAATTTGTTGCCATGCGAACAACATTTGGCCAGCCAGGCCCGGAAGACAGCGGGGGAACGGCTCTGCGCGCGCCCGGCCAAACCCGTCCGCAAGCCCCCCGGAAAACTCCGGCCCGGGAGTCCCCGGCTCTTGCGCGCGGAAGCAGCGAGATGAACGACGACCGCAGCCTGGTCGAGGCGCTGAACAATTCCGTGGTGTTTCAGGATTATGCGCGCGCCTTCACCGAGGCGACCGGGCTGCCGGTGGCGCTGCGGGCGGTGGAGTCCTGGCAGCTCCCCCATCATGGGCAGCGCAACGAAAGCCCCTTTTGCGCCGTGGTGCTGGAGACCAGCCGCGCCTGCGCGTCTTGCTTGTCGGTGCAGGAACAACTGTCCGCCGCCGCGGCCCAGCAGGCGCATACGCTCACCTGCCCCGCCGGCCTGAGCGAGACCGCCGTCCCGGTGCGGCTCGGCGATCGGCTGATCGGCTTTCTGCAAACCGGCCAGGTGTTCCGCAAACCGCCCGGCCGCGCCCAGTTTCAACGCATCCAGCGGCTGCTGGCGGCCTGGGGGGTGCGGGCCTCGCCCCGGAAAATCGAGCAGGCATATTTTTCAACCCGCGTGGTTCCCGGCAAACAACACGACGCGGTGGTAAAACTGCTGACCATCTTCGCGCAGCACCTTTCGCTGCTCAGCAATCAAGTCGTGCTGCAGCAGAGCAACGCCGAGCCGCTCGTCATCTCGCGGGCCAAAAAATACATCCAGGAACATCAAACCGAAAACCTTCGCCTCGGGCATGTGGCCAAAGCGGTCAACACCAGCACTTTCTACTTCTGCAAAATATTCAAAAAAGCCACCGGCCTGAACTTCACCGACTACTTGTCCCGGGTGCGCATCGAGAAGTCAAAGAATCTGCTGCTCAACCCCAATTTGCGCGTAAGCGAAATCGCCTTCGAAGTCGGCTTCCAGTCCCTGACCCACTTCAACCGCGTCTTCAAGAAAATCCTGGGGCAATCGCCGACGGAATACCGCGCCCAGTTGCTGGGAAAAGGCTGAGCCCATCCAAGCGTATGCCGTTCGCGCCCCTCTCGCTTATTCCGTCTCTGTCCCTCTGCGGCTAGCGGGCCCGGACGCATTTACCATCCTTTGATCGTCGAACCGGAAACCCGGCGGAGACGTGCTTGCGGCTCGCTCCGTCCCGCGCTGCCCCTGGCCTGCGCTTGCGATAACCAACGGCAAGGGAAAACCTGGGAATAAATCTCCAACCAACCTCACCCCAATCGGGCGAATACGCCGCCCGCGATGAGGGCAGCGCAAGCAGCCGCTTTGCGGCAACCTCCACCCGGGAGGGGAAATGTCCCCGCCAGCCTTGGCCCCATCCCGCCGAAAAACCAAGGCACGCGACAACACCCGTCCGCCCGTTCCGGCTTTGCCGAACGTTCGCGTCCACTCCCTCCCGCCTTGAAACGTCCTTTTACATCATCCGCAAGTCGTCCATCCCTCCCTTCCGGCTCAGGCCCGCGCCCAAACCCGACCCACCCGCCCCAGCCAGCCTAACGCTCCCATTAGGCCGTGTACAACGGGGGTACAAAGGAGGCTCAAAGGGGGCTCATACTTATTTTCCATGTTCTCCTGCCGGGCTTCCGATGTACTCCCCTTGTACATGGCTCGAAAGGACGGAGAAGGAACGGTCTTGTGGGCGGCGGTGGATGACGGAGCGGTGGCGGGCTTTGACTTCTTAACCCTTGCCGTTTCAGCCGCTTGCTGAGACTTCAAGGTCGGCGGTGGCGGGACGATGGCGTTGTGAACCCGGCTTTGGCCTTTCCAGCCGTTCCGGGTCTGAACCACGGCGATAAATACCTTCTGACCCGGAGCGGGTCGCCCAAACCGGGCCGCATAGAGGTCCGTGATGTCGCTTTGCCCGTTCTGGCTTGGGCCCAACAGGCCCAGGTAATAGGTACGGCGGGGTTTCATCCGGCCCGCGCTGCACGGTGGCTGCCCAAAGACCATAATGTCTTCGTGGGTGGCCCCGACATTCAGCCGCAGCCGAACTCCGTCTTCCGCGTCATTGACGATCTCCAGCCCGGTGACCGGATTGGGGCCGAAGACCACCGGGGCGGGCGGTTCCTCCACCGGCGCCAGACCCAGCCCCCGCAGGGTGCTGTTGATCTGGACGCAAAACTGTTGCCCACTTAAGTGCGAATACTGCCCCATCCAGGGCCGGCTGGGAACGTGCAGCGCCGCGGCGTTCCACCGCTCGCGCTGCGCTTCGCTGAGCTTGAGACCCCACTCCCGCGAGGATATCCCAAAATACGACCGTGCGGCCGCTTTGCGGTTAGAAGGCCGGTCCCGGGGAACGGTGCGCCGCCGGGCGCACACGCCGAAGGGGGATTGGTAGTATGTTTCCGCGCCCAGACTGCCCGTGCGCGGAGCAGATAGTATTTTCATAATGTCTGTCCTCTCTAATGGTTATTTTAATTGCTTGTCTATTACGGGCCGGAGAGCGACTCCGCTTCCTGCCGTTCCCTGGGCTGGGAGTTCCAGCCGCCCCCACCCCAAGGGTCGGGAGGAAGGCTGGCGGGCAGGGAGGCTTCGCGCAAGGGCAATTTTTGGGGGGTGGTGGTGGCAGGCCGGTGCGGAGCGCCGCGTGTGGGCACGCGGCCTGCAGGGATCGGGATAGTGCCGGGGGCTGGTGGGTTGCCGGGGGTGGAAAGCCGCGGGAGGGTATGGGGTCTGCCGCGGCGCGCTTCCACTGACCCTGCCGGGCAGCGCGGGCGCTACCGTTGCCAGGCGAAGAGAAGGCGGTTGGTGGTGCTTACGGCCCAGAGGTTCAGGGGCCAGACCGTCGTTCCATACTTCATATAGCGCACGCTGCCATCCGCGTAAGTGAAGTTGGCGCCCCCGGAATAGACGCTCTTTTGGCTGGCGGAGTGGCAGGCCTGCTCGACGGAGTCGAGGTCATTGCCGTGGTCTTCGCAAAGGTCCATGAAGTAGTGCGCCACGGAATTCTTCTTTTCGCCGAAGACAATCGTTTCCGCGGGGTAAATCACGGCGGCCTCGCGCATGGCGCTGGCGGCATTTAACGCGGTGCCGAAGTAATCATTCCACCCATTGATGAGGTAGCTGCGGTTGGCCCGGTCCGCCGCCAACTGCGCCGCAAAATCCGTCTGCGGCGGCCCGCGGCGCCGGTCGGACAGGCAGAGCAGGATGTTGGTGGACTGGTAGTATTCGAGCAATGCCGCGGGCCAGTAGCCGGCCAGCGCGCGCATGGGGTAACGGCCGTTGCTGTCGTCGGCATACATCCGGATGGCATATCCCAGTTGTTTGAGATGATTGGCGCATTTGACGCGCAGGGACGCCTCCCGGGCCCGGGCCAATGCCGGCAGGAGCAGGCTGGCCAGGAGGCCAATGATTGCCAGAACGACCAGCAGCTCGATCAGCGTAAACGCCCGCCCCCCCTCCCGGCGAAAGCCGGGCGGTGAGGCCACCGGCTGCTTCCGGAAGCCGCCGGACTGCGGGCCGTAAAGAATTCCAGTCATACGCTTGCTGCAATTCGGGCCACAAGACTACACTGCGTCATGCCTGCAGTCCATACTAAAATTCCGGCGGGAAAATCCTCTTTCCGCGCCCGCATCCCCGCCCTGAGCCGGCGCGTCCCCCCGCTTCCCCATGCCTGACCCGAACAACCCGCCGTCCCCCGGCCCGCTGCGGAGCTTTCTGGGCAAGTTCACCGTGCTCTTTGGCGCGGTGCGCGAGTTATGGATCGTGTTTGCCATCGTGCTGTTCAGCAACCTGGCCTACCGGGTGGTGAACTTCACCTTGCGGCTTTGGCTCTCCTCGGACCTGGGCTACAACGACGTCCAGTCGGGCCTGGTGGTGCTGCTGTGGTCGGCGGGGCTGACGCTCTGCATCGTGCTGGTCGGATCGCTGACCGACGCGCTGGGGTTGCGCAAGACGTTCCTGCTCGGTTTCGCGCTTTGCATCATCTCGCGCGTCTTCATCACGTTTACCACGGTCAAGTGGCTGGCGCTGGGGGTCGGCCTGACCGTGCTGGCGCTCGGGGAGGGCATGGGCGCGCCGGTGACCATCGCCGCCCTGCGGCGCTACACCACCACGGCGCAACGTTCCATCGCCTTCTCCATCTTCTACGCCATTATGAACGCGGGATTCCTCATCGGCGTCCTGATTTTCGATGCCCTGCGCGCGAAGCTGGGGGAGCATGACGGCTTCACTTTGCCCGGGCTCGGCATGCAGCTCAGCACCTACCGCGCCATTCTGCTGGCCAGCCTGGCGCTGTCCATCCCCAGCTTCCTGATCATCTACTTCTGGCTCCGTGAAGGGGTCGAAGCCACGGATCAAGGGGTTGTCATCACGCCGGAGCAGGTGAAATATCCCGGCCAGAATGCCTTGCGGGTGCTCCGGTTGACGATCGGCGATACCGCGCGCGATACGGCCCGCATCTTCGCCGGCCTGTGGCGGCAGACCGGCTTTTACAAGTTCCTGGCCTTTCTGTCGCTGGCCGTGTTTATCAAGATGATTTTCGTGCATATGGATTACACCTACCCGACCTTCGGCATTCGCGAACTGGGCGAGGGCGCGCCCGTCGGGCATCTCTACGGGCTGAACAATATCCTGATTGTGTTTCTGGCGCCGTTGGTGGGGGTGCTCACGCAGCGGATCTCGGCCTATCGCATGGTTATTTTCGGCAGCTTCATTGCGGCGGCGTCGGTTTTCATCATGGCCGTCCCGCCCCAATGGTTCCGGCCGCTGGCCGACGGCTGGTTCGGCCACGGCATCGCCCATGTTTGGCTGGGCCTGAGCGGCACGGTCAACCCCTACTACGTGATGATTTTCCTCTTTGTCCTGTTCCTCTCCATCGGCGAGTCCTTCTACTCGCCGCGGCTTTATGAATACACCGCGGCCATCGCGCCCAAGGGTCAGGAAGCCTCCTACATGGCCATGTCCTCGCTGCCGTTTTTCCTGGCGAAAATCGGGGTGGGGCCGCTCTCCGGCGTATTGCTCGACCGGTTCTGCCCGGCCACCGGCCCCCGCCACTCGGGGACGCTCTGGCTCATCATTGGCTTGAGCACCCTGATTGCTCCCGTGGGCCTGTTCGTGTTCCAACGCTTCATCCGCGTTCACGAAGCCGGCCGCGACGATTGAACGCCCGCGAGTATGAACCGCCAGAAAGCATGGGTTGGGCAGGGGGAATCGGCGGCGCCCGGCGGGAACTGGAATCATGCGTGAGATGGGCTCGAGCGTCCGGCTGAGGATTGTCGTGCGCGGCGCGGTGCAGGGCGTCGGCTTCCGGCCGTTCATCTACCGGCTGGCCGTGGAGAGCGGCCTGGCCGGCTGGGTCAGCAACTCAGCCCAGGGCGTGTTCATTGAAGTCGAGGGCCCCCGCGCCGCGTTGGAGAAGTTCCGGTTGCGTCTCCCGGCGGAAAAGCCGCCGCGCAGTTCAATCCAAAGTCTCGAGGCGGCCTGGCTTGACCCGGCCGGCTATGCCGGGTTTGCCATCCGCCCCAGCGACCCCGGCGGCGCCCGGACGGCGCTGGTGCTCCCGGACATTGCCACCTGCGCTGATTGCCGGGCTGAAATCTTTGACCCGCGCAACCGCCGCTATGGCTACCCCTTCACCAACTGCACCCATTGCGGCCCGCGGTTCAGCATCCTCGAATCGCTGCCGTACGACCGCCCGAATACCTCCATGAAGGCGTTCGTCATGTGCCCGCAATGCCAGGCCGAATACGACGATCCGCGCGACCGCCGGTTCCACGCCCAGCCCAACGCCTGCCCCGCCTGCGGCCCGCGGCTCGAATTGTGGGACCGGAGCGGAAAACCGCTGCCCGCCGCAACCGCGCCCGCGGGCGCGCCCATCGCCGCGGCGGCGGAGGCCTTGCGCCAGGGCCGAATCGTCGCCGTCAAGGGCCTCGGCGGCTTTCTGCTGATGGTCGCGGCGCACAATGAAGACGCCGTTTGCCGCCTGCGGGCATTGAAGCACCGTGAGGAAAAGCCTTTCGCGCTTATGTTCCCGTCGCTGGCGGCCATCCGGGCGGAGTGCGAGGTCTCACCGCTCGAGGAACGGCTCCTGCAATCTCCCGAAGCCCCCATCGTCCTGCTCCGCCGCGCCCGCGCTCCCCGCCCCGCGCCTTCCGCCCTTCCCCTCGCCCCCTCGCTCGCCCCCCACAATCCCAATCTCGGCGTAATGCTCCCCTACGCCCCGCAGTATCATCTGCTGCTTGCCGCCCTCGGCTTTCCCGTCGTGGCCACCAGCGGCAACCTGAGCGATGAGCCCATCTGCACCGACGAATACGAGGCCCTGGACCGCCTTGGCGGCATCGCCGATCTCTTTCTGGTCCATAACCGCCCCATCGTCCGGCATGTGGACGATTCCATCGTGCGCCTGATGTCGGGGCGCGAACTGGTTCTGCGCCGCGCCCGCGGCTATGCCCCGCTGCCCATTCAACTCCCGGTCTCCCTGGGCGGTCCGCGATCGGCTCCGGGCCATTCCGTGCTGGCGGTCGGCGCGCATCTCAAGAACGCCATCGCCCTGTCCGTCGGGCCGCAGGTCTTCATCGGCCAGCATATCGGCGACCTGGAAACCGACCTGGCCTTTGCGGCCTTTCGCCGCGTAATCGCCGACTTCCAGACCCTTTACGACGCGCGCCCATCCATCATCGCCGCCGACGCCCACCCCGATTATCTTTCCACCCAGTTCGCGCACGAACTCGCCGCCCGGGGCCGCCACGGCGAGGAGGCCCAAACCCCGCCCCCTCAACTCCTCACCGTTCAGCATCACCTCGCCCATGTATTTTCCTGCCTGGCGGAAAATGAACTCGCGCCGCCGGTGCTCGGGGTTTCCTGGGACGGCACCGGCTACGGCCTCGACGGCACCGTCTGGGGCGGCGAGTTTTTCCTCGTCACGGAAACCGCCTGCGCGCGCGCCGCGCATCTCCGCCCCTTCCGCCTGCCCGGCGGCGATTCCGCGGCTCGGGAACCGCGGCGCGCGGCCCTGGGCCTGCTGTATGAGGCGCTCGGCGAAGCCGCCTTTGCGCAGACCCACCTGGCCCCGCTGCGGGCTTTCACCCCCGCCGAACTGGCCCCGCTCAAAACCATGCTCGCCCGTCGAATCAACTCGCCGCTGACCTCGAGCGTCGGGCGCTTGTTCGACGCGGTGGCAGCGCTCACCGGCGGCCGCCAACGGGCGCACTACGAGGGCCAGGCGGCCATGGAACTGGAATTCGCCCTCCCCGACACCGCTTCCGCGGACGAAGCCTACGAACTGCCCATCCGCTCGGAACCCGAGGCCCGCTCCTCCTCGCGCGCGCCGCTCATCCTCGACTGGGCTCCCATGCTTGAAGCTATATTGGCCGACCTGGCCCGCGGCGTTCCCGTGAGCCAAATCTCCGCCCGCTTCCATCAGGGGCTGGTCGAGGCCATCATTGCCGTTGCCCGGCGGCTCGGTCAGCCGCGCGTGGTTCTCTCCGGCGGCTGTTTCCAGAACCGCTGCCTGACCGAACACGCCGTGCGCCGTTTGCGGGAGGCGGGCTTCCGTCCCTATTGGCATCAGCGCGTCCCGCCCAACGACGGCGGCCTCGCGCTGGGCCAGATCGTGGCCGCCCTGAGCCCGAACGCCCGCCTGCTGCCGTCCTGACCCGGCCGAATTCAGCGCCCCGCTCCGCGCGACATTGCCGGATTGCCGCCCCCGGTGTAGGTTGGAGGATAATGTGTCTGGCTATTCCAGGTAAAATTACCAGCATCAGCGGCGAAGACCCGCTGCTGCGCACCGGCAAAGTGGACTTCGGCGGCATTCTCAAAGAAGTCAACCTGGCCTACGTGCCCGAAGCCGTGATCGGCGATTACGTCATCGTCCACGTCGGCTTTGCGCTCAGCCGGGTGGACGAGGCGGAGGCCAAACAAATCTTCGAATACCTGCGCGAGATGCAGGAACTGGGCGACCTGCAGGAAGCCGGGGCGGGCGCCGCGCCGGCCCCGGCGCCGGGGCCATCGCCGCCATGAAATACCTCGATGAATACCGCGAGGCCGGCGGCACGCACCAGTTGGCGCGCGAATTGGCCCGCATCACGACGCGCCCCTGGCTGCTCATGGAGGTTTGCGGCGGCCAGACCCATGCAATCGTCAAGTTCGGCCTGGACGAGCTGCTGCCCCGGCAGGTCACGCTCCTGCACGGCCCCGGCTGCCCGGTCTGCGTCACCCCGCTCGAATTGATTGATAGCGCCCTCGAACTGGCCGCCCGGCCTGACGTTATTTTCTGTTCGTTCGGCGACATGCTGCGCGTGCCCGGCAGCACCACCGACCTGCTGGCCGTCAAAGCCGCGGGCGGCGATGTGCGAATCGTCTATTCCCCGCTCGATGCCGTAAAGCTGGCCGGGCAAAACCCCGCCCGGGAGGTTGTCTTCTTTGCCGTCGGCTTCGAGACCACCGCCCCCACCACGGCCATGGCGGTTTACCAGGCGGCCCGCCAGGGCCTTCGGAATTTCTCCCTGCTCGTCTCGCACGTGCTGGTGCCGCCCGCCATCGAGGCCATCCTGGACGCGCCCGACCGCCGCGTGCAGGGGTTTCTCGCCGCCGGCCATGTCTGCGCCGTCATGGGCTGGGAGGAATACCTCCCCCTCGCCGCAAAGTATCAGGTGCCCATCGTAGTCACCGGCTTCGAGCCGCTCGATATTCTGCAAGGCGTGCTGATGTGCGTGCGGCAGCTCGAGAGCGGGCGGGCCGAGGTCGAAAACCAATACCGCCGCGCCGTGCGCCAGGCCGGCAACTCCCCGGCGCAGCAGCTCATCCGCGAAGTCTTCCAGGTCACCCCGCGCAAATGGCGCGGCATTGGGGAAATCCCCCGCAGCGGCCTGGGCCTGCGCGACGCTTACGCCGCCTTCGACGCCGAGCGCAAGTTCGGCCTGGCGGGCCGCGGCGTGGCCGAACCCGCCGAATGTCAGAGCGGGTTGGTGCTGCAAGGCAAAATCAAGCCCCACGAATGCCCCGCCTTTGGCACCCGCTGCACCCCCGAACATCCTCTCGGCGCGACCATGGTCTCCTCCGAAGGCGCCTGCGCCGCCTACTACCGCTACCGCCGCGAACCATGACCACCCCGGCGAAGTTCACGCCCGCCTGCCCGTTTCCCATCCAGGACTATCCGCGCGTGCTGCTGGCGCACGGCGGCGGCGGCAAGCTCATGCACCAGCTCATCGGCAAGCTCTTCGTGCCCGCCTTTCGCAACTCCCTGCTCGAAGCGCAGCATGACGCCAGCGTGTTCGACCTCGCCGGCCAGCGCATCGCCTTCACCACCGATTCCTATGTCGTGCGCCCCCTTTTCTTTCCCGGCGGCGACCTCGGCTCGCTCGCGGTGCATGGCACGGTGAACGACCTCGCCATGGCCGGCGCGCGCCCGCGCTACCTCAGCGCCGCTTTCATCATCGAAGAGGGGCTGCCGATGGAGACCCTGTGGAAAATCACCGCCTCCATGCAGCAGGCCGCCCAGGCTGCCGGGGTCCAGATCATCACCGGCGATACCAAGGTTGTGGATAAAGGCAAGGGCGATGGCCTCTTTATCAATACCGCCGGGATTGGCATCCTGGAGCATTCGCTCCGTATCGCGCCCCAGAGCGTCCAGCCCGGCGACGCCATCCTCGTCAGCGGCGACGTCGGCCGGCACGGCATGGCAATCATGGCCGTGCGCGAGGGACTGGAGTTCGAGAGCGCCATCCGCAGCGACTCCGCCCCGGTCGCCGAGGCCGTCCTGCAACTCATTCAGGCCGGCCTCGAAATTCATTGCCTGCGCGACCTCACCCGCGGCGGTCTCACCAGTGTGCTCAATGAAATCGCCGAAGCCGCCCGCCTCACCCTCCAGGTCGAGGAAAAGCTCATTCCCGTCCGCGAAGACGTCCGCGCCGCCTGTGAGATTCTCGGGCTCGACCCGCTGCAAGTCGCCTGCGAAGGCCGCTTTGCCGTTTTTGTGCCGGAACGCGACGCCGCGCGCGCGCTGGAAATCCTGCGCGCGCATCCCGTCAGCGCCGGGGCAGCCCGGATTGGCCAGGCCTCCCCCCAATCCACCGCCCGCGTTCTCCTGCAAAGCGCCATCGGCGCCCGGCGCATCCTCGACATGTCCAGCGGCGAGCAATTGCCCCGCATTTGCTAGGCGCGGGGCGCGGCAAGCGGCTACTTTCCCAGCGGAACTGCGCCCGGCCGGCCGAAATTTTGGCGTTTGAGATTGACCCCCATCTGGTTCTATGCGCAGATGAAAGACCCCGAAAAGGGTCAGTGCAGAAGATGGCTAAAGCTTTGCCGAGAAACGGAAACGGGTCGCGCGCGTCACAGGTATCGAAGTACGACGCGCAAAACACGGCGCTGACAAAGACTTATGGCGCGCTGGCGGACCTGCGGCGCGAGCTGGGCGATTCAAGCGCGGTGGTCGCCGAACGGGAGAAATTGCTGCGGGTCTTCGCCGGCTGCGCGGATTCGCAACGGGCGTGGCTCCTGCTCGAGGATTACTTCGAAAAGCTCCGCCTGTCGCGCAAGGATTTCCCCAACTCCGACTGGTGGCCGCGCTTGCTGGCGGTGCAAGGGACGGCGCGCCTGGAGGAGCTGGCGTTCCTGTTTCTGCGCGCGCGGCGGCCGGTGCCCACGGAATTGAGTGTCTACGCCAACCGCGACCGGTTCGAGCGCCTCGAGCAGGCGGCGCGGGAGCAACAGTTGGTCCGCCACCTGGAGACCTGGCTTTTCCCGGAGCCCCCGGCGCACTTCGACGCGCCGCGGGCCTTTGTGCGGGCGATCTGCCATCCGCAACCCGACCCGGAGCAGCCCGCGTGCTGCCGGCTGGCGGTGGAATTGCGCCTGGCGCGCCCGCGCACCGGCGAGAAGGTCCGGACGCTGGGCGAAATCCTGGAACTGACCACGCGCGCCGCGCACGAGCAGGAGCTGTTCCCGCCCGGCGACTGGGAATTCATCCGGTGGCTGGCAGAAACCCATTCCCATCGCCGGAACGGCGAAACGCCCCTGGTGCTGTCAGACCTTGAACTGTTGCACTGGCTGGCGCGCTGGGGCCACACCGCCCGGCTCGAACTGGCTCTCGGCAAGGAACCGCCGCAGCCGCTCGAATTCCAGGGCGCCGTCGCCGAGCTGACGCCGCACCTGGAAAACGGCGGAGCGGGCCTGGCCTTTACCCACCGGCTGACCGTGCCCGGCGGGGGGATTTATCCGCTGAGCGAAGTGCGGTTCTTCAACCGCCACCCAACCCTGGCGCTGGCGGGGAGAACCTTCTACCTGCTGCGCTCCGCGCCGCCGCCGCCCGTGTTCGAGCTCTGGAATACCCAGCCGGCGCTGCCCCTGGCAAAGCTGAGCCACCGCCTGCTGCTGCACCTGCGCAAAACCCAGTCCCGCCAGGGCGTGGACTGGGAGCAACTCTGCCTCAGCCACGCGGCCAAACCGCAATTCCTGTTCGAACTGCTCGCCGAAACCGTGCGCCTGCAGTTGCGCGCCCGAAGCCAGCGCGACCAAAGCCTCTGGTTCTGGAACGGCCACGAATGGAAACGGCACGCCTCGAATCCCCCGCGCCCGGACGGCGCCCGGCCGGAACTGCTGGATGACCCGCGGCTGGAACCCGCGACGCAATGGCTGCGGCGGCTGGATTGGTTCACGCCCGAACCGGGCCTCTGGGTCGGCGACGCCAATGAGACCTTCCTGGGCCTGCTGGCCCGCGCCTGGGCCGACCGCCCGGCGGAGGCCGATTACCTGGGCAATCCCGGTTTCTCCCGCCTGTTCCTGGCGCCGCGCCAACTGCGCCCGCGGCTCGTGGTCAAAGGCAGCGGCATTGACTGGCTGGAGGTCTCCGCCGAATGGGAACAGGAGGGGCTGAAACTCACCGCCGCCGACTTGCAGCGGCTCCAGGCGGCCACCGGACGCTTCGTAAAACTGCCCGACGCCGGCTGGGTCGAACTGGACGCGGACGCGGTGCATTCGGCGCACGAGGCCATGGCCGACCTGGGCGTGGAAGGGCTGGCGGCGGCGCCCCAGCGCCTCGGCCTGGAGCAGGCGGCGCACCTGGGCGAAGACGGCTGGCGGCGCTTCTGTGATTCCGCCGCGGCCCGGGCCTTGCGCGAGCGCATCCGGAACTTCACCGGGCTGCCCGCCATGCCGCTGCCCGCCGCGGTGCGGGCGGAACTGCGGCCGTATCAGAAAGCGGGCTTTGATTTCCTCTGCCACCTTACCCGGCTCCGGCTGGGCGGCATCCTCGCGGACGACATGGGCCTGGGCAAGACGCTGCAAACGCTGGCGTGGCTGGCGTGGCTCAAAGACCAGCATCGGAAAGACCCCCAGCCGGCGCTGGTGATCTGCCCCGCCTCGGTGCTGCATAACTGGCGGCGCGAGGCGGAACGCTTCACCCCGCAACTCCGGGTGCTGGTGCTCGAAAGCGGCGCCGCCCGCCATAACTTGCGCCGGCAAGTCCCCCAATACGACCTCATCGTCACCAACTACGCCCTGCTGCGCCGCGACCTCGAGGAGCTGCAAAAGTTCGCCTTCCGGGCCATTGTCCTGGACGAAGCGCAATTCATCAAAAACCCGGAAGCCCAGGTCACCCAGTCCGTGAAGCAATTAAAAGCCGCCCATCGCCTGGCGCTGACCGGCACGCCGCTGGAGAATCGCCTGCTGGACCTGTGGAGCATCGTGGACTTCATCCAGCCGGGCTACCTCGGCCGCCAGGACCGCTTCACCGAAACCTACGAGCCGCGCGGCGAGGAGTCCGAGGCGGCGCAACGCATCGCGCGGCGCCGGTTGTCGGCCCGGCTGCGCCCGTTGCTGCTGCGCCGGCTCAAACAGCAGGTGGCGAAAGACCTGCCTGAACGCATCGAGCAGCGTCGCGACTGCCAACTGGGCGACGCGCAGCGCAAGCTTTACCTGGCCGAACTGCGCCGCAGCCGCGAGCTGGTGCTGAAAACCGTGGCCGAGCAGGGCCTCAACAAAAGCAAAATCCATGTGCTGGCCGCCCTCACCCGGCTGCGCCAGATTTGCTGCCACCCCCGGCTGGTGGGCAACGACGCCGCCTCCGGCAAGACCGAAACCCTGTTTGAACTGCTCGACGCGCTCTCCGCCGAAGGCCAGAAGGTGCTGCTGTTCAGCCAGTTTGTGCAGATGCTGCACCTGCTCGAAGCGGAATGCCGCCAGCGCCAGATTCCCACCCATAGCCTCACCGGCCAAACCCGGGACCGGGCCGCTGTCGTGAGCGCATTCCAAAACGACCCCCGCCCGGCGGTGTTTCTGCTCAGCCTGCGAGCGGCGGGCACCGGCCTGAACCTGACCACGGCCAGCTACGTCGTGCTCTACGATCCCTGGTGGAACCCGGCGGTCGAAGCCCAAGCCATTGATCGCTCCCACCGCATCGGCCAAACCCGCACCGTCAACGCCTACCGCCTGATCTCCCCCGGCACCGTCGAAGAAAAGATTTGGGAGCTGCAACAGCGCAAAGCCCGGACCATCGCCGACGTGCTCGGCGAAGAAGGCTTCGCCCGCAGCCTCTCCCAAACAGATCTGGAATACCTGTTCGCCGAAGCGTAAAGCCCGGATTCGACCCGGTCCGCCAACCTGAACACGCCAGAGATCCGCCCGGCGCCCGTCCCAAACGCCTGGTTTGGCCACGCCGCCAGGTGACTGTGGAGCGGGAATCCTGCCGCCTGCCGGTTCCAGCCCGTCGGCGCAACGATCCGGAACGCAGCTAGTGATCAGATTGCCCCGGAGCAGCCTGGTTCTGCTTGCGCGCTTTTACCCCAACTGATAGCATTCCACCCGTCTTCGAAAGATTGTGCCAAAGGTTAACAATCGCCTGCGGGGACGGTTGACTGCGGCTTGGCACGGGTGGCCCGGACTCAGCGCTGGAACCAACACGAATTGCGGAGCAGATGTGATGACTGAAACAACCAACCAGGGCGCAAACCTGGGATTCGAGTGCAAACTTTGGCGGGCGGCTGACGCGATGCGATCCAATATGGACGCGGCCGAGTACAAGCATGTCGTCCTCGGCCTGATCTTCCTGAAGTACATCTCAGACGCCTTCGAAGAGCAGCACGCCAAGCTCGATGCCGACCGCGCCAAGGGTGCCGACCCGGAAGATCGCGATGAGTATATTGCCCAGAACATCTTCTGGGTACCCCGGGAAGCTCGCTGGTCGAACCTCAAGGCCAACGCCAAGCAACCGGCCATCGGCAAGGTCGTGGACGACGCCATGCTCGCCATCGAGCGCGACAATCCGTCCCTCAAAGGCGTGCTGCCGAAGGATTACTCCCACCCGCGCCTCGACAAACAGCGCCTTGGACAGCTCATTGACCTCATTGGCAACATCGGCCTGGGCGACAAGGCCAACCGATCCAAGGATATCCTCGGCCGGGTTTACGAATACTTCCTGTCCCAGTTCGCCAGTGCCGAGGGCAAGAAAGGCGGGCAGTTCTACACGCCCCGCTGCGTCGTGCAATTACTGGTCGAGATGCTCGCCCCCTACAAGGGCCGCGTCTATGACCCCGCCTGCGGTTCCGGCGGCATGTTCGTCCAGTCGGAAAAGTTTGTCGAGGCCCACGGTGGCAAGATCGACGACATCAGCATCTATGGCCAGGAATCCAACCACACCACCTGGCGGCTGGCGAAGATGAACTTGGCCATTCGCGGCATCGCTGGAAACCTCGGCAAGAAGCACGCCGACAGCTTTCACAGCGACCTACACCCCGACCTCAAGGCCGACTATGTCATCGCCAACCCGCCCTTCAACGATTCCGACTGGCGCGGAGAACTGCTTAAAGACGACAAGCGATGGGAATTCGGCACACCGCCCGCCGGGAACGCCAACTTCGCCTGGGTTCAACACTTCATTCATCATCTGGCCCCGACGGGCCTGGCGGGCTTCGTCCTGGCCAACGGCTCGATGTCCTCCAACCAGTCGGGCGAGGGGGAAATTCGCAAGAACATCATCGAGGCCGACCTGGTAGACTGCATGGTGGCGCTGCCCGGCCAGCTTTTCTACTCCACCCAAATTCCCGTCTGCCTGTGGTTCATTGCCCGCAATAAGAGCAACGGACGATTCCGCAAGCGCACCGGCCAGACACTCTTCATCGACGCCCGCAAGCTGGGGACGATGATTGACCGCGTTCACCGTGAACTCACCGAGGAGGACATCCAGAGGATCGCCGACACCTACCACGCCTGGCGGGGAGATAAGTCTGCCGGGAATTATGAAGATATACCCGGCTTCTGCAGGAGTGCCACCCTCGATGATATTCGCCATCACAACCACATCCTCACGCCCGGCCGCTATGTCGGCGCGGCCGAGGTGGAAGACGACGGCGAACCCTTCGAAGAAAAGATGGCCCGCCTGACAACCGCCCTGCGGGAGCAGAGCGAGAAGTCGGAGAAGCTCGACAAGCTCATCTGGGCTAATCTGGAGGACATCGGCTATGGCGGATAAGAAGCTGGCGAAAACCAACGACTTTGCATTACTTCTCACTGAAGTGAAACAACGCATTCAGCTCGCCCAGACCCAGGCCGTTCTGGCCGTCAACTCAGAGTTGGTCCGCTTGTATTGGGACATCGGCCGCATCATTAGCGCGCGCCAGAAGCTCGAAGGCTGGGGTGCGGCAGTCATTCCACGGCTGGCACGGGAGCTGAAAAACGAGATGCCCGAACTGAAGGGTTTTTCGGAGCGCAATATCGGGCGGATGATTGCTTTTTACCGGGAGTATCCCGATCCGTCCGCATTTTTGCCGCAGCCTGCGGCAAAAATAAGTTCCCCGGTAAAAATGCCGCAACCTGCGGCAAAATTGGGAACCGCGCTGCTCTGGGCAATTCCCTGGTTTCATCACATTGTTCTGATGGAAAAGGTCAAAGACATTCCAACGCGATACTGGTACATGGAGCAGACCCTTGCCAACGGCTGGAGCCGGAACATTCTGGCGATGCAGATCGAGGCGAAGGCCCATGCCCGGCACGGCAAGGCCCGGTCCAATTTCGCCCTGACGTTGCCGGCGCATCAGTCTGACCTGGTGCAGCAGACCCTCAAGGATCCCTATATTTTCGATTTCCTCACCCTGACCGAACCGTTCCACGAACGCGAGCTGGAAACCGAACTGGTCCGCCACCTGGAAAAATTCTTGCTGGAGCTTGGCCAGGGGTTTGCTTTTGTCGGGCGGCAATACAAGCTCGATGTCGGAGACGATGAGTTCTACATCGATCTGCTTTTCTACCACCTGCGCCTGCGCGCATTTGTGGTCATCGAGCTCAAGAAGGGCAAATTCAGACCGGAATATGCCGGCAAGCTGAACTTTTACTGCAATGTCGTCAACGACCACCTCAAGCACCCGGCCGACCAGCCCACCATCGGACTGATCCTCTGCCAGGAACGCAGCCGCTTGCTGGCGGAGTACAGTTTCGCCGGGATTGACAAACCCATCGGAATTTCCACATACGAACTCACCCGCGCCCTGCCGAAGGAATTGCGCTCCGCGCTCCCCACCGTCGAGGAGATCGAGGCGGAACTGGCGGAAGTGATAAAACCAAAGCCGAAGCGGACCGGCGGAAGAAAAAAGAAGGGTGGTGGGGAATGATCGTTTTGCGGGCGCACGCCGAGCAATCAGAGAAGCTCGATCAGCTCATCTGGGCTAACCTGGAGGACATCGGCTATGGCGGGTGATGGTTGGACAACATTGCCATTCGACCATGTCGTTCTCGTGAACCCCTCGGTTCGCATGGAGCGAGGCAAAATCTATCCGTTCGTCGACATGCAGGCGATCGATCCCGGCTCGCGTATCGTTGGTCCCAGTGAGGAGCGACCCTTCAAGGGTGGTGGCTCGCGGTTTATGAACGGTGACACGCTCATGGCTCGCATCACTCCCTGTCTGGAGAACGGCAAGATTGCACGCTATGTCGCTCCGAAAGGAAAAGATGCAGGCCATGGATCAACAGAGTTCATCGTGATACGTGGTCGGCCAAACGTCACGGACAACGGCTTCGCCTACTACCTGACCAAATGGGACGGTGTCCGCCAATACTGCATTTCGCAGATGACGGGAAGTTCGGGTCGCCAGCGCGTGCCGACTAGCGCCCTAAGTCATCATGAGGTGACGATTCCTCCGCTCAAGGAGCAGCAGGCTATCGCGTGCATTCTGGGGGCGCTGGACGACAAGATCGAGTTGAACCGGCGGATGAACCGAACGCTGGAGGAGATGGCGCGGGCGATTTTCAAGAGCTGGTTCGTGGACTTCGATCCCGTCCATTGGAATAGCGCCAGGAGGTTGGCGAACATCCCACGCTCAGAGCCTGGCAAGTGGTTTATCTACGCCATCGAATGTGAAGGAGGTAGCCATTACATTGGGTTTACGGACGACCTCCACCGAAGGTTTGACGAACACTGCCGAGGTTGCGGAGCCGATTGGACAAAAGCCCACCCGCCGGTTCGCTTGGCCTATTGGGAGCCCGTGGATTCGCAAGCTGAAGCGGTCGCCCGCGAACAGAAACTGAAGTCTGGATCAGGCCGGGAATGGCTCAAGGCCGAGATTGCAAGGAACTGGACGCCCCGCCGGCCCCTGCCTGCCGGCAGGCAGGTCAAACCCGAGATCGCCGCCCTTTTTCCGGATTCCTTCGAGCCTTCCGAACTTGGCGAGATTCCGAAGGGGTGGCGAATTGGCCCCATTGGTCAGATGGTGCAGGTGCTGGGCGGGGGAACGCCAAGCACGAAGGAACCAGCCTATTGGGAAGGCGGTATCCACCCATTCTGCACGCCCAAGGACATGTCATCACTGGCAGCACCCGTTCTGCTTGCGACTGAGCGTCACTTGACTGACGAAGGTCTGGCCAAGGTGAGTTCTGGCCAACTCCCGGTTGGTACGGTGCTGCTCTCATCGCGTGCGCCCATCGGGTACTTGGCCATCGCCGAGACGCCGGTGTCTGTCAATCAGGGAATCATTGCGATGGTGTGCGACGGCGAATTGCCGAACCTGTATGTATTGCACTGGACCAGAGCCAACATGGATCGAGTGCTCGCCAACGCGAACGGCAGCACGTTCATGGAAATCAGCAAGCGGAACTTCCGTCCGATCACCGCAGTCGTTCCATCGCGAGCGGTGCTGCGGTGCTTCATGCAGATTGTAGAGCCGATGCATCAGCGGATCGTATCGTCGCTCAAACAGATTCAGCATCTCTCCGCATTGCGCGACACCCTCCTGCCCAAGCTGATCTCTGGCGAACTGGTGGTTGCTGAGGCCGAGCGCATCGCCGGGAGGTGCTTATGAACGAAAACCAGCAATTCCTGCTCTATACCGCGCCGGATGGGGCGGTTAAGGTTGAGGTCTTTTTTAAGGATGAGACGGTCTGGCTGACGCAAAAGGCCCTGGCGGAGCTTTTCGGGGTCAAAGTGCCTGCCATCAACAAGCACCTCAAGAACATCTTCGGATCCGGCGAGTTGGTGGAGAATGCAGTTATTTCCATTTTGGAAACAACTGCCGCTGACGGGAAAAACTACCAGACCCGCTACTACAACCTTGACGCCATCATCGCCGTGGGCTACCGGGTGAACAGCTATCAGGCCACGCGCTTTCGGATATGGGCCACGAAGACGCTGCGGGAGTTCATCGTCAAGGGGTTCGTGCTGGACGACGAACGGCTCAAGCAGGGCAAACGGGTTTTCGGCAAGGATTACTTTGACGAATTGCTGGAGCGGATTCGGGAAATCCGGGCCAGCGAGCGGCGATTTTATCAGAAGATCACCGATATCTACGCCCTTTCGGCGGATTACGATCCCCAGGCGCCGATTACCAAGGATTTCTTCGCTACCGTTCAGAACAAGCTGCACTGGGCCATCACCGGACAGACGGCAGCGGAACTGATCTATTCCTCCGCCGATGCCGCCAAGGTCAACATGGGACTGGCAACCTGGAAACAAGCGCCCCGCGGAAAAATCTTGAAGTCGGATGTGGCCGTGGCAAAGAACTATCTCAACGAGGCGCATATCAAGGAGCTGAACCGAATCGTCTCCGCCTATCTCGATCTGGCCGAAAACCGGGCGGAACGCGGCATCGTCACGCGAATGGCGGAGTGGGTGGAGTTCCTGAACCGGTTTCTGGAGTTGTCCAATTACCCGATTCTCCAAGATAAGGGAAAAGTCAGCGCTTTGGAGGCAAAACTCAAGGCGGAGACCGAATACGAGGTGTTCCGGCAACGGCAGGATCGCGAGTATATTTCGGACTTTGATCGGGAAATCAAACGATTGGAGGGTAAGAAATGAGTCCCGCGTTCCGTGAATCCGACATCGAGCGGGCCGCCTTGGCGTGGCTGAAGAGTCTGGGCTATCTGATTCTGTCGGGGCCGGAGATTGCCCCGGGGGAGCCTGCCGCCGAGCGTGATAACTACGGCCAGGTTGTGCTGGAATATCGGCTTCGCCAGGCGCTGGCGCGGCTCAATCCGCAGGTGCCGACGGATGCCTTGGAAGAAGCCTTCCGCAAGTTGACGCGGCCGGACTCGCCGTCATTGGTGGCGAACAACCACGTCATTCACAAGTATCTGGTTGAAGGCGTACCTGTCGAGTACCAGCGAGCTGACGGTTCGATTGGCGGCGATCTAGTCCGGATATTCGACTACGACAATCCGGAGAACAACGAGTTCCTTGCGGTCAACCAGTATACCGTGGTGGAGGACCAGCATGAACGGCGTCCCGATGTCGTGCTGTTCATCAACGGTCTGCCGGTCGCGGTGATCGAGCTGAAGAACGCCGCCACGGAGAACGCGACCATCTGGTCGGCGTTCAACCAGCTTCAGACCTACAAGCGGCAGATTCCCTCACTGTTTGCCTTCAACGAGGCACTGGTCATCTCCAACGGCGTGCAGGCGCGGATCGGCACGCTGACGGCCGACCGCGAGTGGTTCATGCCCTGGCAGACTATTAAAGGCGAAGAATTGGCAGACAACCGGCTGCCTCAGCTTCAAGTCGTGATTGAGGGCGTGTTTGAGAAGCGTCGCTTCCTGGACCTGATCCGGCACTTCATCGTCTTTGAGGATGTGGGGGGTGGTGTATTGGTTAAGAAGATGGCAGGCTATCACCAGTACCACGCGGTCAATGTCGCAGTACAAGAGACCGTCCGGGCGTGCCTGCCTCCCCCTGAAAGGCACTTGCAGGCGCGAGAAGGCGAAGGCACCTACTTCGCCAAGGGACATCCCGATGCCAAACCCGGCGACCGGCGGGTGGGCGTCGTCTGGCATACGCAAGGTTCCGGCAAGAGCCTCACGATGGCCTTCTACGCTGGGCGGGTGGTCCTGCATCCGGCAATGGAGACCCCGACACTCGTCGTGATCACTGACCGCAATGACCTCGACGACCAGCTCTATGGTACGTTCGCCCGCTGCCACGAGCTGCTCCGCCAGCAGCCCGTGCAGGCACATAGCCGCGCGAATCTGCGGGAGTTGCTGACAACGGCATCGGGCGGCGTGGTGTTCACAACGGTTCACAAGTTCTTCGCCGCCGACGGGGGCGATCACCCACTCCTCTCCGACCGGCGAAACATCGTCGTCATTGCCGACGAGGCGCACCGCAGCCAGTACGACTTCATTGACGGTTTCGCCCGGCACATGAGGGAGGCGCTGCCCAATGCGTCTTTCATCGGATTCACGGGCACCCCTATCGAATTGACCGACAAGAACACGCGGGCGGTGTTCGGCGACTATGTCAGCATCTACGACATCGAGCGTGCGGTGAAGGACGGCGCGACGGTTCCGATCTACTACGAGAGCCGCCTGGCCAAATTGGAGTTAAAAGAGACTGAGCGGCCGAGGCTGGACGAGGAGTTCGAGGAGGCAACCGAGGGCGAGGAGGTCGAGCACAAGGAACGGCTGAAGACCAGGTGGGCGCAACTTGAGGCGCTGGTCGGCACCGAGAAGCGATTGAATCTGATCGCCGAGGACCTGGTAAAGCACTTCGAGCGACGTCTGGAGGCGATGGACGGCAAGGCGATGATCGTCTGCATGAGCCGACGCATCTGCGTCGACCTCTACAAGGCCATCGCCGCGATTCGCCCGGACTGGCACCACGCCGATGACAACGCGGGCAACCTGAAGATCGTGATGACCGGATCCGCCTCAGACCCGGCAGAGTGGCAGGAGCACATTCGAAACAAGCCTCGCCGCGAGGAACTGGCCAAACGGTTCAAGGACCCGAAAGACCCCTTTAACGTGGTCATCGTCCGCGATATGTGGCTGACGGGCTTCGATGCGCCGTGCCTGCACACGATGTATGTGGACAAGCCGATGCGCGGGCACGGGCTGATGCAGGCCATCGCCCGCGTCAACAGGGTTTTCAAGGACAAGCCAAGCGGGCTGGTCGTGGACTATCTGGGGCTGGCCGACCAGCTCAAGTACGCCCTGGCGAACTACACCCAGAGCGGCGGCAAGGGGCAGACGACGATTGACCAAGCGGAAGCCGTCGCGGTCATGCTCGAACGTTACGAGGTCTGCTGCGGCATCTTCCACGGGTTCGACTGGACGCAATGGAATACCGGCGGACCGCAGGAACGCCTCTCGATACTGCCAGCGGCGCAAGAACATGTGCTGGCCCAGGAATACGGCAAGAACCGGTTTGTGAAGGCGGTCAGCGATTTGTCGAAGGCGTTCGCGCTGGCCGTTCCGCATGAGAAGGCGCTGGAGATTCGGGACGACGTGGCCTTCTTCCAGGCCGTGAGGAGCGTGCTGACGAAGAGTACGGGCGACGGCCGTCGCAGCCCGGAGGAGATAGAACTTGCCATCCGGCAGATCGTCTCGAAGGCGGTGTCTTCGGATGAGGTCATCGACATCTTCGCGGCCGCTGGACTAAAGAAGCCGGACATCTCGATCTTGTCTGATGAGTTCCTGGCGGAAGTGCGCGGCATGCCGCAAAGGAACCTGGCGGTGGAGATGCTGCGCAAGCTGATCGAGGGGGAAATCAGAGCGCGCGGGCGGAAGAACATCGTACAGGCAAGGTCCTTTGCCGAACTGCTGGGAGCCGCCATCCGCAGGTACCAGAACCGTGCCATCGAGACCGCGCAGGTCATCGAAGAGCTTATTCGTCTGGCTCGTGATATGCGCGAGGCAACGCGTCGGGGCGAGGAACTGGGGTTGACGGAAGACGAGGTCGCCTTCTACGACGCCCTGGAGGTCAATGATAGTGCCGTATCGGTGCTCGGCGACGAGACGCTCCGGCTGATAGCCCAGGAGCTGGTGAAGTCGGTTCGGAACAGCATCACCATAGACTGGACGGTGCGCGAGAACGTCCGTGCCCAGATGCGCGTCATCATCAAGCGTATTCTGCGCAAGTACGGTTATCCCCCGGACAAACAGGCGCGGGCGACCGAACTGGTTCTCGAACAGGCCGAGGTGCTGTGCCAGGACTGGAGCACCGGTAGCGGGTAATGAAATGGGGCCCATCCGGCCTGGACAACTGCGCGAGCCAGTAAATAGCAAGCTGCCGCTGCGCGCGCCGCGCCGGCGCGGGCGAGCCTCTGGCCGCAAACGTCACAAACTGCTGAATGCCATGAGCCCGCACCGGAAACCAAAGCAGCACCAGCGGTGCCGGGTCTGCATGCCAGCGGATGACGCCGAACGGGCCTTGCTGATTTTCGCTACCCGCGCGCGCTCGGGCAGTTGGCACGGATGTTCTACTCCCGGCTGCGAATGAGGGCAAAGGCTGCTTTCCAGGCGGACGCCGGCGGGCAGCCTCGCCGAGGGCCGGCAGTTTCCAACGCCGAACCAGCGGGCGCCGGGCGAGAATGGCCGCAGCCTCGCGGCGGCGCTGCTCGGGAAGCCTTGTCGGCTGGTTGCGGGTCGCGTCGTGGAATCAACGGAAAAATTGCACGCCCGACCAGAATGCCGTTCGGGCAGTCGTGTTAACCGGATGGAGCGAAAACCTTCCGCGAAATAATTTGGCTCCAGAGACAGGACTCGAACCTGTAACCCGCCGGTTAACAGCCGGCTGCTCTACCATTGAGCTACTCTGGAAGCCAGGACGGAGATAAAACTAGCGAGCGCCGTCCTCCGCGTCAAACGGATATTGACCCCAAATTAGGCCGGGGCTTCGCCGCCCGCGTTCCGGCGCCGGGAGGGCGTTCCTCCGGCGGCGGGAAACGGTTCAATCATCATCATCGAGGACGCTGACCGCCCAGACGGGGTAGGGCGCTTGCGAACCTTTGACCGCATGCCACAGGATGCGGTTGAAGAGGTCTTCGGGGCATTGGTCCACCTCCTCCAGCGGCAGGCGCGCCGAGGCGTAGGCGTGCTTGCGCAGGAGCGGATCGGCAATCTTCTTCGGCGGCGGGTTCATCTGGTCCAACGGGATGTTATTCGTCAAGGCCGTGAACGGCGTGAAATCCGGCTGGTCGGTGAAGCAGTCGGTCATCGGCGTGGCGGTGGCGTCCAACTGGTTCATCGGCGGCAGGCCCAGCATTAATTCCATCGTGCGCAGCAGGCTGGTCTGGTTGTATTGCGTGCTGACAACCGCGCCGCGCCGGGTGTAGGGGCTGACGACGTAGCAAGTGGTGCGGTAGCCGCTGACGTGGTCCCAGCCGGCCTGCGGGTCATCCTCGATGGCAAAGATGCACGTCTCCTTCCAAAACCGGCTGCGGCTGACCGCCTCCACAATCTGTCCGAAGGCCAGATCGTGGTCCGCCGACATCGCCTCGGGCGTGGGGAAGCCGGCCCGGGTGCCGCTGGTGTGATCGTTGGGCAAAAGCATGATGACCAGGTTGGGAAAGTCCCCGGTTTGCTCGAACTGTTTGAGTTCCTTGATGAACTGCGCCGCCCGAAACACATCCGGAACCTGCAGCGCCCAGCCGGCGGTGTTGGTGACGACGTAAGGCCGCAACGACTCGATGGCCGGGCTGGCGGTGATTTCCACCTCGCCCGCCTGGTTCACGAAATCGCGGTAGCAATCCAGGAAGCCGGGCGCGCCCTTGCGCGTGCGATCCCGCCAAATAACCTGGGTGAGAACGAACTCGCCGTAGTCGCGCAGGCTCTTGCCGTGCGCGATGGCGTTGTCCCAGATGAATCCGGCGGACGAATACGCCAGCGCGTCCACGGCGTCGCGCGTGCCCCCGAAGGGATAGCTCCGGGGAAAACCGGCGAACGACCGCTCCATGTAGTCATTGGCCAGGGCGCTGTCAGCCCATTGATGGCCGTCAGCGCTCAGAATGCCGGAGCAATAGGTGTTGTCGAGCAGCACGAAGTCCCGCGCGATCTTGTGGAGGTTGGGGGTGACGCGCTCGCCGAAGATGCAGAGCGAGGGATCGCCATTGCCCTCGGGCATATCGCCCAGCACCTGGTCATAGGTGCGGTTTTCCTTGATGATATAAATCACGTGCTTGAAAACGCTCGGCTCGCCGACCCGCTCCGGGACCGGCCGGGGCGGCTGGTTCGGGCGCGCGGGCCGCCGGGCTTCCTGCAGCAACCCGTAGCGCAGGTTCGCCAGGGCGATTTGCGTCAGGCGCGGCAACTCCCGCTTTTTCGGCAGCCGGACCAGCGACAGCGTGCCGAAATGCTGGTGCGAGTTGAATTTCACCGCCTCCCCGGGCGCCAAATGCCGCGTCGAGCCAATCCCTTTGATATTGGCCACATAAACCGCCTCGCGGGCCGGGTCATAGGCCACCGCGCCGGGAAACCAGCCGACGGGGATCAACCCGAGCAGGCGGGATTTGCCCGGCTTGAAATCGAACAGCGCCACGGCATTTTGCGTGCCGTTGCATACAAACAGCCGCCGGCCGGACGCATCAAACGCCAGCGCAATGCGCAGGAAATCACCGCCGTTGTAGGGGATCTGAATCAGGGTCAGCGCCGCGCCCAAGATGTGGCCGGCATCCACGTGGGTGACGACAATATCCCCGGGCAGGCGCAGGTGGTCGTCGTACTCGTGGGGGCGAATCAGTTTGAGCGAGGCTTCCGCATCTTCCATGGTGTAGAGCGGCACAATCGGCGGCAGGCCGCGCCGGTTGGCTTTCTGGTTTAGGTCAGCCGCATCCGCTTACTGAATGTGGGCGGAGTCGCGCAGCATGATGTCGCACAGCATCTGCGTGGCCG
>ERZ1026792.139-NODE-139-length-78636-cov-4.833522_pt1 | contig 78636 bp, 70 predicted proteins | sample MGYA00520884_ERZ1026792 | MGnify/ENA primary metagenome ERZ1026792 (study PRJEB33270, sample SAMEA104284473) | anaerobic digester metagenome | biome: Anaerobic digester microbiome; feature: mesophilic sludge digester; material: Anaerobic digester biomass | place...
CAGCACCCGGGCGCCGCCGCCACCGAGCGCCACCCCCCGCCGCACCGACTGCCCGAGATCAAAACTCGCGCCCGCGCCAAACCGGAACGTCCCGGCCGCCGGCTCCTCCACCGGCCGCACCGTCACGCGGCTCTCCCCGGGCTTATAGACGATGAACTCGCACAACGGCGAGCCGCGAAACCGCCCCACGGTATAATCCGACCCGGCGGGCAGCCCTTCCGCCGACGCCACCACCACCGGCTTGGCGCCGCTCACATCCAGCACCCGCAGCATGTCCCCATTGTCCCCCTGCACCAAACCGCAGACCAGCTCCCGCGACCCCGCCTTGAGCGCCACGCGGTTGCCGCGCACGGCCGCCCCGGGCAGCGTCTCCTCCGCCAGCTTGGGAAACTCCGCGCCATCATTGCGCAGCAGCACGCCCAGGTTCGGATCGGGCGAATTATAGATCGAGCCCACGGCCAGGTCCGCCAGCTCGGTGTTCCCCGCGCCGCCCACATCCACCGCGACGATCGTATTGGGGCCCAAAGCGGCGGTGAACGGCAACGCCACGGGCTTGCTCGGCGCCGTCGCGCTGGAGACATCCACCAGCGTGATCTCGTTGGCGTCGGGCGAGGTGAACGCCAGCGCCTCCTGGTCCTTCTTCAGCAACGGCCCGAGGCTGAACCCGGTGACGTCCTTGAGGCCGCTGGGCCGGCAATCCACCCACGTAAAAACCCCCGGCGCCAACTGGTAGCCCAGCCGGAACTTCCCGCTGCTCTTGTCCACGATCACCAGGTCGGCGCGCCCGTCCCGGTCAAAGTCGCCCCCGGCAAAAAACTCCTGCGGGGTTTCGTAAATCAACGCGGGGGCGGCGGATTCCGCCGGAAGCGGCAGCGGCGCCAGGGACAGAAACGATAGCACCGCCGCCAATGAAGCATAGTATTTCATACGTCAAAACGTGGGGCTCAGTGTTGCGGGCTTCCGGCGGGTTGTCAAACCCGGAACGCGGCAAAATTGCCGGCCGCCCCCCGCCCGCGCTTTCCCCCCGCGCCCGCCGGCCCGCCCGTCAGCGGTGGAACTTCAACGCCCGCCGCAGCGTGGGTTCGATGGCCCCGGCCATCCGATAAAAACCCAGGTCCGTCGCGTGCACCCCGTCCACCGTGCCCTCCCGGTCATCGCCCGTCAAACCCGCCCCGGACACATACCACAGCCGCCGATCGCCCGCGCGGACCCACTGGCGGTGCAGCTCGCGCAGCCGCGCATTGGACCGCGCGCAGCGCCCGGCCTGCGGCCCCAGCGATTCGCTGTCGGGATAAACCGCGTGCTCCACCAGCACGATGGGCGTCCGCGGATGCGCCTTCCGCAGGATCGCAATGAACTCCCGCAGCCGCGGCGCCACCCACTCCTCCTTCATGTTGGGGAGCGGGTCCAGCACGTAGGCCGCGGGATCCAGCTCCGCGAGCAGGCGCGCCATCTCCGGCTCGCCCCACGCGTTGCCCGAAAACCCGAGGTTGATCGCCTCCCGGTCCAGGCGCCGGCCCAGGATCGCCGGATACGCCATGCCCGGCCGCGCCGCGCACCCGCCCTGCAAAATGGAGGTGCCATAGAACACGACCGGCTTCCGCCCCGGCTCCCGCGCCGGCGCGGCTTCCAGCTTCGCCCCGGCCGGAAGGCCGATTTGCACCTCGGTCACGCCGTTATACAAAGGCAGGTAAAGCAAATACTCGCGCCGCATCGGCGGCAGTTCCCGCGCCAGCGTCTTCTCCTCGGTCGGATACTTCTCCGCGCGCCCGGCGCCCAGCCAGCGCCACCGGCCTTTATCTTTGACGTAAAGATCCACCCCGCTCACCCCGCTGGCCGGCATGTGCGCCATGGCCAGCCGCTCGCTCCGCAGCGTCCACCGCGCCGAAATCGCCGTGGCGTCCGTGACAAATCGCACCGCCAGCCCCGCGGAATCCTGGCTCAACCCCCAAACCGCGCCGCGCACGATCCCCTCCGCGCGCCCCGGCAGCCGGTCGTAATACTGCCGGGTATCCCGCCACCCCTTCCCCTCCAGAACCAGCCCCCGCGCATCATGCCACTGCCAGCCGCCGTCCGGCTCCGCCGCCTGCCCCGAAACCATCGCCGCCGCCAGCAAACACCCCAGAAGGGCAACCACTGCCTTATCGGTAATTTGACGCATAATCGTGCTAAACAAAGCCGCCGCGAAAATACCCCGCCGCCGCAGCCAACTCCAGCGGGAATAGTAGCGCGTGCCCTTGGTGGCCTGACGCCTCGTCCCGACCGCTTCCCGAACCCGCACCCGCCGCAGTTCGTCCAGTTTCTCATTCAAGAACACCGCCTTGAACCCAATGGGCACCGTCTGGATGCGCCGAAAGCGCTTGCCCTTGCGGATGATCTCCCGCCCTTGGCAATGGGGACAAACCATCAAACAAGGGGCCACCGTCAGGTGAAACCCGGCCGTTCCGCGACGATATTCGGTGCGGACATACTCGTAACCTTCCCGCACCCCAAAGGCATGATAAAGCAGACTTTGGCTCACCCACCCAGACTACCCTCCCCGCCCCAAAAACAAACCCGCCGGATGAACCCGAAAAACCAGGACGCGTGGCAACACCCAACCGCCCGTTCCGGGGTTGCCGAACGTTCACGTCCACTTCCTCCCGCCTTGAAACGTCCTTTTACATCATCCGCAAGTCGTCCATCCCTCCTTTCCGGCTCAGGCCCGCGCCCAAACCCGTCCCACCCGCCCCAGCCAGCCTAACGCTCCCATTAGGTCGTGTACAACGGGTGTACAAAGGAGGCTCAAAGGGGTCTCATGCTTATTTTCCATGTGCTCCTGCCGGGCTTCCGATGTACTCCCCTTGTACATGGCTCGAAAGGACGGAGAAGAGACGGCCTCGCGGGCGGCGGTGGAGGCTGGGGCGGCGGCGGGCTTCGATTTCTTAACCTTTGCCGTTTCAGCCGCTTGCTGAGATTTCAAGATCGGCGGCGGCGGGACGATGGCGTTGTGAACCCGGCTTTGGCCTTTCCAGCCGTTCCGGGTTTGAACCACGGCGATAAACACCTTCTGACCCGGGGCGGGCCGCCCAAACCGGGCGGCGTAGAGGTCCGTGATGTCGCTTTGCCCGTTCTGGCTTGGGCCCAACAGGCCCAGGTAATAGGCCCGGCGGGGTTTCATCCGGCCCGCGCTGCAGGGCGGCTGCCCAAAGACCATAAGGTCTTCATGGACGGCTCCGACGTTGAGTCGCAGCCGAACCCCGTCTTCGGCGTCATTGACGATCTCCAGCCCGGTGACCGGATTGGGCCCAAAGACCACCGGGGCGGGCGGTTCCTCCACCGGCGCCAGACCCAGCCCCCGCAGGGTGCTGTTGATCTGAACGCAAAACTGCTGCCCGCTTAAGTGCGAATACTGCCCCATCCAGGGCCGGCTGGGGACGTGCAGCGCCGCGGCGTTCCAACGCTCGCGCTGCGCTTCGCTGAGCTTGAGGCCCCACTCCCGTGAGGAGATCCCAAAATACGACCGCGCGGCCGCTTTGCGGTTAGAAGGCCGGTCCCGGGGCACGGTGCGCCGCCGGGCGCACACGCCGAAGGGGGATTGGTAGTATGTTTCCGCGCCCAGACTGCCCGTGCGCGGAGATGTGAGTACTTTCATAATGTCTATCCTTTCCAGTTGTTGCTCTAATTGTTTTTCTAAATGTCTTTCTGTTATCGCCCCGAGGGGCGGCTCGGCTTCCTGCCGTTTCTTGGGCTGGAAGTCCCCGTCGCCACCACCCCGAGCCCATGCGGGAAGGCTGGCGGGCGGGGAGGCTTCGCGCAAGGGCTATTTTGAAGGGGTGGCGGTGGTGGGCCGCAAAGCCCCTGATGACCGCGGCATCATTTTTAGTATGCGCTTGCATTGTCGGAGGGAAGCCGTTAGAAATAGAGAGTCGCCGGTGTGTTCCCCACTTCGGCGAGCGGGCGCCGGATTGCCAACGTAGCTCAGTCGGTAGAGCAGCGCTTTCGTAAAGCGCGGGTCGTCAGTTCGATTCTGACCGTTGGCTCCAGCCCGAACGGATTAGGCCGCAGGAGTTTATGGAGGAAAACGGCCACGATGGCCACCTGAACGGACCCCGAAAAGGCCCGATTCTCGGCAAGAACTGAGGGCTTCCCGCCGCTAGCCGATTGCTAATGATGTGCTCCGGCTCGCTTTGACGACACTGAAAATGCGTGTGAGAGAGCGCGACTGGCTAATCCGGCGCGGCAATGGTGAAAACGACGAAACGGAGTATGCCGGGGTGCTGAATAAATTCGTCGCGATTGCTGGAATGGAATCCTGGTGATGGACCCGTAAAGCCGGGCGGCTTCCGAAACTCGGCTGCACCGCGGACAGGATTCCTTATGGGCCGGCAAGCTTGAGATAAGGAAAAATATGTTCATAATAACTTGAACAATCAGGACGCTATGCTATGATTTGTTTTTATGCGTGCGGCTACTATCGAAAATCCTCCGCCGGAAAGCCGAACTGTGCGGCCGCTGGCCCGGCCTTTGAACGCGTTGGAAGTCGAGATCATTGATCTCTTCGTCCAGTTTTCACACATTTTGGGCCAGCCCAAGTCAGTTGCCGAGATATACGGGCTGCTTTTTGCCGCCGCCCACCCGCTCTCGATGGAGGAGATGATGGAGCGTCTGAACATGAGCAAGGGCTCCACCAGTCAGGGGCTGCGATTCTTGCGCAACCTGGGCGCGGTCAAGCCGGTGTATGTGCCCGGCCAGCGGGCGACCCATTTCGAGGCCGTCGCTCAATTGCGCACGCTCGCGATGCGTTTTCTGCGGGACCAGGTTCTGACCCGCCTCGATAACAGCTTGGACCGAATTGACCACATGGCGGCCCTGGTCGAGAACTTACCGTCCGAAGAACGGGAACAGGTCCGGGCACGGGTAGGCATGCTCCAGAGCTGGCAAAAGAAGACGCGCAAGGTCCTGCCGGTTGTGATGAGGACCCTGGGAGCCTGATCCACCCATTTCATGTCACCAACGATACGCCAGCAGACTCGAGCCTCGGCATCCGGCCTGCTTAAGCCGTTCGGACCGTGGAAGCGGGCAGGATGCCCGCGTTCCGGCCTCGCCGGCATGAAATATCCGGGCTAGACGGGAACGCGGTTTCGGGAGCCGGAGCAGTTTTGGGAACGGGCGCGGGGGGATAACCGCGCAACTGGACCAGCCTGCCGTGGCAGGTGCCAGCGACATTATTGATATGCCGATCGGGACGTTGATCGGCGCGCCGCAAAGCGCGCTGCGAATTGACGGGGCGGAGCTTTGGTCTTGTGGCCCGCCACCGGCTTATGACCCCGAATGATCTGCTCGCAGGACTGCCTGGCGAGGACCTCGTCCGCGCAGGTCTGTCGGACCTGCAAGCCGGACGATGGACGGTCCCGGCCTGCCGCGTGGTCATCGCCTTCCCGCGGATGCGGCGGGCCGGTTTGGTCCGCGAGGCGGCCGCCGCCACGCCGGCGGACGCGGAACTCGAACTTTATCGGATGCTGCGTCAAACTGGCGGCGACGCTTATTCCCGCTACAACGCGTTGCTCCGCCAACTGGTCAGCTTCGCGCGGGCGCTCGACCGCCGCCGTCGCCAGTGCCAGCCGTGAACCGAAGATCACTGCGGATACTGGCGCTGGTTCCGGATGCATTTGGCAGCCACGGCGGCATTTCCAAATTCAGCCGGGATCTGCTAAGCGCTTTATGCGCCTACCCGGATTGCGCCGAAGTGGTGGTGCTGCCGCGGCTGATGCCGGCGGCGCCCGGCACATTGCCGGCCAAACTGACCTGGATCACCACGGGGCTGGGCGGCAAGGTGCGCTTCACCGCCGCTGCCATGAGGTGTGCGCGGCGCCAGCCTTCCGCTCCGCTCGCCGGGGCTGCCGGGCGCAATTCTCAGCCCTCGAGTGGCTTTGATCTTGTTATCTGCGGGCACATCAATCTGCTGCCGGCGGCTTTTCTGGCGCGGCGGTTCGTGCGGCGAGCCCCTGGCTCTCCCAACCGGGGACGCTGCCCGCTGGTTCTCGTCATGCACGGGCTGGACGTCTGGGAACCGCACCGGAGCGTGTTGGTGCGAAGCCTGGCGCGCCGGGTGGACGCCTTTGTCTCGGTGAGTGCCTTCACTTGGGATCGTTTCGTCCGTTGGTCGCACGTTGCCGCGGCCAGGCAGTTTGTGCTGCCGAATTGCGTGGACCTGAGCGGTTTTCGTCCGGGCGAAAAAGACCCGGTCTTGCTCCAGAAGTACGGGCTGGCTGGCAGGAAAGTGGTAATGACCTTGGGACGTTTGTTTCGGGAACGCCCCAAGGGTATTGATGAAGTGATGGAGCTGCTGCCGGAACTGGCGCGGGAGGCCCCGCGGCTTGCGTATCTGATTGCCGGCGACGGCCCGGATCGGCCGCGCCTGGCCGACAAGGCCCGCCTTCTTGGACTGAGCGTGCTCGATTGCGCCGATTCTCAGGCAGCAATCCCCGGTTCTCCGGAGCCCCAGGTGGTCTTCGCGGGCAGGGTGGCCGAGTCCGAGAAAGCCGCCCACTATCGGCTGGCGGACGCGTTCGTGATGCCCGGCTACGGCGAGGGATTCGGCATTGTTTACCTGGAAGCCCTGGCGTGCGGCATCCCGGTCCTGGCCAGCAAACTGGACGCGAGCGGCGAGGCTTTGCGTGATGGAACCATGGGTTTGCTGGTGGATCCGCGCAATCGTGACGATCTGCGCCGCGGCCTGCTCCAGGTGCTGCGGCAGCCGCGTGGTCAGGTGCCGGCCGGCCTGACGCACTTTTCGCATCCCAACTATGTCAGGCGCTGCCATGCGATCGTGGATACACTTTGTCCGGCCGCCGCAGCCGACGCTTGAAGCCCCTGCCTGGGCGATACGCGAGTGAAAGCGGATACACCGATGACTGCGCAAGAGAAGCCGGAGCTGCCGTCCGAAACCCCTCCCCCGGCTTGCCCCGGCCGTCGGCTGCGCCGGTTGCGGTCCGTTGTCCTGTGGTTCTGTGGTCTCGCTATCTTTTTCTTCCTGCTTTTTGTGTTCCGCGCCCCGCTGCTCAACGGCGCGGCGAGGGCCTGGATGGTTAACGATCCCCCGGTCAAGGCCGATGCGATTGTCGTGCTGGGCGGGGGTGCCCAGTTCCGGTCGTTCGAAGCCGCCCGGCTGTATCATGCGGGACTGGCGCCGGCGATCCTGTTGATGAACTCCGAACTCCGCGCCACCGACAGCATGGGCTTGACCATCCCGGAGGTGGAACTGGTGCGGCGGATTCTGCTCACGAACGCCGTGCCGGCGGCGGCGATACAGATTGCCGGCACCAATCTCACGAGCACTTTCGAAGAGGCGATGGCCGCGCGGCATTGGTCCCGCGCATCAGGCGCCACCTCCTTGCTGATTCCCACCGGCTCCTTCCATTCCCGCCGCGTGCGATGGGTGTTTCGCAAAAACCTGGGCGACACGGTCCGGATTACGGTCACCAGCATCCGGCCGGAAGAATGCCGGGACTGGTGGATGGACGAAAAGGCGCTGCTCGATTTTCAGAACGAGTTTGTCAAGTTCGTCCTTTACCGGCTGAGGTACTAAAAGGAAGAGCAACGAGCCTGCCGACAACAAGTTCTCGGGCTACAAGACCACAGGCAAGAGGAATTCCGACACATGAAATACCTGATTACCGGCGCGGGTGGATTCATCGGCAGTCACGTGGTGGAGTTGCTCCTCAACGCGGGGCACGAGGTGCGGGCGCTGGCGCATTACAACAGCTTCGGCAGTTGGGGCCACCTGGAAGGCAGCCCCGCTGCCGCCCACGCGAAGCTCGAGGTCCGGTTGGGCGACGTCACCGACTTCTCAATGATGCGTACTCTGGTGGAGGGCTGCGACGCCGTGCTCCACCTCGCGGCGTTGATCGGCATTCCCTATTCGTACCACGCGCCCGCTTCGTATGTGGCGACGAATGTCAGCGGCACTTTGAACGTTCTCGAAGCCTGCCGCGCGGCAAGCGTCCGGCGGGTGGTCATCACCTCCACCAGCGAGGTTTACGGCACGGCGCGCTACACGCCGATAGACGAAAAGCACCCGCTTCAGGGGCAATCCCCTTATTCGGCCAGCAAGATTGCGGCAGACAAGCTCGCCGAAGCCTATTTTTGCAGCTTCGACCTGCCGGTCGTCACGCTGCGCCCCTTCAATACCTTTGGTCCGCGCCAATCCGCCCGGGCCGTCATCCCCACCGTCCTGACGCAGGCGCTCAACGGAGCGGCTGAAATTCGGCTCGGACACTTGGATCCGAAGCGCGACCTGACTTTTGTTGAGGATACCGCGCGCGCATTCCTGGCGGCGGTCGAGACGCCTGGGATTGAAGGGGAAGTGATTCATTTCGGCCAGGGCCAAGCCGTGAGCGTGGGGGAATTGGCCCAGCGTTGCCTGGACGCCGTGGGCAGCAAGGCGCAGGTTATCAGCGTGCCTGAGCGGCAGCGCCCTGAGAAAAGCGAAGTCGGCCTGCTGTTGTGCGACGCCTCCAAAGCGCGTCGGCTGCTCGGGTGGGCCGCGAAGATCACGCTCGATGAGGGACTGCGGCGCACCGCTGATTATCTGCGCCAGAACCTCAGCCGGTATCGAAGTGACAGGTATGCGGTGTGAAGAGGTCAGAGGTCAGTGATCGGCGGGGAGAAGTATGGGACTCAATTCAGCTAAGGATTTGGAAGTGTATAAGAAGACCTATCAACTTGCCATGCGCTCGTTCGAAATCAGCCAGCGGTTCCCCTCGGAAGAACGCTACGCGCTGGCCAGCCAAATTCGGCGTTCGTCCCGGTCTATCTGTCTGAACCTTCGCAAGGCTTGGGCCAAGCGGCACTATGAAGCCCATTTCATCAGCAAACTGACGGACTGTGACGGCGAGAACGGCGAGACAGACTCATCCTTCGATTCGCCAAAACTGCAGCTACATCACCTCCGTGCAACATCAAGAGCTCACGGCGCTCTGCCAGAAAGTGGGGAGGATGCTCGGGAGCATGATAAGGACCCCAGCCCTTTTTCTAATCTCTGATGTCTGATGTCTGACCTCTGATCTCTGGTTAGCGTGAAGCTCCGAACGAAAGCCAAAAGTGCTGGCGCGGCCTCGGGCCTGCGCGCGGTTATCTTGGCGGGCGGCAAGGGCGTGCGGCTCCATCCGTTTACCATCAACTTCCCCAAGCCGCTCGTACCCTTGGGAGACACGCCGGTCATCGAAGTCCTCATGCGGCGCCTGCTGCGCACCGGCATTACCGACATCACGTTGACACTGGGACACCTGGCCGAGTTGATGAAGGCCTACTTCCAGCACCGGCGGCAGTTGGTGAAGCGGATCCACCTGCGCTTCGTGGAGGAAGAGGAACCCACCGGCACCGCTGGTTCGCTCTCGCTGATTTCTGGACTGACGGACACGTTCCTGGTGATGAACGGTGACCTGCTGACCAATCTGGATTTCAACGCACTGGTCGAGTTTCATCGGCGGCAGAAAGCCCTGCTGACCATCGCCACCCACACGCGCGCGGTGAAGATTGATCTGGGCGTGCTTGAATTCGACCGGGACCACCGGGTTACCGGCTACCGCGAGAAACCCGAACACCATTACCAGGTTAGCACTGGCGTTTACGTGTATGAGCCCGCCGTGCTCCGGCACATCCGGAAAGGCCAATACCTCGATTTTCCCGACCTGGTGCTGCGGTTGATCAAGCGCGGCGAGCGCGTTTGTGCCTACCCTGCCGACTGCCTCTGGCTCGACATCGGGCGCCCCGACGACTACGCCCGCGCCCAGGAACTCTTCGCCGGGAGAAAAGACGCGTTTGAGCGGGTATAGAAAGAGACCACGAGGCTGCGAGACTGCGCATCATGTCCACCATTCTCATAACCGGCGCCGGCAGCTTTACCGGGACGCATCTGGCCAGGCTGCTGAAGGCCACCGGTGACAGCGCGGTGATCGGCAGCGACATGCCGGGTCAGCCCGCTTGGATGCCAACGGCCGAATTCCAACCCTGCGACATTCGGAGCGGGGCGGAAGTCAGCCGCCTGCTGGATTCCGTTCAGCCGGATACGGTTTACCACTTGGCCGGGGTAAGCGACGAGAATGACTCGTCCGCGCTGATCCGCGTCAACCTCGAGGGCACTTGGAACCTGCTGGAGGCATGCCGCCGACTCGAGCGGCTGCCGCGCGTTCTGCTTGTCGGCAGCGCCGCCGGTTACGGGCCCCAACCCGACGCGGTGGATGCGCTGCGCGAAGACATGCCGGCCTGCCCCACCACCCTGTACGGCTTCAGCCGGGAAGCGGAGCTGGCCTTGGGCCAACTGGCCGGACGCCGCTGGGGATTGCCGGTGTTCCTGTGCCGAGTGTTCAACCTGATCGGGCCGGGGCTGAGCGAGCGGTATGCTCCGGCAGCCATTCTCCGGCGCCTGCTGGCCTGCAGCGAAGCCGCGCCAACCGCGTTTCCCCTGCGCAATGGCGATGTCATCCGAGACTTTGTGGACGTGCGGGACGTAGTGCGGGCCTATTCGCTGATCCTGGAGCGAGGGCAGCCGGAAGTGATCTACAACATCGGCACCGGGCAAGGCGTGAGCCTTCTGGAGCTCACCACCCGCCTGGCCCAAATCGCAGGCCGGCCGGTCTCCATCGTCAAGGCCGAAGGCGGGAACGGCGCGGAGCGTTCGGCCGCGGACCGCAGCATCGCGAACCATGATCGCCTGACCCGCGACACGGGCTGGCAACCGGAAATCCCGCTAGAGCAGAGCCTGGCAGATATGGCAAGGCTGACGATGGCTGAAGGTGAAGCATGCCGTTCCTGCAGCTCATAGTCCTGCCATTGAGAAGCGAACCCGGAGATTATTTGGAGGAAGCACTTTCGCCTTTGCAGGTTTGTGCTTTTGAGAAGATAGTTTGGCTATGAGTATTGAGCTTGAAATCGAGAAAATGACACTGGAGGAGAAGTTGCGCGCGATGGAAGCCTTGTGGGCAAACTTGAGCCGCAACGAGCAGGACCTCCAGTCTCCTGCCTGGCATGAGCAGGTCCTCGACGAACGAGAGCAACGGGTAAAGTCCGGCCAGGAGCAATTCGTGAGCTGGGAGGACGCCAAGCGAGAGCTTCGCGACCGCCTCGCATGACGATTGTCATTCTGCCGTCAGCGAGAGAGGATCTGGCTGCTGGTTTTGCGTTCTACGAGAAGCAAGAAGCGGGTCTCGGCAGTTACTTCCTTGAGTCGTTGTTCTTCGACATTGACTCGCTCAGATTATATGCCGGCATCCATAGGAACGTGTTTGGTTTTCACCGGCTCCTTTCCAAACGGTTCCCCTATGCGATCTACTATGCAGTTGAGATGGAAGGGGTCCGTGTTCGGGCGGTTTTGGACTGCCGCTGCGATCCGGCGCGGCTGCGAGGGCGATTGAAATAGCGGCTTATTCAGTAGTTGTGCAGTCCCCGTAGCCCTCAGAATCTGCATTTCCGCTTGCCGCCTTTTGATCTAGTCTAAGGCATGAAGCACTCATCAAGAGCTGCCGTCCGGCCAGTCTCGGCGGAGCGACTCGCCCTGGCCCAGCAGGCATTCGAGCGCTTCCACTCCCGTTGTTTTTGGTACTTGCGAGATGATCTGCAAGTAGGCGAGGAAGACATCGAGACGATCATCCGGGGATTGCGGGTACACGGTAATCGAGAAGCTTTTCTGCTCGCCGCCCGGCTATGCCGTTAACCGCGTTCCAGTCCGAGACCCTCCGCCTGCTGGCGGCCCACCGCTCGCCGGAAAGTTATCTGGCGGGGGGTGCGGTGTTGAATGCGGCGACTGATTCGCCGCGTTATTCCAAAGATTTAGACATCTTTCACGATGTCGAGACCAGCGTGGTCACGAGCGCCGAGACGGACGCAGCTACTTTGCGCCAAGCTGGATATGCCGTGGAGTGGTTGCTTCGTCAGCCCCTGTTCCAGCGGGCGGAGGTGACCCGGAGTGGGCACCGATTGCTCCTGGAATGGGTGTTCGATTCCGCCTTTCGTTTCTTTCCTGTAGAGCGCGACGAACTAGCCGGCTGGCGGCTCAACCTCTATGATGCCGCCACCAACAAGTTGCTTGCGCTCATGGGTCGTGGTGAACCCAGAGATTATCTGGATATCCTGTTTTTCCACCAGCGTTGCCTCTCCCTTGGCGCCCTGTGCTGGGCACCTGCTGGCAAAGACCCGGGAGTAAACCCGTTCATGATTTTGCAGGAATGTCAGCGAACGACGCGCTTCCGGCCGGAGCAATTTCACGAACTATCCCTGTCCACGCCGGTGGACCTGCAGGGCTGGAAACAAACTTGGATCCAAGCTTCGCGCGCAGCCGAACAATTGCTGCCACACCTTCCCGCCGAAGAGGTGGGCTGCCTTTATCTTGATGCCGAGGGAAACCCGGCAACGCCGGACCCGGCCTCGGCGTCGTTTCTCACCCTCGCCGACACTTGGGCAGCGTCCGCGGTGCCTGACCTGTGATCCGTGAATAATTCCAGTTTTCTTCGTTTCAGCCTGTCCGCATTCCAGCTCTGACGAGTGTTCTCTGACCACTGACCGCTGGATTTCTGCGTTCAACTTTCTGAATTTCGGTTTTAGACAGTTAGCATGCCCTCCCCCACTCCGATCTCTCCACCCTCCACCTCGCCCCCCGCCGCTTGGGATTTGGTGATCCGCCCCCAAGCCCGATGGTTTGATTGGCGGCTGGGCGACCTATGGCAGCATCGCGACCTCCTCTGGCTGCTTGTTTGGCGCGATTTTGTCACCGTCCATAAGCAGACGATTCTTGGCTTGTTCTGGCATATCATCAACCCCATCCTTACCGCCCTGACTTACACCCTCATCTTTGGCCGTGTCGTTCGGCTCCCCACCGACGGACTGCCGCCCATCCTTTTCTACATGGCGGGCACCGTGGCATGGAACTACTTCACCGCGTGCCTGTACAAGACTAACAACTCCCTGAGCGGCAACGTCGGTTTGTTTGGCAAAGTCTATTTTCACCGGCTAGTGGTCCCGTTGTCGGTGGTCATATCATCGTTTATTTCCTTTGCCATCCAGTGCGGCATTTTTGCGGTCATGGCCGGTGCCTTCGCAATACGAGGCGCTTCCGTCCACCCTAATGCCTGGATGGTTGCCTTGCCTTTGCTGGTGGCGATGCTGGCGGGCTACGGACTGGCGGTGGGGCTAATCTGTTCCGCCCTAACCACCCGCTACCGGGACCTCGGCCAACTAGTCGGTTTCTCCACCCAGCTTCTGATGTTTGCGACCCCCATTGTTTACCCGGCCTCCGTGATTGGCGAGAAATACCGCTGGCTGATCCTTGCCAACCCGTTCGCGTCCATCGTCGAAACCTTCCGCTACGCCTGTTTGGGCAAGGGCTCGCCCGAGCCGCTGTCTCTAGCTGCCAGCCTCCTGCTTCTCCTCATCTTGCTCATCATCGGCGTAACAGTCTATTTGCGGGCCGCAAGGACGTTTGTGGACACCGTTTGAGGGATGAGAGAGGAAACCTGAAACCTGAGATCTGAAGACGCGTGGACGAACGCAAGCAAGCATTGAGAAAGAGAGCAACGGCGTTTGCCAGCGCCGTGGTGCGCTTTTACATCAGCCTGGATAAGAGCCGAGAAGAGATACGCGTGCTTGGAAGACAGGCATTGCGCTCGGGAACCTCTGTCGCTGCCAACTACCGGGAGGCTCCGCGCGCCCGTTCGGAGGCTGAATTCATATCCAAGGCCGATCAATGTGTCCAGGAGGCCGATGAAACCCTGCTCTGGTTGGAGCTGTTGCGGGACGATTGTGGGCTTCAAACCGAGTCATTGGACTGGCTCCTGAAGGAAGCCGATGAGTTAATCGCTACTTCGTAACCATGTCCAAGAACGTAAAAGCAAAGATGAAGGCTAAGGAATGAAGTCGTCGGCTTCAGCTTTCAAGTCTCCAGCTTCCGATCCTTACCTTCAGGTTTCCGGCCTCCGACCTCCCTTTTCCGGTCTCAGTTTTTCGGCTTTTCATGAGTGCCCCCATCATCAGCGTCTCCAACCTGAGCAAAGTCTATCGCCTGGGCGTCATTGGTTCCCGCACGCTCAAAGACGATTTCGCCCGAGCGTGGGCCCGGCTGCGAGGCCAGCCCGATCCGCTGCTGAAGCTCGGAGATGCCCGCGCCGAACGCCGTGAAGGCAATATCTTCTGGGCCTTGAGCGACGTGAGCTTCGAGGTTCATCAGGGCGACATCCTGGGCATTATCGGTAAGAACGGCGCCGGCAAGAGCACCCTGCTCAAGATCATATCCCGCATCACCGCCCCCAGCACCGGTTTCATTAGAATCAACGGAAGAATTGGCAGCCTGCTTGAAGTGGGAACCGGCTTCCACCCTGAGCTCACCGGACGGGAGAACATCTTCCTCAACGGCGCAATCCTGGGAATGTCCCGGGCCGAGATTCGCGGCAAGCTTGACGAAATCATCGCTTTCTCGGGAGTCGAGGAGTTTATTGACACGCCGGTGAAACGCTATTCCAGCGGGATGTATGTGCGCCTGGCCTTTTCTGTCGCCGCGCACCTGGAACCGGAGATACTTGTTCTGGACGAGGTGTTGGCCGTCGGGGACGCCGTGTTCCAGCGAAAGTGCCTCGGCAAGATGAGTCAAGTCGCCCATCAAGGCCGTACTGTCCTTTTCGTCAGTCACAACATGGTCGCGGTCCAAAGTCTCTGTACCCGCGGCCTGCTGCTGGAGGACGGCCGGATCAAGGTCCTGGGATCAGTTGACCAGGCTGTCACCAAACACCTGGAAAGCGTGACTCAAAGCCGGGTCATGGCCTCGGAGAGAGAATGGCCAGACGTGCAGAAGGCGCCGGGCAACGATTACGTGAAGCTGGCGGCGATAAGGGTCCGTCCGGCCACACCCACCCCGGATGGCCTGATCCGGATGGAAACGCCGGTTCTCATTGAAATCTGCTACCACCGAGTGCGGCGGGAGACCGTGTTCCACCTCAATTTTCACTTGGTCAACCAGCAGGAAGTCATCGTGCTGACCACCTCTACGGCTCGCTGCCCCGCCCCTCTTGGCCGCTACGTCAGCCGGTGTGTGATTCCGGGCGACTTGCTTAACAGCGGGGATTACCGCCTGCGACTTTACGTGATCAAAGACGGCACCGGCCACGATTGGGCGGACGAGTTTTTCGCCGCCTTCACGGTTGTGGACATGGCCCGGCGGGAAGCGGGCTGGATGGGACGCGAACCTTGCGCCGTGCTGCCAAAGATTCCGTGGACAACTGAGCTGGCTGCAGCCTCATAAATCAGCTTTATGAACCTTAGACATTTCCTCGCCTCACCGACACGAACAATCCGCTGGGGACTTCAACGCCGCGTGACTGCGCTGCCGGCTTACCAGTCATTAACCTCCCGAGGCCGGGCGATGGCGCAGAAGCTCAAACGCCGACTGACCAAGCCGCCCCTGGCGTATCTGGAACTGCACCTCACCGACCACTGCAATATGAACTGTTGCGGCTGCGGTCATTTCTCCAATGTGGCGTCGGCTTGGTATGCCGATCCCGAGAGCCACAACCGGGACATGCGACGGCTTTCTCAGCTCTTCTCAAACATCTCCAGCATCCACCTGTTGGGCGGGGAGCCTCTGCAGCATCCCAAGGTTACGGAGTTTCTGAGTTCCACACGGCGGTGGTTTCCTCAGGCGGTCATCCGGCTGGTCACCAACGGGATCCTGTTGCCCAGCATGGGCCAGGACTTTTGGCGGTGCTGCCGCGCCAATCGGATTAGCATTTCCATTACTCTCTATCCTCCAATGCTGAATAAAGAGGATGCCTTGCGCCGATTGGTCAGCGGGGAAAATCTGGAGTTAGTCATCAACAAAACCAGCACCTTCTGGGCGTCTCTCAACCCCAAGGGAGACTCCGATCCGGCCAGGGCCTTGCGCGCCTGTCGCAAGATGTACTACACTCCGTTCCTCAGGGAAGGGCTTCTCTACCTCTGTCCGTTTTCCGCGAACGTCCCCACCTACAACCGGGTGTTTGCTGCGCAGATTCCCGAAAAGTCGGGCGCAATAGGCATTCACGCGCCCGGGATGACAGGGTGGGACGTGCTGGAATTTCTCGAGCGCCCGGCGGAGGTCTGCCGGTTTTGTTCCTTTGGAACCGGAGTGCGTAAGTATGACTGGAAACGCACGACCAAGGCCAAAGAGGAATGGAACTTCGACTTGGTACCCGGCCAAGAATGATTGGCAATGGCTCGTGCGACCCCCTTTCGATGAGACGGCGCTGAGTTGGAAATTGGCTGCTATTTGTATGTCGTTAGGTCACCACGCAGCCCGAGGGCACACTGTGAAGCCCCATGGCTGAGAAGGTAGTTATCTGGGGTGCGGGTGGCCATGCGAAGGTGGTGGCGGATATTCTGCGCCTGTCCGGGCTGGAAGTCGTCGGTTTTCTTGACGAGGTCAATTCCGGGCGTCGTGGTCAGCCCTTCTTCGGTTCGGTTGTGTTAGGCGGGGCGGAGCAGTTGGACAGCTTGTTGCACAGTGGTGTTCGGCGTGCATTTGTGGGCTTCGGGAATAACCGGCGCCGGCTGGAGGCGGGCAATCAGCTTGAGTCGCGAGGCTTTGAGCTGGTCAAAGCCATCCATCCGGCGGCCGTGGTGGCAGCAGATGTTAAGTTAGGGGTGGGAACGATGGTGGCGGCAGGAGCCGTGGTCAACCCTGGGAGCGGCATAGGAAAGAACGTGATCGTGAACACCCGCGCGAGCATTGACCATGATTGCGTGGTGGACGACGGTGCGCATGTTGGCCCCGGCGCCAGCGTCGCCGGGAGCGTCATCATCGGACGTTGCGCCTGGTTGGCCATCGGGTCAACCATTATTGACAAGAAACACGTGGGCGCTGATTCCATCGTCGGCGCGGGTGCGGTGGTGATTCATGACGTACCCGACGGAGCGACTGTGGCCGGGGTGCCCGCACAAATGCTTCAGCACGCGAAGAAAGGGGATAATCTTTTGTGATCAAGAAGCAACCTGCCATTCTTGGCGGAACGCCAGCTTTCGAGGTTCCGCTTCACGTTGGCCGTCCCAATCTTGGAGATCGGCAGGTGCTGTTGGCCCGGATCAACGACTTGCTCGACCGGCGCTGGCTGACCAATGACGGTCCAATGGTCAAGGAGTTCGAACGGCGGATCGCTGAATTTGTCGGCGTCCGCCACTGCATTGCCATGTGCAATGCCACGGTCGCGCTCGAAATCGCAATCCGCGCTTTGGGTCTGCGGGGCGAGGTCATCGTCCCCTCCTACACATTCGTCGCTACGGCACACGCCCTGCAATGGCAGGAAATCACGCCCCTGTTCGCCGACATGGATCCAGGCACCCACAACATCGCCCCGGCGGCGATCGAGCGGTTAATCACCCCGAGGACCTCAGCCATTATCGGCGTGCATGTCTGGGGCCGCGCCTGCGATGCGGAGGCCATCGAAGCCATCGGACGGAAGCATGGTCTAGAAGTGATGTATGATGCCGCGCACGCCTTCGGCTGCTCGCACAAGGGGAAAATGGTCGGAAGCTTTGGCCGGTGCGAGGTCTTTAGCTTCCACGCCACCAAGTTCCTTAACACCTTCGAGGGAGGGGCCGTGGTCACCAACGATGACGCGCTGGCTGAGAAGATGCGGCTCATGCGCAACTTCGGCTTCGCCGGCTACGACCGCGTTATCTACCTGGGAGTGAATGGCAAGATGACTGAAGTCTGCGCGGCGATGGGGCTGACTTCCCTGGACTCCATTGACGAGATCATCGCCCTCAACCGTCGCAACTACCTGGCATATCAGGAGGGGCTGCGCGCGATACCCGGCGTGTCACTCATTCATTACGACCCCGCCGAGCGGAATAACTACCAATATGTCGTGGCAGAGGTGGACCCGGACGTGGCGCCGTTACGTCGAGACGAATTGGTGTCGGTCCTCCATGCGGAGAATGTCCTGGCCCGCAAGTATTTCTGGCCCGGTTGCCACCGGATGGAGCCTTACCGCTCCTTGCAGCCCAACTCGGCGCTGCTCCTGCCCGAAACCGAGCGTGTCGCCGCTCGCGTCATGGTGCTCCCGACGGGCCAGGCGGTGACGCCTGAGGTGATCCAAACAATATGCGCGATCCTGCGCTCCGCCCTTGCGCAGAGCGCCTCTGTCCGCACCGCTCTGGCTCAACGCACATAAGCGTTCTCAGGTTTCAGGTTTCACGCCTCATCCCTCACGTTTCCGATCTCAGACCTCCAGTCTCAGGTTTCAGCATTTCAGTCTTTCAGCTTTTCCCTTCGTGCCTCCCGTCTCCGCCCAAACTTCCTGTGACCGGCCCAAGGTGAGCGTGGCGATGATTACGTACAATCACGAAAAGTTCATCGCGCAGGCCATTGAAAGCGTCTTGATTCAGGAGACCTCCTTCCCGGTTGAATTGGTCATTGGGGAAGACTGTTCAACCGACGGAACACGGCAAGTCGTAAGGGCATTTGCCCAACTCCATCCGAACATCATTCGCCCCCTCTTGCCCGAAGGCAACGTGGGAATGCACCGCAACCTCCAGTCGGTGCTGCAGGCCTGCCGCGGCGAGTATATTGCTTTCTTGGAAGGCGATGACTACTGGACTTCGCCGCAAAAGCTGCAGAAGCAGGCCAATTTCATGGACAGCCATCCCGATTTCAGCATTTGCGGCCATCGCATGATGCACATATTTCAGGATTCCGCGGAGGGCACTCCCTATCCTTCCCCGGTTCAAAAAGAATACGGAACGTTGGAGGACATTCTGCGTTGCAACTATTTGCCTACGTGTTCAGTGGTATTTCGAACGAGCTTCCTTCCCGAGATGCCTGCCTGGACCAGGACCCTGCAGCACGGCGACTGGCCAATCTGGGTGCTGCTGGCCGAGCGTGGGCCTGTTGGATTCATCAACGAGGTGTGGGCGAATTACCGCGTTCACAGCGGGGGGGTCTGGATGGGAGCATCCACAGAGGCAAGGCTGGCTGGGCTCAAGACGACCATTAAGACCATCCACAAACACCTGACCAAGCCTCACCCTGCTGCACGGCGAGCAGCTCTATTTAACATGCATTTGTTTGGGGCCAGCCAGTTCTGCCGGCAAGGGGACTACTCTCAAGTCCGCACTCGCCTGCTGCTCGCCCTGGTGATTAGCCCTGTCGCCTTCGTCAGATCTGGCGAGGTTCGGGCACTGATCGGGAAACAGGCTCGCCTCTATGCGATCAAAAAGGGACTTGAGCCGCTTAAGAGGCGATACTATAGAGCCAGAATTTGGGCCGGTGCGGAACGGCGCAAAATGTGGCAATCAGCCAAGGCGCTGGTGGGGCGATGATAGTGGCGCGTGGAGACACCGCAACGCCCCCAGGTGCCCAAGAACGGGAACCAAGCTGCTGGTTGTTATGAAGAAGCCTTTCCAAACGGTGGCACGCAGGGTCCGACAGCTCAAGAATCCTGGCCCCGTCGTGAAGGCGGTCCGATACCACGTTGGGCAAGCGTGGTCAGAATGGAAGCGCGCGACCGCTCGGAAGAAGAAGCATCGAATATTTTGTGCCTGGCTTTCGCACCTCCGTTCTAGTCCGCCAGATGTGCTAATCGGCGCCAATTATGCCAACCAGGGCGGGGTGTGCCACCATATTCGGGCGATCCGACGGTACTCAGCTTTGCGCGTTGAATTGGCGCCGAGCGACAAATTGTTGGGCAGTCTGGCGCTCAAGGATTTGCAGAACGAGTTGAAGCAGCCCTTTATGGACTTCGCGCCCACTGGCATCCGCGCGATCCATTCACACGTCTTTCCGTCGTTCATTGAATGGTGCCGGAAGCACCAAGACTCAGGCGCGCGCTGGGTGCACACTTATCACCTGCTGTACTTTCCCGAGCACGCCAAAGACGGCCTTCTTCCGTGGCAAAAGAAGGTCAACGAATCCCTGGTGAATGACGCGAGGCACGCGGACGTGCGCATCTCGGTTTCGAGGTGGCAGCAGCGTTATCTGCAAGAGAATCATGGCATCGAAACTATCTATATCCCGAACGGGGTGGACGCCGCGCTCTGCGAGCGAGCGGATGGCCAGCGTTTCGTTCGGCGGACCGGGATGAGCGGGTTCATTCTGTACGCGGGCCGCAATGATCCCGTCAAGAACCCGGCTGATTTTGTCCGCCTGGCCCAGCGGCTGCCGAACCAAGAGTTTGTAATGGTCGGCCCGGGGTTAACAAGAGAGGTTCTGGGCACGGAGTGGAGCGTTGATGTGCCTGCGAATCTGTACCTGTATGGCCCGGCAACGCATACCGAAACCCAGGACGCGATTGCAGCGTGTTCAGCCTTGGTAGTCACGAGCAAGCGCGAAGGGCTGCCAACCCTGGTACTTGAAGCCATGGCCCAGTCCAAGCCTGTCGTGGTACCGGACGAGCCTGGCTGCATGGAGGCTGTCGGCCACGGTGAGTTCGGCTCGATCTACCGGCAAGATGACTTGAACGACCTGGCCGAAAAGACTCTCACCGTGCTGGCCGATACTCAAAGAAACCAGGGCGCCCGCCAGCGAGTGCTCTCGGAGTATGATTGGCGAGTGGTTATTCCCCAACTCGACGCGATCTACCAAGGGCAGACCTGATGCTCAGCGCGGCTTTTTGCGCCTATCATGAGTCGGACGAGGTCGGTGGTTCACTTGCCGGCGTGGAACCTCTGTTTCCAGCCCGACGCACCTGAAGTATTAAAACGAGCTTCTTCTTCCCTCTGCAATGGGGCTAAACAGCGCCTGCGCTCATTGTTTTGCTGTCGTCGAGCGGTTATGCCCAGAGACGGTGGCAGTGATGGTTTTAGCTCAGACAGTCACTGCGAGTCCTGGGGGGGCTGCGGGCTCCGACGTTGGAGGCAAGCCATGCTGAAACGTCTGGCACGCAGCGTCCAGCGAGGAACTCTCATTCCTGGAACTCCGGTCCGGACTGCTGAAACGTGGTCCCGCTGGCGGCGCACGGCTGCCCCAAAGAAGGCCCCAGCGCAAGTCTGATGATTGGATTGCACGCCTCCGGTCGCATCCTCCCGACGTGGTAATGGGACCGAATCTTGCGTGGGGTGGTGTTCGCCAGCATATTCATGCCATAAAACAGTATTCGTCGCTGCGGGTAGAGTTGGTCCCGCCGGATGCTCTGCTGGGAGAATTTTATGGCGACTTAAGACAGGAGTTTCTGGACTGTCTGCCTGGTGACATCCGAGTGGTGCACTCGCATGTGTTGCCATGGTTTATTGACTGGTGCAAGAGGCAGCAGGAGTCAGGAGTCCGTTGGGTTCATACCTATCACAACATGTATTGGCCAGAGTTTGCCGAGGGCGATCTCTTGCCCTGGCAGAAAGGGGTTAACCACGCCATTCTCAACGACGCGAGGCGAGCCGACGTGCGCATCTCGGTGTCACGCTGGCAACAGGGTTACTTGGCCAAGACGCACGGAATTGACACGCTTTATCTCCCCAACGGCGTGGATGTGGCGCTTTGTGACCAGGCGGACGCAAAGGGCTTTCGAAGGCAAGTTGGCGATGATCGTTTCGTCCTCTACGCAGGCCGCAATGATCCGGTCAAGAACCCAGCAGATTTCGTGCGGCTGACAGCCCGCCTGCCTAGCCAGAGGTTCGTCATGCTTGGCCACGGCCTAAGCAACGAGATACTGCATGATGAGTGGGGAGTTGACGTACCGCCAAACCTGCTCGTCCAGGGGGGCAGGGTCTCGCCTCGATGTGCAAAACGCCGTTGCTGCCGCTTCCGCGTTGGTGGTCACCAGCAAGCGCGAGGGTCTGCCGACCCTGGTGTTTGAAGCTATGGCCCAGTGCAAGCCGGTCGTGGTGCCCAACGAAGCTGGCTGCATGGAGACCATCGCCGATGGGGAGTCTGGCTTCATCTATCAGCAAGACGACTTGGAGGATCTGGCCGCAAGAACCCGGGCCGCCTTGGAAGATGGTGCACGGGGTCAGCGTGCTCGACAGCGCCTGCTGGTGGAGTACGACTGGCGGGTGGTGGCGCCCAGGTTGGACGCGCTTTCCCGCGGGGAGGTGTCATGTCCAAAGTGACCTTTTGTTGCTATGACAGCCATGAGACATTGGGCGGTCCATTCACTTGGACGCAACGGCTGCTCCCCGCGTTACGTCTGCACGGAATAGAATCGCAGTGCCTTTTCCTGACATGGGGTAATAGCAATACCGGGCCGGCCCTGGAGGCGTTGCGGGCACAGGGATTCGATTGTCCTGCCGTTGCCTGCCATAACTTTGCCGAGGATCGTGTGAGATGGATACTGGCGCGGTCACACAGCCTCGCGGCCAGCAAGTCCCGGGACTGGCATCTCAGTTCCCGAAATCCGATTCTGCAGGTTCGTAGCGGGTAGTCATTTTAGCTGCCACCTTAACACTTCAATACTGTGCGGTGCGGAGGGTTGGCGCTGCACAGTTACTGAATCCCCCATCGAAAGTATGTCAGACCCCATCAACGCTGCGGAACAAATTTCAGCGCGCCCGGGGAAGCCGCGCATTCTGCTGCTCGTGGACTACCGAGGCTGGGCCTTTGACAACTCCGCGCGGGAAATTGCCGCCGAGCTCAGGAACGACTTTTCCTTCGACATAGCCTATGTGAGCGAGCAACCCATTCTGAAGCCAGCCCGCTATGACCTTGTGTATGTCTTCTTCTGGGGAGAAACGTATCACAAAAAGTTCGGGTTTAACCCTCGACGGACAATAAAGGAGGTATCCAGCCACAGGTGGGAGGATGACCCACGATTTGGTCCGTGCAAACCACAGGAAATGGTGGCCAGGTATCTAAATGATGCAGCCACGGTAATCTGCACTTCTGAAAGACTTCTCCACCTTATATCCCCTTGGCATCGTTCCGTTCTGCATGCTCCCAACGGGATAAACCCGAAACTCTTCAGAAGAGTCAGGCAGCGCTGCGGGTCCATGACGGTGGGCTGGGCTGGAAACATTGAGGATCCGGTCAAGGGGATCAGAAGTATTGTCAAACCAGCTTGCGAGGGCCGATTTGAGCTTCGAGTCGCCCCGGGTGGACTGTCACATAAGGAGATGAATGATTTCTACAATCAGCTTGATGTAATCGTCGTGGCCTCGAAACACGAAGGTGAACCATTAACACTGCTCGAAGGCATGGCGGCGGGGGCTTTCCCCGTATGCACGGATGTGGGAATTGTGCCTGAACTGATACGTAACGGGCAGAATGGATTGATTGTCCTGGAGAGATCGGCGGCGGCTTTTTGCGCGGCGTTGAAATGGTGTGAATGCCATCTGGACCAGGTGCGAGCAGCTGGCAAGGAGAATGAAGTCCTGATACACGAACAACGAGCCTGGAGCATCTGTGCTCGGAGATTTCGCACGGTATTTCTGGAGGCATTAGAGCATGCTGAGCACTCTCACATACGAAAGGTGCTGGACTTCGCGGCGCGCAGCCTGTTTGGCCCGAGGCACTCTCGGCAGCGAGTTGACTCACGGATAAATGTTACCCGGGGCGGGGGACCGTCAGGTCTTGGTTGACTCACGATCCAGGTTACCCAAGACAGTGAAAAATATCTTTAGCTTGGCCTCAATCCTTTTCTTCAAAGCAAAGGGATCCAACGCGGCGTGTTGAGCCCGCAACCGGGCCTTGATCGGCTCGGGGATTTGAGGGCTTTCCAGCAGTCGCTGATAGGGGGTTTGTGGTTTCTTTTCATAGGTCTTAATGGTCTTGCCTCCTTGCCGTTCCCGGCGAAGTAGTTTGAAGGTGGGCCGGAAGTGATTCTGATACAGGCTCCATTCCTTACTATAGAGGTCGTTGAGCAAGGGCACCAGTTGTGGATGCGCAAAGCGCTGGTAGCCCAACAGTTGGCGCACGTGAGTCCAGTTCTTTTGCTCGCAGTGGGCATTGTCGTTCTTGCGATAGGCGCGGCTGCGCGTCCAAGGCACTTTGAGCGGACGGCCCGTCAGGTATTCGTAGAGGGGCCAGTTGAGGAACTCACTGCCGTTGTCACTGTGGAAGCTCCGCAGGGGAAAGGGAACCACGCGCTCCAACTGCCGGATTTGATCCAGAATGGCATGGCTGGCTTTGTTCCCTACGGCGCGGTTCTCCGTCCAACCGCTGAAGAGGTTGGTAAACGTGAGGGAATTGACGTAATCGCCGCTCGTGGTGTCGTCGCAATGGGCGACGGTGTCCACGGCCACGGTGCCGGGTTGGCGGGTATCGGCCGGCCCACCCCGGGTGGGCACCTGGTGGCGCAGAAGGGTGCCCGGCCGGGTAGCCCGCAGCCCTCTCCGGAGTTGCCGCGCCCGGATTGGGCGCAGGAGCCGGTCGATCTGCGCGGGGCTGATGGCTTGGAGTTTGGCCTGCACCTCCGCGGAGAGCGGCGTGTAGTGGCGCTCGTAATACGGGAGCCATTCCGGCAAGGCGGCCTTAAGCAGCTTGCTGCACAGTTGATCGCTCGCGTGCCAGATGACTTTAAGCACCGGCCGCAACGGCACCGGGTCGTAGCGGAGCTTGGGCCCCGGCCGACGGCGGGTTTCGGGCGGGGCCAGCGGCCGGTGCAGCAGGCGCAGGGCGCTCTTACGGTGATAACCGCAGGTGGCGCAAAACTCATCCAAAATACGCCGCTTATACAGCCGACCAGCGCGCTGATAGCGACCGTGAATGCGGGCTAGGGATTCCCGCTTGGCGGATAGACTCATGTTCGGTACTTCGGTAACCATGAACTTGAGTCAACGTATCGGCGAACATCTCGTCCACCTCCCCGCCCCGGTAACATTTATCTTGAGTCAACTCGGCAGGCAAGCTAATGATCAAGGTTGACTTTTGTTCTGACGACTGCGCGGATAGCGTGGGCGGTCCCTACGCTTGGATTCAGCGCCTGCCGCCCCAGTTACGCCGTTTGGGCATAAGTGTGCGGATTAGACTCCTCAGTTGGCAGGACCCTTCCAGTGGCGCGGCTTTCCAGAGTCTCAAGCGTGACAACTTCGAAGTCGCCGCGCAGCGGTTTCAGGATACGGCGAGCAACGTCCGTTGGTTACTGGAACAAACTCAGCCTCATCCACCAGACGTCTTTGTGGCAAACCACGTGGTCCCAGCCCTCTTTGCTGGCCGATATTTGCGTGAGGCAGGTATCCCTATTATTGGCGTGTTACGGTCGGATGACTCATTTTACTGGGCACTGTATGAGCGGTTTGGGCTGGGGAAAGAACAGGACCGGGTCAACGGTCTGGTTTGCGTTTCGGAATTCCTTGCGCGTAAGGTAGCGCAACGACTTCCCCCCGCCATACAGCTCCGCAAGATTCCCTCCGGAACACCCGTCCCGAGCCAGACTGCTACTGCCGCGCAAACCACACTGCGTATTGCGTACGTCGGGCGGATGGTGGAAGAGCAAAAAAGAGTGCTTTCTTTAGCTCGCGCGCTGGCCCGTGTCACGAGGGAGGTCAGCGGAGTGGAGGCTTTTCTGTACGGCGATGGCCCGGAGCGCCCGCAGGTTGAGAGGATTCTGGCAGAAGAGCACGCCAGTTCCGTTCACGTGGCCGGTAGCGTCCCCAACGAACAACTCCAGGCCCAGTTGCTCGAGGCCCATGCAATAGTCCTCCTCTCTGACTACGAAGGAACGCCTATCGCCTTGATGGAGGGAATGGCCTGCGGTTGTGTGCCCGTCTGCTTGTGGATTCGCAGTGGCATACCCGAGCTGGTGGAGCATGGCGTGACTGGCCTTGTGGTGGACGACCGCGGGGATAGCTTTGTGAACGCAGTCCGGCGCTTGCGCATGGAGCCGGGACTGTGGGAACGGCTTTCAGTGGCTGCACGCGCCAGGATTGAGAACGGCTATTCGATCGAGTCTTGCGCCCGGCGGTGGGCTGAATTGCTGCACTCGCTGCATGACAACCGCGGTCCCAAGCGCCCCATCCACATTCCGCGGCGCATCAAGCTGCCTCCGCCCCACCCGGGCTTCGGCGGCCAGGACCCGCGCCCCCATCGCCCGCCCTTTCCGGTGCGGTTCTATCGGCGGGCCCGCATCACCGCGGGGAGGTGGCGACGCCGGCTGCTGGGGCAGCCAATTCCGTAAACACGACACAATGAAAAGCATCTGCATTATCAACTACGAGGAGAACAAGCTCAGCGAGACCTTTATTCGCGCTCAGCTCGAAGGCCTCCAGGGAAACAAGGTAGTCCTGTACAATTATCATCCTGAATACACTTACAACGGCCGGCTAATACGCTATTTTTACGGGAAGCATCCCTTGCTCAAGAAACTCAAGACACTTCTTCCGCAGTTTCTTTATTGGAGAGTGGTCACCCGGCATGAGCGTTCCGACACCGCCACGCGGGATTGCCTGGCCGGCTTTTTCCGAGCGCACAACGTGGACCTGATTCTGGCGCATTTCGGGTGGAATGGCGCAAACATCTGCGCAGACGCCCGCGCTCTCAACCTGCCATTGATTGTTCACTTTCACGGCCTCGACGCGCATAATGAACCGACCCTGGCGCGCTACCGGGAAAAGTACCGGCAGATGTTTGACTATGCCTTCCGCACTATCAGCGTCTCTAACTTTATGACGCAGGCGCTTATCGGGCTGGGGGCGAGCCCAGACAAGATTGTCTATAACCCCTATGGTCCGCGGGAATACTTTTATGAGATTCAGCCTGATTACCGGAGCACGATCCTCGCGGTTGGACGTTTTACGGATATTAAGGCTCCCTATCTTACGATCATGGCCTTCAAGCTCTTGTTGGAAGAATGTCCGGAGGCGAAACTGGTCATGGTCGGCGACGGCGAACTGCGCGAGGCTTGCATGAGCCTGGCCAAGACCTGGGGGATTGACTCGAGTATTTCCTTCCCCGGGGCGCTGCGGCACCCGCAAACCCTGCCCCTTTACGGACAAGCCTGCTGTTTCGTCCAGCATTCCGTGACCACCTCTCTGGGCGATGTCGAGGGGACGCCGGTCGCCATTCTGGAAGCACAAGCAGCCGGTCTGCCGGTCGTTTCTACTCGCCATGCCGGCATCGTGGACGAGGTCGTCCACGGCAAGACAGGCTTCCTGGTCGAGGAGCGGGACGTTGTCGGGATGAAGAATTACCTCTGCAAGCTGGTGAAAGATCAGCCGCTCTGTCGCACCCTGGGTCAGAATGCACGGGAACACATGCGGACAAATTTCAACATCCGGCGGCACATCGCGCGGCTGCAGGAAGTGATCGACGCAGCCCGGGCGGCGAAGAGATACGGCACACCTTAGCGGCCCGTGCGCCCCGATGGTCCCGGCCATCTCTGCGCCGCTGGCGGGCCAAGAACAATGATCGTTAACCGGCGCCAACCCACTGGTTTATGCGCCTGAGCATAATAACTGTCAACCTGAACAACAAAGCCGGCCTGGAACGGACTTTGCAGAGTGTGTTTGCCCAGACCAACCAAGACTTTGAAAGTATCGTGGTTGACGGGCTTTCCAGTGATGGCAGCCACGATGTCATAACCGCTCACGCCGCACGGATTACCAAATGGGTGTCTGAAAAGGATTCAGGCGTCTATAGCGCCATGAATAAGGGCATACGCATGGCGGAGGGTGAATATGTCCTCTTCCTGAATGCCGGCGACTGCCTGTATTCCCCCGATACGCTGGATGGTGCTTTTAGACGCGAGCTCTCAGAAGACTTCATTTTCTTCGATGCTCAGCTGGTCAAGCGAGACGGCTCTGAGATCTGGGCCCTGAACCGAAGCCCCCGAGAGGTGCTTGTTTTGGGCTACATTGCCCACCAGGCGGTCTTTCACCGAAGAAGCGTGCTCCAACACCTTGGCTTATACAGAGAGGAGTACAAATTGGCTGCGGATTATGAGTTGTTCCTAAGGGCGTTCTTCACGGCCGGATGCTCATACCAGGTCATTCATCAGATTCTTTGCGTGTATGACAATGTTCATGGGATGAGCAGCGACGTCCGAAATGCGGCACTGTTACGGGGCGAACGGCGAAAGGCCCAGAAGACTGTGCTCCACCCCGAGGTGGTGGATGCGTTGGAGCATCAGCATGAGACAATCGAGGGATTGGTTGATTTCAAAGACAAGTACGAGGGATTAATGGCCAGCAACACCGTGCGAATCGCGTTGGGGGCCTCCGCCCTGTTGCGTCGTGTCAGGAGGCTGGCGGGGCGCCGAACTCCAGTTTGAAGCTCCGGCACCGCACCACGCTCTTGAGATGCAACTGAGTCCCATGGTGAGTGTTTGCATGGCCGCCTACAATGTCGGCCCACTTTGTCGGGCCTGCCCTGGACAGCCTGCTGAGCCAAGCCTGCGCTGACTTCGAGCTGATTGTCGTGGACGATGGAAGCACTGATGAAACGGCAGCAATTCTCCATGCCTACGCAAAACGGGATGCGCGCATCAGATTTCTGCGTAACGAGACTAACCGTGGATTGATTTTTACCCGAAACCGGGCGTTACAGGAGTCCCGGGGGCGCTACGTCGCCATTGCCGATGCCGACGACTTGTTCCACCCGCAGCGATTCGAAAAGCAGCTTCAGTTCCTAAGAGATCACCCGGCATGTGGCGTGGTGGGCAGCGGTGTTGAGATCCTCAACCACGACGTGAGAAAAACCCCGGAGTTGGCAATTTATACGGAAGATCGTGATATCCGCTTTTTCATGCGGCTCCTGCCCGTGTTGTGGAATACGACTACCTGCTATCGTCGTGATCTCCTCTTGGAAGCTGGCGGCTACCGGGAGGGCTTCGAGGCGGGCGCTGAGGACTATGACCTGTGGGCTCGGCTACTCCCTCTCACACGCTTCGCGAATCTGCCCGAGCCTTTGGTCAAGGTGCGTCTCCACGCTGCTTCGGTGAGTGCGGAAGGCTTCAGGTGCCAACGAAACGTGTTGCGGATATCCGCTCGCCTTATCGAAGAATTCTTGCAGCACCCTGTGCCGATCGAATTGCGCGAACAACTTCACTGTTTCCTTATGCATGCCGGGATGGAGTCTTCGGCTTGTGAGCGTGCCTTTACTCTTGCCCGTGAGTTTTACCATCAGGCGGCCGGCGTTGAAGCCTCAGACACCCTGCAATTGTTTGGCAACCAGCTCGCTCAGTCCGCCTGGACTCAGGCGCAGTATCAGGTCTATGCCGCGCGAAGACTTAGCCGTGTGATGGCGGGTTTTGCTTTGCGTCTGCGCCCCAAGTTGTGGGTCCAGCCGGAGTGTGCCTGGTACTGTTGCCGATGGCTGGCTCCCGGTTGGCTCCGCCTTCTCTATCACCGTGGTTTCAGAACCATCACCTCAGATCGACGGAGGCCCCGTCCGATTTCTGGCGCCGCGAATCTTAGATGAGCAGTCGTCAGCCAAGGATTCTTATGCTGGCGTCCGGCCCGCTGACCGTTGCGGGGTCGGGCGCCGTCACGCGGTCTTATCAGTTTGCCTGCGCCCTCGCGCGCTTTGGCGAACTGACTTTGGTTCATCTGAGCCCGGGATGCAGCCAAGGGGTGCCGGTGGAGTTGCGCGAGAAATGCTCCCGGATCATTCAACCCAACGGAGCCTTTGAACAGACCCGGCACGCGAAAGGAGGACGCACGGCAAGTTGGCTCCGGGTGCTGCGCGTCTTGGCCTTTCCCTGGCCGAACCAATGGAGTGGCCTTCTGGAGTACGCGTTCAGCTTCTGGTCTTGCGATACCACCTTCAGCTCAGGGGTGCAGACGGGACTAAAATGGTCACGACGGTTTTTGAGAGCCGCAGTACGATTGGAGCTTTCTTTGGCCGCCCGCTTCTTTCATCCCATATCTGCGGCTGCCTTCTGCCATTACGCGGATTTTTGCGGTGTTCGTTCGCAAGTGCGCCGGCTTTTAGACGAAGTCGAGTTTGATTTCGTCTGGTTCGAGCACGCCCCTAATTACCCGTTTGTCCGCGAGTTGCTGCGCGGCAGAAAAGCCCCCCGCCTGGTATGCAACACTCATAACATCGAGCATCACTTGTCCAGTCGCCGGGAGCAATTGGCCTCCGCAGGGGCGGGAGCACACTGGTTGCGGGTGCAATCGCAATGCCTGAGGAAGGTCGAGCGTGCCGCCTTCGTCGCGTGCGATCTTGTGATCTCATGCTCCGAGGTGGATAAGGAGTTGGCACTGGATCTGGTGCCATCCGCCAAGATTTGCGTCGTGGGAAATGGGGTAGATACGGCTTACTTCCGGCCTTCGTCCAAGTGGAAACGCGCACCGATGCCCACGCTCCTGTTCACGGGCGCATTCGATTACGGCCCAAATGTTGATGCCCTGAGATACTTCATTACCGACATCTTCCCTTTGGTCAGGCAGCAGGTCCCCCAGTCCCGGTTCGTGCTGGCGGGACGGAAGGCGCAAACGGTGTTCGATGCCATGAGCATCCGGAGTGATGCCGTCTCCTGCGTTTCCGACCCGGACGATATTCGGCCCGAGTTCGAGCGCGCCTGGGTATTTGTCGTTCCCTTGCGCGTCGGCGGCGGCACCCGCCTCAAAATCCTTGAAGCGATGGCCATGGAAGTGCCGGTGGTTTCCACTCATGTAGGCGCGGAGGGAGTTCCGTACCGAAGCGGAGAGCACTTGCTGTTGGCTGATGATCCCAGGGATTTTGCTTCCGCGGCAATTCAACTGCTCCAGGATGAACAGCGGCGGACCCGGATTGCCGGCCAGGCGGCGCTATTTGTTCGTAAAAACTACAATTGGAACCGCCTCACTGGGTTCACTATGGACCGTTTGAAAAGGCTGCTGGGTTGATCGTTTTGGTCGTAGCGAATTCAGGGCAACGAATCACCCTTCAAGTTTCCTGCACTCACGATGACTTTCCATCACCACTTTTTCCACTCGACGTAGCGTGATCCCGTCGGGTGATTTGGCAGATCGGCAGTCCGTCGAGTCATCGCGGGACCCGGCGCCCTGCTTCTCCGTCGTTATTCCTGCGCATAATAGCGCCGCCTTTATCAGCCAAGCTCTGGAAAGCGTCCGGGCGCAAACCTTCCAGGACTTCGAGGTGATCGTCGTAGACGACGGCTCCACCGACAACACCTGGCAGGCCATCCAAGGGTGTGCTGGCTGGTTTCCTGGGCGGTTCTGCAGCATCCGGGTTGAGCCGTCGCAGAACAAAGGGCCGGCCGGCGCCCGCAATCTCGCCATCCGCCAAGCCAAAGGCGAGTTCGTGGCTTTCCTGGACAGCGATGACCTGTGGGTTCCCGAGCACCTGGCCCGGGCAAAGGCAGCCTTTCGCCAGAACGGAGGCAAGGCGGGGTTGTTCGCCGGACGCGGGCAGATCCTGGGCAGCACGCGCTTCATGCACGAATCTGTCTGGCCGTCGGCAGAGCCGCAGCCGGCCAGTCCCGAGTTACTGCATGCGTGCTATTTCCCTCTGCCTTCTGTCTGTGTGCGCCGCGCTTTGCTCCTGGCTGTAGGGGGGTTTGCTGAACAACTCGTCTGCCACGAGGATTGGCTGCTCTACTTGCAGCTTTCAAAGCTGACGTGTTTCATCCATTCACCGGCCGTCGAATGCGTGATTCGGCGGCGCAGCATCAGTGTCACTACGGCCGTTGCGCGGATGTCGCAACCAATGTATCGCGACCGCATCAAGGCGTGTCTGTTCGCGGAGCGCTCGGGTAATTGGAGCCGGGGCGAACTCCGCGCGATGCGCGAGCCGTTTATCCAGAACCGAGCCGACGAGTTGGCGGACTATTTGTGTGCTCTTGACTTCGACCGGATGCTGTGGGTGGTGAAGGGCTTATTGGCCAGCGGCTGGTCAGGCTGGAGATACTGGCTCTCCATTTTGGGGCGCGGCACCTGGCAGTTTGTGCGCCGTGGTGGCAGAAAAGTTGTTCGCTCGGCCTTTGCGCAGTCATCCCGGCACGGAAGCGACAGGTAAGGAGCGGCCTCTTGCGACAAACACGCATTAGTGCAATGCCATCTTCATATTAATGTCTTCCCGGCGACGGGAAGGCGCATGTCGGGTGTGGTGGTTGTCTCGCGGGTCTCTAATACCGTGCGGCCATGAAATCAAATACGAAGCTTCAGGTTCGGGTGATCTCTCCTTGGTTTGGGAAACTGGAGACTGAGGAGGCTTTCTTTTCCGTTGATCTCCCGGCGGAAAAGGCGGACGCCCTGCTGTGTCAGTGGGCTCCGTCGGAGGAGTTGTTTGCCTTTCCGCGCCGCAAGGCCTGGTTTTGCTGCGAGCCACAGGTGATGTTCCGCAGCATCGAGGGCGGCACATGGCCGGCGATCCGCGCCCGCCTTGCCTCCCATGAGTTTCTGTGCCACAACCATCCCGATCCGCGCTGGCGCGTGCCGCACATGACACACTGGGCCCCGCTGGCGGTCAATCACCGCGCCGAGCGCAAGGACAAAGCGGTCGCGGTGGTTTCCAACCACGCGGCCCTCCTTGGCGGCGGCACGGTGACCAAAGCTATCGCAACCGCTTCGTGACGCACCCCCTGGTTGATCTTTACGGGCGCGCGGGCTGGCAGTGTTACCGGCGGGTTGGCTCTCCCGCCCGGCTGCACCAGCAAACTATCGGGGCGAGATTCCCGGCGACTGGCCAGAGGAGCAGAAGCGTGAACTTTTGGCTGGCTACAAAGTGGCGGTCTGCCGTGAGAACAGTTATGAGCCCTACTACTTCACCGAGAAGTTCGTGGAGGCGGTTTGTGCCGGGTGCGTGCCGGTGTATCGAGCGCATCCGACCTCGCCGAGGGAATTCTGCGCGGCGCGGTATGGGTGGATCCCTCCAACTTTGGACATGATCGGACGGCCACGCTCGAAGCCGCGCTCGCCCAGAATGCGAAAGCTATCCGGGAGCACAATGAACAATGGCTGCGCTCACCTGCAGTCGCGGAAACACACTTGTCCGCCATCTTTGCTCGCATCGGGCGCCTGCTGGCTCGAGACTGAGCTCGAGCTGCGGATGAAACTCTGTCTTTCCCGAAGGCTCACAGACGGGAGCGAAGACCATGAGTCACTAACCACGGATGACTCGGATGTCACCGATCAGTATCCGTGTAATCCGCGCAATCCGTGGTCACGGAGGCAGAGGGGGGACGTTCCGACCCGGTTTCAACCTCTCCCTTGCGATTACAATTGAACATATGAGGAAATCGAGGGCTGTTTCTTCGGTAGAAGCCAGTGCTGCCATCAGGACGGGGCGGGCATGGTCCAGCCTGCGCATCCCGGAGCTGGATGGCATCAGGGGCTGCGCCATTCTAGGCGTCCTGCTATATCATTATATCTACTGCCAGGTTACCGTTGCTCCGAAGAGCATGGGGGCCTATCTGCTCAAACCTCTCACGTTGGGGTGGGCCGGGGTGGACCTGTTCTTTGCCCTTTCGGGCTTTCTGATCGCGGGCATCCTGATGGACAATCGCCAAGCTTCCAGTCAGTATCGTCATTCCACACTTCAACCGGGCTCATCTGCTCGAGGCTGCTCTCGAGTCCGTACGAGCTCAGCTAGCGACTAACTGGGAAGTGGTTGCCGTTTTGGCACAACATTTTCGTGCTAAGTCGTAACGTGGAGGAGTTCGTCATTGAGCCAGCGGAGGCCTGAGGCCGCACCCGTCGCTGGCTGGAGCACCATGAGAATCCTGTACGTTTGTCCCTATCCGTTCCTGCCCATACGGGGAGGTGGCGCCTTGCGCTCGTACCATTTGCTCAACCAATTGGGCCGTTTTCACGAGGTGCATCTGGTCATCCCGCAGCGGGAGGTGGAACTGCGTCGGGGTATGGAGGGCTGCGCCGTGCCACAGAATATCGCTGTGTATAGCACTGTGGATCGTCCTTCTCCCAGGTCTCTTTTCGATCTGTTGCCGCGACGGATGGGCGCCGCGCTGCATTACCGCTGGCTGCGGCGGAGCTGGCGCGGCCCGGCCGAGACCACCATGCTGCGTGCCTATCATTTGCTGTGCGAAGTGCTTCGGCGCGCCTCCATCAATGTGGTCATTTTCAACGAAATCGCGACGATGCAGGCGGCTCCCTTGGTCGCTAGGATCGCTCCCCGCGCCTGTCGCATCGTGGACATGCACAATGTCAACCACCGTCTAGCCCGCAGGATGCCGCCCGGGGATGGCGCCCCGCTGCGAAGACGGTGGGCGTGGGAGAAGGAATGCCGGCGGCTTCTGGCGGTGGAGCAGAATCTCGGCAGATCGGTAAAGGCATTTTTCGCCTGTTCGGAAGACGACCGCCGGCTGCTGGAGTCGTGCAGCGGGATTAAGGGTTTTAGCATTCCCAACGGCGTGGATACAAAGCGGTTCCAGCTCGCCAGAGCCTCGCAGCGAGAACGGACGCAACAGTTGCTCTTTTGCGGCAGCCTGACCTACGCTCCCAATTTCGAGGGGCTGTCCTGGTTTGCAGGCGAGGTTTGGCCAACATTGCGGAAAGAAAGTCCCGGCCTGCGGCTGGCGGTCGTGGGACGGTGCGGTCAATCCGGCAAGATCCCCGGTCTCGCCAATGACGACCGGGTGCGTTTCGTGGGGGAGGTCGCGGACGTGCAGCCCTTCTATCGGGAGGCGGCCGTGGCGATTTGCCCCATTCGCGCCGGTAGCGGGACGCGTCTGAAGATTTTGGAGGCTATGAGCATCGGCACGCCTGTGGTCTCGACGCGTATTGGCGCCGAGGGCATCGAGGCCGGCGGCGGTGAACACCTCCTGCTGGCGGATGAGCCGGCCGAATTTGCCGCGGCAATCAAACGCCTCCTGAACGAACCGGTCCTGTTTCACCGGCTTCAAGCCAACGCCCGGAAGCTGGTGGAAACAAGATACGATTGGGATGTGGTCGGGGCTCTCGTTGACCAGGCACTTTCAAACCTGCTCAAGGGAAGTGAGGCTGTACAGGCTCTTCAGACTCCTCTTGATGCGCGTGCACGGGCTCTTGGCGCTCCGGGCTCCCGCCCCCAACCTTTCGCCCTCCTGTGAAGATGCCTCTGGTTAGGTTGAGTCCCGTCGCGTGTTTCTGGAGGAAGCAATCCGTCTTCTCCGGGGTGGCGGCTGTCCGGCCAGAGTATTTCAAGCTTTGGGAAGGGCGGTATTTCGTTGAAGCGGAGTTCTTGCTGTTTAACGTGGCCGGCTCACGGGCCGCGATTGACAGGGTGTTGGCCGAGTGGCAGCGGCACTTCCGCTCCGGACCAGCCGGGCGGGTGGTGGTTCGCGCCTATTTCCGTCTGGCCCTGGCCTGTTGTAATAAGGCCTATTTGCTTCTGCGCGTGGCGCGCCGCTTGGCTATGAAGCTGCTGCCTGCCGAGTACTTTCCTCGGGGAGGAACCTTCGAATCCGCACTCGCCGCACCTGCGGTGATACTTAAGGTGCGCCAAGAGTTGCATTCGCATCCGCTCCATGATTAGAATGTCTCCTTCCTCAGTGACCGCCGTTTTCGGCCATGAATGAGCACGCGATAAAGTGATGATTTCTCTATTCCAACCGAGCCTTCCCGAGCCTGTCGTGGAACCGGTAGCGGCAACATTGCGCGTGGGGTGGCTGAGCGAGGGCAGGCAGATAAAAGCCTCTGAGGAGGCTTTCTGCCGCCAGTTCGCACTGTCTCGTGAGCTTGCTTTGAATAGCGGGATCGCTGCGGTTCAACTCGCCATACTCGGTGCGGGCGCCAGCCCAGGCGACGAAGTCGTTATTCCTGCTCAGACCTTTGTGCCAACGGGCACGGCGGGTTGGAGACACTGGCTGCCCGGAATTGCTCAGGCGCAGCGCATTCAAACTCCCGCCCGTGAGATTGCGCGGTTTCATTGCGGCCCGACCGCGCCGCGCTGCTTCTTTGATCGTGAGGCATCTGTGGAAGAAATGGGGCGGGCAATTCCGCAAGGCGGCGAGGACTTGACCCCATCGCTCATTGGTGCATCACGAGTCTTCCAGAACAGAATCAAGCAATCCACTCAAGCAGTGCCACGATGAAATCCCTGCCAGATAATTGTAAGCCCGTGCGGTTGTTAAGAAGGCTGACAAAGCACGTGATCGGCTCGCGGGATGACGTTAGCCGCAAACTAAACCACCTTCGCCGGCGTCTGAACCGGGTCAGCTCGAACAAGGTATTTGCCGTTGACATTTGCGCACAGGGCCCCCGCTTCTTCGCCCATCTCACCTGGGTCCTGGAGATCCTGGATTACTGCGAGGCAAACGGGCTCGAGCCGCATATTGTCGTTTCAACGCCCTACCTCATTCGGCGGAAGGGGGAGGATTGGTTTGGGTATTACTTTTACCACAGACACCAGGTACCGAAACCGCGACGCCTGACCACCTATCGCGTGCAGCATATAAGTCAGATAGGGTTCATTTGGCGCGGGATGCCCGCACTGACTCTGATTCATGCGCACCAATTGTTCGAGAAATACGTCGGAATCAAGCGCGAGATTCTCGACCGCTGTGCGCGGTTCCAAAATCAGCACATGGCGGGTCGGTTGGTTTTGGGGCTGCATTACCGGGGCTCGGATAAGACCAGCCCCGATTCCGAGGCGCCGGGGATCTCGTACAGTGACTTTGCCGCACTGGCCCGGGACTATCTGTCGAAGCATCCTGCGATTGACACAATTTTCGTCGCGACGGACGAGAGCGCTTTCATCGCGCATCTGCAGCGGGCTTTCCCGGCCAAATCCATCCTTTTCGTCCAGCACGAGCACTACGCGCGCGGGCAGACTCCCGCTTTCGACTTGGCCAATCAGACAGGCGACAAGGACGCCTACGCCAAAGGGGAGGAGGCGCTGGTTGATTGTCTCCTCCTATCGAAGTGCACCGCCTTGATCAAGACCGCGTCAATTCTCTCGGGGTGGAGCAAGATTTTCAACCCGCAGTTGCCCGTGATCATGGCCACCCGCCCGCACGCTGAGTGCCTCTGGTTTCCCGAGCGTGCCATCGTAAAGGAACAACGGTCTGCGGACTGCTGAGGGCAATTTCTCATGCATACACTGATACGCTCCGTGGCTCGGTGGACCCCCGTCGGCGGTAAAGCAAGCAATCAGGCGCCTGCTGCGACTTGAGCCTGTTTGCCTGGCGCAGGCAGCTCAGGATCTCTGGGTTTTTGGCGAAGTGTTCAATGAGAAGAGAAATGGATACTTTCTGGACATAGGCGCCCATGATGGAATTCACATCAGCAACACCTATCTTCTGGAGCGCCGCTATGGCTGGTCTGGCATTTGCATTGAGGCGAACCGGGATACGTTCTTAAAGCTTCAAAAGAACCGCAAGGCCACTTGCGTCAACGCCTGCCTCGACTCGTGTGAGCGCTCAGTCCAATTTGCCGCGGAAGGCGCATTCGGAGGTATTGTGTCGCCGGACACGGACAACCGGGCGAGTGATGGCCGGAATGTCGTGCCCATGCGGACGACGACCCTGAATAGCCTGTTGAGGAAGCAGGGCGCGCCCCGGCAGATGGATTACCTCTCGATTGACGTCGAGGGAGCGGAAGAGCGAGTCTTCGCGGGCTTTGATCTGCAGGAGTATGGTTTCAAGTGCATGACCGTCGAACGCCCGAGCCCGGGCTTGCGAAGGAAGCTGAGCGAGCACAGTTATGTCCTCATCAAAGAGATACCCGGCTATGACTGCTTTTATGTCCATGACAGCTTCTTGAAGCAGTATGCGAACAACGCGCTCGCCTTCTATAGCAAGGTCTTCTGGGTGTGGCCGAGGTGGTGAAAGGCGAGACAAACGGGGAACCGATGGTCAGCGTGCTGATCACGGTGTATAACCGGGAGAAGTATGTGGCGACAGCCATTGAAAGTGTGCTCGCCCAAACCTACCGCAATTTCGAGCTCATCATCACGGATGACTGTTCCCGGGACTCATCCTTGCAAATTGCCCAGCGATATCAGGCTGACCGGAGAGTGAAAGTCTATCGAAACGAGCGCAATCTGGGCGATTATGCCAATCGGAACCGGGCGGCATCGCTGGCTAAAGGGAAGTATCTCAAGTATGTGGATGCGGATGATCTGATCTATCCGCATTGTCTGGAAACCATGGTGCACGCCATGGAAATGTTTCCCCAAGCCGGGTTCGGCATTAGTTCTTCAGTGCCTGGCGTATTGTCCCCTGCGATGCTTTCCCCCCGCGAGACCTACCTTTACGATTATGGGGGGGGAGGGTTGTTGGACGCCGGCCCGTTGAGCACCATCGTCCGGCGCGCGGATTTCGAGGCCATTGGGCGGTTCAACGAGGCGCGACATACCAGTGATGGACTGTGTTGGCTGACGATGGCCAGGCGCCACGGGGTGGCCATCATCGCTCCGGGACTTTACTGGTGGCGTCTCCATGACGAGCAGGAGAGTATCTTCGAGAAGCGTAGTGCTGCAGCTATCGCCGAGGTGTCCGGCCGACGATTCCGCTTTGCCATGGAGGCGCTCTGGGCAGAGGATTGTCCGCTGAGCATCCAGGAACGAAAGGCGTTTGCGCAAAAGTGGCACGCGTACTATGGGCGGTCAGTCATTAACGCGATGCTCCACATGAAACTGGACCTCGCTCGGCGGTTGGTCAAGGAAGCCGGCCTCTCCTTTGGTGCGGTTTTGAAGGCCTTCTGCGTACAGCCCGCCGGCTCTCAGGCCTCAGTTCCCAGCTTTCAGCCCTTTTCACCCAGTCCGTCGTCCCGTAGTCCCATTGTCAGTGGTCTCTCAGCGAAGGTTTCAGCTTTTCAGCATGTCAGCGTTTCAGCTTCTCCCCCTGTAGTGAGTGTGCTGATTCCCGCTTACAATGCTGAGCGCACCATTGGCGAAGCTATTAAGAGCGTCCAGGACCAACGGTTCGGCAATTGGGAATTACTTATTGTGGATGACGCCAGCACCGACCGGACGGCGCAGATCGCCGCATCTTTTGCGAGCGACCCGCGCGTACGCCTGTTGCGGAACGAGCAACGACTGGGCAAGTGGGCCAATCACAATCGCGGTGCCGAGGCAGCCCGGGGAGAATTCGTGAAGTTCCTGCATGCGGATGATCTGCTCTATCCGCACTGCCTGGAACATCTGTTGTACTTCGGGCAGAAATATCGGCAGGCAGGACTGATCCAGTCGTGTGAGGGGGTGGCCCCTCAGTATCTGGCCCCCAAGCTTCAGACCCCGCGTGAGGCCTACCAGCAAGAGTATTTTGGCGCCGTAACTCTATGGGAAAGCCCCACCGGTATGGTATATCGTCGGGATGCGTGGAAGTCCTCTGGAGGCTTGAAGGCCGATTGTCCTTCAGCTCCCGCCCGGCTGCATCTGGAAATGGCCCGAACCGCCCCCGTCCTGCTGGTCTATGGCGGTTTGGCTGGCTATCGCCGTGGCAGCCAGCAGCTCAGACACCGTGAGCGAGGTGACTTCGCGCGCTCCATGGCGGATTTAGACTGGCTGAGTCAACTGCTGCACCACCCGGAATGTCCGCTGGAAGACTCGGAAGTCGCCGTCGCGACAAGAAACCTGCAGCGGTTGCGACGAAAATGGGCGCTGTCGCAATGGTTGGGAGAAGAAGGCCGCCTTGCGAGATTTGCCTACCGGAGGCTCCGGCCGTCCTTGAGATACGGCGCGGAGTACTGGGGACCGTACTACCGTGATGCCGTTTTTGATCCTCACCTGTATCCAGATGCGGCCCTGAGCCCCCAAGCCGGAGGAGAGGAAGTAATGCGATGATGTGCGAGGCTGACAGGCAGACCGACTTAACCAGTTCGGCTGGCCAGGTCGGCGGCAGGATTCGCTGCCGCGGCAGCAGGCTCGGGCGCGGGCTGATGAAGCTGCGGTCGGGAACCTTTTCCGCTATGTACAACACCGGCCTGGCGAAGTTCCTCGCCGCTCGGCGTTACCGGGGCACGCATTATGTGGTACTGGCCTACCACGGCGTGTCGGAGCATGCGCAGGCGCTCTTCACTTCCAAGGACTTGTTCGAGCGGCACTTGCAGTTCTTCAAAAACTGGGGAAAGGTCGCGACACTGGATGAATTGGGAGGCTGCGCTGGAGAACAACAGGCTCGCCCGATGCCTGGTTTGCGCTTCGTGATCACTTTCGACGATGGATATGCGAACGTGGTCAGGAATGCGGTTCCTCTGCTGAGGAAGTACGGGGTGAAGGCGATCGTCTATGTCAACCCCGGTTGGATAGAACGCGCAGTCATCCCATGGTGGTTCCAGTTGACAGGCTCAAGCGCTCGTGCCCAGGAACTGCGGTGCCTGGCGAACGAAAAATGCCAGTTCCAACAGCGCCCTACAGTTATAGATGATTCCGTCTCCTGGCCTGCAGCCTTGATTAAGGCCATCCTGACGCAAGTACCACAGGAGCAAATGGACGCTTGGTGGAGTTCTATCGAATCCCAGTATGCCTTATCGGGTGAGAGCCAGTTGGGCTGCTTTCGTCTGGCTACGTGGACAGAATTAGCCTCTGCTGGCGATGTTCTCGAAGTGGGTTCTCACACGCAAACACATTGCATCCTTGGTTTGTGCCGGGACCCGGAGTTTGCCCGCCTTCAAATCTCAACCGCCAAACAGGCCATCGAAGCACGGTTGGGCAAGGCCTGCCGGCACTTTGCTTATCCACGGGGGGAGACCGGCGATTACAACGGACAGACGAGGCAAATGCTCGCCGCTGCCGGGCACCAGACGGCGGTAACCTGCTGTGTCGGCGCGGCCAGGGCTGGCGAAGATCCGCTGGCCATTCCGCGCTTTTTCGTTAGTGAAACGCCGGTGGCCGAGCTTGCCGCGCAACTGGCCGGCTTCGCCGCGCAATGGGATAATGCCGTCCAGACGATCAAGGACCGAGTGAAACGGTAGCCGGCGTGAACCCATCATTGGCCAGCCGCATGGGCAAAATCGCCGGTGATTTGAGCCTTGGCCAACTGACGCCCAGCAAAAGGCAACACGGTGAAAGATCTAGCAGTCCAAGCCAATCCAGGCAAGCTGGAGGCCGCCAAGGAGCTTTCCATCGTTTCCCGGCCAGCGGCAGCGTGGACCGAGGTGGCGAGTGTTTGGAAGCAGTTGGAGCGTGACTCCCCTTACGCCACGTTCTTCGTTTCGCAGGGGTGGGTGGAATCATGGCTGACGACCTTTGCGGCGGTGATGCCGGTTGAGATTGTCATAGTCCGTGCCGGCAGCGTCGCTGTCGCCGCCTGTCTCGTGGTGCGCCGGCTCCGCCGACATGGCCCGTTCCGTGTCCGACGCCTCTTCCTCAACACCAGCGGGGAAGACCCCGGCGACAGCCCTTACATCGAGTTTAACAACCTACTTTGCCTGGCGGGCTGGGAAAAGTGCGTATGCCGGGCGCTCTACGATTACATCTGCCGTCAGCCATGGGATGAATGTGTCCTCGATGGCTTTTGTCAGGGGCTGCCGCTCGACGAACTACGGGGCTTGTTTGCGGATGCCCTTGAAGAGAGAATTATCCGGAAGAACTACTTTCTGGACCTTGCCCAGCTCAGGGATTCGCAGCAACCGTACGAAAGCGTGCTTCGGACGAAGACGCGGACGCGGATCCGGCGATTCTTCAAGGACTATGGTCCAACTACGGTCGTCCAAGCGCAAACAGCGGAGGAGGCCCTGCTGATGCTCGATGAGCTCGCTGAGTTGAGTCGGCAGACCTGGACTCATCGGGGCGAACGAACCGCTTTCGCATCCAGGCGGTTTGTCTCCTTTCACCGCACCTTGATTCGGCGGACGTTTGCCGCAGGCGCAATCCAGTTGGTTCGCGTCGCCGCGGGCCCGACCGTCGGCCTGCTATATAACTTCGTCCATGACGGAAAAGTCTATTTCTATCAGTCCGGGTTGAACTACGCAGCCTGCCCGGAGGCGAAGCCGGGATTCGTTACCATTGTTTCCGTTATTCGCCACTGCCTCAATAATCCGGCGCTGAAAGAATTCCAGTTCATGCCGGGCGGCGACGAATACAAGGAACCGCTCGCGACAGGGCACGATGAACAGGAATGGATCGTGTTCAAGTCACGGAGCTGGAGAAACTGCCTGATCTCCCGGCTCCAGCGCGTCAAGCACTGCTTTGTCCCGCGCCGCAGCAGTCCCGGGGTCAGTGGCCCAGTAGTCAGCAGTCCGTAGTCCCCTTTCAGCATTTCAGGTTTCAGCGTGCTACCCTGCTCTCTGGACTCTGATTTCAGCTTCCTGATTTAAGGTCTTGTTTTGATGACTGCGTTTGTCGTCAGCGACGTTCTGGGGCGAAAGGCGGGGGCTTACCTGGCGACCTGGTTGCTCTGCCGGGAACTGGCACGGCTGGGACTGAAAGTGACCTGCTTCGCCCGACACGAGTCATGGGCGGGACAGGAATCCACCGATCAATTTGAAGTAGTGCGGCCATGGCTGCTGAAAGGCTGCCGAAGGGATTGGCCGGGGCAGTGTCTTGCCTGGCAGGCAAGTCGCCGCATTCGCCGCGAGCAACCCAACCTGGTCTTCGTGGCAGGTGTGACGCTGCTGGCTAGATATCTCCTAAAGAGTGCCAGCGCGAACCAACTTCTCATCTGGGAACTAACCAACGCCAATCCGGGCAACAAGTTCGTTGACCGGGAAGCCGCCCGGTTGCTCTCCCGTTGCCGCGGCCTGCTTTCTCCTTCCAAGGCCATTGATCAACACATCCGCCGGACCTACGGGTACCAAGGTCCCATCTTGCGATTGCCTTTCTGGGTGGAAGACGAGTCCGAAAAGCAGAAAGCAGAAAGCAGAAAGCAGAAATGGGACAGCGGGACCATGGGACTGCGCGACAACGGGTTCGCGGCCGACTTCATCTTCCTTGGGCGGCGGGACAGCGAAAAGGGGCTGAGTGAGTTGATCAAGGCGACAGCTATCGTAGCCGGGGAGTACCCGGCCGTGAACGTCCTAATCTGCGGGGCAGGTGATGAAAAGCCGTTTGAAACGCTGGCGCGCGAACTGGGCGTATCGCAAAACGTGACGCTCCGTTTCTTCTCAACTCGGATCGAGGCCATGGACGTTCTGTCGCGATCGCGTTGTCTGGTCTTGCCCTCCTACCATGAGGGCTATCCCTTGGTCCTGCTGGAAGCGGCGCAGCACGGCGTCCCAGTCATTGCCACCACGGTAGGCAGTATACCGGAGCTTCTCAACGGTTCGAAGGCCGCCATTCTCGTTCCTCCCAGGGATGTGTCCTCACTAGCGGGCGCCATGCTAAGAATCCTCCGTGAGTCGCCACACGACTACGAACAGCGTTGCAGGACCGCTCTTGACCTTTTTGGCCGCGTCAGTTCGGCGGAAGTCGTTGCGACTCGCCTGCGGAATCTCTTGGCCCAGCTCAAAGAGAACTCTGCAGCCTGATTGTAGTTTTACACCTTCCCGGTTTCCGCTCTGTTTAGGAGTCGCATAGTCTCGTAGTCCGTGGTTTCGTGGTCTTCTGGCCCAGCTTTTTGAATGGACGTCCTCACCATCCTCCGAGCCCCGCTTGAGAATTACCCGCCGAGCCTCAATCAGGTAGCGCTTCTGGCGAAGGCGGGACTGCGGGTAGGCGTCCTTGAGTTGAGCGGAGACTCTCCGGAGGCGGCACTTCATCCCTCCGTCCGGCGCTGGCAGGTACATCGGGCCTGGAATTCGAAAACCGAGCCGTTGCCATCGTTCGTTCGGCGGTGGGCCAACTGGTTGAAGTTTGCTCGCGCCGTTCACTCACGAATTCAGGTTTATTGCCCTCGAGTCGTACTCGCTTACGACATCCTGGCTGGCGTCTTTGTCAAACCCAAGGCGGTCAGGCACCGGACCGTGTACCACTTCCATGAGTTGCCGGATCCGGAAGCGGGCGAAGGATTGGGACCGAGGCTGGGGCGTGCCCGAGCCGCTCGCTTCAGCCGCGAGGCCGACCTGGTTGTGTTCTCCGACGCCTGGCGCGCTCAATGTTATCAGCAGGACGTCCGTTTGGTGAAGCTGCCCACCGTCGTGATGAACTGCCCAATGAGGATGGACACTGTTCCGCCATCTCCGCTCGGAGAACTATTGGCGGAACAAGGCAAGAGCGGATGGAAGACAGTCTGCTATCTGGGAAGCGTCGGATGGGATCAGGGAGTGCTGGAGGCCGCAGCGTCCATGCTTTGGTGGCCGGCCCAAAGCCTATTTGTTCTCATCGGTCCCTGCTCCGCCGACATTAAGCAACGCCTTCACCAGGTTGCTGCGGAGGTCGGGACGGCGGACCGTCTCTTGTTTCTTGGTTGCCGGCCTCATCGCGAAGCGCTGGCTTTGGCGGCGGGGGCCGACATCGGCATAGCTCTAATCCAACCCACGACCCGCAATTGGCTCTACTCCGCCGGCGCAATCAATAAGCGGTTCGAATACATGGCCCTTGGCCTCGCGCAGATAACGAATACTGGCCCGGGTGTCGCGGACATTGTCGAGAAAGGCGGCTGCGGCCGCTGTGTGGATGCGCGTTCTCCCGAGGCCATCGGCCGGGACGTCTGCGCCTTGCTGAATAGCCATACTGTGCGGCAGGACATGGCCCGGAACTCACGGAGCTTGCACCTCGATCAATTCCACTACGAGCGCCAGTTCGAGCCTGTCTTGGGATGGATCAAAACCGCCGTGGCCGACTCCACCCGTCGGGAATGAGCGTGCCGCTCCCTACTCCAGTCAGCGTCTTGGAGCCGTCTGGACTTCTCTACGGCTCCGAGCTCGCCCTGCTGGAAATCCTCGGGGCCCTTGACCCTGGCGCGTTTCAGATCGAGGCCGTCCTGCCTCGCGCCGCCCCGTTGGCCGCGCACTTGCGCCGAAGTGGCGTCACCTGCCGGGAGCTGCTTGGCGCCACTACTGCAAAGCGGTCTCGCTGGAAGAGGCTGCTCGGTTACGCTCGTTTGGCACGGCACTGGTTCCGCCATAGGCCGGCACTCGTTTATGTCAATCAAGGCGGCATCTTGCGCCCTGCTGCCGCCATCGCCCGCCAGCTCCGCATTCCAGTTCTCTGCCAAGTACAGACGCTCGAGGACGCCCGTTGGGTAAGCCGCCTCACAGCCCAACACCATCTTGTCTCGACCTTCGTCTGCAATTCGCAATTCATCGCCGACCATTGCACTGTGCCCGTAGGCCGGCGCTCGACCGTCTACTTAGGTTACAAGCCCAAAGGCCTCCGCCGCCCCCTTCCTCTCCCGAGCCCGTGCCACGGTTTGCTTGAGGTTACCGTGTTGGGCAGGGTATGTGAAGGAAAGGGGCATTACTTCATTGTTGAGGCTGCCCGGCTGCTGAAGCAGGCAAACCTGCGTCGTTTTCATTTCCGCTTTGTTGGCGACGCCGCGACTCCGGCAGAGGGCTTGCGTATCAAAACTCTGGTCAAGCGGCACAGGCTAACGGAATGGATCGAGTTCCGGGGCTACCGCGACGATGTTGCCGCAGAATTCGCCGCGACCCACCTGCTGGCCATCCCCAGCTTCGCCGAACCCTTCGGACGCATATTCTGCGAAGCCGCAGAAGCTCAGGTGCCTGTAATCCTCGCGGATGCAGGCGGCCTGGGCGAGCTGGCCCGCCACTTTAACGCTGGCGTTCGTTTTCCTGCAGGGGACGTCGGCGCATTCATCCAGTGCCTGCAGTCAATCGCGTCCAACTACGACACGGTGCGAAACGGCTTCCAGACCGCCGGCACCCGAATGCTTCACTCCCTGGACTTCTCAAGCTATCTGAACGTGATTGGTGACCTGATGCGACGCGCCGCCAACGGCGCGCCGGTCTCGGTCCAGTGGCTGGGGCTTGGTTCCCGTCCATGAGCCCCGTCCGGCATTCTTTGGCGAGCTCCGTGTCCAGAAACTATCTGATCCTCTTTCTCGGCGCCGATTGGTGGGGTTCGGACGCCCGGGCTCTGGCCGTGGGCTTTCGGCAGCTCGGCCACGCGGTGATCGAGATCAACTACGAGGATTTCATACCCTCCCAATGGTCGTCACTGCCCCTGCGCATTCTCCGCCGAGCCTTGGGGCCATTGCTGGCGCGCGAATACAACCGGACCATCCTCCGGCATCTAAACAACCGGGCGATTGATTTTCTGCTCGTGTTCAAAGGCAAGTTTCTTCAGCCGGGCACAGTCAAGCGATTCTCCGCGTCCGGGCTGCCGGCTTATTTCTTCTATCCGGATGTCAGTTTTCTGGATCATGGCCGAGACATCTGGGATTGCCTGCCACTTTACGACTGTGTCTTTACGACCAAGTCCTTCCACCAGGCAGATGCCGCCCTGCGTGGGCGGCTCAAGGACTTGCGCCTCGTATCGCATGGCTTTGATCCGGACGTGCATCGGACCATCCATCTGTCCGGGAAAACACAGGCCGCCTATGAATGCGATGTCTCCTTCGTCGGCTGCTGGTCCCCCAAGAAAGAACAGACGCTTCGAGCCTTGCTCGAGCGGTGCGCTGGGATTGATTTGCGCGTCTGGGGACCTGGCTGGGCCCGGGCGGGTGCGCTGGTCCGGAAGCGGTGGCAGGGTCGGGGCGCGTATGGCGATGAACTAGCGGCCATCTACTGCTTATCGCGCATCAATTTGGCGCTGCTGAGCGAAGCAGGTGGCGGGACTAGCATTGGCGATCAGGTCACCGCCCGAACCTGGCAGATCCCTGCGGCCGGCGGATTCATGCTTCATGAGCATACGGCCGAGCTGGAGCACTATTTTGCACCGGGAAGTGAAAGCGGGGTCTTCAACTCTCCAGACGACTTGGCGGAAAAAGCTCGCTGGTTCCTGCACCACGCCGATGAACGCTTGAAGGTGGCCACTGCAGGCCATCGCCGCTGCCTCGCAGGCGGCTACACCTACCTGCCAGCGGCCCGCGAAATCCTCACTGTTCATGAGGAACGCCTGAAAACTCCTGTTCGTGAGCGTTGCTGGACTTACGGCTAAAACCGAACCTGGCTCAATCATTGGATGCTGGATGTTCGATGTTGGCTTTTAGATGTTCCGCGAAGCCATGGCAAGGGAACCGGTTTCGACTGGCGGGGCCGATCATCGACACAGCCATAAAATATGTGAAAGCCCGGGTTCTTTATGAATGATATGCATGGAGAGCTGCCGGTAACCTCGCCGCCAAACTCGCAAATCGAGGCGTCCAAGTCTGCAGTTCGGCGACCCCGGGTTCATGGCAGAGGCCACGGCGCAGCTTCGGGGCGAAGCGCGTCGGCCTCGGCGGTTTCTGCCGAAGCCGGGCCCGCCACCGTGGTGTCAGGCATGCAATGGCTGGTGGTGCTCGCTGCCGGGGCTATTGCCGCCTTGGCCAGCACGCCTCTGTGGCACGACTTCTCGCCCTGGGCTGGCTTGGTCGCGGCCTTGCTGGCCATGACGGTGTTGCATATGGGTTATTCCTGTGGAAGCGTGGTCGCCCTGCCGCACCTGGCGGTCATCGTTTGCCTGGCCCAATATGGCATCGCTCCCTGGGGAGCCTACTACTATCCGGCCAATAATCCCGTGTATTTAATCGAGGACTTTGCCCATTATTTCTCCTATGCGGGCCCGGCATTGCTGGCGATCACGCTGGGCTGGATCGCAAGCTGTTTTGGGTTGCGGCCGTCCGGGTGCCCCATCTCCGAAGGCCGGCGCGCGCCTGTGCTGGTTCGCGAGTTGGATTGCCTGTTGTGGGGAGGAATTGCGCTCAAGCTCGCATTCGGTTCCGCACAACTCGGTGGGCTCTCCTTCCTGATCTTGTTGCTCGCCAACTTGAGGTTTTTGGCTGCCATCGGCCTGATGCTCCTCGGAGCACCAGGTTGGCGGTGGCGCATCGCGCTCCTGTTCGTTTCCGAGATCATCCTGGCCGTCGAAGCGACCATGTTCCACGAATTGGTCTTGTGGACCCTTGGTTTTTTTGTGACTTACTTGTTCGTGCGGCGCCCGAGAATGCCCGTATTCCTGACGTGGCTGGTGTTACTCTGCGCAGGGGTATTCTTTCTCCACGACGCCAAGTGGCAGTTCCGACAAGGCAGTGCGCGGGCGACGGTTTTTGGCGAGGACATCCCGCTAACCAAATGGAATAGTCCGCTGCTGGGAGGATTGTGTCTGGTCCAAAGCACAACCAAGGCTTTGACTGGCGGCTACTCAGACGACTCAGTGGGGGAGATGATTGTGCGGTTCAATCAAGGCTGGATTATTGACCGCATATTGCACCACGTTCCATCCGTAGAGCCGTACGCGCGAGGCAGAACTATCATTTCGGCTTTTGAGGCCGCAATGTTACCACGGATCTTGGCGCCTAACAAGCAGTTCGCTGGTGGCAGAGAATTTATGCAGTGCTTCGCCGGCTATACTTTGACAGAGGGCACGAGCATGAACTTGGGTTTTGGTGGCGAACTGTATGCCAACTTCGGGTATTGGGGCGGCATCCTGGGCTGCGGCCTCTACGCGCTCGTCCTAGGACTGGGCTTTCGCTGGGTGGCTCGACGTGCTCACGCATCGCCAATATGGTGGGCCATCCTGGTTTACGTCGGCCACTGGGCGCTGAAAGCTGAAACCGACATTGGCGCGGTGCTCAACTACATCGTGAAGGCTGCGATTGTGGCGTGCGTTGCCGCCATGTGCCTGCCCGCCGTGCGTGCGGAGTTGGCCGGACGGCCTGTGACAACCAGTAGGCCATCAAGGCGCGGTTGGGAGGTGAAAACTGCTGAAACGCGAAAATGTTGGCATGTAAGCCCGAGTGAAGAGCTCGGAGCCGAATCAAGGCATATACAACGGTGACGATCCGGGGCTATGTAAAGCTGCCGAAGGAACAGAGGAAGCGCGGGTGTTGGGAAAGCAAAGCTGCGTTCAGGAACTTCGGTCGCAGTTCAGGTTCGGGAAGTGTCACGAGCGCACTCCAATTCGGAATTCTGCTCAAAGCTGGACGGGCTGCTGCAAGAGGCCATGAGTCGTAACTATGGTTGGAATTGTTGCGTGATGGGTGAGGCATCCAAGGTGGAGCCCTCGATCAATTGTTGTGCGAAACCGTTGAACTGCCTGCGAGTTTCACGTCCATGGCAACCAAACGCAGACCTTGATTTCAGCTTTCAGGTTTCAGCGTTTCAGCTTTTCCTCTAATAGTCCTCTTGCCCCACATCGCTCATTTCATTCCCTACACAGGCACGGCTATGGGGGGGCCCGTGCTCGGAATGGCGGCTTACGTCGGTCTCCTGGCCGATGCCGGTTTTTCGGTCATGGTTTACAGCACGAAGCGGGACACGGACGGTGAATCGTTTCCGCTGGATTCCAAGGTCAGGCACGTGCAGGAACCGGCGGCAGGCTGGGGCGGCTTTCGCCGCAGTCCCGCCTTGTGGCGGCAGGCGCATACGGCCGAGATCAATCTCATCCATTCCCACGGGTTATGGACTGACGCCCACCGGCTGGCAGGATACCTCGCCAGGACACGCCGAGTGCCGCATTTGCTGGCGCCGTGTGGCATGCTCATGCCTGGGGCGTTGCGCCATCATGGGTGGAAGAAAGTGCCGGTCCGGATTTGGTTCCAGGATCGGGCGTTGCGCGCCGCACAATGTCTGCACGCCAAATCCGACCAGGAATACCGGCAAATCCGCGCCTTCGGCCTGCGCAACCCTGTCGCGGTCATCCCCAACCCGATCGCTCCGCCGCCCGTCGGTGGTTCGGTCGTCTCTGCTCCGTGGTCCAAGAGCCCAAACCGACGCACCGTCCTGTTCCTTGGACGGCTGCATCCGGTAAAAGGTCTGGCGCGGCTCGTCCAGGCATGGGCGGAGGTGCAGAGGTTCGCGGTGAGAGGTCAGTGGAGCAGTGGTCCAACCCATGAGACCTGGCAACTGATCCTGGCCGGGCCCGATGAAGGAGGGCACCGTGAGGAAATCGAATCGCTGGTCGCAGAGTGTGGATGCCGGGACAGCGTGGTTTTCCCTGGCGAACTCGATGAAAAGCAGAAGTGGGGTGCACTGGCGGCGGCGGACTTGTTCGTGATGCCCAGCGATTTTGAGAATTTCGGTAATGCTATTGTGGAAGCCATGTCATGCGCCGTCCCCGTTATTACCACCACCGGCACCCCGTGGGAAGAGTTACGGCGCGCGGGAGCGGGTTGGTGGGTGGCGCCGCGCGTCGAGCCGTTGGCCGAAGCCCTGCGCGAGGCTTTGGCCATGTCCGAGACCCAGCGGCAGGAGATGGGAAAACGGGCCGCGGGCCTGGCGGCACGGTTCAGCCCACAGCAAGCCGGCGCCGATTTGATTCAGGTTTACCGCTGGTTGATGAATGAAATTCCTCGTCCTCCGTGTGTTCGGGATGATTAGCGCACTCCCCCTGCTCCAGTTGGTCTCATCTCGCCGCCGCTCGAATACTCGTTCCTGACAGAAAGTTCGTGCGCGGGTGGCAGAGGCACAGCCAATATTGGCCTGGAGGCATTTGTAGCATAGCTCCCCCTGCCTGCACCTCAGGCCCGGGGTAAACGCGTCGCTGCGGGCGCGCCAGGGCACTGACCAGACCGCTCCGGGCAGAGTGGGGGACGGAGGCGAACCGAGCGGTCTTTGTTTTCCCCCGTCATGCAGAGTCAGAGCGTAGCTCCCGCAGGGATCCATCGGCATCCGCTCTTTTGTCTGGTCTTCTACCTCCGATTGGAATTTCATCATGCGCGCCAACTATACCGTCCGCAGTAACCGTCCTTCCCCCTTCCGAGCATCGCATCTGGCCCTGCGCGGGCTTTGGAACCTCGTGTGGTTGCTGCTGTTCCGCCCCTCGCCCCGGTTCATACATGGGTGGCGGCGGCTTCTGCTCCGGCTGTTCGGGGCTACTGTTGGCCGCGGGGTGCGCATCTATCCCAGCACCAGGGTTTGGGGGCCCTGGAATCTCACGCTCGGGGAGTATGCAGTGCTGGGGCCTGACGTGGACTGTTACTGCGTCGCGCCGATCGAGATCGGGGTGCAGTCCACCATCTCGCAATACTGCTACTTATGCGCCGCCACCCATGACTTCGAGTCGCCCGATTTCCGGCTCATTGCGCGGCCGATCGTCATCAGGGACCAAGTGTGGTTGTGCGCGGATGTGTTTGTCGGGCCGGGGGTGACGATCGCCGAGGGCACCGTGGTCGGGGCGCGTTCGAGCGTGTTCTCGGACCTGCCGGCGTGGAAAGTCTGCGTAGGATCGCCCGCCAAAGCCCGCCGCGACCGCACCGTCAAGACGCCCAACTCTGATCTCTGACTTTTGATATGGCATTCAGCGTTCAGCTTTTTCGTCAGCCCGCCATTCTTTGCCCTTGTGTTTCTGCCTTGCGTTGTCCCGTTTCGTGGAAGCACGGGGGCCGGCTTCCAATCGCTGAGTCGCAACTTCCCAATGAAGGCCTTGCTTGGGAACTCTCGCATTGTGTGCTACCTTGAGCGGGAGCCAATCGTTCGGTTGGATTACGCTGACCTGCGAGGGTGGTGCATGATTTGTTTCGGCAACTTCGGGCGCTGCACGAGGCGGGCGAAGAGGCAAGGCGCCTGATTTCGGCTTCTCAGCGGTTTATCTGCCCAGCCCTTAGCGTGGCACCGTAGGCCGTGGCCCCTTCCCTCCTCTATCTCCTTCCCCTCGCCGCCTATTGGCTGGTTCTCATCTACTGGCTTGGCGCACAGTGGTCTGTTTATGAGCAATACCACTACGGCTGGGCGGTGCCGTTTCTGTGCCTTTATCTGCTTTGGCGAAAAGCAGAAAGCAGAAAGCAGAAAGTAGAGAAAGGATTACCGGGCGATGGGGCTGCCGGGCTGCGAGGCTATGGACTACAAACAGCGGCCGGGGGACTGGATTATGCCGGGGGGAATCCGGGAGGTGGCCGCTCGCTGATCTGGTGGGGCCTGCTGGTCTGTGCGCTGCTCTACGCGCCCACACGCTTCCTGCACGAGGCCAACCCGATCTGGCGTCTTACCAGCCTCCTTTGGACCCTCATTGTTATCAGTCTCACGCTGCTCGTGCTCCGTTCCCGTGGCCCCGAGGTCTCGTGGTCCCGTGGGCTGGTCTTCCCCATCTGCTTCTTCCTCGTGGCCGTCCCCTGGCCCTCCGGCGTGGAAAACTTCCTGATCCAGTCTCTGATGCGGCTGAATGTTGCGACGACGATCGAATTGCTTGGCCTCTTCGGAATCCCAGCCGTTCAGCATGGCAACGTCATTGAGATCGGCGCCGGAATGGTGGGTGTTGACGAGGCATGCAGCGGCATCCGATCCTTCCAGGCCACGCTGATGATCTCCCTGTTCCTGGGGGAACTCTACCGCCTTGCCCCGGTCCGCAGGTTTGGAGTGGTTCTGCTGGGCTTCGTCCTGGCCTTCGCCTTTAACGTAGGGCGCACGCTCCTGTTGACTGGCGTCGCCTTCGTAAAGGGGGTCGCGGCAGTCTCCTCCTGGCACGATCCCGCCAGCATCACCATTCTCGTTGCCTGTTTTCTCTCTGTCTGGCTCCTGGCTTGGCGGCTCAGGGGGGACACCGAACACCTGAAATCTGAAATGCTGACAGCCGAAACCGGAGCGGCAAGGCCAATGGCCAGTATTCCCGTGGTCCGTGGTCCCGTTGTCTCGTTGTCCCTCCTCGCCTGGCTTCTTGTCGTCGAAGTCGGCACCGAGTTTTGGTATCGTTCTCACGAATCTTCGATGGCTGCCAGCGTAGAATGGTCGGTGCGTCCCCCGGCCCCGAGCGCCAATTACAGCGAGGTGAAGATCCCACCCGAGATTCTCGGCCAATTCCGTTCCGATGAAGACAAGCATGTCCAGTGGGTGGATGACCACGGTAATCCCTGGGAACTCTACTACTTTCGTTGGTTTCCCGCCCATTCTTTGCAGAAGCGGGTGGCCATTCAAATGGCAAAGACGCACGGGCCGGAGAAGTGTCTCCCCGCTGTGGGAATGAGCCTGAAGGCGGATCTGGGAATTATCACGGTTCCCATTGCGGGCCTCGAACTCGTCATGCAGCACTACATGTTCAGCGCCGAAGGCCGGTTGCTTCACGTCTTTTATGGGATCTACGAGGACCCGACCGGAAGCGCCAAGCTGGCCAATCGGCGGAAGGACTTCGGGAGCCGTGTGGCCGCAGCCCTGGACGGGAGCCGGAACTACGGCCAGCGTTTTCTCGAACTCGCGGTCACCGGGTATGACCGGCCTGAAGCAGCCAAAGCCGCTCTGGCCCAGGAACTGGGGAAGCTGATCCGAGTGGAAGCTCCTGCGCCAAAGCATTGAATCGCCCGCTGCCCGATTTGAGACGCCCGCGAGCCGATTAAGGCAGTCCCGGATAGCACGAATCTCAAATGCCAAAACTGATGGGGCACAGGATTCCCAACACGACAAGCGCCCCGTGTTTGGCCCACAAGAGCCACCCATTGCGCGCCCGGGACGTGCAGATTTATCAGGCCTGCGAAGTTCTGACCGAGTGTCTGATCTACCCCATGGTCATTTTCAGCCCCTGGGCTTTTGGCACCAGCGAGCCCTGGTCCATCTGGATCATGAACAGCGCAGGCTACTGCCTGGGGGCATTGTTAGCCGTCAAATTAGCCATACGCCATCTCAAGGGCTACCGGCCGCCGCGCTGGGCCGACGGCGGGGCAGAGCCACCGGGCGCTGGTGCCGCCCGCGGACTGCTCACCCCCGCCAGACTCACCGGAATCCTCGCGCTGCTGACAGCGGCGATTCTGGGTTATTGCCTGATCAGCGCCCTAAACGCGCGTGCTGCCTATAATCCGGAAACGCTCGCTTTCACCTACCGGCGCCAGTATGTCCCCTGGCTTCCCCATAGCTTCGACCGGGGCGCGACCTGGTTTGCGTTCTGGAGCTACCTCGGATTGGCGCTCTCGTTTTGGGCCATCCGCGATTGGTTGTTGGGAAAGTCCGCGGCCGAACAACGGCCTGCGCGCCGGGCGAATGGGCCGGGCGGGGTGGCCCAGGCAGAGTTCCTTCCTGCCCGGTTGCGCCGCCTCTTGTGGTTGCTGACGATCAATGGCGGGCTGCTTGGCGTGGAAGGAATCATTCAACGGCTCCATGGATCCGGCGAGCTGTTATTTCTTGTTCGGCCAAACATCCACAAGACGGCGGACACTCAGTTTGGCCCGTACGCCTACTACGCGAACGCCTCGCAATACTTCAACCTGCTTTGGCCGGTCTGCCTCGGATTCTGGTGGATGCTGCATCGGTCGCGCGGATTTGGGCGCCACGACCACTATGTGGTGCTCCTTTGCTGCGGCATCATGGCCGCATGCCCGATCATTTCCACCAGTCGCGGCGGCACGCTGATAACACTTGGGCTGCTCGGCTTGGTCGGACTCCTCCTGGCCGCCGCGCATTTCGTTCTTCCCGCGTCCGGCCAGGCAGCCGGGAGAACGCGCGCAACTACATTGGGCGTTCTGGCGCTTTTCTTCGTCGGCGCGCTGGCCCTGGGGTACTCGCTGGGATGGAAAGCGCTGAAGCCGCGAATGGCCAGGCTGAGCGAGGGCTTCCAGCAGCGGGAACGCGACTACGACAGAGCCCGGCCTATCGCGGCGGATTATCCCGTTTTCGGCACCGGCCCGGGCTCCTTCGAGAACGTCTCAAAGCTCTACCGCATTTCCCCCGAGGCCAATTGGTGGGCGCAACTGCACAACGACTGGCTGGAAACGCGCATCACGTTCGGCTGGGTTGGCAGCGCGTTGATTGCCCTGGCTTTTGCGACGGTGCTGCTGCGTTGGTTTGGCGGCGGAGGCATCTACAGCGGGAGGCGCTTTGTCATGTTGTTATGGCTGGCGCTGGGCGGGTGCCTCATCCATGCGCGTTTTGATTTTCCATTCCAGATGCATTCGATCGTCTTCCTCTTCCTGATCCTGTGCGCCATTCTATTCAACCTGTCGCGCAGGCCCTCATTTCATTGAAGGCTCATCGCTGACCACTGACGCCGCCCCCGCCTCCGGATCTATCCGGCGTCCCGGCGCCTGAGCATCCTTTTGTGACCTTCCTCCTCCTGAACCAGACCTTTCACCCGGACGTCATGGCAACCGGGCAGTACTTGACCGACGTGGCCCTGCGCCTCGTCGAGCGCGGCCACCAAGTAACCGTAGTCACCAGCCGGCGCGCCTACGATCAACCTCGAACGCAGTTTCCCAAAGAGGAGATGTGGCGCGGGATCCGCGTGTATCGCGTCGGAACCACCGGATTTGGCAAAGGCGCCAAATGGCGGCGGGCCGCGGATTTTGCCAGTTTCCTGGCACTCGCCTCTTTGCGGCTCGCGCGGTTGCCCCGCCCGGAGGTGGTGGTGACCCTGACCTCGCCGCCGTTGATTTCTTTCCTGGGCGCCGGGTTGGCCAGGCTCCGCCGCAGCCGCTTCTTTTACTGGGTCATGGATTTCAATCCCGACGAGGCCATCGCTGCCGGGTGGCTTCGCCCCCACTCACCCGTCGCGAGGGTGCTGGACTGGATTTCGCGCTTCAGTCTGCGGCAGGCCCGTAAAATCCTCGCGCTCGACCGGTTCATGCGCGAGCGCATCGTTGCCAAGGGCATCGCGCCGGCGAAGGTGCTCGTCATTCCGCCCTGGTCCCACGACACGGAGGTGACATTCGATGCCGAGGGCCGGGAACGATTCCGCAAGGCGCACGGCCTGGACGGCAAATTCGTGGTCATGTATTCGGGCAACCACAGCCCGGTGCATCCGCTCGATACACTACTCGCGGCGGCTCGGCAGCTTGCGTCCAACCCCGACGTGACTTTCTGCTTCATCGGCGGCGGGAGCGAGTGGAGAAAGATCCAGGAAAAGCAGAAAACGGACCGCACCCTTTCCAACATAATTTGCCTGCCCTACCAGCCGCTAGACCAGCTAGCGGGGTCCCTGTCCGCCGCAGACCTCCACGTGGTTGTAATGGGCAACGACTTCGTGGGCTTGGTGCATCCTTGCAAGATCTACAATGCTTTAAGCGTAGGCGCGCCAGTGCTGTATATTGGTCCTTCGCCCAGCCACATTTCGGAAATCCTGGACACGCTGGACGGCCACTATACTTGCGCCGCGGCGCACCACGGCGACGTGGAAAGAGTAGTGGAACAGATCCTGAGGGTTCGTCGGGAATCCGCCGCGCTAGTCCGCCAGCCGCCCAAAATCAGCTCCATGTTTTCCAGGGAGACTCTTCTGCCCAGGCTGGTTGCCGAACTGGAGGGACAGTGATGCACTGCTAGTCGTTGAGGGCAGCGAGCCCCGTTTCCAATTCTTGGCTAAGGCCGGAGTCTTGTTCGCAGGATTCCGGCCTTTTTCTTGCCGCGAAGGGTTTTGCCTCGAAACTACAGTATTATTTAACATGCTCTGGCCAATTCAAGGGCACGGCTGCTGGATCCCAGGTCTTTCGCTGGTAAAATCAATAGATCAGGCATAAAAGGGGGTAAAATAGAGGCAAAACCCGAATCATGCCGGCTTTGGCGCACCTTGAAGATCCCTTTGATTTACCCTGCCTTTAAGCCGTGTACAAGGGGTGTACAAGGGATGCTCACCGGAAGTTCATAGGATTTTAGCTAGTACACCCGATGGGCATCCCTTGTACACCCCTTGTACACGGCTTAAAGATAAGGTAAAGCTAAGGCATCTGGGTTATGGCTGCGGATGCCTGGAAAGGTCGAAACGATGAGAAAGGGCGGGGTGGCGAGTAATAAGTTCAGTAAAAGCAATTAGTTATAAACCTGAGGCTGGCGGAAGTGGGTTTTTCAAGGGCGGAAGGGCGTTTGTATGGCTTTTGGCTTCGCGAATGCCTTATCGGAAACGTTGACGTGGTATTGTCCAATCTTGCGCCCTCGTTTCACTGGTTGCAAGGCGGGCCTGAAGCCTTGTCAAATCAGATAGTTAATGATCCAAGGCCGATGTGTGCGGAGCAGGGCACCGGCCGGGAAAAGGATTCTTTGGGCAAAGGCCTGCCCAGGGGAAGAATCTATTTAAGTAGCTACTACCGAATGACTAACGGTTTATTTCCGTTTGCTTCGAGCGACAGTCGTGACGTTATGCCGGAGAGGGTTCTTCGGTTTTGTAAGGTTCAATAGCGTCGAGGCGGTGGCGGTGGGCGACCTGGTGGACTTCGAATTCGACTTCGTCGCCGACTTTGTGCCCGATCAACGCCTGGGCCACGGGGGAGAGGTAGCTGACGATATTCCTTTCCGGGTCAGAGTCCCAGGCGCCGAGAATGGTAAAGCGTTCCGACTGGTTGGTGGCCAGGTCGGTTGCATATACCACGGTGCCGGCTCCGGCGACGTCCGTGCGCACGCCAGCGAAGTCGGTGCCGCGCGCGCGCACCAGTTCCGCTTCCAGGTCGGCTTTGCGCCGCAGGAGGAGTTTCTGCATTTCCTTGGCGGCTTTGTATTCGTGGTTTTCGCTGAGGTCGCCGTAGCTGCGGGCGATGGCGATTTCCCGGGAATTGGCGGGGATCTTCTTTTGGACCAGTTCGTGATATTCGTGTTTGCGCCGTTCGAGGCTTTCCCAGGAGACCACCAGTGTGGATTCCTGCCGGGTTGGTTCGCCGGAGATCAGGGATTGCATCGTGGGGTAGCTTTTGACGATGCGCGCCAGCAGCGACCGTTTGTCCATGTCGTCAAACGAGGGGGAAAGCTGCAGCGCCCGGGTGAGGTCCTTGATGACTTCGAAGTCCGCCGAGCTGATGAGCTCCAGGAGGAGGCTGGGGTCGTCCACGATGAAGTCCCGCAGCCGGTTGGAGCGCCGTTCGTTGAACTGGTCGCGCTCCAGGGCGGTGAGCATGGCACGGAAGACTTCCGGTCCCAGGATGTCGGCGAAGGAGTCGTTGCGTTCTTTGGCCAGCCAGAGGAGCAATTCGCTGCTGGCGCTGTGCTGGCTGATCAGGCGCGCCAGGGTTTCCTTGAGTTCTTCGAGGTGGTTATTTTGAATCAGGAAGCCGGCCAGTTCGCCGCAGGTTCGGGCCGAGACGGTATTGAGCGCCAGTTGCAGCACGTCCAGCCAGCGGTCGGGGAAGTTGGTTTTGAAGGATTCCAGCGCCCGGCGGCGGCGGGCGTTGGGGAGTTGCTCCAGCAGCAGGCCCGGCTCGGACGCCTGCGTCCAGACGGTCTGGGGGGTGCTTTCCTCCGCGGCGGGCTGCAGGCCGATGGCCGCCCGGACGTCGTCCCGGACAAAGATGGCTTCGAGGGCCACGGCGGGCTGGGTGCGCAAGTGACTGGCGATTTCGGTGTTGAGCAGGGCGACGATTTCCGCGCCGGCCGCCGCCGGGTCGGTTAAATCGTCCACATTTTTGATCACCTCGAGGGCGGTGGAACTGTGGGCTTTCAGGCCTTTGGCGGTTCGGAAAGCGGTCATCAGCCGTTGTTGCGGCGAGATTTCCTCGTCCTCGTAGATGATGGGCTCGGATTTTTTGAGGGGCACGTGGAAATGGCCGTCCTTTTTGAGTTCGCGGCGGGCAGTTTCCCACCATTTGGGCCAATCGGAGGTGACGATTTCGGGTACCAGCGCTTTTTGAATCTGCTCCACGGTGGCTTTGCCATCGAGGCTGGTCAGCACCAGTTTGACGAGTTCCAGGTGCTGGGTGGCGGCCATTTTGCGCAGATTTTCCAGTTCCGAGGCTTTCCGGGCGAGGATATGGTCTTTGGGGATGGGTTTGAGCGATTCGGCGGCGAAGGCCAGGTCCATGGAGTGGTCGGGCTTATTGTCGAAATCAATCGTGAAGCGCGCAAAGACGGGGTCCAGGGTCTTGATGCGTCCAAATCCCCAGCTTCGGTGCAGGCAGAAGCCGGTGTCGGTGAGTTGCACCAGGGCGGGGATGAGGTGCCGTTCCAGTTTGCCCGCTGCCGCCATTTTTTCGAATTCTTCGCGCATATAATATCTTAACACTCGCTTCCGGTGAGGAGAATCCATTTATTAAACGAAGTGCGCGCGGAAAAACCAAGAGAAATAGCTTTGCGCCTTCTGCAGCGGGAGGCCGGGGGAGATTTTATTGAGAATCGGCTGGCCGCGGCGCTGGCCCGAGGGCGGTTGTCGGCCGCCGACCGTCATCTTTGCCAGGAGCTGGCTTATGGTGTCGTCCGCTGGCAGGCGGCGCTGGATTGGCTGATCGCGCGCAAGACGGATGCCCGCCAGCTCAAGCCCGCTTTGCGCGCCCTGCTGCGGTTGGGGCTTTACCAGATTTTCTGGCTCGAACGCATCCCTCCCCATGCGGCCGTCCACGAGACCGTCGCGCTGGCCCGGGCCAGCCGCTTGCACGCCCAAACCGGGTTCATCAATGCGGTCCTGCGCGGTTATTTGCGCGAGCAGGAGGCCACCCGGCGCCTGCTGGCGGAGCTGAAAACCCGGCAGCCGCATCTTGGGTATTCGCATCCGGAATGGCTGGTGACGCGCTGGCGGGAGCGTTGGGGGCCGGAGCCGGCGGCAAAGCTGATGGACTGGAACAACACGCCGCCGAGGGTCTTTGCCCGGGTCAACACGCTGAAGACCGACGCGGACCGGCTTCTTGCCCAGTGGCGCGCCGAGGAGGTGGAGTATGGCCTGGTCCGCCGGGATTGGCTGGCGGAAAACCTGGTTTTCGAGCTGCGCGCGCATCCGCCGCTGAGCCGGCTGCCCAGCTTTCAGCAGGGGATGTTTTACGTGCAGGACCCCAGCACCCTGCTGGCGGTGAGCGAACTGGGGGCGCAACCCGGCGAGCGCGTTCTTGATCTTTGCGCCGCGCCCGGCGGCAAGCTGACCGCCCTGGCCCAGGCGATGCGCAACGAAGGGCGCCTGTTCGCCCACGACACCTCCCCCGAACGGCTGGATTTGATCCGCCAGAACTGCGCGCGCCTGGGCGTTTCCTGCGTGCAGCCGCAGACGCCCGCCGACCTCGAGGCGTCCGGCGCCGCTGCCGGGTTTGACCGCATCCTGCTGGATGCGCCGTGCTCCAATACCGGCGTGATGCGGCGCCGGGTGGAGTTGCGCTGGCGGGTGCAGCCGGAGGAGATAGACCGGCTGCAGGCGCAGCAGCGGGAACTGCTGCGCCAGGCCGCTGCGTGGTTGAAGCCCGGCGGCGCGCTGGTTTATAGCACTTGCAGCCTGGAGCCGGAGGAGAACGCGGGCGTCCTGCAGGAGTTTTTGCGCCAGCATCCCGGGTTCAAGCTGGAGCGGACGCGCGAGCTGCTGCCGTTTGTGGACGGCGTGGACGGCAGCTATGTGGCGCGGATAAGCCGCGGTTCCTAGCCCGCGCTTGAAAACCCGCGCCGGGGAGAGAGGGCGTTCCTCCGCGCTTTTCGGCCAGCTCCCGGTTCCTGCGCCGGATTAAACCCGTCGTCTCGCGCGTTTTCTCGCTCCGGCGAGGGGTTTTCGGCGGCGGGAGCGGCCCTGCCGGCAGGGGCGGAAAGCGTTGTAATGCGGGGGCCGCGGGGCGGGGTTGGAACTTCGCACAAAAAATGGAAAGGGTTTAGCAAGGCATGTTGAGAACTTCGGACGGGATTAGCGTTAAGTGCCGTGGCATAGAGACCCAATAGCGTCAGTGCATTGCTGGTATGAGCAAAATATCGGACATAGCAGGATGGTTGACCAGGGGTCGGTCTGGGGGGCCGGCGTCCGGGAAATCCTGTTTATTCCGGGTGCGGATGGCCACGAAGCTGGTGCTGAGTTTTCTGCTGATCATTTTGCTGGTGAGCGGCGTTTTTGGGCTGGTGGGGGCGCGGGTGATCGGGAACCGGGTCGTCGCGGAGGCGCAGGCCAAGGTGCATACGGATTTGAATGCGGCGCGGGAGATCTACCTGAACAAACTGGCGGCGGTGAACGACGTGGTGCGCTTTACGGCGGACCGGGTGCTGCTGCTGAACTCGTTGCTGTCGGGCGACACGCGGCCGGCGTGGGAGGCGCTGGTGCGGACGCGGGAGCGCGAAAAGCTGGACGTGCTGGGGGTGACGGATCGGAACGGGCGGGTGGTGCTGCGCGCGACCTCCGGCAGCGTGGTGGGCGATGACCAGTCGCAGGACGAACTGGTGCGCGCGGTGATGGAGCGGGCGGAACCGGTGGCGGCGGCCTGCCTTGTCTCGGCCGAGAACCTGCGGCGGGAGTCGCCGGCGCTGGCGGAGCAGGCGCATTTCCAGTTTATCGAGACCCCGAAGGCGCGGGCGCGCGCGGCGACGGAGGAATCGTCCGGCATGATGTTGAAGGCGGCCGCGCCGGTGCTGGATTCGTCGCACCGGGTGCTGGGGATTGTATATGGGGGGGTGTTGCTGAACCGCAACTGTGAGATTGTGGACCGCATCAAACAGACCGTATTTCAGAACCTGCAATACAAGGGCAAAGACATGGGGACGGCGACGATATTCCAGGATGACCTGCGGATCTCCACCAACGTGAAAAATGAGGACGGCACCCGCGCCCTGGGCACCCGGGTGGCGGAGGATGTCTATGAGCAGGTGGTGCGGCACGGGCGGCCGTGGATTGGGCGGGCTTTTGTGGTGAATCATTGGTACATCACGGCGTATGAGCCGATTCGGGATCTGACGGGCAGAATCATCGGGATGCTGTATGTCGGGTTGCTGGAGCAGAAATATGTGGATTTGCGGCATCGGGCGGTGATGGTGTTTCTGGCCGTGACGGTGGTGGGCGCGCTGATCGCGCTGGGCCTGGCGTCCTTCATTTCCGGCAAGATTTCGGTTTCGATCAAGAAATTGGCGGTGGCGGCGGAGCAGGTGGCGCACGGGAACCTGGACACGCGGGTTGAGATCCGTTCGCATGACGAGCTGCTGGAGCTGGCGGACGCGTTCAACTTCATGGCGGCGGCGCTGAAAAAACGGGACGAAAAGGTGCGGGAATTCACGACGCGGCGGATCATGCAGTCGGAGCGGCTGGCCCATATCGGGCAATTGGCGGCGGGGGTGGCGCATGAGATCAATAATCCGCTGACCGGCATCGTGACCTATTCGCATTTGCTGCTGGAACGGGCGTCGGCGGACGACGGAACGCGGGCCTCGCTGGAGAAGATCGTCAAGCAGGCCGACCGGTGCCGGGATATTATCCGCGGGCTGCTGGACTTTTCGCGCCAGCGGAAACCCGAGAAACGGCAGTCGAACGTGAACCGGGTGCTGGAGGAATGTATTTCGTTGGTTGACAATCAAGTGCTGTTCCACAACATCAGGATTGTGCAACATCTGAGCGCGAATCTGCCGCCGGTCTTCATGGACCCGTCGCAAATTCAGCAGGTGTTTATGAATATGATTCTGAACGCGGCGGAAGCGATGCATGGCGGGGGGCGGCTGACGCTCACCACCCGGCACGTGCCGGCGGAACAGGCCGTCGAGGTGGAGTTCGCCGACACGGGCCACGGCATCAAGGAGGCGGACCTGGACCGGATCTTCAGCCCGTTCTTCTCGACCAAAGAGGTGGGGCATGGGACGGGCCTCGGGCTGGCCATCAGCTACGGAATTGTCAAGGAGCACAAGGGCACCATCACCGTGGAGAGCGAGGAGGGGCGCGGCGCCACGTTCACAATTTGCTTGCCGGTCAGCAACGAAGAGGAGAACCTGCCACGTGCCGCTTAAGCATACCATCCTGGTGATTGACGACGAGGAAGTGGTGCTCGATGCCTGCACGCAGATTCTGGACAGCCGCGATTGCCGCGTCGCGCTGGCCAACAATGGCGCGGAAGGTTTGAAGCGGCTGGAGGAGCTGCAGCCGGACCTGGTTTTTCTGGATCTCAAGATGCCCGGGCTTTCCGGGCTGGAAGTGCTGGAGCGCATCCGGGCCAAGCTGCCGCTGATGGTGGTGATTGTGATCACGGGCTACGCCACTGTGAGCTCGGCGGTCGAGGCCATGAAGAAGGGGGCGTTTGATTTTCTGCCCAAACCGTTCACGCCCGATGAATTGCGCCTGATTGCCCGGCGCGGGCTGGAGCACAGCCGGCTGGTGCAGCAAACCACCGCCCTGCGGCGGGAGAAGGAAATGCTGCGGGAGAACTTTGCCGCCATTGTCTCCCATGAACTCAAATCGCCGCTGGGCGCCCTCCAGCAGAACTTGTACGCGCTGGCCGCCGAACTGGAAGACAAACTGGCGGAGGAGCAGCAGCAGCGGTTTGCCCGCCTGCAGGCGCGGGTGGACGACTTGCTGAAGCTGATTCATTCGTGGTTGCGGGTCTATTCGGTGGACATCAACAAGCTGAAGGAGACCTTCCAGCCGGTGGCCCTGGCCGACATCGTGGCCCGGGCGGTGGAATACACCCAGCCGCACGCGACGCGCAAAGGGCTGCAGATCGAAACCACGGTCGCGGAAGGGATGCCGTCCGTCATTGGCGACGCGGGCAGCCTGACCGAGGTGGTGACGAACCTGTTGGGGAACGCGGTCAAATACAGCTTCCCGAACCACAAGATCCGCGTGCGGGTCGAAACCCGGAACGCCGAGGCGCTGATTGCGGTCGCGGACACGGGCGTGGGCATCGCGAAGGAGGATGTGCCGCGGCTTTTCCAGGATTTTGCGCGGGGCCAGGCGCAACCCGAAGGCGCGACCGGCTGCGGGATGGGGCTGGCCATCAGCCGGCGGATTGCCGAGGTCCACGGGGGCACCATCACCGTGGAAAGCGAGCCGGGCCAGGGCAGCACTTTTACGATTTACCTGCCGTTGGGGCAGGGCGTGGTCCAATCGAGTCCAACTCCAGTATAAAGGTTTAAATATGAGCGAAGCTAAACAACTCCTGATTATTGATGATGACCCGGATTTTGTGGCGGGCATTAAGTCCATTCTGGTAAAAGCCAAGTACGCGGTGGATGTAGTCCATAACCCGAAGGACGGGCTGCAAGCCCTGAAAACCAAGAACTATGATCTGCTGCTGCTGGACGTCATGATGGGGCGCGGCGCGGAGGGGATTATGATCGCCCGCAAGCTGGGGAAAGACCCGAAATTGCGCAAGTTGCCGGTGCTGATCATCACCGGGATCCGCGAGCAGATGGCGTTTCTATTCCCCGGCCAGGCGGTGCATCCCAGCTTTGTGGAGGTGGATGAGCTGGTCGAAAAGCCGGTGGACCCGAAACTTCTGCTGGATAAGGTGGCGAGCCTGCTCAAGACTGCCGAAACGCGAAAGGCCAAAAGCAAATGAGCACAGCAACTGCGGTAGCGGAACCCGCCGCCCCCAGCGCGGTGCCGCCGGAAAACCCGATGTCCTTTGTCGAGGAAATCAACCACTTGCTGTACGCCTCGAAGGGCAATCCGATCAATACCTGCATCCAATGCGGGACCTGCTCGGCTACCTGCCCGGTGGCCTCGGGCGGGTTCATGGACAATTCGCCGCGGCGCATCATCGCCCTGATCCGGGCCGGCTTCAAGGAACAGGTGCTCAAGGCCAATACGTTCTGGTATTGCGCCTCCTGCTACCAGTGCACCGTGCGGTGCCCGCGGAATATAGATATCGCGGAGCTGATGTACGGATTAAAGCGCTACACCGTGTGGAAAACCGAACATCAGGAGGGGCTGATTGGGCCGGTGTTCTCGGAGACCTTTGTGAAGATGATCCTGCGCACGGGGCGGTCTTATGAGCCGGTGCTGGCCCCGACGTATATGTTCACCTACGGCCTGCCGGAAATGATCCAGGAGGCCACCATGGGCACGGCGCTGATGCTCAAAGGCCGGTTGCCGCTGCTGCCGGCGCGCATTAAGCGGCTGGATAACTTTAAGCGCATGATCAAGCATATCATCCCCCTGGGAGACAAAGAATGAAGAGTTACGCATATTTCCCCGGTTGCTCGCTGGAGAAGATGGCGCACAGCTATCATATTTCAGCGTTGGAAACGTCGCGGGCGCTGGGCGTCGAACTGCGGGAGCTGGAAGACTGGAACTGCTGCGGCGCGACGGCTTATTTCCACGTGGACGAACTGCTCGCCTACACGCTTTGCGCGCGGAACCTGGCGATGGCGGAGCAGCAAAAGCTGCCGATGGTGGCCCCGTGCAGCGGGTGCTACAAGAATATGTATTTCACGCGCGAGCATCTGCGGCACGACGCGGACCTGGCCGAGCATATCAACGCGGCGCTGGCCGAGGACAACCTCAGCTTCTCGGGCGAGTCGAAGGTGCATCACCTGATCGAGGTGTTTGTCCATGACGTGGGGCTGGCGCAAGTCAAGGCCAGCGTCAAAAACCCCCTGAAGGGGCTGCGGGTGGCGCCCTACTACGGCTGCCAGATTCTGCGCCCGCGCAAGCAGGCCAGGGAAAACGTCGAGCAACCGACGTTCTTCGAGGATCTGGTGGCGGCGTGCGGGGCCGAGCCGGTGCCGTACCCGCTGCGGCTGACGTGCTGCGGCGGCGCGCTGATCATTACGAACCGCGAGGCGGCGCTGAGCATGGTGCGGAACCTGCTCGAATCCGCCATTCAGGCGCGCGCGGCGGTGATCGTGACCGCCTGCCCGCTCTGCCAAGTGAACCTCGAGTGCTACCAAAAGCAGGTCAACAAGGAGTTCGGCACGGATTACAAGATGCCGGTGATGTATTTCACCCAGTTAATGGGCCTGGCGCTGGGCATTCCGCCCAAGCGGCTGGGCATCGGCTCGGAACTGGTGGCGGTCATGCCGGCCATCCGCGAGGCGCAGGAAGCCGCGCCGGCTCTCGCCGCGAAATGAACCTTTAACCCTTTATGAACCTCTACGTCCTACTCAAAATGGTGCCGGATACGGTGGAAGAGCTCGAAGTCGCCGCCGACGGCAAGTCGCTGGATTCAGAATTCCTCCGGTTCAAACTCAGTGAACCGGACGATCACGCCCTCGAGCAGGCGCTGATCCTGAAAGAAAAAATGGGCGGCAAGGTGACGGTCGTCGCTTTTGACGCGCCGGAAGTGGACGATGTATTGTTTACGGCGCTGGCCAAGGGGGCTGACCGTGCGGTGAAAATTCCGCTTAACCAAGCCAGCCTGGGCACGGTGGCGTCCGCCAAAGTCCTCACGGAGTTCTTTGCGGCCGCCGGGGCGCTGACTCCGGATTCGCTGCTGTTGCCCGGCTCGCAGGCGATCGACGATCTGGAGGGCGAACTGGCCCCGTTGCTCGCGGCGGCGCTGAAACTGCCCTATATCGGGGTGGTCTGCGGCGTGACGGGTGATGCCGGGAAGGTGACGGTCTTGAAAGAGTTTGCCGGCGGCTTGCGCGGCGAGTTCGAGGTGACGCTGCCGGCCGTGCTGGGAATTCAATCCGCCGAAAAGCCGCCGCGCTACGTGCCGGTGGCCAAAGTGCGGGCCGTGATGAAGTCCGCCCAAATCGAGGAGGCGGCCTTGGCATCGCCCGAGCAGCCGATCCAGCTTGATATTGAACGAATGTACAAGCCGGAGGCTGCGGGCCGCGCGCAAATGATTGAAGGATCCACCGAAGAGGTCGCGGACCAATTGGTGGAAGTGCTGGCAAAAAACAGTGTGATCTAAGGAGACTCAGTTATGGCAAATCCAATACTCGTTCTGGCCGAGCAACTCCGGGGCGAAATCTCGGACATCACCTTTGAAATGCTGGGGGTTGGGCGCGCGTTGGCCAGCGCCGTGGGCGCCCCGCTGTATGCGGTCTTGCTGGGCAGCGAAGCCGCGCCGCTTGCCGCGAAACTGGGAAAGGCGGACAAAGTATTCGTGGCGGATAATCCACAACTTAATCTGGCGCCCGCCGCCACCGTCACGGCGGTGCTCAAGGCGGTGATTGACCAAAGCCAGGCGGGCCTGGTTTTGGTCGGATGCACCAACGTGTCGCTGGGGATTGGCTCGACGCTCGCAGCGCAGACAGGTTTGCCGCTGGTGAACTTCTGTCGCGCGGCCCGGGCCGACGGCTCCGCCATTCAGCTCACCAGCCAGTTGTTCGGCGGCAAGATCCTGTCGGATGTGAAGCTGCCGGACGGGCGCGGCATCGCCTGCCTCTACCCGGGGGCGTTTCCCGCCGACGACGGCAAGAGCGACCAGACGCCGCCGGTCGAGAAGCTGGACCCGCCCATGGAAACGCCCAAGGTGACGTTCAAGCAATACATCGAGCCGGAAACCGGCGATGTGGACATTACGAAACAGAATATCCTCGTGGGGGTAGGGCGGGGGATTCAGAGCCAGGACAACGTGCAACTGGCCGAGGATCTCGCGCAAGTGCTGGGCGGGGCCGTTTGCGCTTCCCGCCCGGTGATCGACCAGGGTTGGCAGCCGTTGAGCCGGCAGGTCGGCAAGTCCGGCATGACCGTCAAGCCGCGTGTTTATTTCGCGCTCGGCATCAGCGGCGCGCCGGAACACTGGGAAGGCATGCAAAACTCGCAATGCATCATCGCCGTCAATACCGACCCCAAAGCGCCGATTTTCGACGGCGCGCACATTGGCGTGGTCGGCGACGTGCTGGAATTGCTGCCGGTCCTGACGGACAAAGTTAAAGCGCGCAAGGGATAAAATGAGCGAAGCACCGTCAGCCACCCATCTTTCGGGAATAACGCAAAACCCGCGGCCAAACTGCCTTGACCGAAAGGGTTTGGGTTTCGAGTTTTGGGCTGCTTCGGTGTTCCGGTTTTATGGGATGAATTCGCGGGGCGCCGTCCCGCGCATAACCGAGTAATGCCCTATGGATCCAGTTAAACTTCCTGTATTTGGTTTGCCGGGCCTCTGGTTGCTGTGGCTGCTTACGCTTGTGGCCTTTGGTGTTTTTGGCCGCCGAGCCTGGCAGCTCATTGGGTTATTGCGGCAGGGACGCTACGAAAACCGCTTCGACCACCCGGTCCGGCGGGTTCTGCACGCCGTGCGCCACGTGCTCTGGCAGCCGCGCATCTTCAACGAACGGAGCATTGGCCTGCCCCATTTCCTTATCTTTTGGGGCTTTGTCGTTTATGCGCTCTGCTTCAACTGGAGCCTGGTGCGCGGGCTGTTTCCGTTCCTCCCCGTTCCGTACCCGGACGAGGTCAATCTCACCAGCTTCTTTCTGGAGGTATTCTCCGTGCTGGTGCTGCTCTCGCTCGGCGTGGCGATCGTGCGGCGCCTGTTCTTCGCGCCGAAATACCTGCATCTGAGCCTGGATGCCAACCTGATTCTGGGGCTGATCGGGCTGCTCATGTGCAGCATGGTCTTCTTCTTTGCCTTCCGCGTGGTGCATGAAGGCGGGGCGGCGTCTGCCTGGCTGCCTTTCAGCAGCCAGTTGGCGCGCGCTTTTGCCGGCCTGTCGCCGGAGACCGCCGGCACCCTGACCCAGGCCATGTGGTGGCTGCATATGATTGTGGTGCTGTTTTTCCTGGTGTATTTGCCGTATTCCAAGCACTTGCACCTGCTGGCCTCGCCTTTCAATGTGTTTTTCAGCCAGGCCGCCACCCGCCCGGTCGGCGATCTCGGCGTGCTCGACGCCAAAGACGATTTGACGTCCGGCGCTTCGCGCTGGCAGGAGCTTACTTGGAAACAACTGCTCAGCGGGTTCTCCTGCGCCGAATGCGGACGGTGTGACCGCTCGTGCCCGGCCACGGCCTCCGGCTATCCGCTCCAGCCCCAGCAAATCATCCAGAAGATCAAGGACCACATGGTCCATACCGCTCTGAATGGCGGAAACGGCGAAGGCGCGCCCAAGCTCATCGGCGATGTGATCACCGAGGCTGAAATCTGGGCCTGCACCACCTGCATGGCGTGCATGAATTGCTGCGCCGTCTGGAATGAACAGGTGCCCCTGATCGTCACCTTGCGGCGGCATCTTGTCAGCCAGGGTGAGGTTGAGCGCACCGTGCAGGATATGCTCGCCAATCTGCAGCGCTACGGCAATTCCTTTGGTAAATCCGACCGTATGCGCGCCAAATGGACGCAAACCTCCGGGTTGAAGATCAAGGATGCCCGCAAGGAAGCCGTCGAATACCTGTGGTTCGTCGGCGATTACGCCAGCTTTGACCCGCGCTGCGAAGATATCACCCGGCAGACGGCCAACGTTTTCGCTCGAGCGGGCGTGGATTTTGGCCTGCTCTACGAGGCGGAGCGCAACGCCGGCAACGATGTGCGCCGCGTCGGGGAAGAAGGGTTATTCGAAATGCTGCGGGATAAAAATCTCCAGGCGCTGGGCAAGGCGCAGTTCCGGAAAATCGTCACCACCGATCCCCATACCTACCACACGCTCAAGAACGAGTATCCCTGGAACGGCCATCGCCCGGAAGTCTGGCATTACACGGAAGTGCTGGCGCAGTTGCTGGAGGCGGGCCGGCTGCCGCTGCAGAAGAAACTTTCCGGCCGCGTGACCTATCACGACCCCTGCTACCTCGGCCGCTACAATGGCGTTTACGAGGCTCCCCGCCGCGTGCTTCGCGCGTTGGGCGTGGAGTTGGTCGAAATGCCGCGCTGCCGCGACAAGAGCTTCTGCTGTGGCGCCGGCGGCGGCCGCATCTGGATGGAAGACACGGAGAAAATCGCTGAGCGTCCGGCCGAAAACCGCATCCGCGAAGCTGCGGCTCTGGCGGGCGTGACAACCTTTGTCGTTGCCTGCCCGAAGGACATCGCCATGTTCCGCGATGCGGTCAAGACGGCGGGCCAGGAAGGCAAGATCGTTGTCAAAGACCTGGCCGAACTGGTCGCGGAGGCCATGGCCGAGCCCCGGCCGGAGGCCCCCAGCCCGAAACCTGAAACCAATCCGAAACCTGAGTCCCCCAAATGAACATGAAAGGATCGCAATGGTCGCTGTGTTAGAACCGGCAGTTGTTGATAAAACCACCACGCTGGAGACGCTGCTCCAGACGCCGGCGGGCCGGCGCATGATGAGCTGCATCCAATGCGGCACCTGCGGCGGCACCTGCCCCTACGGCGAGCACATGGAGTTTTCGCCCCGGCGCGTCATTGGCATGCTGCGGGAAGGCTTTCTGGACGAAGTGATCAAATCCGACAGCCTGCTGTGCTGCGTCGCCTGCTATGCCTGCATGGCCAAATGTCCGCGCGGCATCCGGTTGACGGACATCCTGCTCCCGCTGGTCAAGGAACAGGTGCTTATCACCCGCTCCGAAATGCCGGCGGAATTCCAGAAATCACTGGAGAACATACATCGCTACGGCAACCCGATGGGCGAATCCCCGCGCAAACGCGCCGCCTGGACTGCCACCGCCGGAACAAAGATTCCCGTGCTGGCCGAAATCAAGCGCGAGGTGGACGTGCTCTGGTTTGTGGAGTGTTATACCTCCTTCTACGCCCGCGGGCAGGATAACAGCCGGGCCACCGCCAAACTATTCCAGGCGCTCGGGGTGGATTTCGCCATCCTAGGGAACGAGGAGAAGTGCGCGGGTGACTGCGGCCAGATGACCTGGGAATCGGGGCTGTTCGAATCCCTGGCCGAATACAACGTCAAGCTGTTCAATAAATACAAATTCCGGCGCCTGGTGACCGGCGATGCGCATGCCTACAATGCGTTCCGCTTCCGATACCCGATGTATGGCATGACCCAGCCGGCCGAGCATACCACGCAATTCTTTGCGCGCCACCTGGACCAGCTCAAGCCCCGGCTCAAGAAACCTCTCAATCTCACCGTCACTTATCACGACCCATGCTGCCTGGGCCGGGCCGACAATATCTACGACGAGCCGCGGGCGCTTTTGCGGGCGATTCCCGGTATAAAACTGGTCGAGATGGTTCACCACCGCGTCAATGCCGTCTGCTGCGGCGGGGGCGGCGGCGGCATGTGGCTGGATACCTACTACAAGCAGCAGGGCATGGATCGGCTGTCGGAGCGGCGGGTCAAGGAAGCCGTTGCCACGGGGGCCGATGTGCTCGCGGTGGCCTGTCCCTACGAAGTTTCGCGGTTTGAGGACGCCCTCAAAGTGGTTCCGCACAATAAACCTATGGTGGTCCGGGACGTTGTCGAACTCCTGGCCGAGTCCCTGGAATAGAAAGCTTAGCATTTTATGAAACCCATTGTACCGAAGAAGAACGAACCCATTCGCATCGGCTATTATATCTGCCATTGCGGCACGAATATCGCCGGCATGGTGGACGTCGAGGCGGTCGCCAAATACGTCGCCACCTTGCCCAACGTAGCCATTTCGCGGAATTACAAATATATGTGCTCCGACCCGGGGCAGGAGTTGATCCAGCAGGACATCCGCGAGCACCGGCTAAACCGCATCGTGGTCGAGGCCTGCTCGCCGCTGTTGCACGAACTCACCTTCCGCAAAGCCACGGAAGCCGCCGGGCTCAATCCGTTCTATGTCCAGATGGTCAACACCCGGGAGCATAATTCCTGGGTGCATACCGATCGGACCGAGGCCACCCGCAAGGCTATGGCCCTGGCGCGCGCCGCCATCCAGCGCGTCCCGCACCATAAACCGCTCGAAGTGAAAAAGGTCCCGGTCAACCCCAATGTCCTGATCGTTGGCGGCGGCATCGCCGGCATCCACGCCGCGCTTACCCTGGCCAATGCAGGCAAGATGGTCTATCTGGTGGACAAGGAGGCGACCATTGGCGGCCACATGGCCATGTTCGACAAGACCTTCCCCACCCTGGACTGCGCCATGTGCGTGCTGTCGCCCAAGATGGCCGCCGTAGGCTCGCACCCCAACATCCATCTCTGGACCTACTCGGAAGTGGCCAAGGTGGACGGCTATGTCGGCAATTTCAACATTACCGTCCGGCGCAAGCCGCGCTACATTCTCGAAGACCTCTGCACCGGCTGCCAGGAATGCGTGGATGCCTGCGTCTTCAAAGAGCCGAAGTTCCCCGACAAGTTCAATCTCGGCCTGGGCAAGCGCAAGCCGGTATTCCTCCCGTTTGCGCAGGCCATTCCGCCCGTGGTGATGATTGACCCCGAGGTCTGCCTCAACTTCAAGCGCGGCAAGAATCCCGACGGCACCCATACCGTCTCGGACAAATGCAAAAAGACCTGCGTCCAGGCCTGCGGCGATCGCAAAGCGATTGACTTCAAGCAGACCGAGGAATTCAAAAACATCACGGTGGGCACCATCATCATGGCTACGGGCTTCCAGATATTTGACGCCAAACGCACCCCCTTCTATGGCTACGGCGTCTATCCCAACGTCTATAACGCCCTGGAAATCGAACGGATCATCAACGCCTCCGGCCCCACCGAGGGCGAACTCATCATGCGGAATGGCCAGCGGCCCAAAAAAGTGGCGATCGTCCACTGCGTCGGCTCGCGTGACGAAAACACCAACCGCTGGTGCTCGCGGGTTTGCTGCCTCTACTCCCTCAAACTGGCGCACCTCATCAAGGAGCACACCAACGCCGAGGTGTATAACTTCTACATTGATATGCGGACGCCCGGCAAGAGCATGGAGGAGTTCTACAACCGGATTGCCGAGGAAGGGATGCACCTGATCCGGGGCAAGGTGGCGGATGTTTACCCCGACCCGAACAACGGCGCCACCGGCCGCCTGGTCGTCCAGGCGGAGGACACGCTGACCAATAAGATTCTCAAGATCCCGGTGGACATGGTCGTGCTGGGGGTGGGGCTGGAGCCGCAGCCGGATTCCGAAAACCTGCGCCGCCAGTTTAACCTGAGCTGCAGCAGCGAAGGCTGGTTTTTGGAGCGGCACCCGAAACTGGCCCCCGTCAACACCTTCACCGATGGCATCTTCCTCGCCGGTTGCTGCCAGGGGCCCAAAGACATCCCCGATTCCGTGGCCCAGGCCGGCGCCGCGGCCTCCGAGGCGTTCGCGCTGATTGACAAAGGCCACGTCGAGCAGGAGCCCAACACCGCCTACATCCTGGCCGACGAGTGCAGCGGCTGCAAATCCTGCATCCCGCTGTGCCCCTACACGGCCATCACCTTTGACGAGGAGCGCAAGAAAGCCATCATCAACGAGGCGCTCTGCAAGGGCTGCGGCACCTGCGTCGCGGCGTGCCCGAGCGGCTCAATTGTGCAAAACCTGTTCGAAGACGAAGAAATCTTCAGTGAAATTGACGGCGTGCTGGCGCCGGTTCCGGTTTAACCGCCCGCCGAGAAAGGATTAAAAAATGACGAACCAAACCAAACCCTCCGCTTCTGGAGAAACCTGGACGCCACGCATTGTGGCCTTCTTTTGCAACTGGTGCACCTACACCGCGGCCGATCTGGCCGGCGTGTCCCGCATGAAACATGCGGCCAACGCGCGGGTGATTCGGCTGATGTGCTCGGGCCGGGTGGATCCGCAGTTCATCGTTGAGGCGCTGGCCAAAGGCGCCGATGGCGTGCTCATCGGCGGCTGCCATCCCAATGATTGCCACTACGTCGAAGGCAACTACAAATGCCTCCGCCGCTACCAGATGCTCAAACGCATGATCGCCGACATGGGAATCGAGCCCGAACGCCTGCGGCTGGAATGGATTTCCGCCGCCGAGGGCGAAAAAGTCAAACGCGTCATCAACGAGATGACCGAAACCCTCACCCAGCTTGGCCCGCTGGGCCTCCCGCAAAAGTTCGACGAGTGGGACCGGGAAATGGAACACTTCGCCGAACACGTCGCCGCCCGGGAAGCCGCCACCGGCAGCGCCTGCCCGGAACATGGTGGCAAACCTCAAACTCTGGAGACTGCTCATGCCTAAGCCCAAAATTGCCTTTTACTGGTGCGCCTCGTGCGGAGGCTGCGAAGAAACCGTCGTGGACCTCGCCGAGGACATCCTCGGGGTGGTTGAAAAAGTGGACATCGTGCTCTGGCCCGTGGCGATGGATTTCAAATACAAGGACATCGAGGCCATGCCCGACAAGTCCATCGTGGCCACGCTGCTCAACGGCGCCATCCGCTCCACCGAACAGGAGGAGATGGCCCACCTGTTGCGCCGCAAAAGCCAATACCTGATCGCCTATGGCGCCTGCGCGCAGCTCGGCGGCATTCCCGGGCTGGCCAACCAGTTTCCGCTCGAGCAAATCTTCCAGTTCAATTACGAGGGCGGCCCGACCATGGCAAACGCCCAAAAGACCCGCCCTCAGGTGACCACCGACGACCAGGGCCGCACCCCGACTCTGCCAGCCATGCACCATGTTGTCCGCTCGCTCGACCAGGTGGTCGAGGTGGATTATTACGTGCCGGGCTGTCCGCCCACCCCGCGGGTCACCCGCACGGCGCTGACCGCCCTGCTGGAAAACCGGCTGCCGCCCAAAGGAAGCGTGATCGCGCCCGATATCGCGTTGTGCGACGAGTGCCCCCGCAAGGCCACCAAGCCCGCCAATATCGCGTTCACCGAGTTCAAACGGCCCCACCAGGCGTTGATGGACCCGAACCTGTGCTTCCTCGCCCAGGGCGTCGTTTGCCTGGGCCCCGCCACCCGCAGCGGCTGCAACGCGGCCTGCACCGTCGGCGGCATGCCATGCACCGGCTGCTTCGGCCCCACCTCCCGCGTACGCGATCAAGGCCTTAAAATCCTGTCCTCGATCTGCTCCAACATCGCCCCCAAAGAAGAGGGCGAAATCGAAAAAGTAATTGAAGGCATCCCCGATCCGGTGGGCACCTTCTATCGGTACGGCCTGGCCAAGAGCCTGTTGCGCCGCAAAGCCACCCTCCCCTCAAAGTAAAAGAGATCCATATGGACCAAACCGTTAAAGAGACATTCAACCAGGGCGCCGCCCGCGCCAACGCGGCCTATCAAATGGGCCGCCGCCGCTTCACCATCGAGCCCATCACGCGCCTCGAAGGCCACGGCAAGATCGATATCTTTCTAAACGACAAAGGCGATGTCGAGCGGGCCTATATGCAGGTCCCCGAATTGCGCGGCTTCGAGGTTTTCAGCCTCGGGCGCCCCGCCGAGGACATGCCGCAAATTACCAGCCGCATCTGCGGCGTCTGCCCCACCTCGCACCACATGGCTTCGACCAAATGCCTCGACGATCTTTACCAGGTCGAGCCGACCGTGCCCGGCCGGAAGATTCGCGAGCTGGTCTATAACGCCTTCATTCTCGAAGACCATGCCCTGCACGTCTTTGTGCTGGGCGGGCCGGATTTCATCGTCGGCCCGGAAGCCCCCCCGGCCGAACGCAATATCGTCGGCGTGATCGGCAAGGTGGGGCTGGAGGCGGGCAAGAAAGTCATTGCCTCCCGCCGCCGCGTGCGCGAGCTCATCGCCTATTTCGGCGGCAAGGTGGTGCACCCGGTGCTGGGGTTGCCCGGCGGCGTCAGCAAGGCGCTGGACCCGGCCGACCTGCCCCGGTTCAAGGAATTGGCCCGGGACGCGGTCGAGTTTGCCGAATGGACGCTCGCCGTGCTCAAGCAAATCGTCCTGGAGAACCCCGAATACTTGAAGATGGTCACCAGCGACGCCTATACCCACAAGACCTGCTATATGGGCATGGTGGACGAACAGAATCGCGTCAACTTCTATGACGGCAAGCTCCGCGTGGTGGACTGCAACGGCAAGGAAATCTGCAAATTCCCGACCCGGCAGTACCTCGATTATGTCGCCGAACACGTCGAGCCCTGGAGCTACATGAAGTTCACCTACCTCAAACAGCGCGGCTGGAAGGATTTCGTGGAAGGCCCCGACACCGGCATCTATGCCGTGGCCCCGCTGGCGCGCTTGAATGCCTCCGATGGCATGGCCACTCCCAAGGCCCAGGCCGCCTACGAGGACTTTTACAAAACCCTCGGCGGCAAGCCGGTCCATTTCACCCTGGCCAACCACCTCGCGCGCGCCATTGAGATGATCTATGCCGCCGAGCGCATGCAGGAACTGGTGAACGATCCGGACATCATCAACCCGGACGTGCGGCGCGTTCCCACGAGCATCCCCAAAGAAGGCTTCGGCGTGGTGGAAGCCCCGCGCGGCACGCTGTTCCACCACTACCGGACTGACGAACGCGGCTGCATCACGATGGCCAACCTGATTGTGGCCACCCAGAATAACGCCGCGCGCATCGCCATGAGCGTGGATCGCGCCGCCAAGGGCCTCATCAAAAACGGCAAAGTCACCGAGGGCCTCCTTAACAAGGTCGAAATGGCCTTCCGCGCCTATGACCCCTGCCTCGGGTGCGCCACTCACTCGCTCCCCGGCCATCTGCCGCTGCGCGTCAACATTTACGACCGGCAGCGGAACCTGGTGGAACAACTCGTGCAGGACTAACCCGTTCTTCGGAGTTCAAGGTTCCGCCCGCCGGCGAATCCTGGATTCCGGATTGCGGAGGTGCGTCATGCTGCCGCTTGCGCCCGAAATGACCGCCGCGCCGGAGCCGTCATCCGCTCCGGCCCGGCGCACCCTGCTGCTGGGGCTGGGGAACGACATCCTCACCGACGACGGCGTCGGCCTTTACGTGGTTCGCCAGCTTCGGGCCACGCTGGCCGGATGCCCGGCGATTGATGTCCGTGAGACCATGGAGATGGGATTGGCGCTCCTGGACTTTATCAGCGGCTATGAGACGGTCGTGCTCGTGGACTCCATCCAGACCGGCCGCGTGGCGCCCGGCGTCGTGCATGAACTGGACGCCGCCGCCTTGCGGCAGCTCACCGGGCGCACGCCCCACTTCGTCGGCATTGGCGAAACCCTTGCCCTGGGCCGGCACCTGGGGCTGCCCATGCCGCAACAGGTCCGCATCTTTGCCATCGAAGTCGCCGACCCCTTCACGCTCGGCACCGCTTTGTCCCCCGCTTTGCAGGCCGCCCTGCCCGCCATCGTGGAGCGGGTGGGCCGGGCCCTTCGGTCGCTGGCGTAAGCCGCGCGGCCGCGGGTTGCCCCTGCCGGGAAGGGTCAGGAACGCGGCGCGATCACCAGGGTCTTTTCCGACATGACCGTGGCGGGCAGGGTTTCAATGTCTGCCAGGTGCTGCATCCACCACTGTTCGGCGTCGCGCCCGGTCCAGGTTCCCGCCGACGCGCACGCCGCCAGAGCCTGATCCAGGGCCTCCGCGCTGGCGGGGCGCTGCGCGGCCTGCTTGGCAAGGCAGCGCAGGAGAAGTTCAGCCAGGTCCGCCGAGACGGGCTGGCCCAGCCGCTCGGCCGGGGGCGGAGGCGGGCTTGAAACCTGCCGGCTGAACAACCCCTCGACGGTGTCGGAATCAAAGAGCGTCTTGCCGGTAAGCAGCCAATAGCCAACCGCGCCCAGCGAATAAAGGTCGCTCTGGATCGTTGCGCTCTCCGGTTTTTCGACCGCCTCCGGCGACATGAAATGCGGCGTGCCCACGATATCCCGGGGCGCCGGGCCGAACGCCGCTCCCGGATGCGCGGCCGCCACCAGCCCGAAGTCGAGCACCTTGACCAGGTCGCAAACGCCGCCGCGCCGGGTCAGAATGATGTTGGCGGGCTTGACGTCGCGATGGATCAGGCCGATGCGGTGCGCCTCGGCCAGCGAGCCGCAGGCCTGGCGCAGGATGTGAATGACCCGTCCCTCGGGTTGCGCCCCGAACCGGCGCACCAACTGGTCCAGGTCAATGCCGCCCAGGTACTCCATGGCGAAATAGAACAACCCCTCCGGGGTGCGCCCGTAGTCATAAATGGCGACGGTATTCGGATGGGTTAGCTGGCTGGTCATCTGCGCCTCGTGTTCGAAGCGGGCGGAGTTGGTTTCGTTGGTCTGATCGGGGTTGAGCAGCTTGATGGCGACCGGGCGGCGCAAGAGCGAATGGCGGGCGCGGTAAACCATGCCGTTGGCGCCGCGTCCAATCTCCTGCATCAGCACGTACTGGCCCAGCCGGCGGGCGGTAAGCGCATCCTTTCGCCCGGCGGCCTGGAGGTGTTCGACCAGCAGCGTGAAGCCAAAAATGGCGCCGCCGCTGGCCAGGAGCAGCCCAAAGAGCACCAGGAAAACGCGCCGCAAAACGTAGAGCGTCTGGAACGCCTCATCCAGCGACTGCTCGGCGGCCACCCCCATGCCGCAATCCCGCAGCCAGGCCCAGGCGCCGATCACCTTCAACCCGCGGTAGTTGCGATAGCCGCGCACGTCGAAATCATTGTTTCCCATCGTGGCGGAGGCGGCCATGCGGGTGAGATGCAGTTGGCTGCGCGGCTTGGGGTGCGGAACGCCCGGGTGCAATTCCCCCTCGGGATCCAGCAGCTTCAGGTTCAGGATGGCGGTGTTGGTGCGCCCCGGCGGGATGAGCCCCAGCGTCTTGAGCGACTGATCAAAGCGGGTCGCCGTGAGCATCAGGCCGCTGCGGTCAAAGGCATAGGCTTCCCCGGTCTGGCCGATCTGCGCGACGGAAAAGATGCTGGTGAACTCCTTCTCCGGCCGCATGCGCAGGCCCAGGACGGCGGCCACGACGTCGTTGGTGGTCTTGATAGGGGCGGCCACAAACATGGTCGGCCCCTCGACCCGCCGGCTCAGGTTGGTCTGGCTGACAAATGGACGCGAGGTGGCCAGTTGCCCGTCCAACACCTTGTTAAGGAACAGGTTGTAAGCGGTCGGCGCCCGGACCCCGATTTCCTCGGGACCGGTGGTGGCCAGGATGCGCTTGTCCGGCGCCACCACGACGTAGCCAAGGTATTCCTGGGCCTCCAGAAGCGGCTGCAGGTAGTGCCGCAAGGTTTGGGCCGGCGCGGAATCTGCCAGGGACTGCGGCGTGGCGCGGGGATCCTGCGCCAGGGCCGCCAGTTGCATAATTGCGGCTTCGACGCGCGCATCCGACGCAAAGGATTTGGCGGCATACTGCCGCTCCGTGAACCACAAACGCAAGGCATTGACGTCCGCCTGCAGCAACGTCTGCAAGCGCGCCGCCAGCTCGCCGCGGGTGGTTTCTTCCACCCGTTTGACCACCCACAGCCCGACAATGCCCAGGATCAGGGCTCCAGCCAGCGGCACGGCCCACAGGCGCTTGGACAACAGCCGCGGCAACCGAATCAAGAACCGGTTGACGGCGCTCATGCGAGGCCCTGTTCCGTCAATGCTCACCGCTCAAGACTGGTTCGCCCGGCAACAGTTGTCAACGGAGACCAACAGGCCGGCACCCCCCATTGGCTCGTAGAACCGGGAAAAAGAGCCTCGTTAACCACTTCACTCCCCTGAACAAACGGGCAAAACCCGTCAAGAATTCTCCTAAGGCCGTAATGGTTTCTTTTCTAGGTATTTGTAGGATGACCCCTAAGGCCATCGCCGCTCGAGCGAGCTGAACCAGGTCGTA